>Ga0214919_10006272_pt1 | contig 16406 bp, 16 predicted proteins | sample LL1503_MetaG_FD_177994 | JGI IMG/M metagenome (GOLD analysis project Ga0214919, IMG submission 177994) | Freshwater microbial communities from Lake Lanier, Atlanta, Georgia, United States - LL-1503 | ecosystem: Environmental > Aquatic > Freshwater > Lake | place: USA: Georgia | collected... | reverse complement strand
TGTCCCCAATACCCTTGATTCCGACAAATACTCGGTGCCTGTCTATAGTTTTATCGGCTCTCCTATTTTTTCGAGTGCGAATTGTACCGGTGGATGTGCAAATCAATCCTCCGCACTAATTGGTCGGATCAATTACGACTATACCACCAACATGAATTGGATCCTCTACTATCAGATGAATCCTTCTTCCAACACTTGTTCCTACAATCCCATCAATGGAAATATGGGGTTTCCTTTTTATTATTCTTCTGCTACCAATTCATCGTTCCTATATTTTGAGGTTATTTTTGCATTGCCCATGTACGGTGGTGAATTCCTCACCAATAAATTGATTAACAGTAAAGGCGTCAATGGTAGCGTTCCAACGGCTCCCGGCTACTTACTCGCCTTTTACAAACGTAGCATTCCAGCTTGTAATACATCCCCGTATGAACCATACACAACAGATCCACCACAAACTATTTTACAGTATTCAAATTATACAAAGTCAACGGATCCAGATGCCATTCCAGTCGGAAACTTTTTTCCAGTGATTTATGAAAGCGGTAATTTTGCAAATCAAAACACGGGCAAACTCCCCTATAATTGTTCCTTGTTGTATCTGTTGAATTACATTGGGAGTGCAGGTACTCTCTACGACACGGACTCTAAAATCTATTCCACCGTCCATGACGCCCTGTTGAATATGGGATGGCTCGAAAACGTGGGAACGGGAACAGGTGTGAATTTTGGAAAGGTCAAGACCGTGAATAGTGGCTCTGTGAATTTAGGAAGCGGGTGGTATTTTGCGGGTTATGTTCCCCATAATTTTGCCTATCAGAGCACCAGTCAAAAGTGGAGTTCTTCGGTGAAAGAAGTCCCCACCATGAAAAGCACGGAAAATCATCTTAATTATTCTCCACAAACTTACAACCTCACCACCACATATTCTTATGGGTCCACTACTGGGTCCACCCCTTTTATGGGGAATAACATTGTCATGGCCACCACGGTGCCTACCGATAGTAGTGGAAATGTGGTTTCCTACTATGCTGGGGACAAGGTAGGGACACCCGTTGGAAATTATTTCTGGCAATCCATGACCACCCAATGTGCACCATTGTCCGTGTTGTACAGTGCTGGAAATGCTTTTGTCATTTATGTCAACGTTGGAGAGAATTGTACCGATGGTATAGGTTGTAGTACTCTATCAACGGCTTGTCAAATTTATCAAGATTCTTGTCCTTACATTCAAACGAGTCGTGGGGATAGTCAAGGGAACGACTATATTATCATTACAAAGTATTTTCAACCCAACATGTGCAGCAGTAAAGTGTTTTATCCGATCGTGGTGTTCAATGTAAATTTTACCAATAAATATGGAAATTATTCAACCACCGAAAAAACAACATTAACGTACTGCAACGATATTTTTCTTTATAATTATACCAATCAGACAATTCAAGTTCAATGTGCCTCGTATCATCAAAACACATATTATCGGACAGAATCTTGTAACGTGTCATCAGGCAATAGTGGTCATTTTACTGCACAAAATACAGGTAGTGCGAAAGGATCTAAAAAGAGTGGATATTATAGAAATGCTGGATGTGCATAATACTTTTGGAAAACTGTCGGACAAGCAATATATATTTTTTCAAAATATACATTTTCTCTTAAAAACGAAGTTTCATCTTGGCCCAATCAAAACGTCCCATCATATCCTGACCCACCTGAGACCCCAGTGCCAAACCTCCCATGTTGCTATTCTCCCAATGAATAAATCCCCAGATACGGGACATGCCCACCTCGTTGGCCATGGCGTTCCAGCTCGTCCACCCTACATACACGGGACAGTTGGGATCCTTTTCTGGATTCACCACGCTGCATCCTGGAGGCATAGGCACCTGATTGATCATAAAAGGTTCGGTACACTCATCAAAAATATGTCCCCATAAACGCAAATACTCGGTGTCGATCATGACACCATCCAAAGGAATCTTGTCCGACCCCGTCAGCATCTGTAAAAAGACGGCACAGCCCATGCTAAACACCGAATGTCCCGAGACATAATCCGGGAAACCAGGCGTCCACAATTGGGAGGATTGATAGGGAAGCCATTCCCCTCCATTCACCTCTTCTCCGGTAATGGGATTCACCAGAGGTTTGTTGTAATACTCTTGACGCATGACCTGGATGGGTCGGGGTTGGAGGTACTTGGTCTTGACGGCCCAGGCCGTGATGCCGGCGTGAAACAGGGTAAAAGAAAGTCCTCCAATCAGGGCGACGGATTCTTTGGTGGGGTACTCCTTGGCCGCGAGGAGGATGCACATGAAAATCATCCACTTGGTAGGAGGCGTGGCTTTCTTGGGGTCGGTGCCTGCCCAGATCTCAGCAATCACCTTTTCTTGAACATTGACCGTGGAACAAAGTGTTTCGGTGTTGTGGATCTGCTGTTCCCACACCTGGGGAGAAGGATGATTCGTCTCGGCAATGTCGTAGAGCTTTGTCCATTCGTCCTGGGAGAACCAATTCTTGACCTTGTAAAACAGGGGGGCCACATACTTTTGATTTTTCCACGTTCCATCGGGTTGGAGCACCGAAAGAGGGCACCACGTGGTGGGATCCGGGAGTTCCTCGTTGAGATTCTGGAGGGGACCCCCCACACGGATATAGTGTCCCTCGTTGGGATAGGTGAATCCCTGACTGGTGTGGAGGTGGCCATCGTTCCAGCGCTGCGCGAGGTAGGCCTTGACCGAGGCACGGAACTGTGGATTCACAGGGGGGTACCCCGTGGGAAGGGGTGGAACGGGCATGGAAGGTACCTCTTGTTGTTGGAGCTCCTGGAGACAAAGGACGAGACGTTTGTAAAAGGCGTTCCATCGATCCGATTCCGAGGTGGTGGAAGAAAGGTACTGGGTAGGGGTGGTAAAACCATCTACAAAAGAAAAGGTCTTATCCAGGGACGCATACGAATTCCACATCAGGGAACCGAGCAAAAAATAGAGGCGCGAGGCCTGGGGTGGATTCATTCCGGGTGTGGTTTCCACCGCGGTAAGATACTGAAACACCAAATTGTTGAGCTGACATCCCGCAGCAGGATTGGTGGATTGAGGTGATAACATACTCTCTACTACTCCCTACTATTTTTTTTTTTGTGGTACCATTAAAAAAAAATGAATTGAATGGTTCCTCCCCATGACTTTTCCCCAATTCAAAATGTCGTTGCCCCCTGTATCCGAAGAGCAACAACACATTCTCGATCAGGTGGAAAAAGGCCACCATGTTCAGATCGATGCAGTTGCCGGGAGTGGCAAAACCACAACCTCATTGTGGATTGCCCATCATCATCCCGATAAAAAAATTTTGCTTCTTACCTACAATGCTCGTCTCAAGATGGAAACGAGACAAAAAGCCTCTTCCTTTACCCATCTCGAGGTCCATAGCTACCACGCCTTTTGTGTCCAACATTGGGATCCCAAGGCCTTTACCGACGCCGGAATCCTGCGCTATCTGGACAACCATACCACTCCTCCTCAAAGCCTCGATTATTCCATGCTGATTATCGACGAGGCCCAGGATATGACACCGCTCTACTACCGGATAGTGCGGCGCATCGTCAGTGCATGCTCCTCCCCACCCCAGCTCATCATCATGGGGGATCGAAAACAATCCATCTATGGATTTAATCGTGCCGATCCGCGTTTTCTTACCCTCGCCCCGCATCTTTTTGGTGGTCCTTCCCAGTGGAAAAGAGCCACACTCTCCACCAGCTACCGCATCACTCGACCCATGGCCTCGTTTTTGAATGAATGCTGTGACGGCGCGCTCCCGATCCAGGCCACCAAGGACGGGGGTCGTGTGCGGTACATTGCCTGTAGTATGTACAGCAAACGTCCTCTTCAAGAGGTGGAATATTACCTAAAAAAAGGATTTGCGTACGATGATTTGTTTGTGCTAGCCCCGAGTGTGAAATGCAGTCAGAGCCCCGTCCGCATCCTCGCCAATCGTCTCACCGAAAAAGGGATTCCCGTCTATGTTCCTACGACCGACGACGAAAAAATAGCCGACGAGGTGGTCCGCCACAAGATGGTGTTTAGCACGTTTCACCAGGTCAAGGGGTTAGAACGCGCCGTCGTCCTCGTCTTTGATTTCTCGGAGCATTATTTCCGGTATTATGGCAAGGATCTGGACCCTTTTGAGATTCCCAACACCCTCTACGTCGCCCTCACTCGAGCCCGTGTGGGTCTCACTGTGTTTCACGAGGATACGAGCCCCTATGCCTCCTTTCTGAAACGGGACAAGATCGAAGAGTGCTGCTGGGTCGAAAAAAGCAAACGGTTCCGTGAGGATCGTATCCTTTCCGTAGGTTCTAGAACCACAAAAACCACCTCTTTTAAAATCAAGGAGCTGCTGCGTTATCTGCCGGTGGATGTAGTACAGGAATGCATGCTTGGTCTCTCCATCACCAAGATCAAGGAGAGTTCAGACTCTGTGAGGATGGAGATCCCCTCGGTGGTCGAACAGTCCGACGGTCCTCCTGAAAATGTAAGTGAGATCAATGCCGTGGCCATTCCCTGGTACTTTGAATATCAGAGGACGGGTACCATGCCCTATGCCTCCCAAGATCGACTCTTGTCGGTTTCCGCGAATCCCATCGAAAACCTTTTGCGCAAGAGCACCGAACGGGTGTGTCAGACCTCGGGGTACCAATTCAAAAACTGCCAGATCCGCCGGTTCGATTGGCTGACTCCCGCGATCCTGGACGAGGCGTCCCAACGTCTTTCCCGGTGCGTGGACAAGAAATCGGTGCTCCAATTCCAAAAAGAAATCCAGATGGGCGAACTATCGGGAACGGTTCCCCTGTGGGAGATGGGGAAACAACGTGCTCACCACATTGTTTATTCCACCGAGGCGAGAGACGAGCAGTTTTTGGAAGCAGCCCTGAATGCGTGGCTTTTGGGACAGAACACTTGTTTTTTACTCGTCCTTGTCCACGAGGCGCGGTATGAAATTGCGTGGAAAAACGATCCCCTCCCCACGATCCAAAAACTCTTGGCCCACCAACAGGCGTGGAGTGAAAAAAAGAGTGATGGAGACTTTGTCAAGTCTGTAAAATTGATGGGAAAAAAAAAAATCTTTTAAGGAATGAAAAACGGGAATCTAAATGAATCCAGAAGAGCTGAAGAGGTTGAACGCCTTTATACGGCAAAACTCCAAACCAGAGTTGACAAAGCAGTGTCTGGAAAAGAATCTTTCCGTCAAAGGGACCAAACACGACATGGCGGTTCGTCTCTTGGGGATTTCGATGCGGCCCTCCATTGCCGTCGAAGACGTGGCACAACGACCGATTCTTCTTATTCGGAGAAATCAGCATGGAAGGTATGTGCACGATCCTACACGTCTCGTTTTTGACAAGCTCTCCAGAAAAGTTGTGGGTCGTGAGGGAAAGAATGGAGAAGTGAACGATCTCCAGCGCAACGACATCCAGGTGTGTCAGCAGTACAAATTTCAGTATGTGCTTCCCGAGTACCTGGATGATCCTCCGTATCCTCTGGAAAAGAAAATGGTTCGGGAAAAAGAATTAGTGTCGGACGAAGAAGACGAGGTGGAGGAAGACGAGGAATGAAGAATAAGACCAAAAAAAAAAATAGGGGTGAATAAAAACACATGAGTTTTTTATCCAAGGCTCTGAATGTAGGTTCTGTGTTGTCCAACTGGATCGCTCCTGAAACGTCGCTGATTCGGGAGGAAATCGGTCTTTCACGTTCGTTGTTGCGTCGTACTCGACGTGTAAGAAAAAACATTATCCCCACCACCCATGGTACACTGTTGCGTCGGCAGTCGGAACCGATACCACTCTTACGTTCTCCTAGCAGCACCACCCATGGTGCATTGTTGCGTCGACCGAGCACAGGACCCTCCTTGTGCCGACACTGTTCTGCATCCCAAACGCACGAATTGTCCAGAAACAAACAATCCCTAGTGTCTCCCCACTTTGTCCACGAGTTGGAAAAAATAGCGAGGCGGGGGTATACGATGCTCGACGTGAAACCCGTTTCCTTGAAACGCGCCTCTTTTTATATTCCGGATCATTTCCAAGGTATGCATCATCCGTCTCCTCTTTACATAGGTCCCCGAAATTTTCACTTGGAACAACGCCCCGATTTCCTTCGAATGAAACATTTCATGTTGCAGGTTGCACCGGAACACACCAAATATTTGAGTATTCAGGCAAGATATTTGGAAACAGCTGGAATAGAGTATGTATACGGTGCACAGTATGACGATACCATTGTCATCAACCCCATGGATCGCCATGGTTTACCAAGCCATCTCCAGACAGGATTGCACGAACTAGCCCACCAAGTGAATTTGAAAGCAGGTATAGTGGAAACTAATGGTAACCATGGACCTGAATTTTTTGCGACCCACAATGCCATTGTTCACCGATTATATTTATCCGGACATTTGGCCCCGGAAGAATTCACACAACTCACCATGGAGGCGTATCATGCTTTTGGTGATAATATTTATGAACAAATTAGTCCTTTTTGGTGGTTGCAATTGCTCTCCTCGAATTGAAAACATCCTACAAATACCATCGGAGCAATAGTGCCCAAAGTGGAAAAAAGACGGCAAAGAAGCACCAAAGGCTCGCCACATTCTCCGAGTGGTACAACAATCGGCTCAGTACACACAGGATCATCAGGGAGAGGATACACGCCACGCTCCATGCCCAGGGCCGCACCAGCAAGAGAAAGATGGAAATCAAGCCTACAAAATAGGCAATGATACGGACACGAGATTTCCACCACGAATAATCGAGGTGCCCATGACGGACCTCGATTTCTTCACTGGGTAGGGGATAAAGCATGATGCAAAGGTAGGCTGCTACAATCACCGACGCCACCATGCGTGGTGCTGGAGGAAGGTTGGGCACGAGAGAAAACAAGAGGAACAGTACCGGGATCTGCATCATGTTGAATACATAGGCCATGCGGGACGCCACCTCGGTCTGCCACTGGCGCCACACCATGAATTCCCACCATTGCATGGCAATGACCCATATCCATCCAAACGCAAGGAGGGCCAGCGACACATATTGTTTCTGGAGTGCCACTATTCCTACGGCCACGGCCACGAGGATGCCCGTGATAAAAGAAACGAGAGAAGCAGTCGCATTAAAACACATTTGTTAAATTTTTTTTACTCTTGTCCAAGACTAAAAAAAAAATCATAGCGATGCGTTTCCTACCCTTGTTATTTCAAATCATCTTGTATCGTGGATCCCACGTTCCCCGCACCATGTACGATCCTCTGGTCGGGGCCTTGCAACAACGCCTCGTCGATATCAATGCCACAGTTTCCGTTCAACCCTATGGTTGGTTCCGAAGACGGACGTTTTCCGAACCTTCTGTCATCCTTGGTCATTCATTCGGTGGATATTTTGCTCTCCAGGATGCCCCTCAAAAAAATGTCCAGGGAATCGTACTGCTCAACAGTCATTTCAACAGCCGTCGACCGGCGTGGTATTACCCAGGGATCGACCAAGAAAAGGTGGATCCTCCGGTGCTGGTTGTGGCGGGAGGTCAAGATGAGCGTTTGCCCCTCAAACATATTCTTTCGGATCTATGGGAAAAAATCGATGTTCCCCTCGCCCGTACATTCTATCAAATCTATCCCGAGGCTACCCATTTCTCCACGTTGCAAGAAAAACAAGTGGTGGACGATATCGAGGTGTTTGTACGAGGTATTGTCGCCAAAAATCTTGCACCGATCCAAAAACGCTGCCAACCCTCGGAAACGCGTTTTGGCTATTTTCCTCTGTCGCAGATGGTGCCTCGAGGCCGTGATTTTACCCGATCCGTGGATTTAGTGGATGGATTATTGAAAATTTTCCTCCAAAAAAATTTTTGGACGTGGTTGCACCACATTGCCTTTCTCTTGCAGACCCCCAATGAATACCAAAATTTTGTCTACACCGACTATGGCGACCATATCCTCATCAAGGCATGCAACCTCTCTCCCGACGAAATAAAAAGACTGTGCCGCACCATCCTCCCCGAGCATTACTCGACAAGCTTGAAGATTCAAACCGTATCCCCCACCCTCTTGGGACTCTACCAATGGCTTCTCTTGCCCCTGGTGGCTTCCAACGACATGAATTCGACGGTGAAATGGCCGATTCTCCACTTGCCTGTACGGGAGAATGTCGATTATTACAAGATCTTGCACCCCCGACAAATTATTTTAAAGGCATTGGAATCTAGTAAAAGTACATGAGGCGGGTTTTGATCCTACACCGTGGATGCATATAGAATCTCTGATCCAACAAGGAAATGTATATTTTTTTTTATTGGGCAAGGATAAAATGCCGACTCCCACCAATCCTCGATTGTACGAGGCGGTCAAGAAAGAAGCCAAGCAAAAATTTGCCGTCTGGCCCAGCGCCTACGCCTCGGGGTGGCTCGTCCGCACCTACAAACAACGAGGAGGCACGTACACCGACAGGGACACCACCACCGCCCCTACAGAAAAACCATTGGTTCGATGGTTTGACGAGGAATGGGTTGATGTGTGCCACTACCTGAAAACTGGAAAGTTGAAAGCCTGTGGACGACCACATGCACAATCCAAAGACTATCCCTACTGTCGACCCTCTAAACGTGTGTCTTCCCAGACACCCTCGACACTGCATGAAATCGAGCGTCCCGTCTTGGAATCACGATGTGCTCGGAAACGAAAAGATCCCTCTACGATTGTGCGGTGAAGGGAACACTGAGAATCATATCGGCACCGGGCGTGCCCGAGGAGGGGCACCCCTTTTTCATGTACTGGAAATCGTAGCCATGAAAATTCAATAGCGTTCCCTCGCTTGTCCATGGACAGGTCTCCCCGGTGCATCCCTCAGGCAATGGTACGCAAAAAGAAAAGGTGGTATAGCTGGCGCGTTTGGTGTAGGGAGTTCCGGGAGGAGCTTTCAAGGAACAGTTGGGGTTGGAGGATCCACGGGCACAACAAGGCGCATTGGCCAGAGGGGTAGTCTGGGCCACCCCCGCCTCCCACTGACACGACGTGGCCAGCCAGACCAGGATGGGGTTCCCCGAGGCTGCAGAGTGAATGTGGACGGCAGAGACACCCGAGAGATCAGTAAATTGTATAGAGCCCTTGAGGGTGCCATTGGAGAGTTGTTGGTAAGTACAAACACCATAGGGTGTTTGTGCAATGTACGTAGGCGACATGATGATGATTCCTATTCCTAGGCAAGAAGAAAATAAATTCTCTTTTGCTGGTCGTCTATCCTCAGAGCTTTCTCCGCGGTATCTCGCTCTGAATGGGTCGCTACCATAGGTTCCCGTAAGATGTGTGATTTTGAAAAAAGTGGAATATTTTTTCAAAATCTTGTATAAAAAGAATTAAATCATGGAGCGTTCCTATTTTTGTCCGGAAGATGATATTTCTTTTTCTATACAATCTTTCTTAACTGGAACAGAAAAATTAAAGATTCGAGAGTTGAATCGGGAGTGGCATCGAAAGGTGATTCATTGTTATTTAGATTTGGAAAAGGATCGGTTGAATATAGTTTTTCCATTTTTTTTGAACAAAAAAGAAAGGTTGAATGATTTTTGGTTTTCAATGTATGACCGACATTTTCTTTCGTTTGTAAAAGGGTTGGAATTGAGAATCAATAATGATGATACACTTTATGATGAAATGGATATGAATTTGGTGGTGTATCCTCGAACGATAAGAAGAATACATAAATTTTTGGAGAACATGCCAGAGTGGTTGTTGGAAATTTCGAAACAAAAAATTTGGAAAATTCGTATTTTGAATTCTCATTCTTATACTCCTACTTTGCACTCTTTTACACTCAAAAGTATTATTATCGAAAAGTTGTATGAAATGTCCATTTTTCATTAACATTATTTAAGAGACCATAACTCAGTTGGTAGAGTGTCGGCCTTTTAAGCCGAAAGTCCAGGGTTCGAGCCCCTGTGGCGGTGGCGGGTGGTAGTGATGAGATTTCTTATCTTTCAAGATAAGAAAGTTTTTCTTTATTCCACGGTATTTTCCAAGTCATTTTACTTTTGTTGCGCCCATGTCGGGGGATCGGAAAACCGTTCAAAATATTGGGAGCTCGCCCGGTTCTGAACATGACGGTTCGCCACCACGGGCCTCTCCGACCCATGATCATACTGTCGATGCACCATGGGCACGTTGCTGGGTGTAGGATCAAACGACCCTGCCGAGGGCGCATGGGAAATATTTTTGGATCCATCCGTCGATTGGATATGGTAGACATCATACCCCATGGCGGTCGTATCCCTCGCTGTCGATGCTTCCATATGGGTGATTCGCTTTTCTCGGAGTTCCATGTCTCCCATCTCCCCATTCTGATCAAAAAACGTCTTGTGGCTGTAGGCCTCTGTGGAAGGGAGATTGGAACGCATCGAGGGTTCCACCGTGTCCTTGTACAAGACATCCTGGAGTGAAGCCTTGTCCCTGGAGACGACGCTTTGAACCGACGTGTGCCTCGTATCCTCCCGCACCGAAAGGGGTACATTACGGAATCGGTCCACGTCGGTGGCATTGTACGGTACCGATCGATTGGATTCGACCGAGGAATGACGCTTGTCGTGGTCGATGGGTCCACTGGCCAGGGCATCGGGTACGACATTCGCCTTGGTGTACAATCCCTTCTTGTTGGTTTCCGTGTGAAACAGGGGCAGCGTACGCGTAGGTGCCTTGGCCAGCGCCTCGTGATCGACGCCTTTTTTCCAGAGGTAGGTCTGTGTGGGTTTGGTGCGCACCTCCTTGTAGAGGTAATCATGGCTGGCTTCTTTCATGGTGGTCGGGTTGAATTTCTGGGTATCCTTCATAAACATGCCCGAGACCTGTGCATCCTTGGGCACCTGCGGGGCGTTTTCGTGCAATGTGTGGCCAAACGACGAGGAAGAGGATTCGTGGTACGCACGATCCAACCCGGATTCGTGGTAGCTTGGATTCATAACCACCTGATGGATTGGCACCTCTTCTTGCAGGGCACGCGTCTGGATGGTCTGGACCATATCCCGGGCATCCCTCAGATTCTTGTTTCCGGATTGATTGGAAAGAATCTGGTACAATAATTTGTTTTGTTGAATCGATTTGGGGTTGGCGTGTTCTTGTAGGGGGGCAACGGGATCGCTACGCTGCGGCTGTGTTGCCCACAAACGGTCGGCCTGGAGGTCGTCCTGACGGATGGATTTGTGCATGGCGGGCAGCTCCGAATTGGTCAGAGGCGCCTCGTTATTGTACTGAATACGGGCGGGGGCATCGGCGTGGAGCACACGGTCGGATTCCCACACGGCCGATCTTCCCTCGGGACAGCTCATCTGGTGCACGATATTGGGAATCTCGGGGTTGGCCAGCGCATAGAACCAGTTGCGTGGTTGGCGGGACAGGGGCATGAGATCTTCCTGGCGGAATACGGGGGGATGGAAAACCTCGGGTTTGTAGGGGAGCTTAACCGAGGTGTTGAAATTGCTGACAATGGAACCTCGGGCACCGGCATTGTTGCTATTGTTGTCGTACGAGACGCTGACCATGGGATTCACACCACGGGCATAGACATTGATGCACTCGGCAATGCGGTCGCCGGAAGCTTCCTGCGCCAACAAGACCTGCTGGGTATCACCTACCTTGTCAATGCGTCGTGTGTAGAGAGACTTTGGTGGATCTTTGAGTATATTCATATTGGTTCCCCACATTTCGACACTGGGCAGCGTGACCTTGCGGGAAGTGACCAGACAATCATAAGATAATCCTCCTGCACTCATTTGTTTTTCAATAAAAAAATAATTCTTTTTAGGTAAATATTAAATTAAAAAATATGCCCACACAAAAAAAATCTTTGGAACAATGTCTGGCAAGCCCTCAGTGGTACAAATGCCCTCTCCCCATTATGACCTTTCTTGTCTTTTTGATTCTGTTTGTGTACGCCATCTACATGACCATCAAGTGCACCAGTCTCATTGGAGAGCATGCCCGTATCGGGGACACGGCCTTTGAGGAAAAGTATGGCAAGAAAGTGGCAGACATTAACAAGGTCTATGTCATCAACTTGATTGTCCTCATTCTTTCCTTGATTGTGGTGGTCTTTTTCCTTCAAAAGAGCCTTCCCGCGGGCCACCAGGCGCTCCTCTTTAATGAATACCTTGGTGGTGCCATTCTCCTTTTCATTTTTGTGGTGGCTGCCTGGACCCTTTCCGTGTTCAACGGGCTGGCCAAGAAATCACCCGAAACATTGGCCACCACATTCACCTCCATTATTCTGTTTGTAAGCCTTGCGGGCATCGGTCTGTACGCCTACAATCTCTACAGCGTCATGCACAGCAACAGTGCCTCCAAACCCAAACATGTACAGCAACAGCACCGCGTAGCGGCGCCGGCGGCATGAGGACAATGTAGAATGAAATTTTCATTGAATCCCGGAATAATTACACCCCAGAACGTAGGTCAATCGTAAATACCAAATCGTCATACCGTCCCTTGTTGGCACGAAGATCATAGGTTTTCACATAGGGTAAAAGGTGGGCAGGTGTCGCTGCAAGGAGATGGGGAAACCAATCCGGAGATTGTACATCTTCCACAATCAGGAGGCCATTGCTTTTCATGATTTGCGAGTACAATCGAATAAACTCAATCATACTCTCCAATGTGTGGGGACCATCGTCCAGCATCATGTCGAATTGGAGGCCCTTGTCTAAAAATGTTTTACGAAACCATGTTTCGTCATAGGCATTGGAAAAATGGAGTTGGACCCTGGGATTCTTTCGAATCGATGCCGATGGATGGATGGATCGAATCGACAATATCAAGTCCGTAAATCGTCGCTCCTTGGAAAAAGTCTTTCCATAATTGGATGCTTCCTCCGTCCCGGATTCCCACTTCTAAAATATGCGTCGCGGTATCCTTTTTTTTCTTCCAAGAGGGATTGGTAGAGATCGAGATAAGAATGTAAAGTATTCTTATCTGTGAGTTGGTTGTTGACCAAATCTTTGAATCCAGTCATGTTTTCTATCTCTATCCCTACGAGATAAATTAATTTTCTACCATGCCTTTTTGAAAGGCCTAAAAAAACTGATGTTTTTCCCCTCTCAATGTTCCCCATCCAACAACATCCAAATCCAACAACATCCAATAACATTCAACAACACCCAATAACGTCCAACAATACCCAATAAAAGAAAAAACATGGACGACCACCACACCATCGATTCATGGATCGAAAGGCTCCACTGGAAAAGCGACAAGAAAATTTCCTACAAGACAGCGGCCCTCCTGTACACCACGCGTCAGACACGCATCAAGAAAGCGGCCTTGGCGGTCCGTCAACAAAAACAACCAACGGGTTCCTCCACGTCTCGTAAAAAATCCAAAAAGGCGCCTGCCCGTGGTCTCCCCAAGACGAAAAAAGTCAAGAAAGTCAAAGTGGACAAACCACGTCTGGTGGTACCTCCCAAACTCCGACGCCTGGCCAAATGGTCGTGGAATCCGAATACCCCCAAGGACAGCTACCAAGCCCTGGTGGACATGTAAAAACTGAAAAGAGGATCATGAAATCCAACGACTCTATAACAAAGAATGAGTATCCAAAAAAATGCGATTCTCCAGAAAATCAATCTCAGGTTTTGTCTGGCCCCGGAGTATTTTGATGCTGATTACAAGGACCATCTCTTGAACTCGATTCGTGAAAAGTATGAAAACAAGAGTTTCAAGGAATATGGATACATTCTCGAGATTCAGGAAATCGAGCGCATCCTCAATGAAGAAATTATGAGCATGGTTCCCAATGTGTTTTTCATGGTCCAAGTCCGGGCACTGCTCTATCTACCCCGTGTAGGCGACCGTTTGGAGGTGCAGATTGACAAAATTTTTCATCACGGTATTTTTATTATGGAAAATAAGATTCGTATCCTGATTCCGATTGCCCTGTCCACGGAATACGAGGTGCAAAAAGATTTTTCATCCTTTTACCTCTTGAATACCCAGACGCATAAAACCTACCGCAAAGACGATCGATTGCATGTCGAGCTCGTCGAAGTGCGTTTTGAAAAGGACGGTTTTTCATGCATCGCCTCGATTGTTTCTTCTGTAGAAGTTTAAAAACTTTGTTTTCCAAGAAAATAAAATCATGGTATGGCTTTATTTTATTTTCCTCACCTATTTCCTCTTTTTTTTGCACCGGGGATGTTTTTTCCTGTTTCCCATTCTCCACATGGTGGAAACACCTCCTCCCAACACCCACGAAGAAATCTATTTGGACAATGAAATGGGGTGCTGGATGTACCCTCCGAGATCCACCACGAGTGAGCAAGACAAGATTATGGTGTATTTTAATGGCAATGCGGGAAATGTGTCCACCCGCATCGCCAATATTCATATTCTCCAGCAAATCTTGCCCGAATACCGCATCTATAATTTGGAGTACCCAGGTTTTGGATTGAGTGCTTCCTTACCGCTGTGGCTGCCCTCCATTGTAGAGGAGTGTGAAACAGCGTGCCGCCACATTATCGAAAAACATCCGAGGATGCACACACTGGGTTTTTGGGGGGAATCCTTGGGGGCCTTGGTGGCCGCCCACGTGTTTTCTTCCTTGAAAGATCATGTCCGATGGGTGGTGCACATGAATGGAGTGGCCTCCCTCCACGACACAATCGCTGAATTTGTACCTCCTCTGTTGCAGGCCTTGATCCTTCCCGTTTTACCGTCCGTACCTTTGGATGCCATACATTGTTATCAAGAGTTGGACCATCAAACCATTGTCTTGATGCATGCCAAGAACGACGAGGTGGTGTCGGAATCCCAATCCCAATTATTGTATCTCGCACTGAAATCCAAGTATCCCGACCAAATTCATTACCTGGAATGGAGGGGAAAACACAATAGTGTATTGCATCAAAAAGAAAATCAGGAAGCAGTGCAAGAATTATTCGAAACGCTTAGGATGACCTGAATTCTGTTATAATGATCACACCACCGGCTCCAGCTCCACCTAATCTTGGAGTCGCATTGTTAATGTTAACAGCTCCCCCTCCTCCACTCCCATAGGCAACCCCTGCTCTACCGTTTGCAGAAGTAGCCGTTATGGCACTATTACTATAACCTCCACCACCAAAATAAGAGGCTCCTCCAACTCCTGATGTAACACCATAAGTGGAGGTGCCACTACTGTAAACACCAAATCCACCTCCACCTCCACCACCCGATACAAGCGTTGGGTTGCCGATCGAGGAATTACAAGTAGGAACACCTCCTCCCGCCCCTCCCGATGCTGCAGCTATACTCAAAGCATTCGCACTATTAATCGATGCAGAACCCCCACTTCCACCCGGAGCACTTATGAGAGTTGATCCAAATGTCGTTGGTCCTCCACTTCCACCATCGGCACCACTCGCACCAGCTCCAGCCGATCCCACGCTATAGTTTTGACTACCCGTTCCAATGGTACTTATTGAGTAATAAGCACTCACATAACTACCCGCTCCTCCTCCACCTCCACATGTGACACCACCCGCTAACGCAGAGGCCCCACCACCTGCTCCACCACCACCCACCGCTTGCACTTGAATATAGATCGCTGAAGAGTTGGGTGTATATGTCGACGATCCTGATGTGTAGGAATACTGAGCAATAACAGTAAGTCCTGATGGGCCTGTCCACCCCGTAGGTCCTGTGTTGCCAGTGGGTCCCGTGTATCCTGTAGGACCCGTATAGCCAGTAGGACCTGTTAAACCAGTAGGACCTGTGTATCCTGTTGGTCCCGTATAGCCAGTAGGACCAGTCCATCCTGTTGGTCCGGTATAGCCAGTAGGTCCCGTATTTCCCGTAGGTCCTGTGTTGCCAGTGGGTCCCGTGTATCCAGTAGGACCTGTGTATCCAGTAGGACCTGTGTATCCTGTTGGACCGGTATAGCCCGTTGGTCCCGTGTATCCTGTTGGACCGGTATAGCCAGTAGGACCTGTAAAGCCAGTAGGACCAGTCCATCCTGTTGGTCCCGTATAGCCCGTAGGACCTGTGTATCCTGTTGGTCCTGTTAAACCAGTAGGACCTGTGTATCCTGTTGGACCGGTATAGCCCGTTGGACCGGTGTATCCTGTAGGTCCGGTGTATCCTGTTGGTCCCGTGTATCCTGTTGGACCGGTATAGCCAGTAGGACCTGTAAAGCCAGTAGGACCTGTGTATCCTGTTGGTCCCGTGTATCCTGTAGGTCCGGTATAGCCAGTAGGTCCTGTTAAACCAGTAGGACCAGTCCATCCTGTTGGTCCAGTAGGGCCTGTAGGACCTGTAAAGCCAGTAGGACCTGTGTATCCTGTTGGACCTGTTAAACCAGTTGGACCTGTGTATCCTGTAGGACCTGTTAAACCAGTTGGACCTGT
>Ga0214919_10006269_pt1 | contig 16412 bp, 14 predicted proteins | sample LL1503_MetaG_FD_177994 | JGI IMG/M metagenome (GOLD analysis project Ga0214919, IMG submission 177994) | Freshwater microbial communities from Lake Lanier, Atlanta, Georgia, United States - LL-1503 | ecosystem: Environmental > Aquatic > Freshwater > Lake | place: USA: Georgia | collected... | reverse complement strand
GAAAACATGATGATCAGGCCCGCGCATGCCAAGATAAAGACGGCGAAGGCCAAGGGGCCGTCAAATCCTTCAAACAAATGCAGGAAACGAGACCACCAGCTGGGTTTTTCAATCACGCGCGACATGCCGCAATTATCCTTCGCTTACCCAGAATAATTTGGCTTTCCCTTAAATTTGACAACGCTTCAAGGCTGCCAAGGGCCGGCGCATGGGACAATCTGACCCATGTTTTTATTGTTTGAAGAAGCCGGCAAATTTGTTGCCGGACGTGTCCTGTCGGAAGCAGAAGCTTCAATTCAGGTGGAATTGGACAGCGGCAAAAGGGTCAAGGTCAAAGGCGCCAATGTGCTTTTGAAATTTGAGAAACCTGCCCCTGCCCAACTTCTGGCTGAAGCCGCCCTCATTAGCCAAAGCATCGAGCTTGATTTGGCTTGGGAATTTGCGCCCGAAGAAGAGTTTGGCTTTGCCGATGTGGCGCGTGACTATTTCAACGCAAACGCCAGTACCGTTCAGCAGGTGGGTGCACTCATGCGCCTTTACGAAGCGCCACATTATTTCCGCCGAGCAGGCAAGGGGCGATTTAAAAAAGCTTCGGCCGAAACCGTTCAACTGGCTTTGGCCGGCATTGAGAAGAAAAAACAAATCTTGGCGCAAATTGAGCTTTGGTCACAAGACTTGATCAAAGGCGAATGCCCAGCTCCTATCAAGGAGCAGCTGTACAAAATTTTATTCAGGCCCGATAAAAACGCACCTGAATACAAAGCTGTGGTGGAGGCCAGCAGAGCCAGTCAAACAGCCCCCCTCACATTGCTGCAAAACGCTGGCGCCATTGCCAGTGCTTACGATTTTCATTGGCAACGTTTCTTGTTCGACAACTTTCCCAAAGGCACGGGATTTCCCAAGTTAGAAGCGCCAGCCATTGCCCAAGACTTGCCCTTGGCTGCTGTGCAGGCCTACTCCATTGACGACTCGCAAACCACCGAAATTGACGACGCCCTGTCCATTCAAGGCTTGGGCACAGGCACCGTGGTCATTGGCATTCACATTGCAGCCCCCGGCTTGGCCATTCAACCCAACAGCCCCATTGACCAGGTGGGCAGAGCGCGTTTGTCAACGGTTTACATGCCGGGTTACAAAATCACCATGCTGCCCAATGAGGTGGTGCAAGGCTACACCTTGGCTGAAGGCCTAGCTTGCCCAGCCGTCTCTTTGTATGTCACCTTGGACGAAGCCACTTTGACCATTCAACGCACTGAAACCAAATTGGAGCGCGTGCCCATTGCCGCCAATTTGCGCCATGACCAACTCGATCAGTGGGTCACACAAGCATGGCTTGAGGAGAGCCCACCCGCAGAGCGAGAAAACGAACCCTACCTGGGCATCACCCACGCTCAGTTGGCATTCTTCTGGCGCTTGGCGCAGCATTTGAAAGCTGGGCGTGAAGTGGTTCGCGGCAAACCCGAAACCTTCAATCGCCCCGATTACAACTTCAGATTGCTGCGTTCCAACTCAGACTTGCCACCTGCCGGTGATGAAACCGTTCAAATCAGCGTGCGCCAACGTGGTTCACCGCTCGACTTGATCGTGGCAGAAGCCATGATTTTGGCCAACAGCACATGGGGTCAATGGCTGGCCAGTTTAGGCGTGCCGGCCATTTACAGAAGCCAAGCCAGTTTGTCGCCTGGCATCAAAGTTCGCATGGGCACCAAAGCCCTGCCCCACGCCGGCATTGGTGTGCCCGCCTATGCATGGAGTACCTCGCCTCTGCGCCGCTATACCGACTTGGTCAATCAGTGGCAAATCATTGCCTGCGCACAACACGGCGCAACAGCCGCCTTGGCGGCGCCCTTCAAGCCCAAAGACGCGCAGATGTTTGCCATCATCAGCGCCTTTGAAGCCGCCTACACCGCCTACAACAGCTACCAATCCGGCATGGAACGTTTTTGGACGCTTCAATATCTGAAGCAAGAAAATATCACCGAAGTGGTGGCCAGTTTGGTCAAAGAAATGGGCGGCGGCAGTTGGCTGGTGCGTGCCGATCAATTGCCGCTGATGTTGAGCGTCATGGGTGCAGCAGGCTTGGCGCGTGGTGACAAGGTCAAAGTTCAGTTGGGCAGCATTGACGCCATGGCCTTGGATGTCACGGGCACCGTCATTGAAAAAATCACATCCCCTGATCACAACCTAGAAAGCACCTCAGCAGATGAGTCAATGGAAGACTTGGAAGAAGCTGCTACCGGGCCCATTGCCATTGCCATGAATGTGAACGAAACCCCCACAGAGGACCCCTCTGCCTAACTCAGGCACTTCACGCGATCAGCCCCATGCTCTCTTCTTCAATGTCCCTGTCGCGCCATCAAGCTTCACACCGTGCCTTGCTTTGGGCCTTGGGCTTGTCGCTTGTTTTTCATGCGGGTCTGCTCACCTTGAAATGGGCTGCGCCTGCCACCTTCGATCGGATTTTTGAAACCAACACTTTAGAAGTGGTGTTGGTCAATTCAAGCAGCAAGAATGCACCCGACGCCCCCTTGGCCTTGGCCCAAGTGAACTTAGCAGGCGGTGGTCAAGTGCCAAGCATCAGTTTGCAAACCAGCCCCTTGAGTGTGCAAACAGCCAGTGCCAACACGCAAGACTTGGAGCACGTTGAACAACACATCGAATCGCTGAAAAATGAACAACAGCGATTGATTCAACAATTGAAGCAAGAATTATTTCAACTCAACAGCGCCAATCCAATGCAAGTCAGTGAAGCCAAGTTGGCAGAAACCATGGCTGAACGCAAGAAACAACTCGCCAACCAATTGGCTCAGATTGAAAAACAATCACAGGCCCTGCAAGGCGGCCCTAAGAAACGCTTCATCGGCCCTGCCACGAAAGAGGTTTCCTTTGCGCGCTATTACGACAAAATGCGCCGCACCATCGAAGTCACGGGCACTGAAAATTTTCCGCAAGCAGCAGGTCAAAAACTATACGGCCAGCTCACCATGGTCATCACCTTGAACAACAAAGGCCATGTTCTGAAAACCGAGGTGGCCAGAGGTTCTGGCCAATTCGTTTTGGACCAGCGCGCTCAAGCCATTGTTCGCGGCGCATCGCCCTTTGGGGAGTTCACATCGGACATGAACAAAGAAGCCGACCAATTGGTGGTGGTCACACGCTTCCAATTCGCCCGCGACGAAACCCTTGAAACCAACATGCTGGGACCCGATTCAAGTGCCTCATCGAAGCGTGCGGTTCAAGTTCAGTCCCAAAATTAACGGATGCTTTTCATGGACTCCTATTGCGTTTTTGGCCATCCCATTGAACACAGCAAGTCGCCTTGGATTCAAACACGCTTTGCCGAACTCACCGGTCAAACATTGCAGTACGAAAAAACTTGGGTGCCACTCGACGCCTTCAGCGCCACCGTTCATGCTTTCAGGGCCGCTGGCGGCAAAGGCTGCAATGTCACTTTGCCCTTCAAAGCTGAGGCTGCAGCGCTGGCTACAGAATACAGCCCCCGCGTGGCATTGGCGCAGGCTTGCAACACCCTCCAATTTGACGGCGAACTCATTTATGGCGAGAACACCGATGGCTTAGGCTTGGTCACCGACTTGGTCAGCAATGCGGGTTTCACTTTGCATGGTCGCCGCATTTTATTAATTGGTGCAGGCGGTGCAGCAGCTGGCGTGTTGGGTCCTTTGTTGACACAAAAACCTCGCTGCATTTGGCTGGCCAACCGAAGCCTTGACAAAGCCGTTCAGCTGGTTGCGCGGCATGCCAGTTTGGCTTTGGCGGAGGGCGTTGACTGCCAAGCCTTTGGCTTGACCCACGAAGCCCTTTTGAGTCAATCCTTTGACTTGGTCATCAACGCCAGCAGCAGCAGCCTTCAACAAGCGGCCTTGCCCGTGCCCGCCAGCGTGCTTCAGCGCAATGGCTTGGCCTGCGATTTGATGTACGGCCCAGCAGCGCAAGGCTTCATGCAATGGGCCCGTGCGCACGGCACCCAAGCGCGCGATGGACTTGGCATGTTGGTTGAGCAAGCGGCGGCTTCATTCCAACTTTGGCGCGGCGTTCAAGCACCGACCCAAAAAGTGCTGGCCGAATTAAGAGCCTTGGTATCCTCTTCAAAGTGACATGTTGACTTCCATTCTGAAAGCTTTGAAACAATGGCTCTGGCTGGTACTGGCGGGCTTTGTCATTTTGCAATTGTTCTTTGTTGGACGCATTGCATTCATGGCTGTGGTTGACCCCTCTTCCAGCGCTTTTGAAAGATCGCAAGCCTGGCAAATTGTCAGCACGCAAGGCCGACTCATTTGGCGGCAGCAATGGCAATCTGACGATCAAATTGCCAAAACACTCAAACGGGCGGTGCTGGCTTCTGAAGACAGTGCCTTCACAACGCACAAGGGCATCTGGTGGGATGCGATTCAAAAAGCATGGGAAAAAAATGCCAAAACCCAAGCCAAATTAGAAGCGCAAGCTGCCAAGAAAAATGGCGCCAAAACAGCCGCACCCAAAATTGTGGGCGGCTCAACCATTACCCAACAATTGGCCAAAAATTTACTTCTCACTGGTGAGCGCACCTTGCTACGAAAGGGCCAAGAGTGGGTCATCACCATGGCCTTGGAAACTTTCCTCAGCAAAAAGAAAATTCTCACGCTCTACCTCAACCATGTGGAGTGGGGTCAAGGCGTCTTTGGTGCAGAAGCTGCCGCACAACATTATTTTCAAAAATCTGCGGCCAAGCTCAGTGCGTGGGAGGCGGCACGCTTGGCGGTCATGTTGCCTCGTCCGCGCTATTTTGAAAAGTTGCCGCAGTCGGTTTATTTAAGCGACCGCGCAGAAACCATCATGGCGCGCATGAACGATGTTGCCCTGCCCTGATCATTGCTTCACAATCGCTCTATGAGAATTCTTGGCATTGACCCCGGTCTCCAAACCACTGGCTTTGGCGTCATTGATGTGAGTGGCTCGCAACTCACTTATGTGGCCAGCGGTGTCATTCGCACCGACAAAGTGAACCAAGGCAATTTGCCCAATCGACTGCGCGTGATTTACGAAGGCATTTTAGAAATCAACCAGCGCTATCAACCCGAATCGGCATCGGTCGAGATTGTGTTTGTCAACGTGAATCCACAGGCCACACTGCTTTTGGGGCAAGCGCGTGGTTGCTGTCTAACGGCCTTGGTGTCGTGTAATTTAGAGGTTTCGGAATACACCGCGCTACAAATGAAAAAAGCCATCACAGGCCAAGGTCGTGCCGCCAAATCGCAAATTCAAGAAATGGTCAAACGCATGTTAAAGCTGCCTTCGTCTCCAGGGCCCGACGCAGCCGATGCATTGGGTTTGGCGATCACACATGCTCATGCAAGTCCTTCCATGAACAAATTGGCTGCGTTGGATGTACTCAATCGGAAGACGCATGGGATGTACAAGGGTGGCCGGAGTCACTAGGTTCGGTCGGTTTCACGCGCATTGATTTCAGGGCGGCGGCATGGGTACGGCTTGCCGACTCATACTCGCTGCGCTCGCCAAATCGCTGTCAATCCGCACCCATACCACCACCCTGAAATCTCGGGTTTTTGCTTGGAACCCGCTTATTTCGGGAGGACCATTTTGTCGCGATTGGCCAAGTCTGGGAAGATTTTGATGGCGGCTAGAGCTACGCCTACTGTGGCCAGGCCGCCAAAGACGACTGAGCCTACTGGGCCCCACATCGATGCTGTTGCTCCAGATTCAAATTCACCAAGTTGGTTGGACGCGCCAATGAAAATGGAGTTGACTGCTGCGACGCGGCCGCGCATATCTTCTGGCGTTTCTAGTTGAAGCAGTGTGATCCGGGTGACGACGCTGACGTTGTCTGCAGCGCCTGTGACCATGAGTGCTGCAATGGAAAGTGCCATATTGGTTGAGAGGCCAAAGATCAAATTCGCAACGCCAAAGACTGCAACAGCTAACAACATCCAGCGGCCTACTTTGCGTTCAATCGGCCATTTCGTCAAAATGACCGCCATGAGCAATGCACCTACAGCAGGCGAAGATCTCAAAATACCGAGGCCTTCAGGGCCGGTGTGCAAAATGTCTTTGGCGAAAATGGGTAGCAATGCCGTCGCACCTCCCAAAAGTACTGCAAACAGGTCAAGAGCGATGGCGCCTAAAAGTACTTTGTGGTGCCAAACAAAATGTGCGCCTGCCAACACACTCTTGAGATCGGCTGCTGCGCGAGAGGGTTTGTGATCGTAGCGAACGGTGAGTGTGAAGAAAAAGGCAAGCAGTAAAAAAACGGCACAAATGCCATAGACGGCATTGACATGGGTGGCATACAAGATACCGCCCAATGCGGGGCCGCTGATGACTGCAGTTTGGACACCGGTGGAGCTTAAGGCCACGGCACGTTGCAATAAATTGGGCGGCACCAAATGGGGCGTGAGGGCTTGTTGGGTGGGCATTTGGAAAGCGCGCACCATGCCTAAAATAGCGGACACAAAGAGCACCAACTCGCGAGTAATGCCATCGGCCTGTGTGCCCCACACCAACAAACAAGCCACTGCAGCTTGTATCAACATGCAGGCAGCGTAGATGTGGACTTTGTTCAGCTTGTCGACAATGTGGCCCGCTGGCAAGGTCAAAATCAAAGCGGGCACAAATTGAAACAAGCCGACCAAGCCTAGGTCCCAGGCACTGCCCGTGATTTCGTACATGTGCCAGGCCAAAGCCACAGAAAGCATTTGGGTGGCCAAGATGCCCGAGACTCGCGCGAGCCAAAAGCGCAGAAATGGTTTTTGCGCCAGCAAATCTCGCAGCCTTGCGTGAGTGTCAGTGCTCATGGCTTTCAATTACCAGGCACGCACTGGCAAGGCAAATCCTTCGGGGGCTTTGTGAATGTCGTCAAAGCTCACCATTTCGTAAGCATCGGGTTGATCGAGCAAGGCTCTAAGCAACAGATTGTTCATGGCATGGCCAGAGCGGAACGCGGTATAACTGGCAATCAGGGGCTTGCCCAACAAGTACAAGTCGCCCATGGCATCGAGAATTTTGTGCTTCACAAATTCATCGTCGTAGCGCAAGCCATCGCTGTTCAACACTTTGTAATCGTCCATCACAATGGCATTGTCAAGGCCGCCACCCAGTGCCAAGCCATTGGAGCGAAGCATCTCTACGTCTTTGGTAAAGCCAAAAGTGCGGGCACGGGCGATGTCGCGGGCATACAAATCTCGGCCCATGTCAAACACCACTTGCTGGCCTGTTGAATCAACGGCAGGGTGCTGAAAATCAATTTCAAAACTCAGGCGATAGCCCTCGTAGGGTTCAAGCTTGGCCCACTTGATGTTTTCGCCTTGACCGTCTTTGACTTCCACCGTTTTGAGAACACGGATGAATTGCTTGGCTATATTTTGCAATTCAATGCCGGCACTTTGCAGCAGAAACACAAAAGACGATGCAGAGCCATCCAAGATAGGCACTTCTTCGGCCGTGATGTCGATCACCAAATTGTCGATGCCCAATCCGGCACATGCCGACATCAAGTGCTCTACGGTATGCACTTTGGCTTGCCCGCATGAAATGGTGGATGCCAGACGGGTGTCGGTGACACTTTGCGCAGAGACGGGAATGTCAACGGGGTCAGCCAGGTCGACTCTTCGAAACACGATGCCCGTGCCAGGCGGCGCCGGCCTGAGTGTCAACTCTACGCGCTGGCCGCTGTGCAAACCCACACCCACAGCCTGGGTGAGGGTTTTGATGGTTCTTTGAGCAAGCATGGACTGATTCTAAATTTTCAGACCCAAACTTGCTTGACGAGGGTTTTGAAGCCCACTGTTTGGAAAAATCAGTCGGCTTGCTTGCGCAAGAAAGCTGGAATTTCAATGTCGTCCATACCGGCAGAAGCCATGCCGTCCACTTTGGCGGCCGCTTGTGTGCGGTTGGTACGCCATACGCTAGGCGTGTTCAAACGGCCGTAGTCACCACCCAAGGCAGGACTTTGCGCACCCAATGTGGGTGAAACGGCGTCATGTGTGTCAACTGTGAACGGCGCATCGTATGTACCGGTACGCAGCACTTGCAAAGGAGGCGCTGTACGGCGTGCACCTTGGCTTGACAAGCCAGTGGCCACCACCGTGACGCGAATTTCGTCGCCCAAACTTTCGTCGTAGGCGGTACCGTAAATCACATGTGCACTTTCTGAAGCGTAAGCACGGATGGTGTTCATGGCTTGCTTGGATTCGCTCAATTTGAGTGAACCCTTGGCTGCGCTGATCAACACCAACACGCCTTTAGCGCCTGACAAATCGATGCCTTCGAGCAATGGGCAAGCCACAGCTTGCTCAGAAGCAATGCGCGCACGGTCAGGGCCGCTGGCTGAAGCAGTACCCATCATGGCTTTGCCGGGCTCGCCCATGACGGTGCGAACGTCTTCAAAGTCGACGTTCACGTGGCCAGGCACATTGATGATTTCAGCAATACCACCCACAGCGTTTTTGAGCACGTCGTTGGCGTGCGCAAAAGCTTCGTCTTGGGTCATGTCTTCGCCACCAGGCAATTCCATGAGCTTTTCATTGAGCACCACAATCAGTGAGTCAACGTTGGCTTCCAATTCTGCTAAACCAGATTCAGCGCTCAGCATACGGCGACCGCCTTCAAAGTCGAAAGGCTTGGTGACCACACCCACAGTCAGGATGCCCATCTCTTTGGCCACGCGTGCAATGACCGGTGCAGCGCCTGTGCCAGTACCACCGCCCATGCCGGCCGTGATGAACAACATGTGCGCGCCCTCAATGGCGGCGCGAATGTCTTCAATGGCTTCCTCGGCGGCTTCACGACCTTTTTCGGGTTTGCTGCCTGCGCCCAAACCGGTGTGACCCAATTGAATGAAGCGGTGCGCCGCACTGCGAGCCAATGCCTGTGCATCGGTGTTGGCGCAAATGAATTCAACGCCTTGGACATTGCGCTCGATCATGTGCTCAACAGCGTTACCGCCGCCACCGCCCACGCCGATCACTTTGATTTGCGTTCCTTGGTTGAACTCTTCGACTTGGATCATTTCAATGCTCATGGTGCTCTCCTAAAACTGTTGCTTTGCTTAAATATTGATTTTTGAAAATTTTATTTTTTTGGAATACAGAGGGATTCAACATCGCTGATGAGGACTCCCCCTTGCCAAGTAAAGTTTGCGCCAATCCATCAGAAGTTCCCCACGATGAAATCTTTGAAACGCGTGAAGGCATTGTTCATCGAACCCTTCTTCTGCGAAACTTTGAAACCTCTTAAGCGTGCCAAACGGGCTTCTTCCATCAAGCCCATCACGGTCGCAACACGCGGTTGACTGACCATGTCAGACAAGGCGCCGTTGTATTTGGGAACGCCGCGGCGCACCGGCTTCAAGAAAATGTCTTCGCCTAACTCCACCATGCCAGGCATGACGGCGCTGCCGCCTGTGAGCACAATGCCCGACGACAAAACTTCTTCGTAACCTGATTCGCGAATGACCTGCTGAACCAGCGAGAAAATTTCTTCAACGCGCGGCTCAATCACACCAGCCAAAGCTTGCTTGGACAACATTCGCGGTGCGCGGTCTCCCAAGCCAGGCACTTCGACTTGTGCCTCAGGATCGGCCAACAACTGTTTGGCGCAACCACTCTCCACCTTGATGTCTTCAGCATCTTTGGTGGGGGTGCGCAGTGCCATGGCAATGTCGCTGGTAATCAAATCGCCCGCAATGGGAATCACAGCCGTGTGGCGAATGGCGCCGTTGGTGAAAATGGCCACGTCGGTGGTGCCTGCACCAATGTCCACGCAGGCCACGCCCAATTCGCGCTCGTCTTCAGTGAGCACGGCCAAGCTGGAGGACAAGGGGTTGAGCAACAACTGATCGACTTCTAAGCCGCAACGGCGCACACACTTGATGATGTTCTCGGCTGCACTTTGCGCACCTGTGACGATGTGCACTTTGGCTTCTAAGCGCATGCCGCTCATGCCAATGGGCTCTTTCACATCTTGACCATCGATCACAAACTCTTGGGGTGCGACCAACAGCAAGCGCTGGTCGGTTGAGATGTTGATCGCACGGGCTGTTTCAACCACCCGGGCCACATCGGCTGGCGTCACTTCTTTGTCTTTCACCGCCACCATGCCGCTAGAGTTCAGACCCCGAATGTGACTGCCCGTGATGCCCGTGTTCACGCGGGTAATTTTGCAATCTGCCATCAACTCGGCTTCTTTCAAAGCTTGCTGGATGCTCTGCACCGTGGCGTCTATGTTGACCACCACACCTCGTTTCAAGCCATTGCCAGGCGCCACACCCATGCCCGCCAACTTCAATTCGCCACCTGGCATAACCTCGGCAACGACGACCATGACCTTGGAAGTTCCAATGTCGAGACCGACCACCAAATCTTTGTATTCTTTTGCCATATGTCCAACCGTTCTGATCTAAATCTTCAATCTGCCAATTAAGGTTTCTTTGCACTGTCTGCTGACAAGGTTGTCACACCTCTCAACCTCAGCGCATAAGCACTCTCGTAACGCAAGTCCGCCGATAACAAGGAGCTTGTCGTGCGACCATATCGAGAAGCAACTTGCGTCAATGTTTTGAAAAACAATTGAAGCCTGTCACCAATTTCCTGCTGCGTACCATGACCCAACTCCAAAGTAGCACCTGATTCCAGTTGCGCAGACCAACTGCCTCGCTGACTCAGTTCTAACTTGTCCAAATCCATGTCCATCTTTTCCATTCGTGGCTTGAGAAATTTGAACATCTCCAAAACAATTTTGGCCTGCGACTCAGGCCCCTTCAGTGTGGGCAATGAGTCGCTGTCCACATCGTCTGCATTCACTTCAAAAATCGTGCCCTCTGGGCTCAAAAATTTGCCATCACCATCACCGCCCCACTGCGCCACAGGCTGAAATTCATCCAAGGTCACCGACAAACGATTGGGAAATTCGCGGCGCACCAGCGCAGATCGAATCCAAGGAATTTGCTCAAATGCATGTCGTGCTTGCAACAAATTCAAAGTGAAAAAATTGCCAGAAAGTTGCGGCACCACATTGGCACGCAGCATGACAGGGTTGCTGTGCGTCACATTGCCGCGCACCGTGATGCTTTGAATTGAAAAGACAGGGTGCCGCAGCAACCAACTGATGCTACTGGTCAAAAACAAAACCAAGGCCAAAACAAACAAGCCGATGGAAGTCCATTGCATGATTCGCACATCCATGGGCAAGACGATTGGTTTTTTCATGCGCCACCTTTCGAGGCGCTTGAGTGCTCCAAGCCGGCACAGGCCAGCAGGTGAATGCACAACGCTTCATAACTCATGCCCGCCGCTTTGGCCGACATGGGCACCAAAGAGTGGCTGGTCATACCGGGCGACGTGTTGATTTCCAAAAGATAAGGTTGACGCGTCAGGGCATCGATCATCACGTCAACACGGCCCCAACCTTTGCAACCCAAAACTTGATAGGCCTTGACCGCATGCGCTTGAATGGCTTTTTCTTCCGCTTCTGGCAAGCCTGAGGGCACCAAGTACTGGGTATCGTTTGTGAAGTATTTGTGTTGATAGTCGTAGTTGCCAGCAGGCGCAACGATGCGAATGACTGGCAAGGCTTTGGCGTTATCACCCTCGCCCAAGATTGGACAAGTCACTTCATCACCCAAAATGAATTGCTCGCACAAAATATCGGCATCGCATTGGACAGCATCTTCAAGGGCTTTGAGCAGTTCGCTGGCCTGCGTGACTTTGGTCACACCAATGGAAGATCCCTCCCTGGCGGGTTTCACAATGAGGGGCAGTCCCAAGCTTTGGAGCACGCGCGCTTGGGCTTCTGGGCCCATGTCGTTTTGCTTGAGCAACACATAGTGCGGGGTGGGTACATTTTCTGACAACCACACCCGTTTGGTCATGGTTTTATCGATGGCGATGCTGGAAGCCATGACACCCGAACCGGTGTAGGGGATGCCCAACAATTCAAGCGCGCCTTGCACGGTACCGTCTTCACCAAATCGACCATGCAGTGCAATGAAGCAGCGCTGGAATCCTTCATGTTGCAGATCGGACAAATTGCGCTCGGCAGGATCGAAAGCGTGTGCATCAACACCTTGCGATTTCAAGGCCGCCAGCACCCCTTGGCCTGACATGAAAGAAATTTCACGCTCGGCCGATTGACCGCCCATGAGCACCGCCACTTTGCCAAAATTCTGAGAAGCAGCACTCATGCAGCACCTCCCATTTTTTGAACTTGGGCAGGCACTGCGCCCATAGAGCCGGCGCCCATGCAAATGACGATGTCACCGTCTTTTGCATTGTCAAAAATAGCCTGCGCCATGGCCTCAATTTTATCGATGAAAACAGGTTCAATTTTCCCCGCAACACGAAGTGCGCGAGATAAAGTTCGACCATCTGCTGCCACGATCGGTGCCTCACCCGCTGCATAAACTTCAGACAACAAAACAGTGTCAGCACCTTGGCTGATGACGCTCACAAAATCTTCAAAGCAATCGCGTGTTCGGCTGTAGCGATGAGGCTGAAATGCCAACACCAAACGGCGGCCAGGGAAGGCGCCGCGCGCAGCCGCCAAAGTGGCTGCCATTTCAACCGGATGGTGGCCATAGTCGTCAATCAAGGTGAAGCTGCCCGCTTGCTTCAAGAGCTTCACTTCGCCATAACGCTGGAAGCGCCGACCAACGCCTTTGAATTGAGCCAAAGCGCGTTGCACAGCGGCATCTTCAACACCCAACTCCACCGCCACAGAAACTGCGGCCAAAGCATTCAAGACATTGTGCAGACCTGGCAGGTTCAGAACAATCGGCAGATCCGGTAAGACTACGCCATTGCGTCGCTGCACAGTGAAATGCATTTTTCCATGGTCTGCCCGCACATCAACCGCTCTGATTTGCGCGCCTTCTTCCAGCCCATAGGTGGTCACAGGACGCGCCAACTGATCCAAGATGCTTTGCACACCCGGGTCGTCTGAACACACAATGGCTGTACCATAAAACGGCATGCGGTGTAGAAACTCTACAAAGGCCGACTTCAACTTTTCAAAATCATGACCGTAGGTTTCCATGTGGTCGGCATCGATATTGGTCACCACCGACATCACGGGCAACAAGTTCAGGAAAGAGGCGTCTGATTCATCGGCTTCCACCACGATGTAATCACCTGTGCCTAACTTGGCGTTCGTGCCTGCACTGTTCAAGCGACCGCCAATCACAAAGGTCGGATCCAGGCCCGCTTCGGCCAACACGCTGGCCACCAAACTGGTGGTGGTGGTTTTGCCATGGGTGCCTGCAATGGCAATGCCTTGCTTCATGCGCATCAATTCGGCCAGCATGACAGCGCGCGGCACCACCGGAATATGACGTGCTCGAGCAACCAAAACTTCGGGGTTATCTGACTTCACTGCGGTCGAAGTGACCACTGCATCGGCACTCTGGACGTTCTCGGCACTGTGCCCCACGTGCGTTTGAATGCCCAAGGCCGCCAAGCGCCTGAGCGTGCTGCTGTCAGACAAGTCGGAGCCTGAAATGGTGTAACCCAAATTGAACAAGACTTCTGCAATGCCGCTCATGCCGGAGCCGCCGACGCCAATGAAGTGAATGTGACGAATGGCGTGTTTCATGCGGCCAATACCTCGCAAGCAGCCACCACTTCGCGGGTCGCTTCGGTCTTTTTGAGAGCCCATGCTTTTTCTGCACAAGCCAGCAATTCTTCCCTTGTGATGCTGCCAAGGCGCTCTGCCAAAGCTTCAGCGCTAAGCTGCGCTTGCGGCATGAGCCAACCGCCGCCCTGAGTCACCAAAAAATTGGCGTTGGTGGTTTGATGGTCATCCACTGCAAACGGAAATGGCACATAAATGGCAGCCGCACCAATGGCTGCAATTTCGGTTACGGTACTGGCACCCGATCGGCAAATGATAAGGTCAGCCTCTGCAAAAGCTTGTGCTGTATCTTCAATAAAAGGTGTGAGTTCGGCTTGCACCCCTGCATTGGCGTAATTCGTTCTGAGCGCATCAATTTGTTTGGCACCACTTTGATGGACCACAACGGGTCGCTTGTGCTCTGGCAACAAAGCCAAGGCCTTGGGCACCAAGTCATTCAAAGCTTGCGCACCCAAACTTCCGCCCACCACCCACAACTTCAGAGGTCCAGTGCGGCCTGCAAAACGCAAAGCAGGTGCAGGCTTGGTTAAAAATTCTTGGCGCAAAGGATTGCCCACCCAAATGGCATTTTTTAAAACATCAGGGAATGCGCTGTAAATGCGGTCTGCCACACCTGCTAAAACTTTGTTGGCCATGCCGGCCACTGAGTTTTGTTCGTGCAACACCAAAGGTTTGCCCAAGAGAACCGACATCATGCCGCCCGGAAAAGTAATGTAGCCACCCAAACCCACCACCACATCAGGCTTGACGCGTCGAACCACTTGGATGCTTTGCCAAAATGCTTTGAGCAAACGCAGCGGCAACAAGACCAAACTGGTCATGCCCTTGCCACGCACACCCCCAAACTCCACAGGCTCAAAGGGGAAGCCGCGCTCGGGCACCCATTGACTTTCCATGTTGCCCGGTACGCCCAGCCAATGCACGCGCCATCCGGCATCTCGCAAAGATTCAGCCACAGCCAAGCCTGGGAAAATGTGCCCACCCGTGCCGCCCGCCATGATCAATGCGCAGTGACTCATGTTCTGCCACCTCGCATCATTTGTTTGTTCTCGGCATCTATTCGAAGCACGATGGCAATGGCCACCAGGTTGAGCAAAATAGCCGAGCCGCCATAACTCATGAGCGGCAAGGTCAAACCTTTGGTGGGCAATGCACCCAAGTTAACGCCCATGTTGATGAAGGATTGGAACCCAATCCAAATGCCAACACCCTGCGCCACCAAACCTGCAAAGGTGCGATCCAGGGCCAAGGCTTGTCGGCCAATCACCATGATGCGCCGACTGAGCCACAAGAACATGCCAATCACGGCCACCACACCGATCAAGCCGAACTCTTCGCCTATGACAGCCAGCAAGAAATCGGTATGCGCTTCGGGCAACCAGTGGAGTTTTTCAACACTGCCGCCCAAACCCACGCCAAAAATCTCGCCACGGCCAATGGCAATCAGAGAGTGAGACAACTGATAGCCTTTGCCCAAAGTGTGTGTGGGGTCCCAAGGATCGAGGTAGGCAAAAATACGCTCACGGCGCCATGGTGATGCGGCAATCATCATGGCAAAGGCAAACACCAAGATGGCCAAAATCAAGAAGAACATGCGGGCATTGACACCGCCTAAAAACAAAATACCCATGGCAATGATGGCAATCACCAAAAAGGCACCCATGTCAGGTTCGGCCAGCAAAAAGATACCCGCCAAAGCCACCGCAGCGCCCATTGGCAGAACAGCGCGGAAGAAGCGTTCTTTCACTTCCATCTTGCGCACCATGTAGTCGGATGCATAAATGATGACCGCCAACTTGGCAAACTCTGAAGGTTGAAAGTTCATCACACCCAGAGAAATCCAGCGCCGCGCACCATTCACACCTTTGCCGATGAAAGGAATGAGAACAGCCGCCAAGAGGACCAAAGAAAAGATGAACAAGGGCCTTGCATTCTTTTCCCAAGTTTCCAAAGGCACTTGAAATGCCAAAAGAGCCACACCGAATCCAATGGCGATCGAAATGATGTGGCGCACCAAGAAATGCGTTTGTGAGTATTTGGCAAATTTGGGGTTGTCCGGCATAGCAATGCTGGCTGAATACACCATGACCATGCCCCACATCAACAGCGCCACCACCACCCACACCATGGTCTGATCGATGTTTTGAATCTTGCCCTGAGCTGAGCCGTTTTTGGCATAGTCGTAGCTGCCCAAGTTCACAGGCAGTCCACCTTCTGCGGCAGCTTGCAGTCGACCGCGGCTCAGAACGCCACCGCTCCAAGCCAACATGCGAGACCACATCTCGGTCATAGCGCGCCCTCCATCGCTTGGCCAGCTGCTTCGGCAATGTCAGCCACTGCTTGACAGAAAACTTGGGCCCGATGCGGGTAGTCTCGGAACATGTCGAAACTGGCACATGCTGGCGACAACAAAACAGCGTCACCGGCTTGTGCAATGCCCTTGGCGGCATTCACCGCTTCAGGCATGGTGCTGGCCTCTATCAATGGCACGCCACACGCTTTAATTTCTTCGCGAATCAACGGCGCATCTCGACCGATCAACACCACGGCACGGGCATACCTGGCCACGGGTTGCGCCAAAGGCGAAAAGTCTTGGCCTTTGCCTTCACCGCCCAAAATGAGCACCACACGTCTCTCGGCGCCCAAGCCCAACAAGGCAGCCACTGTGGCGCCTACGTTGGTGCCCTTGCTGTCGTCAAAATATTCAACGTCATTCACGATGGCCACAGGCTCCACCCGATGCGGCTCGCCTTGGTATTCACGCAAACCAAACA
>Ga0214919_10006268_pt1 | contig 16419 bp, 15 predicted proteins | sample LL1503_MetaG_FD_177994 | JGI IMG/M metagenome (GOLD analysis project Ga0214919, IMG submission 177994) | Freshwater microbial communities from Lake Lanier, Atlanta, Georgia, United States - LL-1503 | ecosystem: Environmental > Aquatic > Freshwater > Lake | place: USA: Georgia | collected... | reverse complement strand
CAAGGCGTCCTGCACGACGAGCACGAGAACCACCGCCAGGGCTGGGTAAAAGACAATGTCGGTACGGCCATCGCCGAAGGGAAAGACACCGGCTACCGCCGCGAGGAAACTCACCGGGACAACCCAGGCGACAGGCGCCAGTGCCTCGCGCACGGCAATGTCGAGACGGCGTACCCGCCAGATGACGAGAGCGGTCAGGACGAGAGTGACGATCGCCACCACCCACACGGCAGGGTAATTCTCGCCCGCCGCAAATCGCGAGTCAAAGCCGTAGTTCACGAAGGCGTGGGTAAAGCCGGCGAAGATGTGAATGAGGTTGTGAACAAAGTGGTGGATGGAGTCGTAGCCAAACATGTAACCGCGTTTAACCCAGTTATCGCCCAGTGAGGGAGGGCGATTTAGGACGTACGGGGCTGCAACCGCCGCGAGCGCAGCAGCAGTGATGGCGCCACCAACGAGTGTTCTCGTGCGTGACGAGGCTTCACGACGAACTTGCCACGCTATGACCAACCACAAAGCTGCCACCGTTGACAACAACGCAAAACTCACGGCGAAGCTCGCTACGCAGAACAATGACAACAGCATCAAGGAGCGACACTTGCGATCTCGACACGCACGCTCTGCGAGGAAGTACAGACAAATGGCCAGCAACATTTCGGCGGTATAGGGCTTCACGCGGGTGCTGTAGGCGGTGATCATGGGGCTCAGCGCCAAGAGGCTGGTGCCAATGGCCGCCGCCCATCGTGACGCTCCGAAACGTCGAAGCAGGGGAAATACCAGCACGCTGGCAATGGCACCGCAGGCGTAGGGGGGGATTTGACTCCACGACGTCGAGTGGGGATTCAACTGAATCCACCAGCGTTCCGCCATGGTCCACAGGGGGGTAGACACTGACATCTGCAGCGCTGTCCCCGCACTCACGTGCGATGGTAACGCCGCCCACGCGTCGTCGAAAAAGAGGCCATGCGAGGTGAAGCCGTTCGCTCGGCGAATCAATGCCGCCACCATGGTGGCGGCAATCAATAGGTATGGACCAACGCGATGCCAGCGAGCAGTCACAGAGGTTCGCACGCCACCTAACCTACCAAGCCCCGGTTTACGAAAGCAGGCCGGGATTTCGGCTTTTCAGGTGCTGGGAACGGCTACGGAACTGCCGACCGCGGAGGCCATGCGCTCGACCAGCTTCTTGGGACCGGCCAAAATCACGTACTCCAGGTTTCTAAGGTGCGACACCGCACCAACTTTCTCGCCGCTGGGGCTGTGGATGCCAATCTGCGCACCGACGTAGCGCTTGGAGTCGAAAGCCAATTGCACCACGTGTCCATGGATGCCACAGGCGGCCTCGAGATCTTCTACGGAGACCCACGACTCGTTGTTATAGGAGAGCACTACCACTTCGGCATTGACCGACTGGATGGTTTGCAGCAAGGTTGGCGGCATGGCGCGCTTGGAGTTAAAGACGCTCTTGGTCGATTCATCGCGTGAGTCGATGCGCTTACAGGCCACGCCGTAATACTCGGGTGCGTCCCACTCGACCAACGTTTCCCAGATGTGATAGTTGGTGACGTAGCGATGTTGGTTGTACGGCGGATCGAGGTAGGCCAGGTCAAATGGCCCGAGTGAATCGACGAGTTCCTCCGCGCGCCCCTTGACGGCTCGACCAACACCCGGCAACATCTCGGGAACTCGCAGCGAGAGTTGATTATGACTTCGCTGCGACCACTGCTTGATATAGGCCATCTGCACCCCGGTCGTTGAGTCCACCCGGTCGGCAGCCTCAATCAGACTGGTGAGGAGAATCGGGTAGAGGGGAGAGTCCTTGTACTCCGCCTCAATGGCGTTACGGATTGCGTCAATTCGGGACCCATTGAAGGGTTGGAAGAAACGGGACTCTTCGCAGAACACCTGGGTGAAGTAGCCAGGTGCTGGGGCGAGACTGGAGAGATACGCCAGAGCATCGTCCAGCTCACTCCTAACAATGGAGTCACCATCGAGGGCGATGTAGCACTGAGCGAAAATATCGGAGTAGCGAGCGAGGTCGACGGCGGTAACAAGTCCACCGCGCCGCTTGAATTCTTGGGCTACGCGGGTGGTGCCGGTGAAGAGGTCTAGCGCGGTCGAGGCTCCCGATGCGGCGAAGATGTCACCGAGGGCCGGGATCAGTCGGCGCTTAGATCCTAGGTACTTAATCACCCGTGGATTCTACGACCCGGCAAATTTCAAGTGGGGAGACTTGGCTTGCGACCAAGGAACAGGTCACAGTTATGTCGAACTAGTTAGAGGTAGTGCGGTGGTGTTTCGTGGTGGTCGCGCCGGGCGCGGCGTAGTTCTTCGCGTACGCGCGCAAGCTCGGCCTTCAATTGCCCAACTTCCTCTTGCAATTCTTCGATTGTGGGCTCAGGGTTCACAGGACCATCGTAGAAAACAAAATCCCCCGCCGGCTCGCAGGGAGCCAACGGGGGATATTGAGAAGGGAAAACTATGCGGCAGCGAGCTCTTCGCGCTCGGTCAAAAAGTTCCACCAGGCGTCCGCGATGCGACGGGCACCGAGGCTGATCACTTCAGCGTCACCGTTCAACGAAGCAAGTCCGTCCATGGTCCAGGTGGCGTGGTCGGCCTCAATGGTGCCGTGGACGTCCCAGAACTTGGTAGCGACCTGGTCGGCGCCGTAGTGACGGCGGAGACCTTCAGCCTTGCTGTCGGCGATGGCGGCACCCTGTGCCTCGTAGGCCAAGAGCCCGGCAATGGCGGCAACGTCGCCTTCGCTTAAGACGGCGCGGTACTCGTCAACGAGTACCGCCATGGCTGGTGAGATCGCAGCATCGGTGGCACCGAAGGCTGCCGCGAACGACTCGAAGAGGTCGAGGTGTGAAGGGCTGACCACTTCGTCACGCAGGTTGTCGGTGACGGCAGCTCGTGCAGCACCTTCAGGCAGACGGGCGGCTAGCTCGGCCAAGAAGACGGGGAGGTTGGCTTCGAAGTAGCGGTACTGCTCGGCGTAGCCCTTCAGTTCGCCGTCATGTAATTCACCGGCTTCCCAGCGACGGTAGAAGGGGTGTTCGAGGAGACGGCGACCTTCGAGGGCGCCTTCGAGCAAGGTTGCAATAGTGGTTGTCATGGGAAGAAAGTTAGCGGGAAATCGGCATACTTGCGCGCACTGAACTATTGGCATAGATTATGTCAATAGTTCATTCCAGGAGGAAATTATGAGCGTTACCAACATCTCAGCATCGACCAAGGGTGCGAACTACGCGCGCGTCACCGAACTGCGCAACGTTCGCTACGGCGAGATCCTGCTCTTGAAGAAGGACGACGAAGGATTCGTGGCCGAAGTGTGGAACACGATGGGCTTCAACGACTGCCCACCGGAGCAGTTCAACGCCATCGATGCGCAAAAGGTCGCCGCGGAGAACGACGCATTCGTTGCTTTCATGAATGGTCCCCGTTTTTGGACCTTCGACGCCCTCGAGGCGGGCATGCGCGCCACGGCGCCCACTAAGACTTTCGGTGAGCTCACCATGTTTCTTGCCGCCACCGTTCGCTTTGGTGACACGACGCCGGACCGCCTTGACTACACCGATCGTTTCGTGCACCGCGACAACTTCTGGGAATTTGCCGCTCACCAACCCCGCTACTACTTGGTGACACCCGACGGACAGCGTTGCATCCTGCAGGCCTACGCCCACTACGTGGACCCGACGCAGACGCTCGACACCCTTCACGAACTTGGCGGCCGGCTGAATCTTCCCGAAGGTTGGACCTTCGTGTCAGACATGGACCCACAGACCACGCTGCAGCTCGGCACCGGTGAAGAGAACGTCGCCTGCATTCTCCAAGATGAGCTCGGTAACTCCTACCAGCGCATCGTTCACTTTGTGGAGCTAGAGGCCTAGCCGTTCGTCAATGGCGGCCACGGCGAGTTGAACTCGCCGGTCAAAGTTACGGCCATCTAATTCAATAAACGGGACCGACTGGGTCGCGAGGCATTCACGGAATCGCTTCGTCATACCTTCACGCAGGTGCTCTCCGTCGCGAACTTCGTCAGACTCAAAGGCCACACCGTCGTCGGTAGTCAGGATGTAGAGCGCCCGGGGAGTGTGCTGGGAGAGCGCCTCAACCTCCGCCGTTCGGTGACCCATGTAGCGCTCCTGCCAAATGACCGTGGCCCATGAATCGGTATCGCAGAAGAGCAGCGGTCCCGAAAGAGCAGCCGCTTCGTCTTCGAGACGATTCTGCTCGCGAGCAATGTCGACAAAGTCCTCGTCGGTCCAGATCAGGTCATCCATGGTGGCCGCTGGCTCACTGGCACGTACTCGTTCAAGTTTGATGAAGGACATGTCGCGGCCAAACTCTCGAACCCACTGGGTCGTTGAGAAGGCTCCTCCCCGCTGTCGATACATCTCCGTGAGTGCGGTTGTCAGAGTGGTAGTTCCGGTGGACTCGGCTCCGACAACGACTACTCGCTGGGTCATAGTCAGTTGGCCCGCAGGCTCGTGAGGTAGCTCCACGGCTTGAGTCCTGGCGCGAAGCGTTGATATTTAGATATCACCGTCCAACCGTTGGCTTCCACGAGCGCCACGCAGTCACGGGTGAGGTGACATCCGTCGGCGATGACCTTCTCAATGGGGTCGAGGCGATGCTGCCATTTTGCGACGGCGGGGTCGGGAGCTAGTCCATGCTCGAGCACACGCAATTCACCACCCGGGCGAACAACTCGTCGAAGTTCGTGTAACGCCAAAGCGGGATCGGGAATCGTGCAGAGGGAGAACGTCACGACGGCGGCGTCAAAGGAGTTGTCGTCCAAGTCGAGGTGCTGTCCATCGAGGCCGCCCCAATGGAACTCACCAGCGAAGCGCTCGATGCGCTGGGCTCCTCGTTGTCGCATCCCCAACGACGGCTCCACGGCGGTGAGGGACGTTACGGCGGTGGGATAGAAGACCAAGTTGCGTCCGGTGCCAAAGCCAATTTCGACGACCTCACCATTGAGATCTTCCACACACTTGGCACGCCACTTCCCGAGGGCTTTGGGCGAACACGCCGTGTCAACGAGGATTGGAGCGAGATAGCGACGATAGAGACCCATGCCCCTAACCGTACTTACAGATTCTCCCGAAAGTGCCACGTAGCCCCGTTAGGGCCATCTTTTACTTCGGCCCCAATAGTCAAGATGGCGTCGCGGAGCTGGTCGCTGAGCTCGTACTGGCCGGCGGTGCGGGCGTTCGCTCGGGCCACGAGAACGGCGTCGATGAGGGGAGTCGGGTCAACTCGCCCGGGGCCGCCCGACGTGGCGAGCGCCACCAGAGCGCTGAGGGCCTCGAGAGCGTCGAGGCCATTGCCGGCAATGATCTCGCCGAGGGCCTGGGGTGAGTGTTCGGCCGGCGAGAGAGTTGTCGAGATCTCTACTCGGGGGGCTGATGGAGCATTGCGGAGTTCGTTCAAGGGCACCGTGGTGCCATTGGCGAGAACTCGTTCCGTACCCCCCAGACGCCAGTAGGCGTTCCCACGTCCGCGAACACTGACGGTGTCGGCGTCTAGATCGATGATGGCGGCGGTGTGTTCGTCGACACCAAAGATTGCGACATTCTCGGGAAGCAGGGCCTCCATCTGAGTGAGGCGGTTAGCGCCGATGTAGCAGCGGCTGGTGTCGTGGTTGCCACCCTCGGCATTGTCGTAGTGGGGGATAACGGCGGCGCGAAGTCCAGCCTGTGACAAAACGTCGAGGCCGGGCAACCACGCCAGCTCGGCACCCACCTTGTAGATCTCGTAAATAGGGGCCGTGTGAGAACCTAGCGTTAGCGCCGCGGCCGACGAAAAGCAGACGACGCCGTTTTGCTCCAGAGTCCTTCTCAAGGTTTCGCCCAACTTGATAGGTGACCATTGGTGCAGTGCGTAACTCGGGCTACCGGGACCGGCGAAAACGTAGTTGGCCGCGCTCACGTTCTGAATGAACTGGGCTCGCTCTAGTTCGCTCGACCGCTCGAAGTTACAGAAGCTCGCAGCCTTCATGGTGACTTGCAGCGACGTGTCGAAGTAGGCCTGAATCTTCTCCGCGAGCTGAGGGACATTTTCCTGGAAGCCAAAAGGGGTGTCCAAGAAGACAGCGTCAATGGAGTCCAGGCGAGCGAACAGTTCTCGATGAACCTTCACCATGTTTGGTGCAATTTCTCCGGAACCGAGAATCGCCAAGATTGAACTCACCGGTTGAGCGTACCGGCGAGCGCAAGCATTCCGGTTGCCAAGGTCGCTAAGTTGGAGCCCATGGTGCAATCTCTGGTTCTGCGTGTACGAGAGCAGTCCCGAGGACCCATTGGGGTGCTCTTGGTGATCTGGGCCACCATCCAGTCAGTTAGCTGGATGGGCATGCTGCAGAGTCTCGCCTTAACGCCCCGGTGGTGGCACCTCTGGATTGGGAGCAATCTCGTCTTCGGGCTCCTGATAGGCATCCGCCGTCGTATGGGCACTATCTTTTCCGGCCCACTGTTCGCGACTCTGATGAACGTCGTCCCCACCTTTGTGGGCTTCCAGCTCGCACTCCATCACGGAATTCTGTGGGGCCTCACGGGGGCCACCCTCTACTACCTACTCTTTGGCTGGCTGGTGTACGGAGCCGTGCAGGCTGCCCTCCTGATTGTCGGCGCAGTGGTGGGCCGACTGCTTAGCGCCCCGTTTCGGCGCACATCCAACGTCGTGATTATCGGACCGGACGGTCAGATTACTTAGTTGCGACCGATTGGTAGAACCGTGTGATGAGGGCAGTCAATTCATCATCAGACACGTGGACGTTGTTGCCGAAGTCTCGAAGAACCATCCCAAGAATCATGCTACGGATACAGAGTGACAGTGCTTCGGGGTTGATTGACGCGTCAATGAGACCGTGGACTTGCGCTTGACGAAAGAGCTGCGTTGTGGCGGCGTGGACTTCGTTGATAGAGCCCGGGGTCTCTTGGTGATGAACGCCATCGTGGAGAGCCGCTAGAGCTTTGAAGCGTACGTTCCTTTGTTCGTGGGTCGCTTCTGTCAGCAGCATCGGACAGAACTCAGCGATGGTTGCCGTGAAGTCGGAGTCGGGAGTCAGTGATTCGGATACCGTTTTGAGCGCGGCGCATAGGAATTCGGCATCCCACCCCTGAGTTCTGACGTAGGTGGCTTGAATAATGGCTTCGCGGTCCGCGAAGTAGCGATAGAGGTTTGGAATCGTTACGTTGAGCCGCTCGGCGAGGTCCTTAAGCCGGAAGCCGGAGACTCCGTTTTGTCCGAGAAGTACGCTCGCATGGTCGAGGATTAAATTTCGGGAAATTGGTTGTCGGGCGGACTGTGGTGTTGCGCTGATTGTCATTTTTTCGCCCCCCATGTGATGTCTATGTGACTTTTGCCCACATTAGAGCAGGGTACGCAATAGAAGTGAATAATAATTGATTCCACTTAACTGATAGCTACAGCAGCTTGGCGAGTCGCCGAAGATTGCCCTTCCAAAGGGCCGTGAGGATAGGTTTGGCCAGTATTTCACCCAGTTTTCCTGCCATCCACCAGGGGAAGGCCAGTGTCTCGGCCCACGTCAACGTCGATCCGGACTCTGAAGATTGGAGAGTAAAGAGACCCTCACCAGTCACGATGCCGCTGTGTCGCACCCCCATGGATCGCTGCGCCTCCCAGGCCGTAATCGTCATTACATCGGTAAGTGAAATAGGGCCGACTTTGGTGAGGCACGTGAAGGTCGTGCCGAGACCGCGCTCTTGCGGCGTCGTGAAGGTGATCTTCACCGCATCGGCCATCCATAAGACGTGACGATCAATCTGTTCGAGTTCGCTCCAGAGGCGCTCCACCGACACGGGGTAGTGATGCTGGATGTTGATAGCGGGACTCATTTGGCGAGAGCCAATCCCAGTCGGTCCCAATCTTCAAAGGGAGTGATCAACATGTCACTGTGGAGAAACTGCAGGCAGACGTGGTCGGCTCCCGCCTCAAAGTGTTCCTGAGTTTTTTCGAGAATCGTGGCCTCATCGCCGTGGATAACCATGGCATCACACAGGCGATTCGAACCTCCGCGCACAAAGTCCTCGTCGGTAAAGCCGAGCCGCCGCCACGAGTTCCGGTAGTTATCGAGACCGGTGTAGAGCTGGAGGTAGGCGTGGGCGCGGGAAAGGAACTCCTCGCGCGACTGACCAAGAACAACAGCCTGCTCGACGCCGACAAACTTCACCGGTCCGACGGCCGCACGAGCCACGGCCGTGTGTTCGGGCGTTACGAGATAGGGGTGGACTCCGTCGGCCAGTTCGGCGGCCGTAGCCAACATCTTTGGCCCGAGGGCTGCGATGACGGTGCTGGTGCGAAGGCGACCCTCTACTGAGAAGTTGGGTGCGTCTCGCATCGCCTCGAGGTAGGCCCGCATGGCGGCGACGGGACCGACGTACTCATGACCGCGGAGTCTCTCAACGAGAGGTTTGTGGCTGACGCCAAGTCCTAAGACGAATCGATCGTCGTAGGCGGCATTGAGTGTTTTGCTGGCAGCGGCAGCGGCCACGGGGTCGCGTCCCCAGATATTCGCAATGCCGGTGGCGATGATGATCTCATCGGTTCCCGCGAGCATGAGGCTGGCGTTGACGAAGACTTCACGCCCCCAAGCCTCAGGAACCCAGAGTGCGGAGAAGCCGGCATTCTGGGCGCGCTGGGCGATCGAGCCGGTCTCTTGGGCGGGAGTGCTATCGGCCGTGGGGGTCCAAATACCGATAGTGCCCTGAAGCTTCTGCAGGTTTTCGGGGAGTTGGTACGTCGATTCGGTCACGCTCTGAGCCTATGGATGATTGGCCCGAGCCGCGGCTCGGTCAGAATGAAGGGGTGATCTGGTTAGCGCTCCTCGTTTCTACATTCTTCGCCTTGGCTACGGCCACGGCCCTTCGACCGACGCGACGAGGACCACTGGCGATGCTGGCCTTCGTGGTTGGCTGGCCCGCGGGTGAATTGGCTGGCGTCACGGCGCTGGCGCAGGCGGCCTGGCTCGGTTTTATGTTCTGGTGGGGTGTGCCAACTGGCTGGGTACGAGTCGCCTGGTTTCTAGAAGTTGTCTTCGTCGAAGTCGGCAGTCTCACGCTCATCGTGTCGTGGTTTATGGCGCGACGCGCGACGACGCGTGGCATGGCTGAGTCGGGACCATTTCATCTCGATCCTTCCGCCGTACTGCCTGATCGATTTACGCGTTGGTGGCGTTCGCTGGTGATTCTGCCCTTCCGCTCGCGTGATGTCCACGTCATTCGCAATATCCCGTACGGACCTGATCGTCGCAATCGCCTCGACCTCATGAGCACCACACGTAGTGGTTTGCGCCGCCCCGTGCTGTTCTACGTCCACGGTGGAGCCTGGGTCTACGGCGACAAGCGTGAGCAGGCCCGACCGATGCTCTTTGAGTTTGCCCGTCGAGGCTGGCTCGTCGTCGCCATTAACTACCGCCTCTCCCCGGCGAATCGCTGGCCCGCTCAGATTGAAGACACTCGTCAAGCGCTGGCGTGGGTCAAGCGAACGGTGGCGGCCTACGGCGGTGACCCGGAGCGCATCGTGGTGGCTGGCGGTTCGGCTGGCGGCCACCTCGCCTCCCTCTTGGCACTCACTGGGAATAGTGAGGAGTGGCGCCCAACTAATGCGCCCGACAGCACTGACCTCACGGTGAAGGGTTGCATCTCGCTCTATGGCGTTTTAGACATGACGGCCGATCAAGCGATCTGGCGTTCACACAATCGGGGTCTAAAGATTTTACTGGAGGAGAGCGTTATGGGTCACACGATGGCCGAGCACCCCGCACTCTTCGAAAAGGCCTCTCCCATCCATCGGATCGCCCCCGACGCTCCGCCATTCCTGCTCTTGCAGGGTAAGAGTGACACCTTGGTGGACTTCAACGTGGCGCGCACATTCGCCAACCGGTATCGCACCATTGTTGGCGATGACGCGCCGCTCTGGCACATTGAACTGCCACTGACGCAACACGCTTACGACCTTTCGCACTCACCTCGCACCACCGCAACGACGAGAGCCGCGGTGGCCTTTGCGGAGTGGGCCGTGGCCCAACCGGCAGCGACCATACCCCCGGTACCGGCCACGCTGGCCTCGGCCTACCAGTCACCACCAACTGATTTGCGCATTGAACATGAGGGAGAGTGGAAACTTCCTCTCGACGTTGCCGCGCAAGCGGGGCCCTTTGTCGTGGTCACCCCCTTCAATCCGTTAAGTACGTCACTCTCGCGTGACGAGAATGAAGCGCGACTCGTCCTCATAGAACGTGAAGCGGAGCTGCACGGTTGGTTGTGGTTGCGCAGCGAAGGACGCGATCCTGCTTCTAGCGAGTGGCACGAATCGGGTTTGGCCCTTTTTGGTCTCACTCGTAACGAGGCTCGCGCTCTGACTCGTCGTTATCGGCAGTTCGCCTTCTACGACGTGACTCGTGATGCGGTGAATGTGCGCAGCGCAGCTACCGGTGAAATCGTTCGCTAGATTGCGGGAACGAACGTCACCGCGACGCTCTTGGCGCCATCGGTGGCTTCGACGTAGCTCACTGCCCGTACGGCCCCGGCGTCGCGGAGATCGTTTTCGGCGAGCCGCAGGGCGTTTATGAAACCAGCGTCGTTGGTCACAACCAGTGACTCGATTTCGGTGCGCATGGAGACTTTGGCTTCGGTCTTTTCGCGGCGTACTGCGGTCAAGATTTCGCACACGGGCCCGTAGACCGCGACGTGGTTAGCCGTGTCGGGGAGTTCGTCCCGCGTCGGCCAAGTGGCGACGTGGACGGAACCTTGGTGCCACCAGCTCCAGACCTCTTCGGTGACGAAGGGGAGGAAGGGGGCGAAGAGTCGCTGAAGCACTGAAAGAGTCGTCGCCAGTGCCGCCCGAGCCGACGCCAAGCCGGCGGGGTTGTCTTCGCTGTAGGCACGAATCTTCACGAGTTCGATGTAGTCGTCACAGAAGCCCCAGAAGAACTGCTCGGTGCGCTCCAAGGCTCGCGCGTAGTCGTACTGCTCAAAGGCTCTGGTGGTCTCGTCGATCAAGGTGGCCAGCTGGGCCATCAGGTCAACGTCGAGTGGTTCGGTGATGGCGTCGATCGAAGGAATCGGTGCACCCTCGAGTCGGCCCAACGCAAACTTCGATGCGTTCAAGATTTTGATAGCGAGACGACGACCAATCTTCATCTGCGCTTCATCGAAGGCGGTGTCGGTGCCAGGGCGGCCCGAGGCGGCCCAGTAACGCACGGCGTCTGAGCCGTGCGTGTCGAGCAGGCCCATGGGGGTGACGACGTTGCCCACGGACTTACTCATCTTTTTGCGATCGGGGTCCAGAATCCAACCGGAAATGGCGGCGTTGGTGAAGGGGAGTGAATTGAACTCGAGGTGGCTGCGAACCACCGTAGAAAAGAGCCACGTCCGAATGATTTCGTGCGCCTGGGGGCGAAGGTCCATCGGAAAGACCCGGTCGAAGAGATCGGTGCCCCAGCGGCCCGCAATCTGTGGGGTCAGCGAGCTGGTGGCCCAGGTGTCCATGACGTCAGGGTCGCCACTGAATCCACCGGGTAGACCGCGCTGCGACTCGGTGAAGCCGGGCGGGCAGTCACTCGAAGGGTCGATTGGGAGCGAGGCGACGTCGGCCACGATTGGGGCGTCGAAGTTAATTATGCCATCGCCGTCGATGGTGTACCAGACCGGGAAGGGCACGCCGAAGTAACGCTGACGTGAAATGCACCAGTCGCCGTTCAGCCCTTCGACCCAACTCTTGTAGCGGTGCTTCATGAAGTCGGGGTGCCAGGTCAACTCTTCACCGCGGGCCAACAACGCTTCGCGGTGCGGCATGGTGGCTACGAACCACTGACGCGATGTCACGATCTCGAGTGGCCGGTCGCCCTTCTCGTAGAACTTGACGGGGTGCGTGATTGGGCGCGGCTCGCCGAGCAGGGCACCGCTCGCGGTGAGTAGTTCCACGATGGCGGCGCGCGCCTGGTTGGCACTCTTGCCGGCGAGGAGGGCATAGTGCTCATTCGCCTGCGCCACGTTGGCGCAGGGCCAGTGATCGGAACCGAATTCGGCCGAAGGGAGGAAACGACCGTCGCGACCGATCAGGGCCCGTGTCGGCAGGCGGAGTTCGCGCCACCAGGTGACGTCGGTGGTGTCACCGAACGTGCAGATCATCGCGATACCCGAACCCTTTTCGGGGTCGGCCAACTCATGGGCCACAATGGGAACTTGAACGTTGAAGAGCGGCGTAGTGACGGTCGTGCCAAAGAGTGGTTGGAAGCGTGCGTCATCGGGGTGAGCGACGAGGGCGACGCAACTCGGCAGTAGTTCGGGTCGCGTCGTTTCAATCTCGACGCCACCTTCTCCATCGGTGCGCTCAAAGCGCAGGCGGTGGTAGGCGCCGGGACGTTCGCGATCCTCGAGTTCGGCCTGGGAAACGGCCGTGCGAAAGTCCACGTCCCAAAGTGTGGGGGCTTCTGAGGAGTAGACCTCGCCCCGCTGCAACATCGTGATGAAGGCTCGCTGTGAAATTTGCTGAGCTAGTTGGGAGATCGTCGAGTACTCGAGCTGCCAGTCGACACTCAGACCGAGTCGTTGCCACAGTTCCTTGAAGACTTCTTCGTCGGTCGAGGTGAGACGCTGGCAGAGCTCGACGAAGTTTTTGCGAGAGATTGAAATCTTCTGGTCACCAGGCTTGGCCGGTGGCTCGAAGGAGGGGTCGTAGGGGAGCGAGGGGTCGCAGCGGACGCCGAAGAAATTCTCGACTCGTCGCTCGGTGGGGAGTCCGTTGTCATCCCAACCCATGGGGTAGAAGACCTTGCGTCCGCGCATCCGCTGGAATCGGGCGATGGCGTCGGCGTGGGTGTAGCTAAAGACGTGGCCGATGTGCAGCGAGCCCGAGACCGTCGGCGGTGGGGTGTCGATGGAAAAGACTTGGTCGCGGGTGGCGGTGGCGTCGAACCCGTAGACGTTGGATGCTTGCCACTTAGGCACCCACGCGGCCTCAAGACCATCAATTGTTGGCTTTTCTGGGAGGGTTCCCAGCTGGGGCGTTGTGGAGTTTTCCATGAGTGCCGTAGTTTAGAACTCGTGCTTCGCCTCCACGATTCCTTGACCAATAAGGTCCGCGACCTCGTCCTGCGCGACGAGGGCCGAGTCTCGATGTATGTCTGTGGCCCGACCGTGTACGACCTGCCCCATTTAGGCCACGGGCGGTTCACCCTCGTGTGGGACACCCTTCGCCGCTGGCTGACCTTTCAGGGGCTCGACGTCACCTTTGTTTCCAATATCACTGACATTGACGACAACATCATCAACCGGGCCCTTCGTGAAGGCCGGACCGAAGTAGAGGTGGCCGCGGAGTACGAAGGGTACTGGTGGGAAGCGATGTCCGCCATCGGGGTCGCCCGTCCCGATCACACGCCCCACGCGACGGCCTTCGTCGACGGCATGGTGGAGCTGATCAATTCTTTCCTGGCCTCCGGCAAGGCCTACTCCACTAGTGACTCGATTTATCTCGACGTTTCCACCGTGCCCGACTACGGCGCCCTCTCGGGTCAGGCTCTCGACTCGCTTCGAGCGGGTGCTCGTATCGAGGCCAACGAGGAGAAGCGTTCGCCCTTGGACTTTGCCCTGTGGAAGAAGGCCAAGCCCGGCGAGCCCTCGTGGCCCGCACCCTTTGGTGATGGTCGTCCCGGTTGGCACACCGAGTGTGTCGTGATGTCACTTGATCTGCTCGGCGAGGGATTCGATCTGCACTGTGGTGGATTCGATCTCCGCTTTCCCCATCATGAAAACGAACGGGCTCAAGCGGTCGCCGCCGGTCACGTCTTTGCCACACACTGGGCCCACAACGGCTGGGTCATGGTGGGCGACCAGAAGATGAGCAAATCTCTCAACAACTTCACCTCGTTGACCGACCTCACCGAAAAGACGGACCCTCGCTCCTACCGACTGCTCGTGCTGCGAAGTCACTACCGTTCCCCAATCGAAGTCTCAACGGCCACCATCGCTGATGCCGTCCGCGGTCTCGAGCGTCTCGACGGCCTCGCCCGTCGTTTCGAACTACCTCGGCTCGCCGGGGAGACTCTGGAGCGGGCCGCCTCCTTCGAGTTCGGAGTAGCTGGACGTGATCTTCTGGACCGAGTGACGGCCGTGATGGCAAACGACATGGATACCCCTGCCGCACTGGCTCTGCTCTTTGACGCAGTGACGAGTGCCCATGGCGCGGCTGACCGTGGCGAGCATCTGGCCGCCCAGGACCTCGCAACGGCGGTGGCCGTCCTTTTGTCCGGCCTGGGATTGGGCCTCCATGGCGCTAGCGACCTCATTGACGAGGAAACTGCGCGATTGGTGGTCGCTCGAGACGCCTCAAGGGCCACCAAGGACTGGGCCGAGGCCGATCGCCTACGCGACCAGCTCGTTGCCCTCGGCTGGACCGTAGAGGACAGTGCTTTGGGCACCGTGGTGCGCCGCTAGGAACCTGCTCGAGGCCAATTTGCCAATTTCCCGCCACGGAGTAGTGTTTTCCCAGAGGTTGCCGTTGTGGTTCTCTCAGCCGGCTTGCCGGTGTGTTTACTAAGGAGGCCCCAGTGGCTACAGGAACCGTTAAGTGGTTCAATGACGAGAAGGGTTGGGGATTCGTCGCGATTGACGGTCAGCCCGACGTTTTCGTTCACTACTCAGAGATTCAAGGTGACGGTCGTCGCACGTTGTTCGAAGGCCAGCAGGTCGAGTTCGACATCGAGCCCGGTGACCGCGGTCCACTCGCTAAGCGCGTGAACATTCTCTAAGCATCCTCTTTGAGGTGTTTCTTAAGGGCCAGCCCATTCGGGCTGGCCTTTTTGCTTTGTCTAAAGTGCATCACTATAGAGATCAATCATCTAAGGTTGCCATCGGTTACTCATCGGTAACCTAAGGCAGATCAATACCGCTACAGGAGGATGTCATGGCCGAGTTTTCAATGCAACTAAACGAAGATCAGAAGACGTTTCAGGATTGGGTTCACGGCTTCGCGCGCGACGTTGTACGTCCAGCCGCCGCTGAGTGGGACGAGCGTGAAGAGACGCCTTGGCCCATCATCGAAGAGGCCGCCAAGGTCGGTATCTATTCGACCGACTTCATCTTCTCGAACTTCTCTGACCCCACCGGTCTCTCGATGCCGATTGCGCTCGAAGAGATGTGCTGGGGTGACGCCGGTATTGCGATGGCGATCTTCGGTACCTCGCTCGCCGTCGCCGGTATTGCCGCGAACGGTACGCCCGAGCAGGCCATGGAGTGGATCCCCCAGTGCTACGGATCACCTGGTGACCTCAAGCTCGCCGCCTTCGGTGTCTCCGAGCCCGACGCCGGTTCCGACGTTTCTTCACTGCGCACCCGTGCCATCTACGACGCCGCCAAGGACGAGTGGGTCCTCAACGGTGTAAAGACCTGGATCACCAACGGTGGTATCGCCAACATCCACGTCATCGTGGCTTCCGTCGACCCCGAGCTCGGCTCGCGCGGTCAGGCGTCGTTCATTATTCCTGACGGCACCCCCGGCATCCGCATGGGCCAGAAGTTCAAGAAGATGGGTATCCGTGCCTCGCACACGGCCGAAGTCATCCTGGAGGACTGCCGCATTCCTGGTTCTTGCCTCCTCGGTGGCAAGCAAAAGCTCGACGAGAAGCTGGCCCGCGTTCGCGAAGGCAAGAAGGCTCAGACCAACGCCGCCATGGCCACGTTTGAAGCCACCCGTCCCGCCGTTGGTGCTCAGGCCCTCGGCATCGCTCGCGCCGCCTACGAGTACTCCCTCGAGTACGCCAAGGAGCGCAAGCAGTTCGGTCGTGCCATCATCGAGAACCAGGCCATTGCTTTCAAGCTCGCCAAGATGAAGACCGACATCGACGCTTCACGTCTCTTGGTATGGCGTGCCGCCAACATGGCCGCCACTAAGGTTCCCTTCACCTCGGGCGAAGGTTCAATGTCCAAGTGGTTCGCCGGTGAGACGGCCGTACGCGTGACCGAAGAGGCCATTCAGATCCTCGGTGGTTATGGCTACGTCCGTGACTACCCCGTTGAGCGCTGGCACCGTGACTCGAAGATCTACACAATCTTCGAAGGCACCAGCGAAATCCAGCAGTTGGTGATCGCTCGCGCCATCTCCGGCATCCACATCAAGTAGTTCAACTGAAAAAGAGCCCCGCCGATTTACGGCGGGGCTCTTTTCATTTCTTCCCCCCAAAGAAAGATTCCACTATGACGACCCGCGAAGAACTCCAAGCTAAATATCGTGCCGAACGAGATAAGCGCATTCGTCCTGAAGGGGCCGGTCAGTACATCGCCCCGACCGGCAAGTTCGCCGAACTCTTTGCTGACACCTACGCCGAGCCCGCCGCACGCGACGCCGTCACCGATGACGTGGAGGTCGCGATTGTCGGAGCGGGGTTCTCGG
>Ga0214919_10006266_pt1 | contig 16421 bp, 14 predicted proteins | sample LL1503_MetaG_FD_177994 | JGI IMG/M metagenome (GOLD analysis project Ga0214919, IMG submission 177994) | Freshwater microbial communities from Lake Lanier, Atlanta, Georgia, United States - LL-1503 | ecosystem: Environmental > Aquatic > Freshwater > Lake | place: USA: Georgia | collected... | reverse complement strand
CTACGCTTTGCGAGCGCAATGACTTATCGCACCCCGCCAGACACATTGATCATGGTACCGGTCACGTAAGAGGACGCTGGTGAAAGCAAAAATGCGATCACCTCGGCCACTTCCAAGGCACTGCCGGCGCGTCCCACGGGCATTTTTGCACCGACCTTGTTAACCCGATCTTCCATGCCTGCCGATGCGTGGATATCGGTGTCGATCAGCCCCGGACGCACACCATTGACCCGCACCCCATAGGCGGCCAACTCGGTGGCCATGCCCTGGTTGAACGTGTCCATCGCGCCTTTGGATGCGGCGTAATCCATAAAAGTAAATGGCGAACCCGTCAATGCCCCAATGGAGGACACATTCACAATCACCCCGCCTGCACCACCATGGCGCGTGGACATGCGTTTGGCAGCTTCTCGGGCACACAACAAAGCGCCGATGACATTGACCCGCATCACTTCGGTCATGGTGGCCACGTCCATGTCCTCAATGCGCCTTTTGCGCGAACCCACTATGCCCGCGTTATTGACCAAGCCGGTGGGTGTGCCAAATACACGCTCAGTCTGCTCAAACAAGTTCATCACGTCGGCCTCGGTTCCCACGTCGCCTTGCACGGCCAAAGCCCGCCCGCCCAAGCGCTCTACATCGGCCACCACTTCCATTGCACTGGCTTGCGAATGGCGGTGATTGACCACCACACAACTGCCTTTGGCCCCCAATAAACGGGCTGTGGCAGCCCCAATACCTCGGCTACCGCCTGTGATGATCACGATCTCTGACATAAAAGACTCCTCAATGGTTTCAGTCAACCCGGATATTGCCGGCCTTGATCACCGGTGACCAGGTGCGCATTTCTTTATGAATGAACTCTAAAAATTTATCTGATCCCAAGGTCAAAGGGAACAGCCCCAATGCGGGCTCAGACAAGCGCGCTTGCATCTCAGGCGTATTGAGCACCGCCAAAATTTCTTTTTCCAATCGCGTGGTGATCGCTTTGGGGGTTTGTGCCGGCGCTGAAATTCCGACCCACGACACGGCTTGAACACCGGGTGCAAGTTCCTCCAATGTCGGGATATCTGGATACAGGGGCACACGCTTTTCACTGGTGACGGCCAGCACCCGCACCTTGCCAGCCTTGACCAACTCAGTGGCGCTGGCGGTCAACACCATGTCCAAGCGACCACCCAATAAATCTGTGATGGCTTGTGCGGGCCCCTTGTAGGGAATATGGGTCATTTGCAGCGACAGGGTTTGTTTCAGCAACTCAGCCACCAAAAAACCAGAAGTGCCCACCCCGGCAGAAGCGTAATTGACCGTACCGGGCTTGGCGCGCACGGTGCTGAGAAAATCTTGAATGGTCTTGGCTGGGTGGTCCGTGCGGACAATCAAATATTGCGGATACACCCCAATCAAAGCAATGTGTTGGAAGTCCTTGATCGGGTCGTAAGGTATCTTGCTGTACATCAACGGACCGGGCGAAATAGACGAGTTGTAACTTGCGGCCAAGGTATAACCGTCGGGAGCCGCCTTTGCCACCGAATCGGCTCCCAAAGTAGACCCAGCGCCTGGTCGGTTTTCAATCAACACCGTGGTCTTGAGGGCGATGCTCAAACGCTCTGCCACGATGCGCAGCGCCACTTCACTGGCGGCACCAGGCGCAAAAGGCTGAATCAATTTAATCGGTTGACTGGGGTAACTTTGAGCCCAAGAAGCATTGACCAAGATGGTCAGCAGTCCACCTATACAAAGGCTTTTTAAACTTCGCATATCGCTCATGTCCTTGCTAAAACGACGTTGAATTCAGTTTAACCGCTTTGAATGGTGTCCATGTACGACAATCCATTTGCTGCGCCACTTTTATCTGGATGTCACTTCGATCATGGAATCATTTTTGGTGTCGACCGGCGTCGTTGCACTCGCCGAGATGGGGGACAAAACCCAATTGCTGGCCTTTTTGTTGGCCGCGCGCTTTAAGCGGCCCTTGCCCATCATTGCGGGCATTTTCTTGGCCACCATCGTCAACCACGGTTTGGCGGGGGCGTTGGGCGCTTGGATCACCACAACCCTCGGGCCCCACACCATGCGCTGGATTTTGGGTGTTTCGTTTTTGGGCATGGCCATTTGGACCATGGTCCCCGACAAAATTGAAGAAGAAGAAACCCAAGTGGCCCATCGTTTTGGGGTATTTGGCGCCACCCTGATCACGTTCTTCCTGGCCGAAATGGGTGACAAAACGCAGGTGGCCACGGTGGCCATGGCGGCCCATTACATGGACGCTTGGAAGGTCGTTGCTGGAACCACTTTGGGCATGTTGATTGCGGATGTGCCAGCGGTCTTTTTGGGCGACAAGTTGTCGGCAAAGCTTTCACTCAAGTGGGTGCATGCCGCTGCAGCCTTGGTATTTGCAGCACTGGGCGTTGCCACTTTGCTGGGCGTGGGCGAACGCTGGGGCTTTTAATTTGGATCACGAAAGGCCTTGCGCTGCGCACAGATCGGCCATGGATGCGCAACTGACCCAGCACAGGCCCTCACAGCTGCGACAAATTTAAATTTTTAACCCTTTTCACTGGGCATTTCGATTCGCCACTTGTGGGCCCACGGCTCGAGCATCGGCATAACGCTCGGGTGCAAGCCCAGCCCACTGACCAAGGCCTGGGCCTTGTGCATCAAACCACGCTCACCCGGTATGCGCACCGCTCGAACTGAAGGGACAGGACGAGATGCATGACACTGCGCGTTCACGTGATTCATTTGCCGCTCAAACGCGGCCAACCCGCCAAATGCCTGCGGGTCCAATATTTGCAAAAAAACAGTTGCACCCCAACCTTCGGCAGGGTCGGCCCGACCGTGACCGGCCAAACCACCTGTGAGGGCCTCTACCATCAAGCTCAACCCATAACCTTTGTGGCCAGAGTCCAGGCCACCCAAGGGCAAGATAGTGCCAGCTGGCTTTTGGAACAAAACCGCTGGATCGCGGCTGCTTTGACCCTGCGCATCCATGACCCAAGCTGCGGGCAAGTGACCACCCTCTTTGTGGATGCGGCTGGTCAGCCCATTGGTGGTGGCTGAAGTGGAAATATCTACCAACACAGGCCCACCGACCGTGGGCCAGCCAGCTGAAATTGGGTTGGGCGTGAAAACTGGGTCAAGACCCCCAAAGGGGGCCACGCTGGCCGAGTTGGCGTCCGAAGAATGCAACAACATCATCATGCCTTGTTGCGTGGCCCATGCGTGGTATGCCGCCAAACAAGCAATGTGGTGGCTGCGTTTAATGACCACGGTACACGTGCCATTGATGCGAGCCCGCTCGATGGCCACCACCATGGCTTGACGCACCAACCACGGACCTGGCAAGCGACGACCATCCCACACCAGGGCCGCAGGGTGGTCACTCACCACCGAGGGTTGACCTTCTAAAGTCATGCGACCAACACCAATTTCATTCAAGTAAGGTGCCAGCAACGCCAAGCCATGGGTGGTGTGGCCCAATAAGTCGCCCTCGAGCAATACCTCGGCCACACAATCGGACTTGTCCGCTGAAAGCCCAGCAGCCAGCAACAGGGCCTGGGCAAATTGCTTCAATTCAACTGGGTCATAAGCCATGGGACATCAGACCTTTCTTTGCAGCACCTGACCTGGGCGTGCTTGCGTTGAACGCCCTCTGTGCCAGACCATTTGGCCATTGACCACCACCTCGCCTATGCCCACCGACGGCAACACAGGGGACTCATAGGTGGCAGCGGCGTCGACCGTTGCAGGATCAAAACTGACCAGATCGGCAAAGGCCCCCTCTTTGATCACACCTCGGTCGGGCAAACCAAAATTGCGGGCGGTCAAACCGGTCATTTTGTGAACCGCCGTTTCCAAAGAAAACAGGCCCAAAGTGCGGCTGTAATGACCCAAGACACGCGGAAAAGATCCCCACAAACGCGGGTGCGGGGCAGCGTCATGTGGCAACCCGTCCGAGCCAATCATGGTTTCTTCAAACTTCAATATGCGCTGCACGTCTTGCTCGTCCATGCGAAAGTAAATGGCGCCAGCCGGCAACAAACGCTCAATGGCTTGAGCGGTAGAGACGCCCAACTGCTTTTCAATCGCCGACAGGTCCTGCCCTGCAAATTGCGGCAGGCTTGTTGACCAAGTCACCAACACGCGTGCAGAAGTGATGGCCCGGTCGAGCGACAAGATGGTCGAACCCGCTGTGTAGGGGTAGCAGTCCAGACAGATGGGTTGCAGCTTCATGCTGCGCTCAATGAAATCCAAGGTCTCTACAGACCTGCCGTAATTGGCCTGCCCAATCACCTTGTGGTGCGAAATGACCACCGGCACCCCAACCTCACGACCAATGCGAAAGCTTTCCTCTAAAGAGGTCATGACATGGTCACCTTCATCGCGCATGTGGGTGCAGTAAAGGCCTTGGTGGGCTTTGAGCGGTCTACAAACCTCAATCACCTCTTCGGTTGTTGCCGCCACAGAAGGCTCATAAAAAAGCCCAGTCGACACCCCGATTGCACCACTGGCCATGGCCTCTTCCACCAAGTCACGCATGCGGGCTGTCTCTTGGGCATTGGCGGCTCGGCTCAAATCAGACATGGTGGTCACGCGCAAAGTGGAGTGGCCGACCAAAAATGCCGCATTCGTTGCGGCAGGTTGTGATCGAACAGCGGACAAATACGACTGAAAATTGGGGAATCGAAACCAAGCCCCTTGGTCATCGAGCAAGTTCAATGGGGGCGTGACCGGGTTTGGTACTGGCCTGGGCATCGGGGCCAAAGAGATCCCACAATTGCCGGCAATCACGGTGGTGATGCCCTGACTGACTTTGGGTGACATGTCATTGGCAGAAAGCAGCAACCGGTCGTCATGGGTATGGGCGTCTATGAAACCTGGGGCCAAGGTGCGGCCCTTCAAGTCAATTTCCACATCGCCTTGGAGGGATGCCAAATCCCCGATGCGGGCAATTCGATCCCCTTGAACTGCCACATCGGCCGCATATGCGGGCGCACCCGTCCCGTCGATGACCGAGGCGTTTCGAAATAAAACTTGAAATACCATGCTTTAACCCCGTATCACAACAAAGCCCCGCGCGCACTGATGGGCCAAATCGATTCCACCCTTCCTGCGCGCACGCCAATCAATTCGTCATAAAGGTTGACCGTGGGGTCGCAATGCCCGGGCACCAACCACAGCACATCACCGAGATCGAGTTGGGCATTTTCGGCCACGGCCAACACCCCATGCTCGTCAGAGGCTTTCATGAACTTCAGCTCAGGCCGGTTCCACACGACCGGCATGCCACTGTCAACGCTGGAAGCCTTCAAGCCTGCATCCACAATGGCTTTATCTGCGTTGGAACGACTCATCACAGTGGTTTGGACAAACAATGCATGCTCAAACAAGCAATCTCCCGGGCCAGACAGGTTGTCGCTGTAGTCGCGGTCTAAAAAGATATATGAGCCCGCTTGAATTTCGTTGAACACGCCCGAATCTCGTTCGTGCCAAAACGTTCCTGTACCCGCGCCTGTGATGCGATCGCACGCCAGGCCTTTGGCCACTATGGCGTCACGGGTTTGACGTGCCCATGCACTGGCCTGTGCAATAGCCGCTTGGCGCTGTGCAGGTTCTCGCATGTGCTGGGCTGCGCCCTGGTAACACTGCAAACCCGCAAAGCGCAAAGGTTTGTGCTGGTCCACCAATAAAGCCAACGCAACCGATTTTTCACCCGGGGCTACGCCGCAACGATTGGCCCCCACATTGACCTCCACATACACATCCAAGGACACGCCCGCAGCACTTGCGGCACGGTGTAACCAGGTTACTTGCTGTGCATGGTCGACCAAAACGCCGATGCGCGCCTTGTGCGCCAAAGCAGCCAAGCGGTGGGCTTTTGCCAAAGAGGCAATTTGATTAGTGACCAACACATCTTGAATGCCAGCTGCCACAAACACCGCCGCTTCACTCACTTTTTGACAGCATATGCCCACCGCGCCCATTGCCACCTGGCGCAGCGCAATGTCAGGGCATTTATGGCTCTTGGCATGGGCTCGCAAACGCATGCCACGGCCAGACAAAGCATCGGCCATGCGTTTGAGGTTGCGGTCAAAGGCATCCAAGTCCAACAACAAGGCTGGCGTATCAATGGCATCAATGGGGTCGCCCAATGCCGCAGCGGACCAAGGGCTCATGCTGTCTTTCCAGTCAATGACATCATTTCAATCAATTTTGGCCCCGGAAAATTTCACCACCCGGGCCCACTTTTCGGTCTCTGTGCGTGCCAATTCTCGAAATTCCTCGGCGGAGCTGTAGGCTATTTCGGCGCCCAATGAGCGATATTTTTCTCTCAACGCGGGGTTGTTCAAAGCCGTTCGCATTTCCGCATTGAGGCGATTGACAATGTCTCGAGGTACAGATGCCGGGGCGATCAAACCACCCCATGCCACCACCTCAAAACCGCTGACGGTTTCGGCAATGGTGGGCACATCAGGGTAAGTGGCAGATTTTTGTTGCGACGAAATGCCCAAAGCACGCACCCTGCCTGCCTGAGCGTGGGGGCCCACGACCGGTGTGTTCATCATCAGCAACTGAATTCCACCACCCATCAAATCGGTCAACGCCGAAGTGGCCGCCTTGTAGGGGATATGCAGCATGGAAACCCCAGCCATGGATTTGAACAATTCCACGCCCAAATGTGAAGTGGTGCCATTGCCATCTGAGCCAAACGCCACTTTGCCAGGATTGGTTTTGGCGTAAGCAATCAAATCCGCCACATTTCGAACGGGCAAATTGTTGTTCACCACCATGAGGTTGACCACCCTCAGGGCGTTGCCGATCAGGGTGAGGTCTTTGTCAACATCGTAGGGCACGTTGGGAAGCAACGATCGATTGGTGGCCAACGACACCACATTGCCATACGCCAAGGTGTATCCATCTGCTGGCGCACGCACCAACTCCATGGTGCCAATGGTGTAGGACCCACCTGGTTTGTTGTCAACCACCACTGGCACGCCCATTTGCTGGGAAAGGCGGTTCGCCAATTCACGCATCAAAACATCTGGCGCCCCGCCTGGTGCAGAAGGAACGATCAGCCTGATGGGCTTGTCCGGATAGGCGGCCAAGGCATGCCAAGAAAAAATCAATGAACAAACTAAAGCAATGGCGCGTGCAATGTGTGACATGACAGGGCTTGGTATGGAGGTGAAGAACTGTGATGTCCATAATACATCCACCCAAATCAACGCATGCAATGTGTGCTCAGATGCCAGCAGAACTGACCTTTTGAGCGTTTACCTCCTCAAATCACGCATGCAACATGGCCTCGGTGGCCTTGTAGTAGCCGATGGCCTCAATGTTGCTGAACTTGATCGACGCACCACCTGATTTTGCAGTGGCGGTTCCCTGGGTGCGGTCAATCACCCAGTCCTTGGCTGCGCCTTGCAATAACAAGGTGTCGGTGCCCTGGCCGCCGTCTACCTCTGTGCTGTAGTTGCCGGCATAAAATTTGTCTGCCGCAGAACCGCCCACCACGGTGCTGAACTTGCTGCCATAACTCAAAGCCAATGAATTTTTGCCGTTGTACAAAGTGGCATCGGTTTTTTTGACTTTCAGCGAAGCCATGACAGAACTGGCTGCGGCCGAGGCCCTGGAATCATCAAATTGCTGGGTTATCAACTGGGCATTGAAATCAGCCAAGTTGGAAGCCTCAGTGCGCACAGAGATGGAGCTGTATCCACCCGCGCGCAAGTCAAATAAATTGGCGCGCGAGGTGCTGCTGGCATTCAAGGCAACCCCTTGCGGCGCCCAAAGCGTCTGAAAATTGCTGTATTTGTCGTCTAGCACCACAGCATCTGAAGTCGCACTGGTGTTTGCACCATACATGTACTGCAAAGCAGCAATATCAAACGTTTGAAAGGTGGCCGGATTGGCGCTTGCAATGCTGGTGCGCAAGCTGTACGAACCGTTGGTAGATGTGCCCGTCAAAGTCACATTATTTGATGCTGTCGCGTTGTTATAGGACATGATGGACATGGCCCGATTGTCAATGCCCGCTGGCAAATAAGGGCCGGCTGTGGTGCCGCCGCCAGCGTTGTAAGCACCGGGGTGCTTGAGTCCCATGGTGTGGCCAATTTCATGAATTAATGTTTCCCACCCATAGCTGCCTTTGGCGCCCAAATTGGCGCCTGCATTTTGCGTGTTCGAACTGTTGTCGAGCATCAATATGGAGGGTCGATTGGGGTCTTGAGATGGGTAAGTCGCGTAACCCGCGCTGGCTGTTTGGTCGTTGTTGCCAAACCGAATATCGGCCTTGCTGTCATCTTGCACAAATTCCACATTCACCAAGCTCGACAGGTAATCAAATGCCGATCGAATCGCAGTCTTCTGGCCGTTGACCACGTTCTGCCCATTGTCGATGGCCTCAAAGCCTTTGATATCGGCTGAAGAAAGGTATGACTCGCTGCCGGACAAAAAACCGTAATAAATGGTGTGTCGAGCCCCCTCGATTTGCTTGATCGTCGGTGAAATGGCCGTGGTGGTGGGTGTGGCGACCTCACCGGCGGCATGCCACCAATTGGACCCGCCAGCCAATACAGCGTCTACATATTTGTCACCGCTGCTCGCAGGCAACTTGGACAAGGTCTGATTGGCAGTAAGGCTGTAATTGGTGAATTTGGCAGTGAATCCCTTGGCCGGTGTGATGGCCATGGTGACGGTGTATTCACCATCGGCAGTGGCCACGTAGGACAAGGTGTTGCTTTTGCTGCTGCTGACCACCTTGCCTTGGGCGTTTGTCAAGGTGATCGAGACCACGGGTGTTTTACCGGTGTAGGAATATGAATAAGCACCAGCGAATGAATAAGCGCCCCCCTTTTTCATGCTCAAGGTCATGGGCACAGATGTAGCTTGGCCACTGACCCAGCCTGTGGTGGCGCTCCATTCATTGCCAGGTCTGCCCACGGCCCAGGCTGTGACTCCCGGAGCGGCATAGGTTTGAGAGTTGGTGGCCTGTGCGGTGGCTACAGAATTTGAAGCAGGCGCCTTCATGCCACTGGTTTTTGGCATGCCCACCGCACCTGTTTTCACAGGCATGCCCTTGGGCGTGACTGGGAGCAACAAAGCGGGTGCACTGATCTTCATGTGGTTATGCAATTACAGGGTTCAAAATGGTGGTCGAGCCAGTCCCCTCACCCATGCCGGTATGGCATGTGCCATCTACATCGGACGGAAAATGACAATCTATAGGGCAATCGACTCAATGGATACTTTTGAATTCACAAAAGCCTATTCCACAAGCATGTCTGCCGATGTGTCGCGCCGGAGGTCGTTGATGGCTGTGCCTGCCTGGGCAGCGCTGCCTACCCTGCGCGCCCAAATCAGGTATCCAGATCGACCCGTCAAGTGCATCATCCCCAATTCGCCAGGAAGCTCTGTGGACACCATTGGCAGGGCTGTCATGGCGGAAATGTCACGATGGATGGGTCATCCCGTGGTGTTGGACAACCGTGCCGGCGCAGCCGGGATCCTGGCCGAGTGAGTCTTACTTGATCAGCGTGACGGGGGCATGTGTGGCGCTGAGCACCCGTTGCGCGACCGAGCCGATAAGCAAATCAGAGAAAGTTGACCGCCCCTTGGCTCCCATCACAATCAGATCAAACTTTCCAGACTTGGCCACCTTGACAATTTCACCAGCCACATGGCCCGTTTTGATGATGACTTCGTAATCCAAACTGAATTTATCCAGCTTATGGCGAGAAGACTTTAATTCTTTGACACTTAAATCGTGCAAAAAATCGACCACCGTTCCCTTGGGGAAATGTTTTTTTACGTGCTTTAATCCAGCATCGTCGTGAACCGAAATCAATGTGATGCTGGCATCAGTCCCAAGCAAATTCACCAAGTGAATGGCGTAATCAAGGGCGCGCAAAGCGCAGTCAGATCCATCTGATGGAACAAGAATTTTCAAAATAAGTCTCCAAGTCAAAGATCACACCATAGCCCCATTGTTTCCAGTTGGAGTTGCGATGGAACAAACAAATGCGATTCAATAAAATATTCGCAAAACGCCCGCATTGAGCCCCGTCACATATAGCCAATCGCCAAAGCCAGCACTATGCTGCTCATGACCAACATTTGTCCAGCAACCACTTTGATGCAATATGCGCGCGTACCTGCATGCCATGAAACCCACGACTTTGCAAGCATGTTGCTCAGCAGGGCCGCAACAATCGGCCACTGCGCTTGAAGCGCCGAAACCTGACCCGCCTGAACCATGGACCCCATGGACGCAACGATGGCGTGCGCATCCACCAATCCAGTGATGGCAGACGTGATCAAGATACCCTCTTGCCCCAACCAGTGATTCATGCCCGCAGACACCACCATGACCGTCACCACCAGTGCAACCAATGTCATGGTTGACTTCCATTGGAACAAATGAGAAGAGATCAATGGCTGATCAACAGGCAATGATGGACCCGCCATGAACCACACTGCTGCGGCATAAACGCTAGCGCACATCACGCCCGCCAACAATGGCCAACTTGCCCAAAAAATCAACTCAGGCAAGATCAGGTTGATCAACACGTACATCTGCACAATGGTGGAAACACTGGACAACACCGCTCCCATCACTGCACCATGGGTTTGAGAAGGGAGATCGCGAGACAACTTGCCCATGGCGTAAACCGTTGCAGTGCTCGATACAAAACCCCCTGCAAAACCTGTCAGCGCCAAACCATGGTGACCACCCCATGTGCGGCTGCTGACATGGCCCAAGGCACTGATGCCCATGATCAGCACCACAAAGCGGACCAAGTGATGGGGGTTGATCGCATTCCACGGCCCAATGTATACATCAGGCGTCAATGGGAAAAGGATCAATAAAACAGCTGTGAACACCACCAAATCGTTCCATTCGGTGGCACTTAATACGCGCTGAGCAAACGCATGCATCCGTTTTTTGGCGGCCAACAAAGTGGCCAAGCCCAATCCGCTGACTGCGGCCACCGTTGGTGATTCAACTGTCAATCCACCGATCAAGCAGGTCATGAACAAAGCCAGTTCGGTGGTGATGCCCGGATTGCTTTCACTGCTGCGCCAATAACCAATGCCAATCAAGATAAGCAACAACCCCAAAGACACGGGAAATATCCCTGGTCCCGCAAGGATCACAGAAGCTGCACCGACCATTGCACAGATGGCAAATGTGCGAATGCCCGCAATGTGGCTTGGCAAGGCCGCATTGCTGCGCTCTCGTTCAGCGCCAATCAAAAGCCCTATGCCCAAGGCAAGCCCCAGGTTTTCAAGGCTGTCCATTGGCGGGGTCGATAAAGTCACAAGGCACGTCCCTTGCACTTGCAACTTATGAATTGACTCCCATCGGCAACCGCAGCACCACGGATTACGCAGGGGTAAAAATTCACAGTTTGCGTTGCTTCATCATGGCATTGCGCATGCCATTCAAACGGGAATCAAAATCAAATCTGTCACTTTGCTCAAAGGCGATGAATGGGTAGCGATGGACCTTCAATTGTTTTTGTGTTCGGTGGTGTTTGATCGGACAAAAATAAGCTTCAGTCGCCCCAATGACTGCCCCCACAAACCCAATCACACCTACGGCATATGCGCAATAGGTACAGTGAAATTTGGACACCCAGTCCAGGTATTTCAACGTTTGTCTATCAAAAATAATGAAGTCGCAGCGATGCATTTTTTGAATTTTATAAATCGGAAAGCATAAGAATTGATAAAGCGAGACAAAGCCATCCAACAGCAGCAAAGGAAGGATGACGCTGTAAATAACGGGCCCTGTGATCAGATTGATGGGCCTTGATCGTTTGATCAGTGCCCATAAGCCCAAATGGTGATTGGTGTAATAACTGTGCATGCACAAGACTCCTTCGAAGAGGTCAATGCAGGATGGCCCTGATGCGACTGCAAAGATTTTGAATGCCCCATCGTAGGGCTTGAACCCATGGGCAACTTGACGTGCGTCAAGCTTTCGTCAGTGGCGTCAGCGATGAGACTTTTATATCTACTTTCCCCTTGAATGACCGCAGCGGCAAATGCCGCCATACCAAGGTCATAATGAAGTTTTACGCGTAGCCTTTAACCTGTTGGAGATATCACATGCCCGTGAACAACATTCTTGAGACCATTGGCCGGACGCCTCATATTCGGATGAATAGATTGTTTGGCCCTGATGCACAGGTGTGGGTCAAATCTGAGCGCAGCAACCCTGGTGGTTCGATCAAAGACCGAATTGCGTTGAGCATGGTTGAACAAGCAGAAGCAGCGGGTACCTTGAAGCCTGGCGGGATCATCATCGAGCCCACCTCTGGCAACACCGGGGTGGGGCTTGCCATGGTGGCAGCGGTCAAAGGCTATAAGCTGATCTTGGTGATGCCTGACAGCATGTCCATCGAACGTCGGCGTCTCATGCTGGCATACGGTGCCAGTTTTGACCTGACGCCGCGTGAAAAAGGAATGAAGGGGGCCATAGCCCGCGCCCAGGAGTTATTGGCCAGCACCCCTGGTGCATGGATGCCACAGCAATTTGAAAATGCCGCCAATATCGCTGCACACGTCAAAACAACCGCCCAAGAAATACTTGCTGACTTTCCCAATGGAATTGACGTCCTCATCACGGGGGTGGGTACGGGAGGCCATCTCACGGGATGCGCTCAAGTGCTCAAGGGCAAGTGGCCGCATTTAAAGGTTTTTGCGGTTGAACCAAAGGCTTCCCCTGTGATTTCTGGTGGCTCTCCAGCGCCACACCCCATTCAAGGCATTGGCGCGGGCTTCATCCCGCAAAATTTAGACACCACACTGCTAGATGGTGTGATTCAAGTGGATGCAGAAGATGCGCGCGAATATGGCCGACGAGCAGCCCGTGAAGAGGGCATGCTGGTGGGCATATCCAGCGGGGCCACACTGGCGGCCATTGCGCATCAATTACCTGGTTTGCCAGTTGGCACCAAAGTGCTCGGGTTCAATTACGACACCGGAGAACGTTACCTGTCAGTTGAGGGATATTTGCCCAGCTGACAGCAAATTCAAATGCAATTTTTATCGAGTTGACAATGTCAATTGAGTTGGAAATGTGATTATGATGCTTTGGTCATTAACTCAGTATGTGATTGCATTGCATGTCAACACTCGCCCATGAACAAGCCACGAACGAAACCTGTGATGTCATTGTTGTAGGTTCGGGTGGAGGTGGTTTGACCGCTGGCGTGACTGCAGCGTGTTTGGGTCTGAACGTTGTATTGCTTGAAAAAACTGATGCATTTGGCGGCTTAACAGCCAATTCAGGCGGAGGCGTTTGGATTCCTTGCAACCCTGCAGCCTTGAAATCTGGCATTCAAGACTCTGTTGAAGCGGCAAGAGCCTATATCCAGCAAGGCGCCGGTGATGCATACGATGCCGATCTGGTGGATGCTTTTTTAAAGCACGGCCCAGAGATGATTGATTTTTTAGATCAAAAAACAGATGTGAAGTTCATGGCCGCCATAGGCCGACCTGACTACCACCCCAACACACCTGGGGCCAGCATCAGTGGGCGGACAATTCATCCAGTCCCCATCAATGGACGCGAATTGGGAGAGGAAATACACCGACTCAAAATGCCAGCGCCCGAATTGACATTCATGGGCATCATGATCAAACCTGGCCCCGATTTATTGCATTTTCTCAATGCATTTCGATCGTGGACTTCTTTCAAGGTGGTTACCCTCAGGGTCTTGCGCTTTGGGCTTGATTGGATTCAATATCAGCGCTCCATGGATTTGGCCAATGGCAATGCCTTGATGGCACGCTTGGGAAAGTCCTTTTTTAGCCATGGGGGTGACCTCAGGACCTCTTCTCCCGCCACAGGCTTGATCTGTGACCAAGGCAGAGTGGCAGGGGTTCGATACCAATCACAAAAGGGGGAGGTCGACTTGTATGCCCGCAAAGGCGTGGTGCTTGCCACGGGTGGTTTTGCGCACAACACCGCCTTGCGTGAAATGTATTTCAACCACCTCAAAAAAGGCCAGGCGTACCATTCCCCTGCACCACCGAGCAACACAGGGGATGGCATCGAACTGGCCTTAGATGCAGGCGTCGCCATCAATGCACAACACAGCACCCCGGCAGGATGGGCACCGGTGTCCATGTTGCCCACGGCCGATGGGCAATTCAAAGCCTTTCCCCATTTGATTGATCGCCAAAAACCGGGATTCATCGCTGTCACGCGCAAGGGACATCGTTTTGTCAATGAGGCCAATTCATACCATGACGTAGGACGCGCCCTGATCAAAGCTTGCGAAGGTGAGCCAGAAGTGTGTGGCTTTTTGATTGCAGACTACCCCACCATGAGGCGCTATGGCATGGGTGCCGTCAAGCCAGCACCTTTCCCGTATCGGTCCCATTTGAAAACAGGTTATTTGATCTGCGCAGATTCTTTAGAAGAATTGGCATTCAAAGCCGGCATCGATGTCACCAACTTTTTGGCAACTGTGTCCGACTTCAATGCAGCGGCTCAAGGTGGAACAGATCCAATGTTCGGTCGCGGCGACAATGTTTACAACCGCTACAACGGAGACGCAACACACGGACCCAATCCCTGTGTAGCCCCCATCAAAAAGGCACCTTTTTTTGCCATGCGTTGGACAGTTGGCGAGTTGGGCACGTTCGTCGGCATCAAAGGCGATGTTCACGGGCGCGCCTTGAACGAACAAGGGGAAGTCATCCCAGGTTTGTATGCTGCCGGCAATGACTTGTCAAACATATTCGGAGGCGATTACACCGCTGGCGGGGCCACCATTGGACCTGGCATGGTGTTTGGCTACTTGGCCGCCCACCACATGGCTTCTCTCAGGGCTTGATGCCCGCTTTGTCGGCCAACTTTCCCCATTGATCAAAATTGCTGCGCATGGTGGCGGTCATGGACTTGGCCGAGCTGTCTTCAATCACGTCCACCCCCATGTCGATCAACTTGGTTTTCAGACCAGGGTCGGCCATCACCTTGATCAACGCCTTCTCCAATCGCTCCACCACATTGACGGGCATGCCCGCAGGCCCAGCAATACCGTACCAAGTGGCGATTTCAAAACTTTTGATCCCCGTTAACTCGGCCACCGTGGGAACATCTGGCAGCGAGGGAGAACGCTTGGCAGATGTGATGGCCAGCATGCGCAAGCCGTTTTTTTCTTTGCTAAACCCTTTGACAACGGGAGGCGTGGTCGCACCAGAATCCAGGTGACCGCCCAACACATCATTGACGATGGCGGGCGCACCTTTGTAGTTGATTTGCACCACTTTGGTCTGGCTCACCGATTTGAGCAGTTCCACTGACAACATGCCCAGCACATCAGTGGTACCAAACGAAAACCCACTTCCTTGCTGATTGCCGTAGGCGATCATCTCCATCAAGCTGGAAAAGGGTTGTTTGGGCCCTGTGACCAATACATAAGGCACCGACACCATGCGACCCACCGGGGTGAAATCTTTGATGGGATCGTAGGGCAAGTTTTTGGACAAATATTTGCCAAGGGTGTGCGTGCCTGGTACCAGCAACAGGGTGTAGCCATCGGCTGGTGCCTTGGCCACAAAATCCGCGCCCAATATCGCACCGGCCCCGGGCTTGTTTTCAATCACCACCTGCTGGCCCAATTCGGCACTGAGCAACGATGCAATCGGCCGGGCTGAAGAATCAGAGCTACCGCCTGGCGCAAAGGGGACGATCCAACGGATGGGCTTTGATGGATAAACATCGGCCAGACTCAGGCTTGGAAATTGAAAAAAAACAGTCATCAGCACAGTCATGGGGAGCAAGCGCATGGTCACCTCTTTTATGTGTTAATCATCAACAAAAATCAAGCACTGATATGGCACGCGGCCAAATACGCAAACACCAAGGCGGGTCCCAGCGTGATGCCTGGACCAGGGTACCGTCCGCCCATGATGGAACTCATGTCATTGCCACAAGCGTACAAGCCTTGTATCGCTTGCCCATCATGCGCTAGCACTTGGGCATGCGCATTGGTCTTTAGGCCCACACTGGAGCCAATCGGTGCGGGGTGCACTGCAAGCGCATAAAAAGGTGCCTTTTCAATTGGGCGCAAGCATGGATTGGGATTTTGGTCAGGGTCGCCGTTATAGCGATTCAATGCCAGATGCCCTTTGCCAAAAGCGCTGTCTTGTCCCAGCAATGCATCTGCGTTGTGCAGATTGACGCTGCTTTGCAATGCCATTGCGTTCAAGCCAATTTTTGCAGCCAAGGCCGCCAAGGTAGGTGCCGACACCAAATACTTGGATTGGACAAAATAGTTCAACATTTGCCAAATAGGATGTATCACACCCAGGCCATACTCATGGATGAATCGGCGATCACAAATTAAAAATGCAGGTTGGGTCGGTTGATCGGCGTGGGTGTAAAACATCGCACTGAC
>Ga0214919_10006265_pt1 | contig 16421 bp, 17 predicted proteins | sample LL1503_MetaG_FD_177994 | JGI IMG/M metagenome (GOLD analysis project Ga0214919, IMG submission 177994) | Freshwater microbial communities from Lake Lanier, Atlanta, Georgia, United States - LL-1503 | ecosystem: Environmental > Aquatic > Freshwater > Lake | place: USA: Georgia | collected... | reverse complement strand
GACGTATCATCGGAGCATGCATTTTTCTCCCCGAACCCTCGGTTGGATCGCGGCCGCCGTCACGGTGCTGATCTGGACCGCATTCATCGTCATCACCCGCGCCTCGGCCGCCCACCAATTGCTGCCGATGGACATTTTGCTGGCCCGCATTGTCGGGGCCAGTGGCGTGGTCTTGCCTTGGGCTTGGTGGCTGATGCGCCCCGCACGGCGCAGCGGCGCGTCAGTCGGCTCTTTGTTTGGGCTGTCTCCCTTGCCTTTGAAGATCACGGTGCAGGCGGGTCTGTTGGGCGGGTTGATGTACGCCTTGTTTTCTTACAACGGGTTTTTCTATGCACCTGCTGCACATGCCTCGGTACTGATGCCAGGCAGCTTGCCGCTGTGGACGACATTGCTGGCCTGGTGGGTATTGCGTGAACAGATTGCCGCGCCGCGCGCGGTGGGCCTGTTGTGCATCGTGCTGGGTGATGTGTTGGTGGGTGGTGCCAGCCTGCTCAAGGCTTTTGATGGCGGCGAGATCTGGAAGGGCGATTTGCTTTTCATGGCCGCCGCTTTGAGTTGGTCGTCTTACGGCATCCTCGTGCGTCGCCATGGGCTGGACGCTGTGCGCGCCACCATGGCCATCACAGTATTTGCTTGCGTGACCTACGTCCCCGTCTTTGTTCTGGCCATTTTGCTGGACGGGTTGCCCACACATTTGATGTCTGCACCGTGGCAAGAAGTTGTCTTTCAAGCCCTGTTTCAAGGGGTCGGCTCGGTGGTGATTTCTGGCATCACCTTTACCCACATGATTCGCTATTTTGGCCCCGTGCGATCGACCATGATCACCGCCGTGGTGCCTGGTTTGTCGGCCCTCGGTGCCGTGGTGTTTTTACAAGAACCGATGCACTGGAATTTGTTGTTGGGTTTAACGCTGGTCACGTGCGGCATTGTATTTGGTGTTCGCCAAGCTAAACCCGAGCCGAAAACCGCTGCGCAGAAACAAGGCTTGGCATGAGTTCGAGTTTGCAATTTTTGGCTTTTGACACCAGCACCGACGTGCTGTCTGTCGCAGTCAGCCGCGGTGAACAAACCTGGGTGCATGAAGGCGAGGGCGGTGCGCAGGCATCCGCCCACTTGATTCCGGTGGCGATGGATTTGTTGGCCCAGGCGGGATTGCAGCTGTCAGAATTGACCGCCATTGTGTTTGGCCGAGGACCGGGTTCCTTCACCGGCTTGAGAACCGCTTGTGCGGTGGCCCAAGGCCTGGCCTATGGCGCCCATGTGCCGGTGCTGCCGGTGGACACCTTGTTGGCTGTGGCTGAACAGGCCCGCTTCGATTTTCAAGGTTTGGCGCAAGACCAGCCCTTGCATGTCTTGGCCCTGCTCGACGCCCGCATGGACGAGGTTTACTCGGCTGCTTATGCATGGCAAGGCGCTGATTTGGGCTGGCATGTGCTGCAGCATTTGCGGGTCAGCAAACCCGAAGCCGTGGAGGCGCTGCACACGATTGAAGCGCAGGCTGGCGCATGCTTGTGTGCCGGCAACGCCTTTGCCCACTACGCTGAGCGCCTGCAACGCCTTCCCGCGCTGATGCCGCGGGCCCAGGCTATGCCTACTGCACAGGCTTTGCTGCGCTTGGCCCCAGTGCTGTGGCAGGCCGGTTTGGCGGTTACCGCAGACCAAGCCATGCCGCTGTATGTGCGTGACAAAGTGGCCCACACCACCGCCGAACGCACGGCGATCAAAGCAGCCCAAGCGGCCCAAATGCCCCAAGCGGCCGCACTGAATCCAACGGTTTGAAGCCATGACGCTTGCAGACCCTCGCGCCTCCAAGTCTTCAGAAAGGCCATCTCTGGAGGCGCGTTTTGCCGACCTGACGGCCGATGACCTCGACGCAGTGATCGCGGTTGAGCAAAGTGTGTATGGGCACCCGTGGACGGTGGGCAACTTCAAAGATGCATTGGCCAGCGGTTACCAGGCCCAGCGCTTGTTGGCCGGAGATACATTGATCGGTTATTTTGTGGCCATGAAGGTCGTCGACGAAGTGCATCTGCTCAACATCACCGTGTCGCTGAACCACCGCAGTCAAGGCTGGGCCAAGCTGATGCTGGACGCTTTGGCGGTCTGGGCACGCGGGCAAGGCTGTGCATGGCTGTGGCTCGAAGTGCGCGAGTCCAACCACCGCGCTCTCCAGGTCTACCGAAGTCACGGCTTCAAGCAAGTGGGGCTGCGCAAAGATTACTATCCTGTGGGCCGAGGCCTGCGCGAAGCGGCCCTGGTCATGAGCCAAAAACTGTGAGTCACCGCAAGACATGAACGACCCCACCCGATTTGATCTGGACGAACGCCAACGCACCATGCTGGCCGAAATGGGCGTGCGTGTGTGGATGCCTGAGCATTCTGTGGTGCAAGCCGTTGCCGCGCAAGAGAATGTGCTGGCCGCAACCGTGGCTTCTTTGCCCCTGAATGCTGTGCCCGCAGCTGCCGTGGTGGTGCCGGTTCAAGTCAGACCGGGTCCGCTCAAGGCTTCACCCGTCTCAGCGCCACAGCCTCAAGCGCACCCACCTTTGCCTGTGGGTCTGGCTGAAATGGATTGGACGGGCTTGCGTGCCGCAGCCACTGACTGTCAGGCCTGTGGCTTGTGCGCACAGCGCGCGCACAGTGTTTTTGGCATGGGTCCCGTGCAAGCGCAGTGGCTGGTCGTAGGCGATGCACCGGGCGAAGAAGAAAGTGCCTTGGGTCAGCCCTTTGCCGGTGAGGCCGGCCGCCTGCTGGACAATATGCTCAAAGCAGTCGGATTGAGCCGCGCGGGTGAAGGCACTGCAGGCGCTTATGTGATGCATGCGACCCAATGCCCGACTCCCGACGCACGCAATCCATCGCCCGACGAGTTGAGCGCCTGTGTGGGCTACGTGTCGCGCAAAGTGGCGCTCGTCAAGCCCCGCGTCATTGTCGTCATGGGGCGCTTTGCCATGCAGTCGCTGCTGCAAACCACCCAGCCCTTAGGCAAAATGCGTGGTCAAGTGCATCTGTACCAGGGCGTGCCGGTGGTGGTCACTTACCCACCGGACTACTTGTTGCGCAACCAAGCTGACAAAGCCAAGGCCTGGGCAGATCTGTGTCTGGCGTTGAAGGTGGTGCAAGAAGCCCCTTAAATAGCCTTGGGATCCTCTGTTTTTTTGGCGATGTTTTCTGGTGCAGGCTCAGGTGCTGCTGCAGCAGGCCACAGCACGGAGCAGATGGAGATCACCATCAACACCACAGCGGCCCAGTCCTGCCAGTGCAGGACCTCGCCCAGCCAAAGCGCGCCACTGAAAACACCCAACACCGGAATCAACATCACGCTCAAGGTGGAGGCCACCGGCGGCAAACTGCGGGCCAGATAAAACCATGCGGCATGCGCAAAGCCAAAAACCAAGACGGCGTTGAACGCAATCGACATCCAGGTCGCATCCGATGGCGCACGCCACTGATCCCGCTCGAACAGCGCCGCCAACAGGATCATCACCACGCTGGTCATCAGGGTCATCCAAAACGAAATCGTCAAAGTGGGCACAGGCATGCGGGTGCGCCTGAGCAACTGCGTGCCCAACGCCCAAGTGCAGGCCGCAGCCAGCGCCAGCAAAACGCCTACTGGCTTTCCCGTCAAATTCGTCAGCTCATGCCACAACAGCAAGACCACGCCCAGTGCCGCTGCGGCTACGCCGCCCCAAGCCCGGGCTTGCATTCGGTTGCCAAAGAACGCGGCACCGATCACGGCCGAAAACATGGGCATGGTGTAACCCAAAATCGCCGCCCGACCGCTGGACAGCGACTGCACCGCAATGATGATCAAGCCTTGCCAGATGAACATGTTAGTGACGGCCAGCACCAGCAACTCAGGCCAGTACTTGCGCTCAATGCGCAGAGGCACCTTCATCCAGACCAAGGCCAGTCCCAAGACCGGCGTACCCAAGCCCAGGCAAATCATGCGAAATGTGAGCGGAGGAAAACCAGTGACACCGATTTTCATGACCGGCCAATTGATCCCCCAGATCACGGTAAGCAAGATCAAAACCAGCCATTGGCGAGAAGACAATTTGTGCATGCAGGGCATCTTAGGCGTAAACCGTAAAATCAACGCATGACCTTCTTAGACATGCTGAACGCTGCCGAGCGCCAAAATAACTCGCTTTTGTGTGTGGGCCTGGACCCTGAACCCACCAAATTTCCTGCGGGCCTGAAGGGCGACGCCAACAAGATATACGACTTTTGCGCCCGCATCGTCGACGCCACGGCCGATTTGGTCAGCAGTTTCAAGCCCCAAATTGCCTACTTTGCCGCTCACCGCGCCGAAGGACAGCTCGAACGCCTGATGGAACACATACGCCGTGTAGCGCCCCATGTCCCCATCATTTTGGACGCCAAGCGCGGCGACATCGGCTCTACCGCCGAGCAATACGCCAAAGAAGCTTTTGAGCGCTACGGTGCCGATGCGGTGACCCTCTCGCCCTTCATGGGCTGGGATTCAGTGGCGCCTTATTTGAAGTTCCACGACAAGGGGGCCTTCTTGTTGTGCCGCACCTCCAACCCCGGCGGTGACGATCTGCAAAACCAACGCTTGGCCTCGGTCGAAGGCCAGCCCTTGCTGTACGAGCATGTGGCTCGCTTGGCCCAAGGCCCGTGGAACTTGAACGGGCAACTCGGCCTGGTGGTGGGCGCCACGTACCCCGCCGAGATCGAGCGGGTTCGCGCCATTGCGCCCACACTGCCCTTGCTGATTCCGGGTGTGGGGGCACAAGGCGGCGACGCCGTGGCCACCATCAAAGCCGGCTGGCGCGGGCAGGACGGTGTGAGCACGGGGACTGTGATTGTCAATTCCTCGCGTGCCGTGTTGTACGCCTCGAGTGACGATGATTTTGAAGCTGCAGCGCGGCGAGTGGCCCTGCAAACCCGTGACCAATTGCAAGCGGCCAAACCCCAATAAAGGAGACTGGCATGTACGAACATTTGATCGTCAAAGAACAAGGCCGACTGGTCGAAGTACAATTGAACCGGCCGCAAGTTCGGCATGCACTGTCTCGCGCCCTGATGCGCGAGATCACAGCCGTGGCCCGCGCCCTGAGTGATCGCACAGACATCGACGTGGTCATCCTCACGGGCGATGCGCGGTGCTTTTCGGCAGGTGCTGACTTGCACGATGCCAGCGCCTGGGCTGACGATACGCTGTCCACAGTGCAGCGGCGCGACATTGCGGGTACGGGTTTTCGCATGTGCAAGGCTTGGGAAGAAATGCCGCAGATCACCATTGCCGCCATCGAAGGCTATGCGGTGGGCGGCGGTCTGGCGTTGTCATTGGCCTGCGACTGGCGTGTGCTGGCGCAAGACGCCTTTTTGTCCTTGCCCGAAATCGCTTTGGGCATTCCTTTGACCTGGGGCACCATTGCTCGTTTGGTCAACCTGCTGGGCCCGGCCAAAGCCAAACGCTTGACCATCTTGTGCGAACGCATCACCGCGCCCGAAGCCTTGGCCATGGGCCTGGTGGACTACGTCAGCGACAAAGGTGAAGCGCTGAACCGCGCACAAGCCCTGGCCGCGCAAACCCTGGCCCAACCCGCAGCCACAGTGCGCATGAGCAAAGAGTCAGTCAACGCGGCAGCCACCGCCCTCAACCATGCCACCTCCTACATGGCGCACGACCAGATTGCGCTGGCCGCATCCAGCCCCGAGTCACGCGCAGCGCGGGGTCAGGCTTTGCCCTGAAGCCCCGTTTAAAGCAAAGCCGCGTACACCAAATCTCTGAACAGCGGTCGGTAATATTCGCGCTGGTTGGGCGCTTGGATCATCATCAAGGCGTACATGTCGAGCGCGGGGTCGACAAAGAAGGTGGTGCCTGCAATACCGCCCCAGTAGTACAGTCCCGCTGAGCCGGGTACGGCCGAGACGCCTTGCGTGGTGCGCACCGCAAAGCCCAGACCAAACCCGTGACCCGGTGGCAGCAGGGTGCCGTCGATGGGTCGGCCGTCCAAATGGTCGGCGGTCATGAAATCGACGGTGTGCGGCCCCAAGAGGCGCACGCCGCCCTGTTCGCCTTTGTTGCGCAAGCATTGCAAAAAGCGGGCGTAGTCCATGGCCGTGGACATCAGGCCACCGCCGCCGCTCTCCAGTTTCGGCGCTTGTTTGGCGTCCAGTATTTTCATCAATACGCCGCCATCGGGGTCTTGTGCAAAGGGCTCGGCTATGCGGTGGTGTTGATCGGGTGGCACCACAAAGCCGGTGTCGACCATGCCCAGTGGCCCGAAAATTTCTTGTTGCAAAAACTGCCCCAGCGTTTGCCCGCTGATGACCTCGACCAAGCGGCCCAGTACGTCGGTGGCACGGCTGTAGGCCCACACGCTGCCGGGCTCAAACTGCAGGGGCAGTGCAGCGAGGGTTTCACAATATTCGGCATTCGTGCGATCACGTGAGGCAATCTTGACTTCGCCGTATTGGCGATGCACTTCTGAGTCGCCCAAAAATTCATAAGTCAGGCCGGCGGTGTGGCGCAGCAGGTCTTGCACGGTGGCCGCTTGTTGCGGTGCCTTAAGGCCTTGTGGCGTGTGGACGCGTTGGTTGGCAAATTCAGGCAGGTGCTGCCCGACCGGGTCGCTCAGCAGCAACTGGCCGCGTTCCATCAGCATCATTACCGCGACCGACACCACCGGCTTGGTCATAGAGTAGATGCGAAAAATACTGTCATTCTTCATGGTCGTGCCCGACGCCGGGTCTTGCTGGCCGACGCTCTCGAGCAAGGCAATTTTGCCGTGCCGTGCGATCATGGCCACGGCACCGGGCAATCGCCCGCTGGCCACTTCGCGGCGCAGCACGTCCATCAGGCGCTGCGTGCGCTCGGGGCACAGGCCCACGTCAGCAGGTTGTGCGTGGGGCAAGGCTTTGTGTGCGGTCATTGGGGGCTCCAGTTGAAGGGTGTTTTGTACACCAACAATGATGGCATGGGGTATCACCTGCGGCGCAGCGGACAATTTGGCTTGTCGCCCATGCGTCAAAGGCCATAAGCCTCGCGCTGTGCGAGCCTTGCGAGACTGAATTCATGCCCATTTCAGAACTCTCTGCCAAGACCCATGTGTCGGTGCACCGCTTGCGGCGTTACGAGGCCGACGGCCTCATTGAAATTCAGCGATTGCCGAATGGTTACCGTGAGTACGACGAAAAAACTGTCAAGCACGTCATCTTCATTGCCATGTCTCGGGAGATGGGTTTTTCGCTGCCTATGATTGCGGAGTATTTGCCGCGCTTCAAAGCGGGCAAGTTGTCAGCGCAAGACATGATCGAAGCGATCCTGGCCCGTGTGGCCGAAATTGACCAGCTCATGACCGTGCAACAAGCACTGCGCAAGAAATTGATGGACCACATCGTGTGGTTCAAAAACCAAGCAAGGAGAAAACAATGAGCCCACTTGAGATGCTGAAAAAAATCAATGCCATGGCCGAGTTCAACCGCTGGTGCGGCATCGAAGTCACCGTGGCTGAAGCCGGCTTTGTCGAGATCCAGATGCCCTGGCGCCCGGAGGTCGGTCAGTATTCAGGCTTTTTGCATGCTGGTTTGATCGGCACACTGATCGACACCGCCTGCGGCTTTGCAGCCGGAACTGTGGCGGGGCCGAATTTGTTGGCCGCCAACTTTTCAGTGAACTGCTTGCGGCCTGCTGTGGGTCAAAAATTCATTGCCCGAGCCCGGGTGGTCAAACCCGGTAAAGCACAGGTGTTTACAAGCTGTGATTTGTTTGCGGTGGATGCAGAGGGGGAAAAGCTGGTGGCGAACGGTCAGACTTTGCTGACGGTGATCGCCGCTTGACAGATACCGCACGGCGCGACCCCTTTCAAGGCATTGGCAAAACCGAGCCACTTTGTTGAGGCAATTCAAGGTCTTGGCCATATGAAAGTCCGGCAAAAGTTTGGTGCATTCGTCACATGCTCAGTCAAATTGTGTATGGTGGAGTTTCTTGTCCTTTGGACATGCGAAAGGAACATTCCATGGCTATTCCCTGGCTGACGGCGCTCAAAGTCGTTCCGTGGGGGGACGTGATTGAACACGCGCCCAATGTGCTCAAAGCGGCGCGCAAATTGATGGACCGCCAAAAAGCAGAGGCTGCGTTCAAAACAGGCACCGATGTGGACATGGCTGGCCAGTCGGTGCCCAGTTTGGGTGAGCTCCAAAACAGATTGATAGCTGCGCAGGTTCAGCTCGATGATCATGCCCAAACGCAAGCGCAATTGACAGAGACCTTGGCCGCATTGGCTGAGCAAAATGCCCAACTGGTCAGTGCGCTTGAAACCTTGCGGTTGCGGACACGGCTGTTGGTGTGGGGCATGGCCACACTGGTTGTGGCCATGCTGTGGTTAGGCTGGCGCTGATACTGACCCTGACCCTGACCCTGACCCTGACCCTTATCGGCCAAACTGCGCGCGCAAGTAGGTCACGATGGCGGCCGAGTCTTGCAGCCATTGGGTCTGGCCTTGGCTGTCGGTGATCTTCAGGCAAGGCACTTTGCTCGCACCGCTGCCTTGCAGCAGTTCGTCTCGGTTGGCGCTGTGGTGCTGTGCATCGCGCTTTTCGATGGGCAGCGACAGGCGGCGCATTTCCTGGCGCACCTTGATACAAAACGGGCAGGTGCTGAACTGGTAAAGCGCCAGGCTTTGGCACTGCAGGTCCACAGCGGCTTGCGCTGCAGGCTCGCGGTGTAAGCCACTGGGCTGGGTCAGCCGCTCTTTGAGCAGCATGAACGGGCCCAGTACGGTGCGCAGGGTTCTGAAAAAAGAACGGACAAAAGTTTTCATGGGCGCTTGAAGTTTTGAATAAGAGACGAATCAGGAAATGGATGCGGCAAAGTCGTCATAGCAACTTGGCCAAATATTTGCCGGTAAAGCTGGCCGGGTTTTGGGCCAGTTCTTCCGGCGTGCCCACACCCACCACCCTACCGCCGCCCGAGCCGCCTTCAGGGCCCATGTCGATGATCCAGTCGGCGGTTTTGATCACGTCCAGGTTGTGCTCGATGATGACGATGGTGTTGCCCGCGTCGCGCAGTTGGTGCAGCACTTTGAGCAGCAGGTCGATGTCTGCAAAGTGCAGGCCGGTGGTCGGCTCGTCCAGGATGTAAAGCGTGCGGCCCGTGTCGCGCTTGGAGAGTTCGAGCGCCAGTTTGACGCGTTGCGCTTCGCCGCCTGATAAGGTGGTGGCACTTTGGCCCAGCCGAATGTAAGACAGGCCCACGTCCAGCAAGGTTTGCAGTTTGCGGGCGATGTTGGGCACGGCGCTGAAGAAGGCAAAAGCCACCTCCACCGTCATGTCCAGCACCTGGGCAATGTTCTTGCCTTTGTATTGGATTTCTAAGGTTTCGCGGTTGTATCGCTGGCCTTTGCATACGTCGCAGGGTACGTACACATCAGGCAAAAAGTGCATTTCCACTTTGACCACGCCGTCGCCCTGGCAGGCTTCGCAGCGCCCACCGGTGACGTTGAACGAAAAGCGCCCTGGGCCATAGCCGCGCTCGCGTGCGGCAGGCACCTCGGCCAGCAGGTCGCGGATGTGGGTGAACAAACCTGTGTAGGTGGCGGGGTTGCTGCGCGGTGTACGGCCAATCGGCGACTGATCGACATTGATCACTTTGTCAAAGTGGTACATGCCCAGAATGTCTTCGTGTGCGGCGGGTTCGTCGTGTGCGCGGTGAATCTGGTGCGCCGCCGCCAAATACAAGGTGTCGTTCACCAGGGTCGATTTGCCCGAGCCCGACACACCAGTCACGCAGGTCAATAAGCCCACCGGGAACTGCGCGGTGACCTCTTTCAGGTTGTTGCCGGTGGCTTTGACGATCTCGATGCAGTCTCTGCTCTTGGAGTGGCGCGTGGCAGGCACGGCAATCTTTTTGCGCCCCGACATGTACTGGCCTGTCAGCGAGTTGGGCGCGGCCATGATGTCGGCGCAAGTGCCTTGGGCCATCACGCGCCCGCCGTGCACGCCTGCGCCGGGGCCCATGTCGATGACATGGTCGGCCACGCGGATCATGTCTTCGTCGTGTTCCACCACCAGCACGCTGTTGCCAATGTCGCGCAGGTGCTGCAGCGTGCCGATCAGGCGGTCGTTGTCGCGCTGGTGCAGGCCGATGCTGGGTTCGTCCAGCACATACATCACGCCGGTCAGGCCCGAACCAATTTGGCTGGCCAAGCGGATGCGCTGCGACTCGCCGCCTGACAGGGTTTCGGCGCTGCGGTCCAGGCTCAAATAATTCAGGCCCACGTCGTTCAGAAACTTCAGCCGCAAGCCGATTTCGCGCACCACCTTGCTGGCGATCTCGCCTTTGGCACCGCTGATGCGCAGGTTCTGAAAATAGCTTTGCGCTTCGCCCAAGGTCACATGGCTGATCTGAAAGATCGCACGGGCTTGATCGCCTTCGCCGACGCGCACATGGCGCGCTTCTCGGCGCAGTCGCGAGCCCATGCAGTCGGTGCAGGGTTGGTGGTTGCGAAGGCGGGCCAGGTCTTCGCGCACGACCGACGAATCGGTCTCACGGTAGCGCCTGGTCATGTTGGGGATGATGCCTTCGAAGGGGTGTTTTTTGCTGACCTTCTTACCTTGTGCGGCGCTGGCGTCACTTGCGGCCCCGCCGGATTCCATGATGTAGCTGAACTTGATGTTTTCTTCGCCCGAGCCAAACAGGACAACCTTGCGCACGTCTTCGGGCAGGTTTTCAAATGGCGACTCGACATCGAACTTGTAGTGCTTGGCCAGACTTTCGAGCATGCTGAAATAAAAGCCATTGCGCCGGTCCCAACCCTTGATGGCTCCACTGGCCAGACTCAAGGTCGGGAAGGCAACCACACGTGCCGGATCAAAAAACTCCATCGTGCCCAGACCATCACAGGTCGTGCACGCGCCCATGGGCGAGTTGAACGAGAACAGCCGCGGCTCCAACTCGCTGATTGCGTAATTGCACACCGGACAGGCAAATTTGGCATTGAACAAATGTTCGTGCCCGTTGTCCATCTCCATCACCAAGGCGCGGCCTTCAGCCAGGCCCAGAGCGGCTTCAAAGCTTTCAGCCAGCCGCTGGCGCAGGGCGTCGCGGGCCTGTGTGTCAGCTTCATTGCGCACTTTGATGCGGTCCACGACCACGTCGATGTCGTGTTTTTCTGTTTTTTTCAGCGCCGGCAGTTCTTCAAATTCCACCGTTTGCCCATTGATGCGAAAGCGCACGTAACCGAGCGCTTGCATCTGCTCAAACACTTGCGCAAACTCGCCTTTGCGCTCTCGGGCAATGGGCGCCAGGACCATCAGGCGCGTGTCTTCGGGCAGGGCCAGCACAGCGTCGACCATCTGGCTCACGGTCTGGGCCTGAAGTGCCAGGTTGTGGTCGGGGCAATAGGGGGTGCCTGCTCGGGCAAACAGCAGACGCAAATAGTCGTGAATCTCGGTCACCGTGCCCACGGTAGAGCGCGGGTTGTGGCTGGTGGCTTTTTGCTCGATGCTGATGGCGGGCGACAGGCCCTCGATCAAATCCACATCGGGCTTGTCCATCAGTTGTAAAAACTGCCGCGCATAGGTGGACAGGCTTTCCACATAACGGCGCTGGCCTTCGGCGTACAGCGTGTCAAAGGCCAGGCTCGATTTGCCTGAGCCTGACAAGCCGGTGATCACCACCAACTGGTTGCGTGGAATGTCGAGGTCGATGTTTTTCAGGTTGTGCGTGCGCGCACCCCGCACGCTGATGTGGGTCTGCCGCAAGGCTTTGGCCAAGTACGAGGCGTCGTCGCGTTCGAGCTCGGCGCGCAGTTCATCGCGATCATCAGGTCGATCATCATGGTGATCATTTCGGCTTATGGCCAAGCTTGCATCAGAGGGGTTCAAAATCAGTGCCGAACACAAAACCCTCGATTATCGACCTTGTCGCCTCACTTGTCTGCGCAGGGGTACGGTTTTGTCAACCGAGGACAATAAACCCATTGATCTGATGAACTGAACCCCCTGCGTGACTACTTCTGCTAAAGATTCCCGTGCCGTTACCGACACCGACATGACGCCCAATGAGCGGCGTGTGAGTGCTTCGCTGGCCTTTATTGTTGCGCTGCGCATGCTGGGCTTGTTTCTGGTCTTGCCGGTGTTTGCGCTCGAAGCCGGCAAATACCCTGGGGGCGACGACACCGTCATGCTGGGTTTGGCCATGGGTATTTATGGTTTGACGCAAGGGCTGCTGCAGCTGCCTTTTGGCATGGCATCGGACCACTTTGGCCGCAAGCGGGTCATTTTTTTGGGTTTGTTGATTTTTGCCGCTGGCAGTTTTGTGGCCGCCGCTGCCCCGACCTTGCAGTGGTTGCTGATGGGGCGCAGCTTGCAAGGCGCGGGCGCAGTGTCTGCAGCGGTGACCGCCCTGTTGACCGACCTGACGCGTGACGAGGCTCGTACCAAACCCATGGCGCAGGTAGGCGCCAGCATCGGTTTGATGTTTGCGTTGTCTTTGGTGCTGGCGCCGATCCTGGTGGGCATGATCGGTTTTTCGGACTTGTTTACCTTGACCGGTTTGTTGGTGTTGAGCGGTATGACGGTGGTGGTGTGGCGCGTACCGCCTGAGCCTGCCCAGCGCAAACACCAGCCCCGTGGAAGCCTGACCGAAGTTTTGCTTCACGCGGGTTTGATGCGCTTGAATTTGGGGGTGTTTGTGCTGCATGCGGTGCAACTGGCCATGTGGGTGGCGGTGCCAGCCTTGCTGGTGCAGTCTGGATTGCCCAAGGAGCAGCACTGGTGGGTCTATTTGCCAGCCGTTTTGGCCTCGTTTTTTGTGATGGGTGGCACCTTGTTTCCCCTTGAGCGGCGTGGCTATTTGCGCTCTGTCTTTTTATCGGCCGTAGGTCTGATTGCCTTGGTGCAAGTCGGCTTTTTGATACAAGCCTCGGGCACCACCAGCTTGGCCAGCTTGAGTGCTTTGTTGTTTGTCTTTTTCTGCGGCTTCAATATTTTGGTGGCTTCCCAGCCGGGCATGGCTGCGCGCATGGCCCCTGCCCATCTGCGCGGTACCGCCTTGGGTGTTTACAACACCTTGCAATCGCTGGGTTTCTTTGCAGGCGGCCTTTCGGGCGGGTTGTTGGTCAAAAATTACGGCACCCCAGCCTTGTTCTTGGCCTGTGCTTGTGCGATGCTGGTTTGGCTGCTGCTCGCCTGGCCCATGAAAGCACCTGAAAATTCGGCTCATAAAGCCCCATAATTGCATCTTAATCAGAGGAATCGTTCCATGGCATCCGTCAACAAAGTCATCCTGATCGGCAACTGTGGCCGAGACCCCGAAATCCGTTACCTGCCCTCCGGTCAGGCTGTGGCCAATGTCAGCATTGCCACCACCAGTCGACGCAAAGACCGCACTTCGGGCGAGACCGTGGAAGACACCCAATGGCACCGCGTCACTTTTTATGACCGCTTGGCTGAAATCGCCGGTGAGTACGTCAAAAAAGGACGACCCATTTACGTGGAAGGCCGTTTGAAATACGGCAAATACACAGACCAAGCGGGTGTGGAAAAAAACACGGTGGACATCATCGCCACTGAAATGCAATTGCTTGGCGGCCGCGAAGGTGGTGGTGCGCCGTCAACTGGCGGCGATGATGGCGGCTACGACAACGCGCCCCGGCGTGCTGGCACCGCGCAGCAGCGCCCTGCCGTAGCGCCAGCCAGGCCCGCACCTGCGGGCAAGCCGGCCGCGTCGAGCGGATTTGACGACATGGACGATGACATTCCGTTTTAGGGCCTTCTGAGGACCCATAAAGCCCGTCGATTACGGCCGCCTCAGCCTTCCTGGCGCTGAAGAAATTTCTCTATCACTGTGACCAGCCATGCTGGTGTTTCCAGCATCGGGTAGTGGCCTGAATTGGGCAGGATTTCCAACTCGGCTGAAGGGTAGAGGCTTGGGAAGGTGGCGCGGACAAAGTCCTCGCTCACGCCGCCGTCGTACTGGCCTATCAGCACCAGTATCGGCGCTTTCATCGCTGGAGCTTCTGCCGAAAAGTCGGTGCGCGAGAACGCCTGCAAGTAGTGGGCAAACGCCTCTGGCGCGGCTGTCTTGCGGGCATGCGCCAGCACAACACTCGCCACGGCCGCGGTGTGCCGCTGGCCCAGTGAGCCGTCAATCACCATGCGCGCTGCGGCATCATCGGTACAGGCGGTTTCAAACAGTTGCCGCACCTCAGGGGGGAAAGGCACGCCGCTGGCCGGTACAGGCGTTACGCCCACGACCGCACGCACCTTGGGGCCGGCATCGATGGCCACGCGCTGAGCGGCCATGCCGCCCATGGAGTGGCCCACAACGCTCCATTCGGTCCAGCCCAGTTCGGCAGCCAGGGTCAGCGCATCGGCTGAAATTTCCTTCATCGTGTGTTCGCCGCTGATGCCACGTGAGCTGCCATAGCCTCGGTAGTCCATGAAGGCGTAGGTAAAGTGCGCGAGGTTCAAAAACGGCATGCAGGGGTCCCACACCGAATGGTCACCGAACCAGCCATGCAGCACCATGACTTTGTGCGCCCCTGTACCCATCAGTTTGTGTCCAATTTTCACGATGTCTCCTCAGTCGGGTTTGATGTTGGCGGCCTTGACAATGCGGCTCCATTTGCCGGTCTCTTTGCTCAGCAGATCTGCAAACGGGGCCACACCGCCCGGCAGAGTGTTGAAACTTTGCGCGCTCAGTTGTGCACGCACGTCGGGTCTGGCCAGCACCGTCGTCAGGTCCTTTCCGAGTCGTTCGACGATATCGATAGGTGTACCTGCCGGTGCATTCAGGCCGAACCAAAGCGCCGACTCGAAATCGGCGATACCGGTTTCGGCAAAGCTGGGGACGTCGGGCAAGGCGGTCAAGCGCTGTCGACCGATCAGCCCGAAGGCCTTGAGGGTTCCGGCCTTCACATGCGCCATCACGGTAGATGCCGGCGTGAACAGCAGCGAGACCCGACCGGCCAACAAGTCGGTCAGTGCTTGCGAACTGCCTTTGTAGGGGATATGGGTCAAGCGAACCCCTTGGGTCTGGTTGAACAGTTCGCCATAAAGATGGGTGAAGGTGCCATTGCCAGAGGAGGCAAAACTCATGCTCTCAGGCCGTGCTTTGGCCAGCGCCACGAGTTCGGGCAGTGTCTTGGCATTCAAGCTGGGGTGCCCGACCAGCAGAGCTGGCGCCTCGCCGAGCATTGTCACAGGCGTGAGATCGCGCAGAAAGTCATAGCTCAGACCGGGGTACAAACTGGGGTTGATCACGTTCGCCGTGGTGCTGAGCAAGAGCGTGTAGCCATCGGGCCGTGAACGCGCGATAGCCTCGGCTGCAATGCTGCTGCCCGCGCCAGGCCTGTTTTCAACGATCACGGGTTGCCCCATCAGATCGCCCAGCAAGGGCGCCAAGATCCGCATCACCACATCGCCGGTGGTTCCCGCTGGAAAACCAATGACCACGCGGACCGGCTTGTTCGGATAGCCCGCTTGGGCCCAAGCCTGCCCGACGCCCAGACTGGTCAGCAAGGCAAGGGTTTGGCGACGATTTGCATGCATGGTGGTCTCCGGTAGGTGGTCAATTTGTACCTATTTGTGCGCGTAGCCGGTCTTCGAGCCGAAGGCCTGTTCGCGCTGCGACCAGTCGTGCGTCTTGTTCCAGATGTCCAGTACACCGTGCGCCTCTTGAACAAAGCGTTTGGCGCGCGCGGGTTCACAGGTCCGCACCGTGAGTTCAAGACGGTGACCGGAGGGATCGAAAAAGTAGATCGACAGCATGATGTCGTCGTGGTTGGTTGGGCCAACCACCTCCAGCCCCTTGGCTTGCAGGCGGGCTTTGGCAGCGAGCAAGGTCTCGACGTTTTCAACCTCAAAGGCGAAGTGTTGGATCCAGTCGGGTGATTCCAGATCCTTCATGTTACCGGGGTCCTTGGGGCATTCGAAGAACGCGATGTTGCTGCCATCTTCCATCTCAAAAAAGATATGCACATGCGGGCTGTACTTGCCGGTGGAGGGCACATGGTCCTCGCCCATGGCGTGGGCAAAAGTCAAGCCAAGCATCTCGGTGTAGAAGGCCGTGGTCTCGGCGGCGTCGCGGCAGCGAAAGGCGGCGTGGTGAAGTTTTTTGCACAGCATGGGGTTTCCTTGGGGTCTTAAGTCGGGTAGCAACGCAGGTTGTAGCCTTGCGCGTTGGTTTGGTCAATCACATCGGTGCATCAAGTTGGCGCATGGGAGGCCTTGGAGGCCAGTACATTCGCCAGCAAGCTGGCCCCGAAGTTTTCCGCGCTGGCCGCTTGGTGGCGTGGTGCCGTGGCCAGGTACAGCTTGACGGCGGCAACCGCCTCGGGCGGAAAGGCCAACAGACGCTGCGCCAAGTTGGTGGTACTTGCTTCGAGCTGACCCGCAGGGACGATGGTGCTGACGACACCAAACATCAAGGCGGTTTGCGCATC
>Ga0214919_10006264_pt1 | contig 16423 bp, 14 predicted proteins | sample LL1503_MetaG_FD_177994 | JGI IMG/M metagenome (GOLD analysis project Ga0214919, IMG submission 177994) | Freshwater microbial communities from Lake Lanier, Atlanta, Georgia, United States - LL-1503 | ecosystem: Environmental > Aquatic > Freshwater > Lake | place: USA: Georgia | collected... | reverse complement strand
CACCTAGTAGCAGCGCAGGCATACCCGAATAAATCTATACGCTTGATTGTCGGTTTCGCACCGGGCGGGCCGAACGATATTGCTGCGCGAATTGTGGGCCAGAAGCTCTCAGAAAATGTTCGAGTGCCGGTCATTATCGATAATCGCCCTGGCGCCAATAGTATGATTGGTATGCAAATTACTGCTCGTGCAGTGCCAGATGGTTACACCATTGCCATGATTAGTGCGAGTGCCACATCCAATCCTAATGTCTATACAGACGTACCGTTTGATTTGTTGAAAGACTTTACACCGATTACTGTAGTTGCTTCTGGTGTATTTATATTAATTGTTAATCCGTCTTTGCAAGTCAAATCGGTTAAAGAGTTGATCGCGCTGGCAAAGGCCAAACCAGGGCAGCTTAACTTCGCCAGTTCTGGCTTAGGTGGAACCTTACATTTGGCTGGGGAGTTGTTTAAATCGCTTGCCCATATAGATATGAATCATGTGCCCTATAAGGGAGGCGCACCAGCTGCTACTGATGTGGTGACTGGACAGGTGCAAGTGATGTTTAGCCCAACAGCTGTTGCTATGCCTCACGTTAAGTCTGGTAAGTTAGTTGCGCTTGCAGTGACGAGCTCGAAGCGTTCCGATTTGGTACCTGAATTGCCAACCATTGCAGAGGCCGGAGTGCCAGGCTATGAAACCACTGGGTGGTATGGGTTTGTCGGGCCAGCCGGTATGCCTAAGGCTGTGTTGACTACATTGAATCGTGAAGTTGTTAAAAGTCTTAGTAATCCTGAGCTCAAGCAGCAGTTTACAAAGCTTGATCTAGATCCTGTTGGTAATACGCCCGAGGAAATGAAGCGTCATATACAAGCTGAATTGGTGAAGTGGGCCAAAGTTGTTAAAGATGCAAACTTGCCACGTGGCAAGGTGTTTTAATGATTACATACGCTTAAACCGATTTAGAGAGACTTTGTAGATGTCATTACCGTTAGAAGGTATCCAGGTGCTTGATCTAACAGCAGTTATATCAGGACCGCTGTGCACGTATCAATTGGCCATGCTAGGTGCTGAGGTGATCAAGGTTGAAGTTCCTGGTTTAGGCGATATTGCGCGACGATTGGGTGGTGATTCTGCATTAAATCAACAACAAATGGGTGTTTCTTTTTGGACACTCAATGCAGGGAAAAAATCTATCACCCTAAATTTAAAAAGTGAACAAGGTCGTGCTATTTTTAAGAAAATACTGAAGAAAATGGATGTGGTTGTTGAGAATTTTAGACCTGGAACCATGAAGAAAATAGGGCTTGATTATGATCAACTCAAGCAAATTAATCCTCGAATTATTTATTGCGCGATGTCTGGGTTTGGTCAGGATGGCCCTTGGTCGCGTCGTGCAAGTTATGATCAAATTATTCAAGGCCTATCTGGCATTATGAGCGTCACAGGAGACGCACAAAGCGCGCCTTTAAGATCGGGTTATGTGGTTTGCGATACCATGGTTGCGATGTCAGCTGCATTTGCAATCAGTTCGGCCCTGTATAGACAATTGAAAAGCGGTGTAGGCGAGATGATTGATGTATCTATGTTAGATGCAACCCTGACAACTATGCCATCTTGGTTGATCTCTAATTACCTCAATGCTGGCAAGGCGCCGGTTGCTATGGGTAACCATAATCACGCTTCTAGTCCTTCCGGGACATTCAAGACGGGAGATGGCTTAATTAATATTGTTTGTAATGAACAGAAACAATATGAGAGTTTGTGTGATGTTATTGGTCGGCCACAGCTCAAGTTCGATACCCGTTTTTTGGATAGGCCTCTTAGAGTGGTACACCGAGAGGCTTTAATTCCATTGTTGGAGGATGCGCTTGGGCTTAGACCTGCCGCAGAGTGGGATCAGTTGTTAAATGCTGTTGATGTACCTGCAGGGGTGATATTGACATTGCCTGAGATATTGGCAGAGCCTCAGGTCAAGAGTAGAGAGATTATTAAAACATTTACAAATGTTCCAGGCTTAGATCGAGATGTGGCTGTGCCTCGTTTGGGATTTCATCTGGCTTCTGGATTGCCTGATACAGATATACCGCCGCCGCAGTTGGGGCAAGATACCGACCAGGTGTTAGCGCAGTTCGGTTATGCTAGCGATGAAATTGCACAGTTGCGATTAGAGGGCATAGTCTAAATTCAATAAACGAAAGTTACAGGTATGAATGCTCGCTATTTGTTTAAAAATTTGAAATTATTATGGGCGGTGTTCGTTATAGCTAGCGCGATTCCATCTTCGGCGCAATTGTATCCGTCTAAACCAATTCGTTTGGTGGTAGGGTTTGCCCCAGGTGGCGGCACGGATACCATTGCTCGTATTTTGGCATCTAAGTTAAGTGAAGGTCTTGGTCATGCTGTCATTATTGACAACCGCCCGGGAGCTAATTCAAATATTGGCACTGAGTATGTCGCTAAGTCAATTGCAGATGGCTATACCTTACTTTTTAATACCAATGCTATTGCGATTAATATGAGTTTATATAAAAATATTCGCTACGATGCACTTAAAGATTTTAGCGCGATTAATATGATTGCATCGAGCCCTTTGATGTTAGTAGTTCATCCGTCTTTGCCTACTAAAACAACTAATGAACTGATTAAATTAGCGCGTTTAAAGCCTGGCCAATTAAATTACTCATCTTCGGGTGGACCCCAGCATTTGGCTACTGAGTTATTCAAAATCAAAACAAAAACTAATATTATTCATGTGCCATTTAGTGGCAGCGCTCCTGCAATGACTGCCTTAATTAGTGGTGAAGTGCAGATGACGATTTCTAATTTGCCCACGCTATTGCCCCATGTCACATTGGGCAGATTGCGTCCCCTAGGGGTTGTGTCTGGGAAGAGAACGATGTTCATGCCTGATGTGCCGACGATGAAGGAGGCGGGCATAGATATGGATGTTGCCGTTTGGTATGGTTTATTTGCACCAGCCGCTACGCCACAAGGCATTACTGCAAGACTATCTGATGCGAGTATTGTAGCGAGCCGATCTGCTGATGTGCAAGAAAAAATTCTAAAGCTTGGGGCAGAGACTGTTGGTATGCCTGCACCCGCATTTAGCAAGCAACTGGCACAGGAAGTATTGCAATGGGCTGATGTTGTAAAAGCAGCGGGTGTGAAACCAGATTAATGGTTTAATGTACTGATTACATCTTAAACTATTTAGCGTTTGTAAGTATTATCAGTAGATCCGTTTTCCTGAAGCAGATCTACTTCAGTGTTTTTTGCTGTTGTGATATTTTAAAATTAAAACATTAAAAAATTAACATCACATAATTACAGATTTATTTATCGAATTTTGAATACGAGTTTTCCTCTAAAATGTCTGCCTTCACTCACGCGATGTGCCGCAGCAGCTTCTGTGAGTGAGTAAGTTTTAATTTCAGGCACTCTGACGGCGCCTGATGTAATCAGTTTGGCGATGTGGTCTAGATGCACTCGTTTGCGCTCAACATTGGGCTTTAGCGCTTGTATATCGCTACGCTCAGATTTTGGCGCTGCCCCGTCAATGAACGCAGCACGGCCGCCGGGACGTAGCACTTTCAATGTGCGTATTGCAACATTTCCACCTACGGTGTCGAATGCTGCATCGCAGTTTAATATAACTGTAGTGAAATCTTGTTGGTTATAGTCGATGACTTCATCTGCGCCAAGACTCAGGACATAATCCCTGTTGATAGCGCTTGTTGTGCTGATGACATGAGCGCCAATATGTTTAGATAGTTGTACTGCGAAGCTGGCAACTCCACCTGCACCACCTTGTATTAGAATAGTTTCCCCTGATTTTAATTGTAAGGTGTTTTCAATAGCGATAGTTGCTGTGAGTCCAATGAGCCCTACAGCTGCAGCTTCAATATGCGAAATTGCTTTTGGCTTTTTGCTGACAATTGCAGCGTTTATGGCAATGAGCTCCGCGTATGATCTGGCGCCAGTCTGTTCGGTAACACCAAATACTTCGTCGCCAACAGCGAGATCGTTGACATCTGGACCTAGAGCTTTAATGACACCGGAGAAATCTCTGCCAGGAATGAATGGAAATGTGGTCGTTGGTTGACGATAGCCAACTCGAGTTTTCCAATCAGCGGCATTGACACTTGCAGCATGGATCTCGATTAACACTTGTCCTGAGCCAGCAACAGGGTCTGGCAATTCTCCGTATTGCATTACTTCTGGGGCACCATTTTGCATGAAATAAGCTGCCTTCATGATGGATATCCTTTTTAATATTAGTATGATTGAAATGTATTTTATTTTATTTAATATTCTATCTTTATATTGGCTGCTTTAACGATACGGCCATATTTTTCAATTTCTAATTTTAAAAATTGCGTAAAAGCATTAGACCCATTAATAAATGGTTGTACACCTTGCATAGCTAATTTCTCTTTAACATCTGTCATACCTTGTATTTTTATAATTTCGTTAGCAATTTTGTTGATAATTTCATTCGGTGTTCTCGCGGGGGCTACAACACCAAACCAATTTTTAACATTAAAGCCAGTCATACCTGATTCAACAAAGGTTGGTATTAGTGGCAAAATAGGTAGACGGGCTTCGCCCCCTACAGCTATTGCCTTGATTTTGCCGCTTTTTATATGTGGTGTAACAGTGATTGCATTGTTAAAAGCGAATTGAATTTGCCCGCCAATAAGGTCGGTCATGCCTGGACCGCCCCCTTTATAGGGTACGTGTTGTAATTTTACATTGGCGAGCATATTAAATAACTCTAGGGCGAGATGTTGGATGCCTCCCGTATTTGAACCTGCGCCATTGAGTTGGCCAGGTTTGGCTTTTGCTAACGCAATAAATTCAGATAAAGTGTTTGCTGGTAATGCGGCGTTTAGTACGAGTATGTAATCTGTACTTACTAGAGTTGCTATTGGCGAGAAGTCTTTGATCGCATCGTAAGGATGTTTAGGTAGCAGTAGGGGGTTAATGACATGTGCTGCTGTGACTAATAGTATGGTGTGACCGTCTGCTGTTGATTTGAGTAGAGCATCAGCAGCAATGATGTTATTTCCCCCTGGGCGACTATCAACAATTATCGGTTGTCCCCAGCTTGCGCTGAGTTTTTCGCCAATGAGTCTAGCCACTACATCATTACTCCCACCTGGTGCGTTAGGTAAAATAAATCGAATGGGTTTGGTTGGAAATCTCTGTTGCGCAGCACTGTTCGAAGCAAATCCAATGGATATGCACAAAGCAATGAATACGTAAATTATATTTAATGTGATCATAAAGTATCGTTTTTGTAAGAATTTTATTTTTGCTGCGCTGCAAATGGTGTAATTTAGTGATTGTCTCTGCATTGAATGATTTTCACTTTTAAAATATTTATTGTTGATATGAAATTCTACGCTATTTTCAGGATTCTTGTTTTATGCATTTATTGATATTAGGTTGTTCGTAAAAAATTAGATACTAATAGAAGTTATTTTTTAATTATCATTTAAATTCAAATTGTCTCGGCAGGAGGGTTAATGAATTTTTCTAATTGGATTAGTATTAAAACGTTGTTCACTCAATTAATTCTTTTATGTATTTTTGTCTTTTTACTGATACTTAGTGCCAATGGGTTTGGGCAGAATTATTTAAACAAGCCAATCTCTTTTGTCGTGCCTTATGGTCCTGGTACTGGGAATGATGTAATAGCGCGTGTTGTTTCTCAGAAGGTGAATGAAGGCCCTACACTGCAATTGCTTGTAGATAATCGCCCGGGTGCCTCAGGTAGCATTGCTTTAGAAATGACTGCTAAACTACCCGTCAATGGTTATAACATGCTCATAGCAAGCACTAGTCAAATTATTGCGCAATTTGCATCAAAGGTTAAATATGACCTAATTAAAGATTTTGCACCAGTGTCTGTAGCGGGATCGTTGCCTTATGTAATTGCTGTTAGTAGTGCATCCTCATTTAAATCTGTCAATGATATAGAGATTTTGGCTAAGGCTAAGCCAGGTAAGATGAGTTATTCAGGCGGAATGATTGGTGGTGTTTCTCACTTTATGGGTGTCATGCTGAATTCGGCTAAAGGTACTGATTTAACGTTGATCCCCTATAAAAGTACTACTGATGCCCTTGCTGATGTGATAGGCGGTCGGGTTGATGTCTGGTTTTCAACTTTGGCTAGCGTTTTACCCCAAGTTAAGGCAGGTAAGGTTCGAGCGTTAGGTGTGGCAGGTGGAAGAAGAGTGATTGCTATGCCTGATGTGCCAACTATGCAAGAGGCTGGAGTTCCTACTTTAGATGTGAGTGTCAATTTTTTTATTTTGACTTCTGTAGCGACTCCAAAAAACCTAGTTAGTACACTTAACCAAGAAATTATTAGAGCGTTTCAAACTAAGGATGTTAAAGAGCGTCTTATTGCGGCAGGTGTGGAGCCCGGGAGTAGCACGCCAGAAGAACTTGGCGAGCTACTGAAGCGAGAGGTTATTAGATGGGGAAAAGTCATCAAAGAATCTGGCTACAAGATTGAATAGTTTATTAATATTTTGATTTTTTCTGTTTGAGATTAGATCCCAGTTAGGATTACTGTTAATTCGCAATGATTAGAGTATCTATGATTTTACTAACATCTACCGCATGATCCATATCCATTATGGCATTTAGTGCTAAATCAATTTGAGATGATTTTAATACTGGGCTTGCTAGCATTTTAAATTTTTTGAATATGGCATCTTGATGTTCCCATCCATAAGTATCCCCTCGAGCACCTCCACCTTCAATTCTAGGTGCAATCAATTGCTGGCCATTTTTTAGATTTACGGTGAGATCTAAATGATGACTGCCTGCACGAGCACGATTAGGGCGACCAAGGTAATCTCTATCTTGTGTAATGTTTATTCTTTTTAACATGTCTTGCACTGCTGGGCGCATGGCAGATTCATCTGTGAAACTTGAGAGGTCAAGTTTTCCACCATCGACAATGCAGGATGCAACGGTAAACCAAGACGAGAATTTGCCTTGTAATCCTGACTTAGGCCACCGAATATTAGGTGCCATAGTATTTGGATCTTGGGTAGTGAGAATGTCTACGGACTCTATATCTTCAGCTCTAAATGCATGTTGTTTAAGTAAGCGAGTGATTGCTGTGTTTGCACCATGTGTACCACCGCAACAAGGCCAAACTTTCATTGCAATACCATTGGCAACTTCTGTGCCACTACCCATTAATGCCCATGGGTGCCCTAGGTGACGAGAAACCGCACTGAGTTGCATCATTTCTTGACCATATACAGCAGCATATCCAAAGCGATGCTCCATAACGTCTGGGTTTGATTCAAAGCCCTTTTGCGCCATCTTTGCCGCCATAACGCCAGCTCGGCAAGCATTTCCAGGATGAAATGGTTTGGTCATTGTGCCGAAATTTGCGCGAATACCTGATGCTTGTGTGGCCCCAATTCCCAGTGCCATACGAGTTTGCATTTCATCTAAATTTAGCATTTTAGCTGCAGCTGCAGTAGAGCCAAGAGTGCCTATACTTGAAGTGTTGTGCCACCCTCTAGCATAGTGATCCTCACCCAAAGCATGGGTTAAATTTAAGGTGATATCAAAGCCAACAATATACGACAGTAAGGCTTGCTTGCCACTGAGATGGTGCTCTTCCCCCATTGCTAGCACTACAGGCATCAGTAAAACTGCTTGATGGCCACCAGTGAAGTCATCAAAATCTTCTGAATGTCCTAATGTACCATTCGCCATGGCAGCATTAACTGAGTTAGTCATAATGTTGGTTCCCAGTATTCGAGCAACTGGCCTACCCCCTAGCTCTTCAACCAGACTCGTCATAATCCTACCCAATGGTCGAGTAGTGCCGTAGAGTGCACAACCAACTGCATCTAGTAGGCATAATTTGGCAAGATTCACAGCCGGAGTTGGTAAGTCCTCAAATTTTGCTTGATGGATAAATTGTGCCATTCGTTGTGTTGTTCCCATGACTGCTCCTTTAGTTTTATATGTTCTGATTAATAAATTAATTTAGAGTCGTGTGTTATTCATTAAAGTCTTCTGGTTGCCATGAGCTACCGTCTTTCTTTAGTATTGCTCGGGTTACTGACCGTGTAGCACCAAACGTAGGCACCCACATCGAGTGTTTGCCTGCGCCGCCTGCAACGATAATCATGACATCTTCCCAACGTTGTGCGATGCTTACTAAGGTGTCAGGCGTAATATGATGATTTTTGTAGCGATAGCCTAGCCGGCGATAGAGTCGGCGTTCGATAGTTTCACGTCCAAAGCGGGTAATCGGGATGCGTGCATCCTCATAGATCACGCGCTGCACATCCTCTTTAGTCAGACCATCATTTGCTATGGTGGCTGCATGCTCTGGACCGAGAATGAGAAGTGGTTCGCCATGGTAGTAGACAGTATTTTGGCCTGTTTGGGCCATACTTCCACAAATAGTGGTCAGTAACCCCCCAGAGGTGGTTGCCTCATGTTCGTTGATATTGTGTGGCGCCTCCCCACCGACGACTGTAACAGTGCTTATGTCTTTGGCAAATCCGCGTTGTTCAGACATCGAGGACCATGGGCTATTGGCTTCATTTTCAGCAATACAAAAACTAAACTTTCCTGGGTGACCCATCGTTGCTTTGTCAATTTCACCTGGAGCCGCACCACCAATATTAATGAGGATAAGTCGTATTGCACGACCTACAACACCGTTATCCCAAGGCCCTGGACCAAAACAGCCTGAGCCTGAGTGTATGTTTAATGTCTTTGCTAATGGGCCGTTGACGATCAGCAGAGGGGCAACACAGTGTGTGGTTGCTTGGCATCCATATAGATTAAATTGCGGTTCAGTCATGGCTTGAATAGCCGTCATTAAAAGGGGCATATGTTGTGGTTTACAGCCTGCCATCACCGCATTTGTTGCGATCAGCTCTACAGTAGCGACTCCCATTCGAGGCGCAATTACGGCAACGATATCATTTGCAGTTGATCCAGAGCCATGAACCATGGCGACTACTCGAGCGTCTGTCGGCGGCACTAGGGGTAATCCATCTCCCCAGCCGCGTTGGATGAGTTCATGTTGAAGGTCGGTCCATTCATCACTACATTGAATATCAACACGTTTCCCGCTAATTTTAGGAATTTGTTGTAATTTTAATATGAGCGGCGAGGTAAGTTTGTTAATGATTTCATCAAATACGGCATCTACTTTTGCCAATACGGTATCTAGCGGTGTTCCACCTACCGGATGTGGTAATACCACGATGGGTAATGCGGGCATGCCGAGTGAGTTTGCTTGATGACGGGCTAGCGCTGTAAAGGATGTGCTAACAAGCAAAACAGAGGGTAGGCCTAGCTTTTCTAATTCTACAGAGTCGTGGACACTCCACGACGTGCAAGAGCCTCAGTCGCCTAATGCATTAATCACTACGTCACAGTGATCACGTAGGCTTTTGAGCATTTTTGGATCAATACCTCGTGATGCAGCCATTTTAGATGCTGTGTAGGTTTCAATCCCGGGGTATTTCTGTTTTAGCTTGGCTTCAATGTGTAACATCATTTTGTCTACGGGAGCTTTTGCATTGTCTAGAAATCCAATGCGTAGACCTTGCAGCGTGTGAGGGCGAGGAGATGTACCGACACTTAGAGGTTGAGCTTGTCCCTCGGGTGAGATAAGAATCATTAGTTTCCCTTTGTGTTTGCTTTAAATTTGTTTATTAGTATCTATGTTATCTAACCAATTATAAATTTTAAAATTAGCTTAATTTAATTTAATTCCAGCCTCTCGGACAACTTTATCCCACTTGACAATATCTTTTTTGATGAAAGTTAAGAATTCTTCGGGTGTGCTACCCACTAATTCCACACCTTGGGCGGAAAATTGACGACGCAACTCTTCATGGCTTGCCATTTTATTAACTTCTTCGGAAAGTCGATTGATGATTTCTCGTGTTATTCCATTAGGACCAAGTAATCCGATATGAACGCTAGCTTCGTAGTTGGTATAGCCAGCCTCAGCAATACTAGCAACATCAGGTAGGATAGGCATGCGATCTCTACTAGTCACTGCGATAGCTCGTAATTTGCCAGCTTTAACTTGAGGTAGAGACGTTGAGGGAGTGTCAATCATAATTTGCGCATTACCGGCAATAGTATCAATCAAGCCCGGGGCGTTGCTTTTGTAAGGCACCTGTAGAAAGCGAACTCCTGACATGGCCATCAGCATTTCTAGTGCTAGATGACCTGCTGTCGCATTGCCTCCAGTAGCTGCAATTATTTGTCCCGGTTTTGATTTGGCAAGTTTAACTAAGGATTGTAGTGTGCTGACGTTAAGCGATGGATGCGCGACTAGCATTAATGGTCCACGCGCTATAATGCTTATAGGAGCGAAATCGCGGATTGTGTCATAGGGGAGTTTCATCAGGCTTGGATTTATGGTGTGCGTGCCTGCTGGCGCAACCATTAACGTATAGCCATCTGGCGCGGCTTTGGCTACGAAACCCGAGCCAATTACACTGCTGCCACCTGGCCGATTGTCCACCATAAATGTTTGGCCTAAACCTTCGGATAATTTCTGGGCAGTGTTCCGCGCTATTAGATCAACGTTTCCGCCTGCTGTTACTGGTACTATAATGCGGACTATCTTGCTTGGGTATGGTAAGTTTTGCGCCAGCGAAATTGTTATCCATTGAAAAAATAATAAGATAATCAAATAATGATGCCAACGATTGATTAACTGCATAAACGTCTCCTCAGATTTAATTATTGTAGGATTTGTTAGCATTAACTATGAAGTAATTTTGGACTATTTATATAAGCCTGTAAATTTAATTTTGATAACTAATCGATTGTTGCTTGACTATGATTGAAATAAAATCCCGGCTACTTTTTATACATATTGGATTGTGACTTGAATTAACATATTTCCTATCTCTCTACATAGTCCCTACAATAGGGGGATATTTAAAAATAAACTGGGAGTTATTAATGGGACAATATGACGGAAAAGTCGCGCTAATTACAGGAGCTGGTGGCATGAAGGGGATTGGTCGCGCCTGCGCATTGAAACTTGCCGCACAAGGTGCTGATATTGTGATTTCAGATTTTAAGCGGCCTACCAATGATTTGCCCCCGCAAGAAATTAAGGCGCAGTGGCGTAGCATTGATAGTGTTGCTGAGGAAATTGAGGCGCTTGGCCGACGTTGCTTGCGTGTATGGTGTGATTTAACAATCAGTTCGCAAATTGAAGACTTAGCTGCTCGTGCGGCTTCTCATTTTGGTCATATCGATATTTTAATTAATAATGCGCGAGCAATCATTGGCCGTGATCGGGTTGGTGTTACAGATCTAAGCGAGGAGGTGTGGGGGCAGTTTTTACGCATTAACACCACAGCAGCATTCTTAAATATCAAATATGTGGGCCACATTATGGTGGAGCAGGGTAATGGGGGGCGCATCATTAATATTGCATCTGATGCGTCCAAACGCGCGAAGATAAATACCGCGGCTTATACGACCTCTAAGTTTGCGCTGATTGGATTGACTCAAGCTTCTGCCTTAGATCTAGCGCAACACCACATTACTGTTAATGCTGTCTGTCCAGGCTCAGTGAATACCGACCGCTTTAACTATTGGGAATCTGATCAAGCCCAGGTTAGAAATATGAGCCTTGAAGATTTTCGGGCAAGTGTTGTAGTTGATGCAGGGAAGTCGGTGCCGCTGGGGCGTGTTGCTGAACCTGAAGATGTCGCAAACGTAGTCTCTTTTTTAGCGTCAGCAGAGGCTGGTTTTATTACAGGTCAAGCATATAACGTTAACGGTGGTACATTGTTTCATTAACATGTATGTGCTTAATTCATGAATAATTTTGATTAATAAAAATTTAAAAATAAAAATAAAAATAAAAATAAACATTATTAAAAATTAAGAATATTAAAAAGTAGTGATTTAAAAATAGTTTAATAAGAAAATTAATAAATTCATTGGAGGTTGAGTAGTGTATATCGCAGAACGTATTGCTCAGGGTGTATTAAATATACAGTATGAGACGCTTCCCAAAGAAGCTATCCATTGGGCCAAGGTGGGTGTATTAGATTACATGGGATGCACGGTTGCAGGGTCTACGGAACCTGCTGCTAGAATTGCTATGGATGTATTGATTGATCAGGCAGGCATTGGCAACAGTGTGTTGATTGGCCGCACTGAACGCTTACCAGCACTAGAGGCTGCAGTTGTTAATGGTACTGCCTCGCATGCGCTAGATTTTGATGATATTAGCAATACGATGGGCGGACACCCTTCGGCTCCGTTGCTATCGGCATTATTTGCATTGGCCGACGAAGGTGAATACAGTGGGCGTGCATTGTTATCAGCTTACGTTGCAGGTTTTGAAGTAGAAACTAAAATAGCGCGTGGTGTTCATTTTCATCACTATACCAAAGGCTGGCATCCAACATCGACCTTAGGTATTTTTGGAGTGGCAGCCGCTTGTGCGCATTTAATGGGTCTTGATTTGGCAAAGACTACTACGGCAATTGCAATTGCTGCGTCTTCATCCTCGGGCATTAAGGCTAACTTCGGTACCATGACTAAACCCTTGCATGTAGGGCTATGTGCTCGTGCAGGTATGTTTGCTGCAAAGCTGGCTGCCAAAGGCTTTACAGCTAGCCCCAATGTGTTTGAGCATAAGCAGGGATTTCTCGATATATATAATGGTGCCGGCACCTATAATGTCGATAGAATATTCGAGCTTTGGGCGGCGCCATTAGATATTGTGGAACCTGGAATTGCAATTAAACAATACCCTTGTTGTGGCAGTATGCATCCAGCTTTAGATGCCATGTTGCAACTGGTGCATAAGCACGACTTGTTGCCCGATCAGGTATCGAAGATTAAAGTTTGGTTGCATACGCGACGATTGGAACATACGAATCGACCTTGGCCCAATAGTGAGTTAGATGCAAAATTTAGTGTTCAGTATGGTGTTGCACGTGCAATCACTGATCGTAAGATTATCATGGCACAGTTTGAAGGGCAGGCTTTTAGCGATTCAGTTGTACATAAATTATTGGCTAAAATTGAGGCTTTTCCCTATACAGTTGATCAATTTCCTGAGAGCAATCATTTTGGAGCCGAAGTTGAAGTGTTAACAAATAATGGTCAAATGCTAAAGGCTAGGGTTGAGCAAGCGGTTGGTAGAACCTCTAGTGATCCTTTGCCTCGAGATCTATTGCGAGCAAAGTTTGAAAATTGCTCCTCTCGTGTTTTGAAACCCAGTGCCATTAAGCAACTCTATGAATGCATTGATACTCTGGAGCTCGCAAGTGATGTGCGATTGATCACACAATTATCAACGCAACTGCTGTAAATTAATGGTAACCCTGGATGCTTTAGTCGTTTAATGTAATGCTGTTTAGTCTTAATTAAGGATATTTTTATGCGATCAATGCAATGTTTTATTTCAGTACTGTTTGCTTTCATCTCTCTCGGTATTGATGCACAAACATACCCAAGTAAGACCATACGATTAGTATCACCTTATGCTCCAGGGGGTGGAACTGATATATTAGCGCGTCTAATTGGCCAGAAGCTTTCAGAAGCTTTTGCTTATGCGGTTATTGTTGAGAATCGTCCTGGTGCTGGCGGTACTATTGGCACCGAGGTAGTCGCCAGATCGCTTCCAGATGGGTATACCATCATGATTGCCTCACCGTCGCCAATTGTAGTTGCCCCTCATCTGCAAGCTAAATTAGGTTACGACCCATTAAAAGACTTAAGCCCTATTACGATGATCTCGGTAGTGCCAGCAGTATTAATTGTTAATCCATCGTTGCCGGTAAAGTCAGTTAAGGAGTTGATCGCTTTAGCTAAACTGAAGCCTGATCAATTGACATTTTCTTCGTCGGGTAATGGCGGTACTGGGCATCTAGCAGGAGAGATGCTTAAAATGATGACTAAAACTCAAATGATCCATATTCCTTATAAAGGTACGGGTCCTGCAACTACTGCAGTCGTGAGCGGTGAAGTATCTTTAAGTTTCGGTAATATTATGTCGACATTACCTTATGTCAGAAACGGTCGCCTACGAGGTATAGCAGTTACAACCCCCACTCGATCTCCTGTATTACCCGAAGTGCCTGCAGTTGCTGAGTTCTTGCCTGGCTATTCTGCAGGGCCTTGGTATGGTGTGCTGGCGCCAGCAGGTCTGCCTTCTGCAATAGCTGATCGATTGCATCGTGAAATTGTGAAGATATTACATTCGCCAGAGGTCGCTAAAATGTTAAAAGCAGAAGGGGCTGATCCGGTTGGAAACACACCGGCTGAGTTTGCTGCGCATCTACGAGATGAGACAGAACGTTGGGGCAAAGTCGTACGAGAAACAAAGATGAAGTTTTGATTTAAATTTTTTATTTTGTTCTGTATATTAATGGCGATTATTTTAAAAAATAATAAAAACTGATGGTTAATAAACCTGGCCAGAAATTTTCTGGCCAGGTTTATTATTTAAGCAGCTATTTTGTCTTTATCTTGTGAGACTAGGTATTTGGAATCGCCACCGATCATAATTTTACGGGGAAGCTTCTCTTCTGGAATGACATTTTCTAGTTTGATGACTAGAAGACCATTCTCGAATTCAGCAGAGCGAACTACGACTGTTTCAGCTAAAGTGAACTGATGACTGAAGTCGCGATTAGCAATCCCTTTGTGTAAATATTCACCATCAGCACGATTTTGGGTTTTACCTACAACAGTGAGTTTGTTGCCCTCTGCAGTAATATCGATTTCTTCACTTTTAAAACCAGCAATCGCTAACTCTATGGCGTAATGACGCTCGCTAATTTTAAGAATGTTATAGGGCGGATAGCTTTGTGATTTTCCGGTGTTATCTATAGCATTCATTTGTTCAAATGAGTCAATGAGCCGATCAAAACCGATAGTGCTTAAGAGCAAGTTTCTGTTAAATGGGTAGTTCATGAGATCTCCTTAAATATAAGCAAGTTAAAGTTGCCTAAACCCCGAAAGCATCTAGGCAATGCGTATATTTGGATCAATCACTGGGTTTCAAGGGGCTTGAATTGTTAGCTAATGCCCCAATGTATTCTGAATTGGATATTAAGAAACTAGAAAAATATAAATAATTAAGAAAAATAAGTTCAATTAATTTTAATCAATTTTTATATGTGCTGTTTTAACGACGCCAGCCCATTTTTTGACCTCAGAATGGATATAGGCACCAAACTCATCCGGCGAGCTCGGTGTGGGGTCTAATCCCTGTTTCTGTAGATCCGTTTTAATTTCTGGGCTCAATAAGATGGCTACAAATTCTTTATTCAATTTATCAATAATTGGGCGAGGCGTTTTTAATGGTGCTAGCACGCCATACCAGTTATTTGCTTCAAAACCTTTTACGCCGCTTTCTGAGACAGTGGGGACGTCCGGCAGAAATGATGCTCGTTTGATCGTTGTTACAGCAATGGAACGGATTCTGCCACTGTTCATGAAGGGAATTGCACTAGCTGCGGTAGCAAACATCATTTGAATTTGTCCGCCAACTAAATCAACCATTGCTGGCCCGCCACCTTTGTAGGGTACGTTCATGATTTTTGTATTGGCCATGATATTGAATAATTCATTGGCTAAGTGACCTGCGCCGCCGACCGCAGAGGAGCCACAGGTTAAGGAATTGATTTTGGAGAGGTTAATTAATTCTTTAACATTCTTAACAGGAAGGGAAGGGTGTGTCACAAGGATGTTGGTTGAATCAACGGCTCGTGTGATAGGTGCTAAATCCCTAGCAGGGTCAAACTTTAAGTTTGTATATAGTGATTGGTTAACCACAATTGGGCCAATAGTCGCAAATAGTATTGTATATCCATCAGCTTTGGCGTTGATGGTCAGTTCGGATGCAATATTGCCGGATGCCCCAGGTCGATTATCAATAATTACCTGTTGTTGAAATCGTTCCGTGAGCTTTGGTGCAATGGTGCGAGCAGTAATGTCAGCCCCACCGCCAGGGGGGAAGCCAACCAACATTCGTATTGGTTTTGTGGGATATATGGCCTCTGCTGCATATGTGGTTTGGTGGTTGATCACTAATAGGGTGAATATGCAGACGCTATTGATGATGTTACTTAATGCTATTTGTGTCAGTGAAATGCGGTGCAAATTAGTATGAAATGTCATGTTGATATCTTTAGGTCAATAATTACTTATATGATCGGAATTTATTCTGTGGACATAATTGGGAAAAATTCTTTGATGAGTGAGTATGTTGCCATAATTTGGTCACTTATTGATCCAAATCGTTTAGTCCGATAGGGAGCAAATAAGTCTAATAGCTTGCTATTTTACTGATATTGTCATGTAGAAATAGAATTGCTACTAATTTTTCGAATGAAATTGGATTGTTGTAGAATACTACTTGTGGTTAATAAGC
>Ga0214919_10006262_pt1 | contig 16431 bp, 16 predicted proteins | sample LL1503_MetaG_FD_177994 | JGI IMG/M metagenome (GOLD analysis project Ga0214919, IMG submission 177994) | Freshwater microbial communities from Lake Lanier, Atlanta, Georgia, United States - LL-1503 | ecosystem: Environmental > Aquatic > Freshwater > Lake | place: USA: Georgia | collected... | reverse complement strand
CGATTTGAAATGCTGCGTGAGATTGGTCAAGAGTACGGAGCTACAACAGGTAGACCAAGACAAATAGATTGGTTAGATCTTGATGAAGTTAATGAAGCTTGTAAAATGAATGGCGTAGATTTCTTAATTGTCAACAAAATGGATGTTCTTCGGCAAGTTAACAGTGCTTGGAATTTATATGAAGATCAAATGATTGTAAATTGTAGTGATGAAAATACTTTTATGAATCGTATTGCAAACTATTTGGATCCATTAATTGACATTGAATTCCAGGGGCAGCTACATTGAAATTTGCTTTTGATAAATCTCAAGTAATAAAGTTTTTTGCATATCTAAATAAGCTTGAGAAGACAAGACTTATCCAAAGAGATAACAAGCCTAACTCACTTGTTTTCTTTTCAAAAGATAACAACTTGAATATCTTTCTTGAAAATGGTATCTCTGGATGCTATTTTAATTTAGGAATTAGTTGTTCTGAAGATAATTGCTTTTCGATTGACAGCAACTCTTTTTTCAATTCAATATCAAACTTTCCTGTAGATGAAATACAGTTTGCTTATGTTAGTGATAAAAATTCATTGATATTAGGAAACAAAAAAACCAAAGTTGTTCTTGAGACATCTACTTTGGAAGATGCTGAAAAGTCATACTTGGATAGCTTCATAGTAGCTTCAGAATACAACGAGCTTAACTCAAAGAATTTATATGAAGCTATCACTAACACTGTCTTCTGTACAGCTCCAGAATATGATGAATTTCCATATTCAAGCTTATTACTATTTGAAGAAGATGATTTGTTCCATAGTGTCACATCAGATAAGCATAGGATAGCTATTTTTGGTAATGACTATTCTGAGCAAAAATCTTTGTTACTTTCCAAGATATCCTGTGATCTCATAACTAGTGTATTAGGATTTTCAGAAGATCATGAATATTCATTTGCTAAAAATAAATTGTTTATTAAATGGCATAATGGAATATTCTTTACTTCTTGTGAAAACAATACTTATCAATCAGTATTTCAAAATCTAGTAAACTTTTTTCAGGAAGCTAAAGATATTTTTAGTGTCTCAATACCTAGAGATGAGTTGCAGAAATCTATGAAGTTTATTTCTTCCATTTCCAGCTCTCATATAGTCAAATTTACTTTCAAACAAAATACACTTAATTTGTCAGCAGTTACTTCTGGAAAAGGTGGAGCATCTGATAAAATAACACTAGAAGAGAATGTTATTGATTTTGAAGCAACTTATCTAACAAGTCATTTGATAAAGCTTCTTGATCACGTAGAGAAAAATGTTGTGTTTCATTTCAAAGATTACAACAATTTCTCCCTACTAGTTGTTGAATCTAAGAATACAAAATATCTAATCTTCCCAATGCAATAAAATGTCAAGAATATATATTGGTTCTATAAACTTAGTCAAAGCTAAATTGAAAGATGAGTTTCCTAATAAGAAACTCATCTTTGTTGATCGTACTGAAGAAAATAGCTTAAGTTTTTCCATATTCTTTGACACTAATAAAATATTTCTTCATATCAATCCAAACATTGAAAGTTTGAAAATTATTGCTTCTGATATTGAAAAGCAACGTGGTACACATTTTTTATATTATGAAGAAGATAATTTTGATGGAAGAAACTCACTCATACAATCTATCAAGAAATCAGGAAATATTTTTGATGTCTCATTTCCTTTATTTGGAGATGTTAATAATTTCAAAAGACAACTGAACAACTACTTATCTAAAAAAGACATGCTAATAAGTTCAGATGCTATGACATGGATAGTAAGTAATCCTCCTATACTTAGAATAAAATCAAAAGCAGCTAATAATAAAAAAGAATTATTAGCTTATGATTTGGACTTATTATTTCAAGAAATAGACAAGATTTCTTCATATACTAAAACTATTAATGTTGAGGATTTTTCCAACTGTTTATTTAAATCAGAAACAGATGTATTTGATTTTATTGAAAGTATTTTTGATAAAGATATTGATAAAGTTCTGCAAAAATATGAAGAAATGATTGAAGCAGTTACAGATCAAGGGTTACTTATGATCTTGCTTTATCAACTTCATTTCTTGTTAGTATGTTCTGATTGCAAAGAGAAGAGTATTTATAATTCTGAAACAGTCACTTCTATGCTTGAACTGGAAGATATTTTAGGAAAATATCTTGGTAGTGATTATAACTCTGTATCGTACACAAAGAAATCTCAAAATCCTATTCGTGTAAAGATTGAAATGAATAAAAAGCGAGATTTATCTTCTCAAAACATTTCTTATATGATAGAGCAAGTTGTAAATACAATTATAGATTTGAGAGATTTTGGCAACAAAGATTATGCACTTCCATTTCTCTTCTATAAACTTGTAACTGTATAAGTTCTTTATGATTGAAGACAAGTATGAAATTATAAATGATCTAATTAAAGAATACAAAGAGAAAAAAAATCAAGCTTTACTGTTTGAGTTATTAGATTTTTACAAACCTTTATTCTTGTCTTCTGTCAAAAGATGTATTCAGAAAGACAACAGATTATCAAGACATAGAGAAGATTTTTCACAAGAGTTTATTTTTGTACTAAAAAAACTTGTTGATAACTATGATCCTGATTTATCTTATTTTTCCTATTATTTATCCACAAGAATTGATATAAATCTCTTTAGATACTTAACTGATAAGTATTTTTGTAAAGAAGAGTTAATTGAAGAACATAATTTTGAAGAAAAACACGAAGATCCTTTCAATAATATAAATACTGTTATTACTTTACATGAAGCAGTAAATCAACTTAATGAAAAAAATAGGGAAGTAATACAAATATATTTCTTTGAAGAGTTTGATCAAAAAGAAGCTGCAGAAAAATTACAAATTACTCAGGGAGCATTTTCTAAAAGATTGTCAAAAGCTCTAGAACAATTAAGAGGTATATTAGGGGAAGACTTCTTATTTGACTAGGAATATTTTTTAAATATTTTTGTATTATGTAATTATGTTCCACCAAAACTCCTAAGACAACCCAAAAATGTCTGGGGGTTATTTTCTTTTAAGGGGAGAAAATAAAGTGTCTGAAAATAATCCAAATGACATGATTTACAACTGGCGTAATGAACTCAAATCTCATCATGATGGCGCTTATGTTGTAGCTAGTAGTCAAGCTCAAAAATTAAAAAATCAAGGTTTTGATAAGTCTGAGATTGTTGAATTGTTGGCAGCTGATAACTATGATTTAGATTTAGCTAACAGAGTTGCATCTAAATTATTTGATGATACTAATGTCCAAGAAGCAAACTCAGTTGTTGAAGTTGCTGTTGTTCCTACTAAGTATTCAGATTGTGCTCCAATTATTGAAAAAACCTTAACCAAAGTTAGTGCAAGAGAATTTGCTAAGAGACTTTGTTCAGGTCCATATGCAATCGTAAAGACAGATGACAGAGGATTGAATTATTGGCATAGAATGGCTGAACTTGCACAAGGTTCATCTGTTGGAATGAAGAATTTACACTCTGCCTTAAAACCACACGTTGAAGAAACATTATTGAACAGTGTATTAATTGCACAATCCCAAGAAGCTGAAGTAAAGACAGCATCTAAGAATAAGTATGTTGTATCTATGAGAAAAGGTTCTGCAGATGTAGATCTTTCAAATGCAACTTCTTCAAGTGAAAAGTTTACATTAGGGAATTATTCTAGTTTTGGTTTAGCAGATGAATTTATGGTAAAAGCTGCTGACACTGTTTCTCCTTATGCAAGATTGAAAAGAGCATTAAGAGATTAATTTTATATTCTGTACTAAACAAGCCGCTTTTTCAAGCGGCTTGTTTAGCTTTGTATAACACTTAAAATGGAACAAAATAAACAGACTGTTGATGCACTAATGGTTCCTGAAGATGGTCCAAAAAAACCATCAAGATTATTCAGGGATATCAAAGAGGGAGAACAACCTTTAGTTCCACTTCCTCCTGATAATATGACTGATATTTCTTATCCTCAGTTTATAGAACCAAGATGTGTTATTTGTACTTCTCATCTTAGAGATTTAGTAGAACATGTATATCTTGATTCAGGAAAGAAAAATCAAGCTGTAATCGCATTTTTTGCAGAACATTATGATGCAAAATTAAACTGGATGCAAGTAAATACACATATGGAGATGCATTGTGATTTTAAGAAAATCTCCATATCAGGTCTCAAAAATTACGAACAAAGAGAAGAACTTATCACTCCTTGGATTTTTAGAGAACATCAACTTGCATTAACAGCTTTACTCGTAGAATTAGATGATGTAAGAGGTATTGATTGCTCAAGAAATAATGAAATGAAATTAAAAAGAGCAGCAATGGTTGAAAAACTTATCACTAAAATCATGATGCTCAAAGAAGCAAGAGATAATCAAGGTATTTATAATATCAATGTATTTGAGATCTTAGCAAAACTACATGAGCAAATGGAATCAGAAGCTGATAAGAAAAAAATTAGAGAAGAAATTCAAGTACTAAGACTCAAAGTTCAACAAGATAACTAATGAGAAAACCAAATACAGCTAAACAATCTCAACTCGATCTAAGAACTCAATTATTACAACAAGCTAACTCAGTAACAGATTTTTTTAAAGAATCTGGTTATGCTTCAGAGTTTTTAGAAGAAGTTTTACCTGCTACAAGATCTGAAGTTGCTCCTCCATCTCTTCCTGAAAAAACAAGATTTAATCCAGATCAAATTGTAGACATTATTACATTTATCGAACATCCTTATTTTTGTAATCTCAAACCTTATCCTTGGCAGAAACTTATTCTTAAGTGTTTCTATATGGGACAAGAAGGTAATACAAATCTTGAAATAAATGATAAAGAAAATCAAGTAGATTGTGAAGGTTGTGTTTGGAACTATATTAATAAAAACGAACAAACTTTTCATAAAAATTACCAAGAAGGAAAGCAGTTCAAGACTATATTTTCTGTAGTTAATTCGCCTTGTTTACAATGCAAAAGACAAGACAATATAATCAAGGAATCAAGATATCAAGCAGCTAAAGAAGAAGCCACAAACCCTGATGCAGAAAAACAAGTTATATTATTAGAAGAAAGACCAATCATAGACAACTATCAATCTGAAATGGATTTGATAAACTCTGAAGAATTTGATCCAAAACTTAGAATGCAAGTATTGGAAAAATGCGAAAATAAATACAAATTTCAAGAACTTGTTTTGGTATTAGGAAGACGTTCTGGTAAATCGTTCTTAGTATCAGCAATGGCACTTTATGAGTTATATAGACTCATTTCAATGGGACATCCTCAATCTAGATATGGATTGATGGAGTTTGATGAAATAGTTTTACTTAATGTTGCTAGAAATGAAGAACAGGCTAAGAAAGCTATCTTCTCCAAAATCAAACAAACAGTTCTAGCTTCTCCATTCTTTGCTCCTTATATTGGTAAAGATACAGAGCTTGAAATGCGTTTTTACACTGAACATGACAGAAAAGAAAACGAAAGAAGATCTGAACAAGGACTAAATCCTTTTGCTGGAAGTCTTGTTCTTAGATGTGGTAGTAGTAATGCATCTGGTCTTGTTGGTCTTACTTGTTGGACAATCATTATGGACGAAGTTGCAGCTATGGCAGGAGATAATCCTGATTCTGGTGTTGACTATGCACTCTATGATGATCTAAAACCATCTCTTGCTACATTTGGAAGAGATGGAAAAATGATGATGCTTTCCAACCCTAAAGGACCTATTGGATTACTTTATGATCTACATGAAAATAGACTAGAAGATCATAGTACTCTAGTTATGAAACTACCAACTTGGCTTACAAATCCAAATATTGATAAAGCTTGGTTGGATGATCAAAAAAAGAAAAACCCTGTTGAATTTCAGATGCAATATGGAGCTGAATTCGGAGCATCTTCTTCAGATCCTATGTTTGTTCAAGATGATATAGAAAGAATGTTTAGAAGTATGTCAATGGTCAAAAGAAAAGAAATGGCTTCTGGATTCTTTGATTATTTTTGTCACTTAGATCCTGCTAGAACTTCTGACTATTATGCTTTAGTTGTTGCTCATACTGAAAATATGTATGGAACTATTGGACCTGACTTCAAACCACTAAAAAGAGTTGTTATTGATCATATACATTATTGGAACCCTATGACAAAAAATCAACCTGTAAAAGAAAAAGATGTTGAAGAATATGTCATAGATTTACACAGAAGATTTAGATTCAAACAAGTATCTATTGATCAATGGAACTCTCAATCATCTTTGATAAAACTTCAATCTCATGGAGTGCCAATTGTTGAAAGACAATTCAACAAAGAATATAAAGAAAAAATATATACAGAACTTTCTCAACTTATTAGAGATGATCGTGTTGATATTTATGATTTATCTGGTGGTGCTTATTTTGATTATGATAATAAATTAGTTCCTCTTAATGAAATACAAGAAGCAAAAATTCAATTTTTATTTTTACAAAAGAAATGGAAAGGTAAGAGATATTATATTGAAGCATTATCTGGCTATAAAGATGATATTTGTGATGCTGTAGCTGCTGTAAGTTATGAATGTTTGACAAATAAGATAGTTCAAAGATTACCGAAATCTAAAATGGTTAATTTGAATAGAAGATAAATATATATCAAAGGTTATTGATATTTATAATAAGAAAAAATCATTATGTCTAAGAATGTAAGAACAGCTCAATTTGGTGGTGTTGGTGGAGGAGGAACTCCTTCTCCTTTTACTCCTGGCAGAAAACCTATGGGTGTAGGTAAAAGTCAAGGTCAAAATAGTGCTGTCAATATGTACATCAATGAAGATGACAACTTTGAAAAAATCATTAGCAGAACCCATCAAGATGCTGAATATAATGATGACAGTATAGAAACAAAACTTACAATCTTTCACAAACATAATGTAGAGATGGGTTTTATTAATTATGAATTGACTCCTCTAGAAAGAATGCAAACTAAATACAGAGCTATTCTTCACAACTACAAAGAAAATTTAGAAAAAGAAGCTGATAGTCTTCTCAAAAACTCTCCTGCTTATATCAAAAAGCACGTCAAAACTGATAAAAAACATCTAATGACAATGGAGCAAAGTTTAGAAGAAAGACACAAATATAAGAAAGACACTGAATTTCCTAGAGAGAAATATACAGATCCAGATCCTCCGTCAAGATCTCACTTTGCACTAACTGAAGATCAAATGATTCGTATAGCATTTGAAGTCTCTAATGATGATACAAAAGATTACGAAGTTGGTCAAAGAGGTAGAGTTACTAAAGATTATCCAAAAGATGAAAGAAACAAGGTAGACAATTATAGATTTCGTCATATTCCTGAAATGTCATATGTAACTTTAGATGGAGATGATGGTTTTCAAGGATTAGAGAATTATTTAGATAACTCAGCAAAATCAGATAGAGATGGTACTTCATCTACTTGGAATGAACCTACCGTACAAGACTATCCTAATCCTGATGGCAAAGCAAATATCAACCCTGCTCAATTACAAAATAAACCAGCCCCAGGTGGTCAATACTTAAATGCTAATGACCCAAATATGACTACTGAAGAAAAATTAAATAAAAATAAAATGCCAACCACCTATTATGATTTTAATGGAAGTGAAAAAGAAGATAGGGGTGTTGAAGATACATATAACACACTTGGATATGGTATCTCAGGACATACAGTTTAATGAAATCTAAAACCGTTTTGAGTATATTAAATATTTGTAATTTTTTAGACAAAAATAAAAAATTTGCTCTTTCTGACAAATTATTTATCAAGGTATCTCAATATCATCCACAAACAAGTATTGATGTAACTGAAAATACCAACCATGAAGTTAAATGGGAAGAGATAGAAGAAGAAAACAAAGAACTAGATAAAGGAAGACAAGGTGAGCCAACTTCTAGTGGATGGGTTGATCAAAGAAAATTAGAACCAGAAGGACATGGACAAAATGTTTCTGCTGATGAAATGAATTCTATAGAAGCACAAAACCATCCTGATCAAGTTGATGGTTCTGGAGCTAAAGTTATAGTTCCAGATACATTAGGAAATTCTGCAATTAATGATCCAACATTCCTTGACAGATTTGAAGATGAAAATAAATCAGATGACCCAGCAATTAATAGATTGCCAAATAATAGAGTTATTTAGGAGAAAATTATGCCAATACCAATCAAACCAGTACATTCATTAGATTTGCATGCTGAGCTTTTCGATGGTCCTTCTATGGAGGGATTAGGATTATCAGACATCCAAATTCAACTTTTAGGTATTACACCAACTGTAAATAGAGAAGCATCAAAAATTAGCACTTCTTATATTGAAATGCTCAGAACTATCGATGCAAGTACAGATGAACTAGTTACTGCAGCTAGTCAAATGGCTCTTAATAAAGATGGTAAAGTTTGCTCAGTTCCAAGCAATATTTCAGACAATGATCTTTTAGCACTAAAGAATGCTGGATTAGTTACTGGATATGGTAGATCAGTTGAGCTTACTGAAAAAGCCAGATTAGCATTGAGAGATCATTACTTAAGCACAAATACTGTTAATGAATTTAGAAAAGGAAGATCTAAAGATAGATTTGATCTTGAAGAAGCTAGAAGTGTAAAAGCAAGTTCTGGCAGATTTAAGAAAGTTGCTGGCTGACTATCCAGTGATGAACCTAGTTTAGAGTTCAATATTAGATTTATTGCAGATAATGACAAAATGAGATCTAAAGGCTTAATGCATGCAGATCCATTAGAAGAAAATGAAGTAGCTTTTTTTGTTTTTGATTATCCAGACTGTTACTCATTTTGGAATAAAAATGTAGATTTTGGTTTATCTTTAGCTTTTTTAGATAAGGATTTCAAAGTCTTAGAAATCAAAGATATGGATGCTCACAGTGAAAAATCTTGTGTTCCTAAATCAAATAATGTGCAATTTGTTGTAGAAGCAAATCAAGGAACATTTGAAAAACAAAATGTAAAAATAGGAGATAAGCTTCTTTTGAAGGGAAAAAAGCTTATTTTAAATAAAGATACTAATTAAATACTTACAGGATTTTCTATTTTTAAATAAGAAATCTTTAATGTATTCTTTCTTGAGGAGAAAAAATAATTATGGCAGATAGAATTTTCCCAAACAGAATTCAAGAAGAAGCTCTTGATTCTGACCTTGTATTTCAAGGTATCGATTGGGACAACTTTAATGAAAGACTAGCCAAAGCAAAAGCACCTAAAAAGATGGATGAAGAAACCAAAAAGATGCTTCAAGAGCTTGGCGATAAGAAAAAACCATCAGAAGATGATACTGAAGATCTTAGTGATGTTCCAGTGGGTTTAAGACCGAATGTTGAAAAACTGCAAGAAAAGTCCAAATCTAAGAAATCTAATAATGATGATGAAGATGAAGATGAAAAGTGTCCAGAATGTGGTAAAGCAAATTGCGAATGTGATGAAGCTGAAGATCATAAAGATATGGTCAGAAAAGGTCCTAAAAAATCTAACAAAAGTGCATCTGTTCACTTTACACATCCTTCACAACTTTCAGCTGAAGCAGTTGAAGCAGCACTTGCTTCTGGTGACAAGGCATTAGCTAACACCATTTTAGCTGCAAGACATGAAAGAAGAGTCAGATTAGCATCAAAGATTCAAACAAGAGTTGCTGCTGAGACTGAGAAGAATGTAAAACTTGCACAAAGAAGAGCTTACAGAGAGCAACTTGTTAAAATTGCTGAAGAGAAAGAAACTGAAGCAATGGAAAAAGAGTGCAAAGAATGTGGCAAGAAGTATGCTGGTGAAAGCTGTGGATGCACTGCTGGTAAAGAATCTGGCTGGGCAAAGTCAAAAACCGAAATGAAAAAAGCATCTTCCTTATCTAAAAAGGCAAAGCAAGCATTTGCTGCAAAAGCATTAGCAGAGGGTTTCCCTGTTGAGTATGTTGAAGCAATGTTGGGTAATAACCCAGCTAAAACAGACAACTTAAAAGAAATCAAGAATGTTATGGCTTCCCAACTCGATTCAAAAGTCAAGATTGCTGCAGTTTCTTCAATGGTTAAGACTGCAACATTGACAGATGCTGATTATTCCAGATTAGTTGATTACTGGAAGAATGAGTTAGGCTACGGTGACCAAGAGTGGATCGACGCACTCTTTACCAAAAAGTACGATAAATAATTCCTCAAGAAATATCGTCCCAGGAGATTTCTCCTGGGACGTATCTTAGAGTAATACCAGGATAAAAAATATGAGTAGATTTAGAAAAGTAAACGAAACAGAAAATATCCCAAGTTTCATTGAAAAAAGATTTGTAGGATCTCAAGTTAATATTGAAGATGATCCTTATGCTGAGTTAAGAAACAACTCAGCTGAAAATCAATTTAAGATCTCAAAAGAAACAATTGGTCTAAAGAAAGAAGCTTCTAATTTCGAAAAATCCTGGGAAAAGATTTCTGGAGCTTCAATGTATCAAGATCATAGAACTGAAAGCATTGCAGACAGAATTCTTTCTCAAGAATTAGGTGCTATCAAAAGAGCTGACTATGGAACCGATGAGGGTTTGAATGCTAGAACTACAACAAGTGGTTTAAAAGCTTTTTCAGCTGATGATTATATGAATGCTATGCTTTCCAAATCAGCTTCTATTTTCAATCCTGATATGATTGCAATTTCAGAAGAATTCTTAAATAGTCAATCACAGACAAGTGAACAATCTGTAGTTGAAATGCAAAGAAGAAGAGAAGCTAAAGCATCTAGACATCAAAGCTGGGAAGAAAAGCAAATCAACAACTTAAGAAAATCTCAAGTTGTAAACTCAAGAGCTCATAATATCTTGAGAACATCTAACGATTTAGAGCATACTTCGCAATTTGGAATGATTGATCCTGAAGCTTTAGATGCGAGAGAAGCACAAAGAGTTGCTTCACAAAACAAAGCTAGAGAAGCAAGATTAGCTATCAAGAAAAATATCACAGAAGAATTTGAAACCAAATCTCAAAACAGAGCACAAACAATCTCAGATATTTACAACAGTATTGACATTAATTTTGATATAGACTAATGAGAAAAAAATCCAATTTTGAAATGCCAGATTCATCAGGTTCAGGTGGTTATAAGAATATCCCTCTAGATGGAAATGGTGTTGAAGGTGTTACTAAAGCTGATTTAAAGAAACTACTTGATGATGTAGTTTCTAGTAACAATCCAACTAATTTGATTGAACAAATAAATACAACAGCAGATAATATTCAAAATAAGGATTTACAAAGCAAACTATATCATTTAGTGGATGCTATTCAAATGGCTAGTGATCCAAGAAAAAGAACAAAAGATCCACAGACAGATGAATTAGATCCTGATCATGTTGAATATGCTGAAAAAATTAAGAGAGAATTTTTAGCAGAGGTCAAGGCAGTGTACAATTTCAGACAAGCACAACAAGTACAAAAAAGAAAAAAGAAAACTAGAGGCAATCCTTTTAGAGTTTTAATGGGAAAAGTTGGGAAATTGCTTGACCACGGTATCGAAAAAACCGATATTGTTAGATATATTGCTAAATTAAAATATTGGGATAAAGAAACAATTGAACGTGCTGTTGAAATTGTAAAAGAATATAACAGAAAGAAAGAGCAAAAAGATGATGATACAAATGAAAAAACTGCTCTTAACGAACAAACTGTAAATCTTGATGAATTGCAAGAAAATAACAAAAAAGTCAAAGAAACTTTAGACGAATTAAAAGATTTAGCATCAAAAGGTAAAAGCACCAAAACAGCTGCTATTGATTATGACAGAAAACCTGATTTTATGAAAAGATCAACTGCAGAATTAATAGCTAGAGCTTGTTTCCTTTTAGATTTACAAGATTATGGTAAATCAACAAAACAAGGTGATTTCAAAGAAGCAGCTGATAAGAAAGGTGTTGCTGAAGAACTCAAACAAATCAAAAGTGCATTGGTAGATAGAGGCTTTGATAAAGAAGAACTATCAATGTTAGGATTGGGAAAATAATATGGAAAAGGGATACAAAATCGAAACACATTACACCAGTCATGACCCAAAACAAATAAAAAAGGTTTTAGGTGAAGAAAGTTTATTTAATATTATCAAAGATCTTTCAAAAGATCTCTCTGGTAAACACTCTTTTGTATCCAATCCTTTAGAAGATATGGATCATTCCCATTTTGATATGGGTAGTCCTATTGTAATTGATTTTATGAATTCTGGTGGTCCTGATCTATTAGGTAAAATTCTCAAATGCTCAAACTCTGAAGCATTAACAAAATTAGCAAGCTTAGAAAAAAGATTTATCAATATCAAAGTTGCAGAAGAAAGAAATACTCTTCGTTTTGCTTATATGGCATTGCAAAACTTTTTAGATAAAAATAATGAAGCAGCTAAAATGGAAAGAGTTGCATACAAAAATAATGAAAAGTCTTCTGGATATTGGCAGATCGAAGCTATCAATGCTATAGATAAACTTAAGTCATTTGCAAATAATGAAAGAAAAAATAAGTTTGTCAAAGAAGCTAGACAAATTGTTCTTTCCAATGACAAGAAAGTTATTGCAATGGTTGCAAAATCACTTCATAACTGGTATTCAGAAATCACTCCTAAAGAAAATAGAAGAGTTGCATATACTACACTTTCAACTCAAACTAATGAACCTTATTTACTATGTCCTAAAGCTAAGTATCAAGGTTATAAAGCTCCAGTACCTATGGAGATTTCAAAGTGTGTAAATAACTGTATTGATAGTAGAACAGATACAGATGGACATGTTACTTGTGGATATCAAGATTGGTTGAAAGTAGCATTCCAAACTCATGATGAAGTAATGGCAAGACTTGATGTCCATACTCATCCAGACAATGAAGCAAATGCTCTTGAACTTAAAGAAGGTGAAAGATCTAAGAAATTAACCGAAGGTGAAGTAGGTTATGAAGCTAGATTTAATTTTAGTACTCAAGGTGCTAATAAGTTAAGAGATAAAGCTAACTACGAAGATTCTATTGAAACTCAATTATCAGACAATAAAGCTGTCAAATGGGGTCATCAACAAGATGACAAACCAGTAAAGAGACCAAAGCAAGCTCAATCTGATCATAATAAAGTTATTAATGATCAATTAGCTCCTGAAAGAAAAAATCAAGATGGTGCACATTATCTTGAAGAGCTTTTGAGAAAATTAAATAATCAGGCTTCTGATACTGAACATGTAAGAGAAGAACAACTCGATGATGCTGGATTAATGGGTCATCGTGGAGAAATGGAAAAACCATATTCTGAACAACTCTACAGCAAGAAATCAAATCCTATTCATATCTCAGAAGAAATCAATAACAAAGCAGATGATGGAGATGATATGACAGTCTCCCAACACTTGAATAAGTCTGCAAGCAAAGAGAAAAATCACGAACAACTCTTAGAAGAAAATAGAAAGAAAAATGTTATTGATATCTTGAAAGAAGATCAACTTGAAGATAGAAGAACAAATAAGAAAGATGTCGATAAAACTATAGAACAACTTTTATCAGACAGCAAAGAAAATTGGGGACATCAATTTTCTGAAAAAGATTTGGAAATCTTTGCACACGAATTAGGTTTAGATTATAGATTAGAGGATCTCAGAGAAGATAACGATGTGGTATAGAACTGTTCAAGCAAGTTTTGGTGGAGGAGCTGTACAGAAATCAGATTTAGTATCTGTAATAGCTCCTGAAACTTTGCAAGTTCTACATCCTCAAAATGTTTCTGTGATTTATAATACTCCTGAAGATAATCAAGAAGAACCAGAAGCTAATTTAGAAGAACAATTATCTCAAATTAGAGATGAAGATGATGTTGATGTAAACATGTCAACTAAAGAAAGAGGAAATGGCTCTCAGTATTTATTGAATGGTAATGGTCAGTTTAGAATTCAATCTGGAAAAGGTTCTAAAGACTGGCAAAATGCTCCATCAAATGAAACCTGGGTATAATAAATGACATGGCAAATAGAATTTCACTTGCCTCCGCTATCAGAACTTCAGCACATCAAGTAACAGGTGAAGGATCCAAAACAAGTAGCGGAGATGAAATTAAAAGAAGTTACGCAAATAGTAGAATAGGATTAGGTTTAGGACCTTCAGTAAAAACTGCTAGCGTAAACACTATTACGACTGCCCCTAACTTTTACTCCCCTTTTCTTACTCCTTCATCATTTCAAATCCCAAATGCTAGACGTGAAGTTTATCTATGGGCAAACTGGTGGAGAAATAACGAACCTAAAGTTGCTGCTGCCATAAACTTCTATACTAACTATCCATTTTCAGGATGGAAGTTAGAATGTTCTTCAGCTTATGTCAAAGATTATTTTGAGAAGTTAGTAGAAAAACTTAATTTTCAAAAATGGCTTCCTGAAATTTCCAAAACTTATCACTTATTAGGTGACTGTTTTCCATTACTTTCTATTGACTGTCCTCATTGTCACGGAACAAACTGGGATGACAAAAAGAATGAGGAATGTAAGCATGATGGTGCTACATGGAAGTCAATCACAATCTTAAATCCAGACAATATTATCAAATCATCAGGAATGATTGATACTGCTGCATCTTATGCTTACAGACCATCAGCAGAAGAAGTAAGAGTTGTCAATGAAAGACATCCAAAAGAAATATACAATCAGATTCCAGAAGAAGTAAAGAAAATGATTCTTAGGAATGAGCCAATAAAGCTTAGTCCTATATCTATTTATCACTTCAAATATGGATCGAACTCTTGGGAAGACTATGGAGTTTCAATGATCCGTCCTTTGTTTCCTATTCTTACATATAAGGATAAGTTGAGACAAGCACAGTTCATGATTGCTGATAGATTAATTATTCCTATCAAAGTTGTCAAAATTGGTAGTGATGTCAGACCAGCATCCCAAGAAGATATTGATAATGTTCAAGATGAATTAGCATCTATTGCTAATGATCCAAACCTAACTCTTGTAACTCACCACAACTTTGATATGGAGTGGTATGGAGCTACAGGAAAGATTCACCCTCTTACTGGTGAATTTGAATTGATTGAACAAGAAATTCTCGATGGTGTCATGTTAAACAAAGCTCTTCTTAATGGAGAGGGACCTACTTATGGTAATGCTCAAGTTGGTCTTCTTGCAATGGCTCAGAGATTAGAAACATTCAGAAGAGAAGTTGCTCACTGGGTGGAGAACTGTATCTTTAAACCTGTAGCAGAATGGAATGGTTTTGTTGTTGAAGGTGATAGAGGGCAAGACGAATTTGTTTATCCAAAAATTAAATTCGATGATTTGCAACTTAGAGATGATACTGGAAAGTTACAGATGCTTGTCACCGCAAATCAAAATGGAGTTATATCTAATGTTTCTTTGATTGAAGCATTTGGACTTGATTCAGATCAAGAAATTGAAAGATTGAGATTTGAACAAGGTGCTAACTTTATTAATGATCAAAACTTTGGTACTCCTAATTTTTCTTTGAATTTCTCAAGTGGTCCAGTAACAGGTCAAGGATTTACTGGTGGAGATGCTGGTATGGGTGGACCTCCCCCATTACCACCTGAACCTGGTGCTGGAGCTCCTCCTCCAGGAGCACCTCCAGGTGGTCCTCCTCCTGCTCCTACTGCTGCTCAAAGAGATAAGATGTATAAACTTGCATCTTCGATATTAAATGAGATTTATCAAGATAGACTTGAAGAAAAAATCTCTAGTGATAACAAAAGAGTAGCATCAAAAAGAATTAAATCAGCAGCACATGAAGGTTTTTTAAAGTCAATGCAACCAGTAACAGGAAGAGCATTATTAGGACCTTTACCAGAAGAATATGATGGATTATATGGTGTTTTGAGAACTCCTATATTTGGAGGGAATAATTCACTGCCTTTAAACTATGAAGCACAAGAAGAATTAAGATTAGCATCTTTTAGTGATGATGAAAACATTAGAACAGTAGTTGCTAAAAAAATTGAAAGACCTCAAGCAAAGATGTTTACAAATCTTGAAAAGAAATTGTATTCATTGGTTGGTTCTATAAATATGCCATATCCTCTTTATGCTCAATATGCTGCTGGACCAACTATGGATTATCAACTTGATGCAGCTATTCCACAATTAAAAATTGGAATAGAAGCTGATGGTGAAATCTGGCACAACAACCAAGAAAAAATCTCCAAAGACAAAAGAAGAGATTCAGAATTAGCTTCTAGTGGTTGGATTATTGTAAGATTTACAGATAAAGAAATCAACGATCATCCTCAAGATTGTTTAAATGTATTGATAAAAGCAATCAAAAAACGATCAGGAGTTTCAGATTCTGGTGAAGAATATTTATAAAGTAAATAGGTAGATTGTATGTACAATAAACCCGTCGAAATCGACGGGTTTAAGATTTTAAAGGACTAA
>Ga0214919_10006261_pt1 | contig 16432 bp, 13 predicted proteins | sample LL1503_MetaG_FD_177994 | JGI IMG/M metagenome (GOLD analysis project Ga0214919, IMG submission 177994) | Freshwater microbial communities from Lake Lanier, Atlanta, Georgia, United States - LL-1503 | ecosystem: Environmental > Aquatic > Freshwater > Lake | place: USA: Georgia | collected... | reverse complement strand
GGACCTCAAGAGTTGTGCCACGGCGATGTGTCTTTTCGCTGACCACAACATCGTCGGGATTATCGACGATTCCCTTTACAAGGTGTTCGAGCGCTTCATCCATCATGATTATTCGGGCGCCGCTTCTGTTGTAACAACTTCAGCTGGAACCTCGGACACAGCATCGACTGCTACTGGCTCGGACACCTCGGACACAGCATCAACTGTTGCTGGTTCGGACACTACTTCTTCAACTACTGGATTAGCCTTTGCCGCTAACTTATCTTGAGCCTTCTTCTTAAGGGTAGTTGCACCCTCTTTAGGCTCATCCATTGCATGCTTAACGGCTGCTTCGTAAGCAACGATTTTTCCTACGCGAGGAGTCGCAACGCGAAGAGTTCCTTCAGTACCAGGAAGTCCCTTGAACTTTTGCCAATCTCCAGTGATCTTTAGCAACGCCTCTACAGCCTCTGATGCTTGAGCACCGACACCGAGCCAGTACAGAGCACGCTCTGAGTTGATCTCAATAAGTGATGGCTCTTGTCCTGGAACATAGCGACCAATCTCTTCGATTGATAGACCGTTACGTGCCTTACGTGAGTCGGTTACAACTACACGGTAAAAAGGTGTACGGATTTTGCCCATGCGCATTAAGCGAATTTTTGTAGCCAAGAAATGTGTCTCCTGTATATGTGTGTCATATCAACTCACTGCAGCGGGGTGCGCGGTGAATACGATTCAACTATCGATTGTGGATGTTGCTGGGGGTAGAGGGCCCCTTCAACAGGTTGCCTATTCTGCCATCCCGAGGGCTCTTACGCGAAATCGCCTACTAGGCCTCTTCGATGGCCCGTTTAGCGGGATTACCTGATTTGGACTTCTTCTTCTGCACAACGCTCTTTTTAGGGGCCGACATCGCAGGCGACCCTGGCGGCATACCGGCCGGCACTCCCCCATTTCGAACCTGCTTCATCATCTTCTGTGCCGCTGCGAATCGATCGACGAGATTATTGACATCAGAGACTGCGCGTCCAGAGCCCATCGCAATCCTTGCTCGCCTGGAGCCGTTTAGAACTTTTGGGTCACGACGCTCAAGCGGTGTCATCGATTCAACGATAGCTTTAGTGCGAACGATCTCGCCCTCGTCAAAGTTATCAATCGCTTTCTTCATCGCCCCAGAACCTGGCAGCATCGATAAAAGTTTGGACATAGAGCCCATCTTCGACATCGCCAGTAACTGCTCCAGGAAATCCTCGAGAGTGAAATCTTCACCACTGACAAACTTTGCCTCTAACTTTGCCGACGTATCACTATCAAAGGCTTTTTTTGCCTGCTCGGCCAGCGTTGCAACATCCCCCAAGCCCAGGATGCGAGAAGCCATTCGATCGGGATAGAAAATATCAAAGTCGCTAAGTTTTTCACCCGTTGATGCAAACATAATTGGACGTTCAGTAAGTGATGCGATTGAAAGTGCTGCTCCACCTCGGGCATCACCATCTAACTTAGTTAGTACAACGCCATCAAAACCAACACCATTGAGAAAGGCTTGCGAAGTACGGACCGCATCTTGACCCATCATGGCATCTACAACAAAGAGAATTTCATCAGGAGTCACTGCATCTCTGATACGAATAGCTTGTTTCATTAAATCTTCATCTACACCAAGGCGACCGGCAGTATCAACAATGACCATGTTGTACTGCTTGGCGCGTGCAAACTCGATACCGGCTTGTGCGACTTTCACTGGATCGCCAACGCCATTTCCAACTTCAGGTGCAAAAACTGGCACACCTACGCTGTCTCCAACGACTTGAAGTTGAGTCACAGCATTTGGACGTTGCAAATCAGATGCAACTAATAATGGGGTATTGCCTTGATCGGCGAAAAACTTAGCCAATTTTCCGGCCAGCGTTGTCTTACCTGCTCCTTGTAAGCCTGCCAACATGATGACCGTTGGCCCTTTCTTAGCAAAACGAAGACGACGAGCTGAGCCACCTAAAATTTCGATGAGTTGCGCATTAACGATTTCAAAGATCACTTGACCTTGATTAGTGCCGGACTGCAAAGTGGGCAGTATTGCCAAGGATTTTTCGCTGATACTGGCGACAAAACTATCTACAACTGCCAGCGCAACATCGGATTCAAGAAGGGCTTGACGAATTTCCGCACACGTTGCTTCGATATCTGAGTTCGAGATTCGACCTCGTGAGCGTAGTGAACCAAAGGAAGATGTGAAACGCGAGGACAGGGATTCAAACATAGTGGGCTAAGACTACGCCAGAGCCGCTCTCAAACGCGACGTGACCTCTTCGGCTCTTTCATCACTCAGTGGACCGCCAGTGAGTTCGCTGACATACAAGGTATCAATAGCTTCTGCGCCAAGGGTGGTAACAATTGCAGATCGAATATCAACTTTAGATTGTGTAATTGCCGCACCAATTCTAAAAAGAAGCCCCGGCCGATCATGGCTCCTCACTTCGATAACTGTGGCATCAGTTGCTACATCATTAAAATACACAACATCTGGGGCTGGTACCGGAATCGTAGGAATTGAAGCATAAATTTTTGCCCTTGCTAAGAGTTTTTCTTCAACTAAGTGAGAGTCGTTAAAGCCCTTTTCAATCTCATCACGAAGACCAGCTGCAGTGATTTTGGGAGCATGTGGTTGTGGGCTTACGATCCAATACATCACCGCCGATTTTCCATGGGTCTTTGTTCTTGCTGACTTAACATCTTGACGAGAAATATTGAGCACCCCTGCAATGAGTGATAGCAAGCCAGGCATATCTGGTGCAACGATTTCAATAGAGTATCCGCTGGGGTGATCTAAGAGTTCAATAGTGAGCAGTGCGCTCTCAGCTAAATGTAACTGTTCTTGACTCAGCGATGGTTGCTGAGCAATCTGCGAGCCCGACATTGCCTTACGAACACGAGATACCAAATCTGAAACAAGCGCTGCCTTCCAATCACTCCAGCCAGCACTTCCTGTGGCTTCGCCATCGGCAACGCTGAGTGCATGCAGAAGCTCTAAAGTATTCAAATCTGGAATCACTGAAGTAATTGATAAAATAGTTGCAGGATCATCTAGATCGCGTCGAGTTGCCGTGGACGATAGCAATAAGTGGTGCCGTATAAGGATTTGGAGAGTTTGAATATCTTCTGGGGAAAAGCCTATGCGTGCAGCTATTGGCGCGATTAAGCGCTCACCGCGTTCAGAATGATCCTCTGCACTGCCCTTACCGATATCGTGGAAAAGGGCGGAAAAAAGCAGCAGATCCGGTCGATGTACTTTTCGTGTCAGCTTTGCTGCATGTACAGCAGTCTCCACCATATGCCTATCTACTGTATGGCGATGTAGGGCATTTCTTTGCGGTAGTGAGCGCACTGAATGCCATTCAGGTATCCAACTAAAGATGATTTCTTCTTGATCTAAGCTTTCAAAAATCGGAACCATCGCTTCACCTGCTCCGATTAAAGATATTAAAAGCTCTCGTGCTTCTCGTGGCCACGGTGTTGGAAGCATTGATTCACCAGCAGCAAGTGCAGTTGTGATCATGGAGCAGGTCTCTAAAGATAGCCGTAAGCCCAATTGCGCTGCAGTTGCTGCTGCGCGAATAGAAATCACTGGATCGGTGCGAAGAGCCGCAGCATCATCTATAACTATCTCATTTCTGGTAACGCTGATGTTATTGGCCACCGACTGTGCATCAATCAAACGTAAAGAACCGCCAGAACTCTCACTGAGTTCAACTGCATGCCAGATGTAGCCGAGTAAGTAATCAACCGATCGCGCGGCTTGGGCAACTGCACCCATCATTACATCAGCATCTGCATACCCTAGATATTTTGCTACTTTATCTTGCTCCTGAAAAAGTAATTGATCTTTACTGCGTCCGCTAACGATATGTAATGCTTCACGAGCATCATCTAATGTTGATTGGGCTTTGCTTATACGATCCAGCGGAACTGCTACTAACCCTGATGCTGCAATTGCATGCAGGGCATTTATATCTCGAAGTCCACCCCGAGCCTCCTTCACATCTGGCTCAAGTAGATAGGCCAACTCACCCGCGCGATTATGACGTTGCTCCATAGATGTTTTTAACTCAAGCAATCTCGCATGAGGTTCTTCACGCCATAATTCACGCGAATCCTTTGCAACCTGTTCCACTAATTCGGAGTCACCGGCTATAAAGCGAATATCTAATAGACCCAAAGTGACTTTAAGGTCATCTCGAGCGGCATTACGGGTTTGAAGGCGAGTTCTTACCGAGTGATCGACTTTATGTGTATCCCATAATGGATACAGCAGTGCACTCACAAATTTACTGAGCTTATCCTCTGAAAACTGTCCCTCATGAAGTATCACAAAATCTAAATCGGATCCTGGTGATAGTTCACCTCGGCCATATCCGCCCACTGCGGCAACTGCAATCCCTTTGGTATCTGTGATAACTAGATGTTCATACGTTGCCATTGAAAAAAGTGAGAGAAGAGAGAGATCACTCTGATGCGATCGCTCTCTTCTCTCACTTGTACTCATACCTATATCTTAGATTGCATCCGGTCCACGTTCTCCCGTACGCACACGGACTACCTGGTCAACGGGCGTAGTCCATACTTTTCCATCACCTATAGAACCAGTGGATGCGGCCTTAACAATTACAGCTACCACCGAATCTGCATCAGCGTCATCTGCTAGAACCTCTAATCGCACCTTTGGAACTAAATCAACTGTGTATTCGGCACCACGATAAACCTCCGTGTGGCCCTTTTGCCGGCCAAAGCCACTAGCCTCTGAAACCGTCATGCCGGTTACGCCATGTGCCTGTAAAGCACTCTTCACATCATCTAACTTGAATGGCTTCAGTATCGCCGTTATCAGTTTCATTAGAAGGAACCTCCTCGTGATGAGCTCGATAGTTCATAGGCAGTTTCTGCATGTTCATTGAGATCAATTCCCTCAACTTCTTTATCAACCTTGATTCTAAAACCGATTGTTTTTTCGATCGTAAAACCAAGAATTAATGTAACGATGAATGAGTAGAGGGCGACCATTCCAACTCCAAGGGCTTGCTTTCCTAACAAAATAGTTCCGCCACCATAGAAGAGGCCGTCTAAACCAAGACCATTGACAACGTGAGTTCCAAATAGACCAATGGCGAGTGAACCCCAAACTCCACCTACTAGGTGGACACCAACTACATCCAGTGAATCATCGAAACCAAATTTATACTTGAGGCCAACTGCTAGAGCGCAGAATATGCCGGCAAAAACTCCGATAACTACTGCCGCCCACGGTGCCACAAATGCGCATGCAGGAGTAATCGCGACTAAACCTGCAACTGCACCTGATGCCGCGCCTAATGATGTGGCATGTCCGTTACGAAGTTTCTCTACAAGCAACCAACCTACTAGTGCTCCGGCGGTAGCAACTTGAGTATTCATAAATGCCAGGCCAGCGGTTCCATTTGCAGCAAGTGCTGATCCGGCATTGAAACCAAACCAACCAAACCACAACAGTCCCGACCCAAGTAGCACCAAGGGAAGTGAGTGCGGACGCATTGATTCTTTGCGCCATCCCACTCGCTTTCCAAGAACAATCGCTAAGGCAAGACCAGCAGCACCTGCATTGATGTGCACTGCGGTTCCTCCGGCAAAATCCTCTAAGCCTTTGCCAGCAAGAAAACCAGTTCCGGTTACGGTATCTCCAACTTTATTACCAAAAGCAAATACCCAATGCGCAACTGGGAAGTAGACAATAGTTGACCAGATTGCTACGAATATTGCCCATGAAATAAACTTTGTTCTATCTGCAATTGCTCCTGAAATCAAGGCCGGAGTGATAATTGCAAACATTAATTGAAAGGCGGCAAAGACCAAAACTGGAATCGGATAAACTCCACCATTGTTTGTTAACTCGTTGACCATGCCGCCAAGCCCAGAGAATGAGATATTTCCATACCACGGTGAGTTAGCTTTATAGCCAAAGGCAAGTTCAAATCCATAGATAACCCATAAAATACTGACGATTCCTATTGTCACAAACGACATCATCATCATATTAAGAACGCTTTTTGTACGAACCATTCCGCCATAGAAGAAAGCTAAGCCAGGTGTCATCAGGAGTACTAGTGCAGTACTTGCCAACATCCACGCAGTATCGCCAGAGTTAAGAACCACATCCGTCATAAGAGAGTCTACTTTCAGTGAAAATTAAAGTGATCTCGCCTTTGAGATGGGGCAAAGATGCCTCGGACCGGTTACAACAAGGGTTCTCAATGGTTTCAAGTTCATGACAAAAACTCTGAGTGTGTTACATCTAGGTTACGAAAGTAGCCCTTGTATATAGAGAGCAGGCTCAAATCTTGCAAAATCCATGTGTGACTCCCCTGTCCCGACCCACTTGATTGGAATATCAAGCTCTTTCTCGATTGCAAGTGCAACCCCTCCCCTAGCACTTCCATCTAATTTAGTAACGATTATTCCAGTGACATGCACGCTCTCCGTAAATATCTTGGCTTGGGATAAACCATTTTGACCCGTAGTCGCATCGATCACCAAGAGCACTTCATTAACTGGTACTACTTTTTCGACAACACGTTTAACTTTTTCTAGTTCGGCCATCAGATCACTCTTGTTGTGCAACCGACCAGCTGTATCTATTACTAGGTAGTTAACGCCTAATCCCTTAGCCTCTTGTGCTGCATCAAATGCCACCGATGCTGGATCGCTGTTGGCTTTTCCGGAAATAACGGGTACTCCGATTCGATCGCCCCAGGTCTGCAGCTGATCAACTGCTGCGGCCCTAAATGTATCTCCGGCTGCAATAAGAACTGATGCACCTGTATCTTTGAAAGTTGAAGCTAACTTTGCAACTGATGTAGTTTTTCCCGTTCCATTGACACCTACCACCATCACAACACTCATTCCGTGGGCATTCACAAGTGGTTCGCGTGTGCGTGAGCTAAGTTGTTCAGTCAAAATTTGAGTGAGCGCCGCTTCGGCATTCTCGCTTTTTACTTTCTTAGCTTGCTCCATTAACGTGCGAGTCAACGTTGGCCCAAGATCTGATGCCAAAAGCTCTTGCTCTAACTCTTGCCAATCCGCTGGCGAAAAACTGTTGCTGCCTTTTATTTTTGCGATGAACTTACTAAACAACCCCATGATGTAACCGGCTAGCTAGCGTCGGATTCACGCAAACGCTGCGAAATAACTTCAGTTACACCGTCTCCGCGCATAGTTACGCCATAGAGCGCATCGGCAATCTCCATTGTACGTTTTTGGTGAGTGATAATAATGAGCTGCGAGCTTTCACGAAGCTCTTCAAGTACTCCCAATAGACGGCCAAGGTTGACATCATCTAAGGCGGCTTCAACTTCATCAAGTACATAGAACGGACTTGGGCGAGCTTTGAAGATTGCTATCAACATTGCGATTGCCGTGAGGGATTTTTCTCCACCAGAAAGCAGCGAAAGCCGTTTAATGCGCTTTCCAGGTGGGCGTGCTTCAACATCTACTCCACTTGTCAATGGATTATCTGGATCTACCAAAATTAAGCGGCCATCGCCACCTGGAAATAAGCGTGCAAAAATCTCTTCAAAGTGTTTTGCCGTTTCGAGGAAGGCTTCCATAAAGATCTGCTGAACACGGTCATCAACCTCTTTAATAATTTCTAGCAGATCCTTCTTAGTGTTCTTCAAATCCTCAAGTTGATCAGCCAAGAATTTTAACCGCTCTTCCAGAGATGAGTACTCCTCAAGGGCTAATGGATTGATCTTGCCAAGTAGATTCAATGAACGTTCAGCCGATGCTAAGCGCTTTTCCTGCTGATCACGTCGATATGGAATCAACTCAGTTGTCACTATTTCGCCATCTTCATTTTCGAAGAAAGTTGGAACATCGTTTTCTGGACCATACTCGGCAGCTAGAGTCTGAGTATCTATACCAAACTCTTCGCTGGTTTTATTTTCCAGTGATTCAATGCGCATTCTCTGTTCAGCACGAGCAATTTCATCACGGTGAACGCTAGTTGTCAGTGCTTCAAGTTCAGCTGAAAGCTCACGCCCACGGGTACGAACAGTCAGCGTCTCTCCTTCTCGAGCCCCACGTGATTCTTCTAAACGGCCACGTTCGATTGCCGCCTTTGAAATTGAACGCTCAATGTGAATCAATGCTTCATATGCTGCTTCAGCTATCGCTTGCGAAATTACCGAAGCCTTAGCGCGGGCTCCTCTGCGATGAATTGCTCGCTCTGATGCTTCACGCTCTGCGAGTGCTGAAGCATCAAGTGCGCGGGCACGTTCGGCTACAGAAGTAACTCTCTCTTCGATTGTTCGAACCGCTAGCCGCGCCTCTAACTCTGCCGTACGTGCAATCGATACTGCATTTCGAAGATTTTCAGTAAAGGTATGGTCGGGTTCAGCAATTGCCCCTTGCTGATGAAGTTGGTTTTGAGCGATTACTAGCTCACCTTCATCGCGTGACTTTGCAGTGGCCGCTTCAGCGATAGTCGAGTTAAGACGTTCAACTTCAGCCGTAGCTGATTTCATATTCTGGCCGGATACCGCAAGTTGTTCGGTGAGGGCGCCAATGCGTGCATCTGATTCATTGAGCTTAGCCAGAGCTAAGTCAAAATCACCTTGTCGCGTAGAAACCTCGGCACTTGCTGAAGAAATCTCAAATTTTAGCTGGTTGCAACGCTGTGAAATATCAACAAGTTTGATTTCAAGTTCAGCTATGAGTGCATTGATTTCAATGAGTGAAGAAGATGAAGCAGAACCACCACGGACACGAGCTCGTGTGACTAAGTCCCCGTCACGTGTGACGACTTGAACTCCTGGATGCGACCGCAGGATGGCTTCTGCAGCTCTAGCGTTATCTGCAACCACGAAGGATGAGAGGAGCGAAGAAATAAGTTCGCTGATTTGTTCTGAATGGATGTGAGAAGTGAGTGAGGTTAAGCCCGATGGAATTGAGGCGATTTCCACGGCACTGCGATCATAAACAAGCACATCGGCTTGACCCAAATTTTGACTTCGAAGCGTTGTTAGCGCTGTAACTGCAGAAGCTAAATCTTGAACTACAACTGCATCAGCTAACGTTCCAAGGGCTGCTGCGGCAGCAGCTTCCCAACCAGTATCAATACGAATAAGTGCGGCAACTGATCCCAAAATATGAACACCACGAGAATCTTTTAAGAGAGCCGATGCACCATCGCGGTTTTGCGATGTAAGTTTTATCGCCTCAATCTTTGATTCAATTGAATTTCGTTCACGATCGGCAATTCGTTCAGCTTCAATGAGTTTTTCATATTGAGCTTTTGCGTTATCAAGGGTTGACTTTGCTGATTCAAAATTTGAATCTAAGTTCATTTCACCGGAGTCAGCACTTGCAATATCTAGCTCATACGTTGCATATTCACGTGCAGCACTATCAGCGCGATGCTGGGCATCATCACGCGCTCTGGTTAAGCGCGCTATCTCCTCCGATATTGCCTCCAGGCGTGCCTGGAGTGACTTAATGTGTCCCTCTTGGCGCGCAGTTCCTTCGCGTGTATCGGCTATTGCACGCATTACTGCAGCGATTTTATCTTCATCAATTTTGAGAGCCTGTTCACTTTGTACAAGTTGGGCAGTCGAACTGATCAAACTTTGCTGGGCAGCCAAGACGTTACTTCGGAGACTGGCCTCCTCTTCACGCAATCCTTTGGCTTCATTTTCTAATACATCAGGATCACGACCTGATGTTCTAGCCTCTTCCGCCTCTTCATTGAGAAAACGTGATCGCTCCTGAGCTAGATTTTGAGTTCCGCGAAACTTTTCACGCAGCGAATTAAGTTGGTAATACGTCTCTTGCGCAGTAACTAGCGCGGGACCTTCAACTGCGCTCTGCGCATCTAGTGCCTCTTCGCGCGAACGTATTGTTTCAACTTCGGCTTCAACTAGCGCACGCCTTTGGCGAAGGGCAGTTTCATCAGCGACTTCAGCATCTAAAACTTTAGAGAGTGAAATAAAATCATCAGCTAAAATGCGAAGTTTGGCATCACGCAAATCGGCTTGAATCGTTGCAGCTTTTTTTGCTACTTCTGCTTGTTTGCCAAGTGGACGAAGCTGCCTACGAAGCTCTACGGTCAAATCTTGAACACGCGCTAAATTTGTTTGCATTGAATCTAATTTACGGATTGCCTTTTCTTTGCGCTTGCGATGCTTAAGTACACCTGCAGCTTCTTCAATAAATCCACGTCGTTCCTCTGGAGTTGCCATCAAAATCGCATCTAGCTGACCCTGGCCAACAATTACATGCATCTCACGACCGATACCTGAGTCACTGAGAAGTTCTTGAATATCTAATAACCGGGAAGCCTCACCATTGATGAGATATTCGCTGTGACCATTTCTAAATAGAATTCTTGAAATAGTCACTTCGCTATATTCAATTGGGAGTGCACCATCAGCGTTATCAATAGTTAGTGAGACCTCAGCGCGACCCAGGGGTGCACGTCCGCTCGTTCCTGCAAAGATTACGTCTTCCATCTTGCCACCGCGTAGCGATTTTGCACCTTGCTCACCCATCACCCATGTCAGCGCATCAACGACGTTACTTTTACCTGAACCGTTTGGACCGACAACGCAGGTAATGCCGGGTTCAAGGCGCAAAGTGGTAGCCGAAGCGAAGGACTTAAAGCCCTTGAGGGTGATGCTCTTCAAATACACGCGGCAAACCTATCGCGTTGCGAGTAGGTTTTAGGCTTAATTACTGCTCAGGGAGCTCGATTTTTAACGCCTCGAAGGCAATTCGTGCTGCAACTTGCTCGGCCTCGCGCTTACTTTTCCCTGTGCCAATACCGGCGGTATTTCCGGCGACCATAGCATGAGCCGTGAAATTCTTATCGTGATCAGGGCCTTCTTCTGTAACAACGTACTCCGGTACCCCTTTGCCAAGAGCAGCCACTAACTCTTGCAACGCTGTTTTGCCATCTAATCCAGCACCACGTGCAACGGCTGAATCTAAAGTTGATGCAATCAATCCGCAAACGATTTGTGTACATTTTGCAAATCCGTACTGTAAATAAATAGCGCCAATCAATGCTTCTAGAGCATCTGCTAACAATGAGTTTTTATCACGCCCGCCGGTTACTTCCTCGCCTTTGCCAAGACGGATATATTTTCCAAGATCAAGCTCACGAGCTATGTCTGCCAGTGCACGCATATTTACAACGCCTGAACGAAGCGGCGACAGACGGCTCTCATCAAAATCTGGATATCTTTTGTAAAGCTCTTCAGTAACTATCAAACCTAAAACAGAGTCACCTAAAAATTCAAGTCGCTCGTTAGTTTCTTTGCTCGCAGATTCATATGCAAAAGAGCGATGCGTAAAAGCCAACTCAAGAAGTGAGGGTTCAATGACAACCCCCAGCCTCTCATTGAGCAACGAGCTCAGATCAGACCTCTAATACCTGGCGACGGTTATAAGTACCGCAGGTAGGGCAGGCAGTGTGTTGCAATTTTGGTTGCTGGCACTGTGGGCATGCTGCCAGAGAGGCAGCAGTTGTCTTCCACTGGCTTCGACGTGATCGCGTCTTTGAACGCGAGGTTTTCCGCTTTGGTACTGGCACTTTTCTAACCTCTTCTTTCGCTGCGCAGCGATGGCTGCAGGGCGTAAGTATCCCTTAAAACCCCTAATTCTTAAAATCGGGGAGATCAATATCCAGCGCAGCCAATGCCGCCCAACGAGCGTCGATGCTCTCATGAGCGTGATCTGAGGGTAGATCGGCCCACTTGCCACCACATTCTGGGCACAAACCCAGGCAATCAGGGCTGCACAATGGGTTGAAGGGAAGGCCTAGGACTATGGCATCGCGAATCGGAGTCTCAAGATTCATGATGTCGCCATCCATCATGAACTCTTCCTCTAAATATAACTCGTCATCACTCGAAGCCTTTTTTGAACGCCCAATTTTGGCGGTGTAGTTAAAGAGCTCTTGGATCTTCTTTTCGATTTCCACTTCAACGGGATCTAGACAACGAGTGCACTCCCCTTTTGCCGTTGCAAAGATTTGCGCGCTCAGAAGTATTCCTTCAGTAACCGACTCCAAACGTGCATCAACCTCAATAACTTCACCGGCTGGCACAAAAATCAAAGGCACACCAACATTTTCTGGGACCTCAATATCTAGTTCATACTCTTTCATTTCACCAGCACGTCGGGGCAGCTCAAACGTATTGAGTTTAAAACCCTCTGAAGGACGCGACATGTGCCCTAGTCCACATCTGAGAGTTGAGCCAGAGCATCTTTATCACCGGCGCCAGCTAAGCGCTCGCGACCACGAGCAACTGCATCTTGAGTTTTGTTAAGAATTACCTCAAGGGTGGCAAGTCTTCCATCTATGTACTCTTCTACCTCATTCTTTTCTTGCTCTGCAAGTTCGCGTGCATCATCTAAAATCTTAGAGGCCTCTTCACGTGCGATTTGCACAATTGATGTCTGTTCAACCATACGCGCAACATCTTCGCGTGCCATGGTAATCATCGATTCTGCACTGACTCTACCCTCTTCGATTATGGCATCTCGTACAGAAATTAATTTTTGTGCTGACTCAAAATCAGCCGGAAGCGCCTCTTTCGCTTCATCAAGAAGTTCAAGTATCTCGCCACGATGTACAACACAACTAGCAGATAGCGGAACTCCACGTGCCTCTTCGACCATGGTAATTGCCGCCATTAATTTATCAACTGAATCCATGGTCTACTTCCCTGCTACTCGAAGTTTTAATGCAGTATCTACATTTGGAGGCACCATTGTAGAAACATCCCCGCCATAATGCGCTAACTCTTTTACCAACGATGACGATAGAAATGAGTGTGCAGGTGCAGTTGCCATCAACATAGTTTCTACACCGGATGCTTGTAAATTTAACTGTGCCATCTGAAGTTCATAATCAAAATCGGTGACGGCTCGAAGTCCCTTCACGATTGAGGTAATAGAGTTAGTTTTGCAGTATTCGGCGAGCAATCCGCTCCAGGAGTCAACACTTACATTCGTTAGATTGGCCGTTGTCTGACTTATCATTTCGATTCGTTCAGCGACTGTAAATAGACTTGATTTTGTGCGATTTTCAAGTACAGCAACAACGACATGATCAAACTGAGCACTGGCGCGCTTGATGATGTCTAAGTGGCCAAACGTGATTGGATCAAAGGATCCTGGACAGACTGCACGTTTCATGACTCACACGCTAGCAATAGATGGCGCACTTATCCATTCGTTGGCAGGTAATTGCCGTAAAAAATACTTGCCGCGCCATAGTTTCTCTCGCGTGCTGGGCTAAAACCTTCAGGCCAGCTAAATTTTGGACCTTTTGTCGTGCGCTCCACAGCTATGAAACCATCATTTTTTAGGAACTCACCCGTATGAAGTTTCTGTAAAACATCTTCAATCTCGCTATTAGTGAAATCAAAGGGAGGGTCGATATATATGAAGTGATACTGCTCTTTAGGCGCATCACTTACAAATCGTTGCGCTGACATTGAATAGAGATGGAATTTCCCAACAGGTTTGTTCTTCATCACTAACTGGTAGTTATTCTCAATTGTTTTCTGTGCATCAACATCTCTTTCAACTACATGAACAATCGATGCACCGCGAGAAAACGCTTCTAGACCAATTGCACCTGAGCCGCCGAAGAGATCTAGAACATGTAGTCCAAGAAAATCGCCGAACTCAGATGTTAGTGATGAAAATAATCCTTCTCGGGCGCGATCAGATGTTGGCCTTGTAGCACCAGCCACAGTCCCCAGTGTTCGACCCTTTGCAACTCCAGCGATAATTCTCAATCTCTAACCCTTGTCTAAATAGTCGGTAGATGCATCTTTAGCTAACTGCGCAATCTCTTGTGCCAGGCCAGGATAACTAGATAGATCTGGCGAAGCGCTAATTATGCCCTCAGCATCGGAGCGTGCACGCTCAATTAACTCTTCATCACGCAAGACCCGTAGCAAGCGAAGGTGAGAGCGAGTTCCTGATTGACTGGCACCTAAGACATCGCCTTCGCGTCGTTGCTCGAGATCGATGCGCGAGAGTTCAAAGCCATCAAGAGTTGCAGCAACGGCATCTAACCGAGCGCGTGCTTGAGTTTCTGGTGGTGAGTTCGTCACCAGTAAACATAGCCCTGGCGAAGTTCCACGACCCACTCGACCACGCAGTTGATGCAGCTGCGAAACTCCAAATCGATCTGCATCCATAACCACCATGACCGTTGCATTTGCAACATCCACACCTACTTCAATTACGGTCGTTGAAACCAATACATCGATTTCACCAGCGGCAAAGGCGCTCATAGTTGCATCTTTAACTTCTGCAGACTGACGCCCGTGTAAGTCTGCAACTCGCAATCCCGCTAAGGCCTTCCCTGCAAGCCGGGGTGCTAACTCTTCTACCGAAGTTATCTCAGTACTCTCTTGACCAAATAGGAAATCTATATCTGAGTTCTCATTTTCAGATGCCGAAATGCGCGGAGCGACAACGTAGGCCTGGTGCCCCTGGGCCACTTCCTCACGAATTCGTGCCCATGCCCGATCCAAGAAGGCGGGCTTTTCTAAGACTGAAATCACGTGGGTAGTTATCGGCGAGCGACCTAAAGGTAGTTCTCTCAGAGTTGATACATCCAGATCCCCAAAGACTGTCATAGCTACCGTTCGGGGAATTGGTGTGGCCGTCATGACAAGTAAGTGCGGAGGTTTTACCGCCTTTTCCTTGAGTGCATCACGTTGCTCTACTCCAAATCTGTGCTGTTCATCTACGACTATGAGTCCTAAATCAGTAAATTCGATTTTTTCTCCGAGTAAGGCGTGCGTACCTATGATAATCCCAGCTTCTCCGCTAGCTGCCAATGAGAGTGCGCTCTTTCGCGCCGCTGCATTTTGAGAGCCAGTAATTAACGCAACCTGTGTTGCCGTTGTAGGTGCATCTAGCATTCCACCGTGAGCTAATGGACCAAGGAGTTTCTCAAAAGTTCGAAGATGTTGAGCTGCCAGTACTTCTGTGGGCGCTAATAAGGCAGCTTGGCCGCCACTATCAACCACAGCCAACATGGCACGCAGTGCAACAATAGTTTTACCAGAACCCACTTCGCCTTGTAATAGTCGATGCATGGGATGTGACTGGGCTAAATCATTTTCGATTTCAGCTGTAATATTTTTTTGGCCACCAGTTAATTCAAATGGTAAGGCGGCATCAAAGGCCTCTAGAATTCCGCCCCTCTTTGTTTTGCGCGAAACTGAGTCCAACTTTCTTAACTGTGCCTTACGAAGAACTAACATGAGTTGAAGTAGGAACGCTTCATCAAATGTAAGGCGTTCGCGTGCTGCATCTGCATGATCCAAATCCGCAGGTGTATGTAACTGCACTAGCGCTTGTTGCAGCGTTGGGAAGTTATGCGCATTTCGTACTTCATCTGGGAGATAATCTTCAACTTCATCCAATGAGGCAATAGCCATCTCTATGCACTGCGTAATTTTCCATGATGGCAGTTTTGAAGTTGCTGCATAAACCGGCAAGTACTTTCCGGCAAATTTATCTACTGCATTATCAACATCTGACCCATCGGCAATCATCTGATAATCGGGGTGGGCTAACTGTTTTTTCTTATTAAAAAGCCCAACTTTGCCGGCGAATAATCCTTGAGCACCGACCTTTAACTCTTTCTCACGCCAAGCTTGATTAAAAAATGTTAGGGATAACTTATCGCTGCCATCGGTAACAATTACCTCTAGAATGCTCCCCTTACGGCCACGTATTTGCCGGGTGGTGGAGGCAAAGACCTCGGCGAGAATTGTTACTTCATCTCCCTCTTTGAGCTCGGCAATATCGGATAGCTCACCCCGAACCATGTAGCGCCGTGGGTAGTGATGCAAAAGATCACCGACCGTCTTGATCGCAAATGCATCGTAGAGAACTTTGGCCGTCCGGTCGCCAAGCACATCTACGAGCCTGTGATCGAGCTTTGCCATACGGTGATTCTCTCGCGCCAGGCCCCTTCATGAGCCCATGCCACGCATGGATTGGCGTAGCCATGGCTAGTCGCGATAGCCTTGCACCTTGTCCGTTAGGGACTTAGCAGCAATACCGAGATATAAAAGGAGTACCGCTGTGGCAGCAACATGCGATATCTGTGGCAAAGGCCCAAGCTTTGGCAACAACGTTTCACACTCACAGGTCAAGACCCGCCGACGTTGGAATCCAAATATTCAGCGCGTTCGCACACTTATTGGAGGAACTCCAAAGCGCCAAAACGTATGCACTTCCTGCCTTAAAGCAGGCAAAGTTACTCGTTAATTTTATTTATATTTAGTTGAAATGGCGCCAGGTATCTGGCGCTTTTTTCATTTCTAAACCAGCAACACCGGATCCGGCGACCACTGTGCCAACGCATAGACCGGGTAAACCTCTTCCT
>Ga0214919_10006260_pt1 | contig 16432 bp, 20 predicted proteins | sample LL1503_MetaG_FD_177994 | JGI IMG/M metagenome (GOLD analysis project Ga0214919, IMG submission 177994) | Freshwater microbial communities from Lake Lanier, Atlanta, Georgia, United States - LL-1503 | ecosystem: Environmental > Aquatic > Freshwater > Lake | place: USA: Georgia | collected... | reverse complement strand
AGGCTGGGTCACCTTGTCCAAGGTGTACTGGCCGGTTTGGGCCAAGCTGATTAAGGCGTGGTAGATACCCCAGACGGTGCCCAACAAACCGATAAAGGGGGAGGTCGCTCCCATGGTGGCCAACATGTCTTGGCCAAATTGCAAGCGACGCCGTATGCTTTGCAAGGCTTGACGCAAGCCGCTACTGAGCCGATCTTCATGGGAGGCCTCGGCCGCCAGCAGGCCGTGCGCTGTGGCCTCCAAAGGGCTGCGCAACAAACCGACAAACAACTTTTGACTGTCCACAGCGCCCCACGTCGTCTGTAAATGCTGCCAATCTTGGGCTTGCGACCACGCAGCTTGACACAGTGACAAATCGCGGTTGGCGACAGACAACAGCCATGTTTTGTAAATAATCAATACCCAACTCAGCACAGACATCGCACACAAGACCACAGCGACCAGCTGGTTTAAAGCATCGGCATGTGCAAGCCAGTGCAGCAAGCTCATGCTTGAGCGTTCCTCAAGCCCAGCACATCAAACATGTCAAACAAGCCGCGCTGCTGGTCAGCCAAAAAACGGGCTGCCCGCAGACTGCCCTCGGCATAGGTGCTGCGGCTTGACGACTTATGGGTGATTTCAATGCGCTCGCCGGTACCGGCAAACAAAACCGTGTGGTCGCCCACGATATCGCCACCACGGATGGTGGAAAAGCCAATGGCGTTATCGGGACGAGCGCCGGTGTGCCCTTGGCGATCAAATACCGCGCATTGCTTTAAGTCGCGCCCCAGAGCTTGGGCGATGACTTCGCCCATCTTGAGTGCAGTGCCCGATGGCGCATCTACTTTATGGCGGTGATGGGCTTCGATGATTTCAATGTCGTAATCGGTGGCCAAAGCCACAGCGGCCATCTCCAACAACTTCAAAGTGACGTTCACGCCCACGCTCATATTGGGCGCCATGACGATGGCGATATCTTGGCTGGCAGCAGTTATGTGGGCTTTTTGCGCGTCACTGAAACCCGTGGTGCCAATCACCATCTTCACACCCAGTTCACGGCACATTTTGATATGCGCCATGGTGCCTTCAGGCCTTGTAAAGTCAATCAATATTTGGGCGTTTTTCAAGCCGACTTGAAGATCAGATTGAATCACCACGCCGCTGGCTTGCCCTAAAAAACCCGTCGCATCATTGCCAATAAACACGCTGTCAGCAACATCCAAAGCACCCGCCAACTGGAAATCAACCGCATCTGTCACAGCTTGCGCCAACATTTGGCCCATGCGACCGCTGGCACCCGCGATAGCAATACGATGGGGTTGAGCGATAGACGTGGTCATAAAGGGTCAGGGGGTTTCAAGCGGTGGATAGGTTTTGTCTGCGGGCGGCGCGGCGGGTTTGGGCGTCGTATTCACAGGCGCAGGAGAATTCTTTTGAAATTTCTCCAACTCTTTGGTGGTTGCCTCTAAACGCGGCACCACTTTGCGGTCTTCAGGCACCGCAATGCGTTCGGCAAATTCAGATTCACTGGGCAAATCGTCGCCTTCAAAGCGCACATACACATCGTCTTTGAAGTAAACCGACAGCTGGCGTTGCTGTGGTTGGGTGCCTTTTCGCACAATCGTGAACGCGTAGTCCCAGCGATCAGAGTGAAAAACACTGGCGATCAAAGGCGTACCCAAAATATCCTTGACTTGATTTCGACTCATGCCCGCACGCAAAGCTTGTACTTGCTCTTTGGAGACAAAGTTGCCCTGCACCACTTCCACCCGAAATGGCGTGACTTTGCGAATTGCGCGTGCCATTGGGTCGTCAATGGTGGAACAAGCCGACAACAGCAAGGAAACCGTGGTCACACACAAAGCCATTGTCTGGCGCGAAAGAGTCATGGTGGGCTAGGGGCAAGTTATGATGGAAACATTGTAACGATGGGTCTTATGCCCGCCATTCACTTCGCAAAAGAAAGCACGAATGTCCTCCTTAGACGGCTTAAAAAACACGGGCCTCAAAGCCACGGTGCCGCGATTAAAAATTTTGGAACTATTCCAAAAAAGCGGGCAACGGCACATGAGCGCCGAAGACGTTTACCGTTTGTCTTTAGATGAGCGTGCCGATATTGGCCTGGCCACCATTTACCGGGTGCTGATGCAGTTTGAGCAAGCCGGCATTTTGTCGCGCAGTCAATTTGAAGGCGGCAAATCTGTCTATGAACTCAACCAAGGCCAACACCATGACCACTTGGTGTGCCTTGATTGCGGCCGCGTTGAAGAGTTTTTCGACGCCAGCATTGAGCAACGTCAGCACGATATTGCCCATGCCAAGGGTTTCGAGATTGCCGACCACGCACTGAGCTTGTATGCGCACTGCAAGCGCTCGCCTTGCCCTTACAAATCAGCTTGATTTTTTTGCTCAGCCAACATCGCCAGCCGATGGCGATGGACAAATTTATCGTAGGTATCGATGCCGCGTAACTGCAAAATCGTGTTGCGCACCGCCGCCTCGACCAAAACCGCGATATTTCGACCAGCCACCACCTGAATCACCACTTTACGAACGGGTATGCCCAGCACATCTTGCATCAGCGGCTCATGGGGCAGCCTTTCGTAGTCGCGCTCTAAAGTTTCTTTGCGTACCAAATGCACAATCAATTTGAGTCGCATCTTTCGACGCACCGCGGTTTCACCAAAAATGGCTTGAATATCTAGCAAACCAATGCCGCGTACTTCCAATAAATTTTGCAGCAACTCGGGGCAACGCCCCTCAATCGTGGCTTGGTTGATGCGGTAAAGATCCACCGCATCATCGGCCACCAAGCCATGACCGCGTGAGATCAACTCCAAGCCCAACTCGCTTTTGCCAAGACCAGATTCACCTGTGATGACCACACCCATGCCCAAAATGTCTAAAAACACGCCATGCAAGGTGGTTCGGTCAGCAAAATGCTTGGACAAATAAGCTCGCAGCAAATCAATGACAAAGGCCGAGGATTCTGTGGTGGCAAAAAGCGGAATTTGGGCTTCCTCGCACATTTTCAGTAGCGGCGGCGGCGGCGTTTGCCCATCTGCCACCACCAGCACGGGAGGTTCAAGCGTCACGATGCGCCCAATACGGCGCTCGGTATCGACCAAGGGACTGTTGTTGAGGTAGCGAATTTCACGCTCGCCCAGCACCTGCAAACGATAAGGGTGTATGTAATTCAAGTAACCCACCAAGTCAGCACCCGAGCGAGCCATGCGGACTGCGACTTCGTCAAAATGCCTTTCAGAGGCACCTTGCCCCGCTATCCATTGCCATTCCAGCTTTTGTCGGAAGTCTTCAAACAAGACATCTGCACTGACAGCGGTGGGTTTCAAGGCTTGGCGTCAGGCTGTGAGCGTAGATTGCCAAGCGACGATGAGTTGATGCAAGTCTAGGGCATCGCTGGTTTTTTTCAGCCGTTCGCGTAAAGCGGTGTCACTGAGCATCTCGGCAATTTCGGAAAGGATTTCCAAGTGCTTTTGGGTGGAGGCTTCTGGAACCAACAAAAAGAACAGCAAGCACACGGGTTGCTCGTCGGGTGCATCAAACCCTATGGGTTGGCTCAAACGGAAAACCGCTGCGAGAGGCGACTTCATGCCCTTGATGCGTCCATGCGGAATCGCTACACCGTGGCCCAAGCCGGTTGACCCCAAGCGTTCGCGGGCAAACAAGCTGTCGGCCACCAAGGCGCGGTTAAGTCCATGCAAGTTTTCAAACAGCAAACCGGCTTCTTCAAAAGCACGCTTTTTGCTGGTGACGTCTACCTGCACAAGGGCTTGTGCAGAAGGCAAGATGGCAGAGAGTCTGTTCATATTGGGGTGCTGATTATGCACCGCTTAGCCATGTCAAGCTAGGGTATATATTTAATTGTTTAGTTTTCAAAATTAGTCTTTTGCGTAAAAAAGCCACCTGTCAGACAGGTGGCTGGGCGGGTGATGAAGCTATCTAAATTAAGCGATCTCAGCGCGTTTAGGGCTGGTGTGGCCATGGTCTTGCAAGCGATCCTTGTGGCGCACCACCTGCCGGTCCAATTTATCGACCAAGTCATCGACTGCAGCGTATAAATCTTCACTGGAGGATTCGGCAAACAAATCGCTGCCCTTGACATGGATATTGCATTCGGCTCGCTGCCGGCGTTCTTTTTCTTTTTGTTTTTCGATGCTAAGAATCACGCGTACATCGACCACTTGGTCGAAATGACGGTTGATGCGGTCGAGTTTGTGGGTGACATAGCCGCGCAGGGCTGGGGTGACTTCAAGATGATGACCGCTGATCGTTAAATTCATACGACTCCTCCAGAAAAATACCTGACTGTTTCATCAAGCAACATGCCAGACATAAGACAGGCAACCCCACTATGCGCTGAGTTTCGAAAAAAAGCAATTCCTCCAAAACACGTCCATGTTTTTCCGGTGCCGACAGACAAGAAATGGGAACTTAAGCTGAAGAAGTCTCAGGTGCGGTGTGCATTTCGACACGCTGAGAAAGCCATAACGCAAGCAAGGTTGAAGCCATGCCCACCAGGGCGCAAAGCCAAAAATGGGTGACGTGACCGTTGGCATCGCGCTGAATAAGCACCCCGCCAAGCCAAGACGCCAGCCCAATGGAAACTGACTGAAAAGCACCGTTCAGGGACATGAATGTGCCCCGCCACTGGGGTTGAGCTGCCGAGGTGAGCATGGCCATGCCGGGGATCATCCGCGCATTCATGCAAAAAAAGAAGCCTGCAAACACCATCAAAACCAAGGGAAGGGGTGCCGGTTGCATCAAGGTGGTGATGGTCATGGGCACGATGGCCAGCAGCAGCATGCGTTGAAACATTTTTCGCTTGCCCACACGGTCGCTTAGGCGTCCTACCCAGCGCGCCGTCAGCAAAGTTACGGTTCCGCCGCACAAATAAATATAGGGAATTTCATCTAGAGAAAGCACATGGTTGGCTTGGGTGTAAATCGTGATGTAGGGGATGATGGTGAAGCCCGCAAACATCATCGCAGCAGACATCCACAAGGCTCTGCGGTGATTGGGGTCCGCCCATACTTGCTGCATCGCAAAAGAGATTTGTTGCCCCTGTGCTTTGGCAACATGGGCATCCAGTTTGGGCAAACACATCACGGCCATCACACCCACGATCAGACACATCAAGGCGATGGCAAAAAAAGCACTGTGCCAGCCACCCCAATTAGCCAAGAACAAGCCACTGGGCACGCCCACCACGGTTGCCATGGCAAACGATGTCATCACAAACCCGGTTGCCCGTCCACGCCGCTCAAAAGGAATCACATCCCCAATCACGGTTTGCGTCATGGCAGACAAGATACCGCCAAAAGTGCCTGCCGCTACACGTGCGGCCATTAACAAGCCATAGCTGGGCGCCAAAGCACAGGCAAGCGTCGTCAAACCAAACAGCACGTACAGCACCAACAGCAAGCGTTTGCGCTCGAACCGATCGACAAAAGAGGCCGCCAACAGCCCGGATGCCCCTGCGGCAAAGGTGTATGCAGACACCAAAAAACCAAATTGTGCGTCGTTGATGGCGAACAAGTCTCTGAGTTGCGGCCCCAATGGCATGATGATCATGAAGTCCAGCACATGGGTGAACTGGATCCCGGCCAAAGTCATTAGTAACCAAAATTCACGGCGCGGCGTCAAAACTGTTTGCATAAAAAGTGTTGTGGCAAACCCGACACTCTAACAGTGCATACGACTGTGTTCATATGACGGTGCCATAATTCCATCTTCAATAATTTTGGAGCACCCTCCTTGGAAACCTACCCTAGTTGGTAGCTTTCGGTTCACTGGCAGCAGGCCGGGCCGAATCGAAAGCGTACCTCACCCTTTTATTCGCCCATTCACGCACTGAGAATTGCCATGCTCAATATTTTTTCGCTGGCCAATGGCCGCTTGTTTCAAGAAGAGATTTCTTCCCAAGAAGAACTTTCTCAATTCCGTCCTATTTGGGTTGACTTGGAGTCGCCCACCCTAGAAGAAAAGCGCTGGATCAGCCAGCACTTTGGCGTACACATTCCAGAAGATGCGATGGACGAGGACATTGAGGAGTCAGCGCGTTTTTATGAAGAAGACAACGGCGAACTGCATATCCGTTCTGACTTCTTGATCGCCGATATCGAAGAGCCCCGCGCCGTGCGGGTGGCGTTTATCTTGAACCGGCATAACGACACGCACAACAGTCACGGCATATTGTTCTCCATCCATGATGAAGACCTGCCTGTTTTCCGTTTGTTGCGCTTGCGAGCACGTCGCGCTCCTGGCTTGATTGAGGACGCCAAAGACGTCTTGCTTGAACTGTTCTCTGCTGACGCCGAATACTCTGCCGACACCTTAGAAGGTATTTACGACGAACTGGAAAAAGTCAGCAAAATGGTTTTGTCGGGCGATGTGACGGATGCCTTGGCTGGCGAGGTGTTAGGAGCGATTGCACGCCAAGAAGATTTGAATGGCCGTATTCGCCGCAACATGATGGACACCCGTCGCGCTTTGAGTTTTGCCATGCGTCTGCGCATGTTGAATGCCGAGCAATTTGACGATGCACGGCAAATTTTGCGCGACATCGACTCTATAGACAGTCACACCGCTTTTTTGTTTGACAAGATCAACTTCTTGATGGATGCAACCGTCGGTTTCATCAATATCAACCAAAACAAGATCATCAAAATTTTCTCGGTCGCCAGTGTGGCCTTGCTGCCACCCACCTTGATCGCTAGCGTCTACGGCATGAATTTTCAGTTCATGCCCGAGCTGCAATGGTCGTTTGGCTATGGCTATGCTGTCTTGCTGATGGTGGCCAGTGCCGTGGTTCCCATGTGGTATTTCCGCAAGCGCGGTTGGTTAAAGTAAATCAACCTTAGCGGCTGGCCATCCACGTGTCCATCAAGGCGGATGTGTAGCGACTGGCCACCTCTTGGATAAACCGACTGAAGTCGGTGGTGGCGGCGTCATCTGCACGGTCCGAAATGGTACGCACCGCTGCAAATGGAACCTCATAGTCATGACACACCTGTGCCACAGCAGCGCCTTCCATTTCCACCGCCAACGCCAAAGGCAAGCGCTGTTGTAGCGCTTGGCTTTCTGAAGAAGTCGACACAAAGCGGTCGCCACTGAGAACCAATCCCGAATGGACTTTGGGCGACCGAACATGCAAAGCATGAAGTGTGTCCATATCAATCCATTGGGAAGGGTTGTTCAAAATACCTTGCGCGGCCACCCTAAGGCTTTGGGTCAACGCAATATCGGTAGGGAAGTGTGTCCGCCCATACAAGGGCACCTCTAAGGGGGGAAACAAGGGCGACGCATCCATGTCGTGCTGAACGAATTCGGATGCCACCACCATATCGCCCACATTGACGCCAGTTGAAAGGCCACCAGCCACCCCAGTGAACACTATGGCGCTGACATTGAATCGTTCAATCAAAGACGTGGCCGTGGTGGCAGCAGCCACTTTCCCTAAGCGCGACAACACCAACACAACAGCCTGACCATGCCAAGTGCCTGTGGTGAATTGCCTAGACCCGTTATGGATGGTGCGAGCGCCCTGTAATGCGCTGGTGAGACCCACCATCTCCTCTTGCATGGCCGCCATGATGGCAATCGGTCTCATGGCGGTTGTATTTGCAAAACAGTGGGGCTTACTCGACAGCCTTGACCATGTCTTCCACCACCTTCTTGGCGTCGCCAAACACCATCATGGTTTTGTCCATGTAGAACAACTCATTGTCCAAACCGGCATAACCGGCCGCCATAGAGCGTTCGTTGACGATGATGGTTTTGGCTTTGTAGGCCTCCAAAATCGGCATGCCGTAAATGGGGCTGCCTTTGATCATGGCCGCAGGGTTGACCACGTCATTGGCACCCAAGATGATGGCCACATCGACTTGGCCGAATTCGCCATTGATGTCTTCCATCTCAAACACCTGGTCATAAGGCACCTCGGCCTCGGCCAACAACACGTTCATGTGGCCAGGCATGCGGCCCGCCACCGGGTGGATGGCGTATTTCACCGTGATGCCTTTGTGGGTCAGCTTTTCAGCCAACTCTTTCACCGCGTGCTGGGCACGGGCGACGGCCAAGCCGTAGCCGGGCACGATGACCACGGTTTCAGCGTTGCCCAAAATAAACGCTGCGTCGTCCGCGCTGCCGCTTTTCACCGGGCGCTGTTCGGTGCTGCCAGCCGCAGCGGTGCCCGCTTCGCCACCAAAGCCACCCAAGATGACATTGAAGAACGAGCGGTTCATGGCCTTGCACATGATGTAGGAGAGGATCGCACCGGATGACCCGACCAACGAACCCGCAATGATCAACATGCTGTTGTTCAAACTGAAACCAATGCCTGCGGCCGCCCAGCCTGAGTAGCTGTTGAGCATGGACACCACCACCGGCATGTCGGCGCCGCCAATCGGGATGATGATGAGCACACCCAGCACAAAGGACAGCGCCAGCATGATGAGGAAGGCGTCCCAGTTGCCGGTGAACATGAAGTACACGCCCAGAGCGACCGTGGCCAAGCCCATCACCAAATTCAGCATGTGCTGACCGGCAAAGACCACCGGCGCGCCTTGGAACAAGCGGAATTTGTACTTGCCTGAGAGCTTGCCAAAGGCGATGACCGAGCCGCTGAAGGTGATGGCACCAATCGCCGCGCCCAAGAACAGCTCCAAGCGGTTGCCGTTGGGGATGTCGAGTGTGCCCATACCTTGCGCCACGATGCCAAAGGCGGCGGGCTCCACCACCGCAGCGATGGCGATGAACACCGCGGCCAAGCCGATCATGCTGTGCATGAAAGCGACCAACTCGGGCATCTTGGTCATCTCGACGCGTTGCGCCATGATGGCACCCGCGCCGCCGCCCATCACCAAACCGAGCAGCACCCAGCCCAAGCCATCGGCATGGCCAGCGATGTTGACAATCAGCGCCGCCGTTGTCAGCACGGCAATTGCCATGCCGGTCATGCCAAACAGATTGCCGCGGATCGAGGTGGTGGGGTGGGACAAGCCTTTCAAGGCTTGGATGAAGCAAATGCTGGCCACCAAATACAAGAGAACAACGAGGTTCATGCTCATTTGTCAACTCCTGCCTTGGGGGCTTTTTTCTTGAACATCTCCAGCATGCGCCGGGTGACCAAGAAGCCACCGAACACATTCACGGCAGCCAGGGCCACGGCGAGTACGCCCATGGTTTTGCCCAAGGGCGTGACGGTGAGCGCCGCTGCGAGCATGGCGCCCACGATGATGATGGCCGAGACCGCATTGGTCACCGCCATCAGCGGTGTGTGCAAAGCGGGGGTAACGTTCCAAACCACGTGGTAACCCACATAGATGGCCAGCACAAAAATAATCAGGTTGGTGACGGTGTGGTCCATACTTATTTCCTTTTGACCTCGCCGCCTTGTGTCATCAAACACGCAGCCACGATGTCGTCTTCCATGTCAACAGTGAAGCCCTTGTCTTTGGGCAACACCAATTTCAAAAAGTCCAGCACATTGCGTGCATACAGCGCCGAGGCATCAGCAGCGACAAGGGCAGGCAAGTTGGTGTCGCCCACCAAGGTCACGCCATGTTTGACCACGGTTTGGTCGGCCTCGGTCAGTGGGCAGTTGCCGCCCACGCCATTGGCACCCTTGCCAGCAGCCAAGTCCACGATGACCGAGCCTGGTTTCATGCTTTTGACCATCTCTTCAGTAATCAACACCGGTGCGGCACGGCCCGGGATCAAGGCAGTGGAAATGACCACGTCGGCCTGCGCCACGCGCTTGGCAACCTCGGCTTTTTGTCGGTCCAGCCAGCTTTGTGGCATGGGACGGGCATAACCACCCACGCCTTCAGCCGCTTCTTTTTCTTCGGCGGTCTCGTAAGGCACGTCGATGAACTTGGCACCCAGCGACTCGACCTGTTCTTTTACGCTGGGGCGCACATCTGAGGCCTCAATCGCTGCACCCAAACGCTTGGCCGTGGCAATCGCTTGCAAACCGGCCACGCCCACGCCCAAGATGACCACGCGGGCTGCCTTGACGGTGCCTGCGGCGGTCATCAGCATGGGGAAGAAGCGCTGGTATTTGTCAGCAGCCATCATCACGGCTTTGTAGCCAGCAATATTGGCTTGGGAGGACAACACATCCATGCTTTGCGCACGCGTGGTTCGAGGTGCTGCCTCCAGCGCAAAACTGGTCAAACCAGCGGCAGCGATTCGCTGCAAACCTTCTGTATCAAACGGGTTGAGCATGCCCACCAAGGCTGAACCAGACTTCATGAGGCCCAACTCGGCGCCAGAAGGTGAACGTACTTTTAGCACCAGTTCAGCCCCCAAGGCACCGGCTGAATCGGTGATTTCTGCGCCCGCAACCTCAAAAGCCTCATCCGTCACACTGGCTGCAACGCCTGCGCCTGACTGAATAAGCACTTGATGCCCTTGGGCAATGATTTTTTTAGCCGTCTCTGGGGTCACGGCAACACGGGTTTCACCCGCCGTGATTTCGGCAGGCACGCCAATCCGCATGGTTATCTCCTCCACTCAATGGGCGAGAATCATCGCAGATTCACAAGGCGCCCTGAAAAAGGGTTGATTTTGCACCATGATGGACAGATGGAAGCCCAGCGTCACCGTTGCTGGCATCATTGAAAAAGACAGCAAATATTTGCTGGTTGAAGAGCACACCCCCAATGGCTTGATGTTCAACAACCCAGCCGGACACCTTGACCCCGGCGAATCGCCTCTGCAAGCTTGTGTGCGGGAGGTACTGGAAGAGACCGCCTTCCATTTCACCCCAACCGCCCTGGTCGGCGTGTACCTGTCTCGTTTCTTAAAGCAAGCCACGATGGACACACCCGACCAAGACATCACCTACCTGCGTTTTGCTTTTACAGGTGTCTTGGGTGCACATGAAGCCAACAGAGCGCTTGACGATGGGATTGTGCGAACCCTGTGGATGAGCATTGAGGAAATGCAAGCCACCCAAAGTCGTCACCGCAGTCGCTTACTTCTGCGCTGCGCCCAAGACCATGCGCGAGGTCAACGTTTCCCACTTGATACGGTGTACACCGACGAGAGTGTCTTTGGATTGATTTAAGGGATCAGTATTTCGGCGCTTGGGTCTTCGGCCGCCATGACCCGCTTGGCCCAAGCGCTTAAACGCCCAGCGTCTGCACGCAAGACTTCTTGTTTGACGCGCAAAATCTGCGTGGGGTGCATAGAAAACTGGCGCAACCCCAGACCCAGCAACAAGCGAGTGAGAGTTGGGTCACCCGCCATTTCGCCACACAAGCTGATGTCTTTGCCTGCTGCCGCGCCTTGCGCAATGGTGTTGGCCACCAATTGCAATATGGCGGGATGCAAAGGGTCATACAAATGCGCTACTTGCTCATCAGCGCGGTCAATCGCCAAGGTGTATTGAATGAGGTCGTTGGTACCTACCGATAAATAATCAAAGTACTTTAAAAACACCTGCAAATTGAGTGCAGCTGCAGGCACCTCGATCATCGCGCCCACTTTGACGGGGCCGTAAGCCACGCCCTTTTTGTCTAGCTGTTCCCGCGCTTGCGCCAGCAAGACAAATGTCTGATGGATTTCGCGGGTATGCGCCAACATGGGGATCAGCAAATTGACTGGTCCATGCAAAGCTGAACGCAAGATTGCGCGTAATTGGCTCAAGAACATGCTCGGGTCCGCCAAGCTCCAACGGATAGCGCGCAAGCCCAAAGCGGGGTTCAAGTGAGCCTCGTCTTTGGTGGTTCTGTCTAAAGGCTTGTCTGCACCTACGTCGACCGTGCGGATGGTGACTGGTAAGCCCTTCATGCCCTCGACAGCTCGTTTATACGCTTGGTATTGCTCTTCTTCGCCGGGCAACTCGCCCTCGCGGCCCATGAATAAAAATTCACTGCGGAACAAACCGACGCCTACAGCACCCACAGACAGGGCCACAACAGTGTCTTCAGGTAACTCTATATTAGCCAACAACTGAATTTTTTGCCCGTCCAAGGTGACCGACGGTGTGTGAGTCAAGCGGGTGAGGCGTTCACGCTCTAACTGAGCTTGGCGTTGCTTGAAAGCGTATTCGGCCAAGATGATGGGGGAAGGACTGACGATGATGACGCCTGCGTCGCCATCAATGATGACCCAGTCATCTTGATGCACCAAATGGCTGGCATTTCTCGCACCAACCACTGCAGGAATGTCCAAACTTCTTGCAACGATAGCTGTATGTGATGTTTTGCCACCGACATCGGTCACAAAACCCGCAAACACGCTTTGCTTGAATTGCAGCATGTCTGCTGGCGATAAATCGTGTGCGATCAACACCAAGGGCACGTCGTGGCTGTCGTCCAACAGCTGGTCTTGCTGCCAGGTACCTGGTTTGCGCTGAGCGGGTTGCGGCAAACTGGTGGGCAAGCCTTTCATATGGCGCAGCAAGCGCTCCACCACTTGCTCAAGATCGCCTTTGCGCTCGCGCAGATAAGCGTCTTCCATGTCGTCGAACTGACGCGAAACAACTTCCAACTGTGAGGTCAACGCCCATTCAGCGTTGTACAAACGATCGGTAACCCAATGCATCACCCCTTCAGCCAACATTTCATCTTGTAGGAGCATCAAATGCACTTCCAGCAGTGCTGAGAGCTCTGGTGGCGCATCCTTGGGAACGGTTTTTTGTATGCGCTGAACCTCCAGCATCACCGCATGGCGCGACTGGTTGATGCGCTCTAACTCTTTTTCAATTTGACTGGGTTCAATGAAGTAATGCGCCACATCCACACGGCTAGAAGCAACCAGCACAGCACGTCCAATCGCAATACCACGTGCAACTGCCAAACCGTGAATGGAGAAAGTCATGGCTTTATTCGCCTTCGCCGAACTTGTCCGCTAACAAAGCCAGCAATGCGTCCATGGCCTGCGCTTCTTGATCGCCATCGGTTTCAATTTCAATTTCGCTGCCAATACCAGCGGCCAACATCATCACGCCCATGATGCTTTTCGCATTAACTCGTCGCTCGCCTTTGCTGACCCATACTTGGCATGGAAAGGCACCGGCAATTTTGGTCAGTTTGGCAGACGCTCTTGCATGCAGGCCTAATTTGTTGATCACTGTTGTGGTTTGTTTAAGCATATTTCACTCAAGAGGAAAGGGGAACTTCTTTTTCACAAGCCACTTGCATCACGCCCTGGGCGCCACCAGTCAATGCGCGCTGGGTCAAGACATCAAGGGGCTCATGTCGGTAGCACACGGTACGCAGCAGCATGGGTAAATTAACGCCTGCAATCAAGCGAGACTGAACGCCATCAACCAATCGCTTGGCCACATTGGCAGGCGTAGCACCAAAGATATCGGTCAACACCAAGGTGTTTTGCTCAAAGGGTTCGCCGATCATCTTTTGTGCAGCCAGCAATGTGTCCTCTGGCGATACGTCAGCCAGAACATCAATAGCGATGACGGTTTGTGCGCAATCTGGAAAGACATGCAAGGCGCACTCCCTGAGGGCAGTGGCCAATGGTGCATGGGCAATGAGAAGAATGCGTGTGCTCATGTTTATTTGTAATTGCCACGGGATTATCACTCTTGTCTAGGGCTTTGCAATAATGCACTCATGAACGCTTTAGACGGCATACGCGTATTGGATTTGTCCCGGGTCTTGGCCGGTCCTTGGTCGACCCAAATATTGGCTGATTTGGGTGCTGATGTGGTCAAGGTGGAACGCCCTCTGACCGGAGACGACACCCGAGGCTGGGGTCCCCCTTTTTTGCACGACACCCAAGGTCGAGACACCGCTGAATCTGCTTACTATCTGGGTGCTAACAGAAATAAACGGTCCATGACTTGCAATATTGCCTCGCCTCTGGGCCAAGGCTTGATTCGTTCGCTGGCATTGCACAGCCATGTGTTTGTTGAAAATTACAAAGTGGGCGATATGTCGCGCTATGGCTTGGACTACGCCACCCTCAAAGCTATCAATCCCAAGCTGGTTTACTGCAGCATCACTGGCTTTGGTCAAACCGGTCCTTACAGAGAGCGTGCGGGGTATGACTTTGCAGTCCAAGCCATGGGTGGCTTAATGAGTGTCACCGGCGAACGAGACGATGAAGGTGGCGGCCCGCAAAAGGTGGGTGTGGCAGTGGCGGATTTGTTCACCGGCATGTATGCAACCGTGGCTATCTTGGCGGCTATTCGCCATGCCGAAAGAACAGGCATTGGCCAACACATTGACATGGCGCTTTTAGATACACAAGTGGCCATGCTGGCCAATTTGGGGGCTAATTTTTTGGTTAATGGCGCCACTTCTGCGCCTCCTCTACGTATGGGAAATGCCCATGTCAATATCGTCCCTTACCAAGTTTTTGAAACAGCACCCAAGACTTCAGGCGAACGAGATTTTGTGATTGTGGCTGTAGGTAACGATGGTCAGTTCGCCAAACTCTGTGAGGTCATTGGCCATGCCGATTGGTCGCAAGATCCGCGCTTTGTGCGCAACCAAGACAGGGTGAGGCATCGTAATGTGTTGATTCCCATGATTGCTGATGCTTTACTAAAGAGCGGAAAATATGTCTGGCTTGAAGCCCTTGAAGCTGCCAAAGTGCCTTGCGGTCCCATCAATAATTTGGCTGAGGTGTTTGCCGACCCGCATATTCAAGCTCGCCAAATGGTGGACCACTGGCAGCATGGCTTGGGTGTGCCCCTTGATTTGGTTGCCAGCCCCATGAAACTGAGCCAAACCCCCGTCAGGCGCGATTTGCCGCCCCCTTCATTAGGACAACACACTGACGAGGTTTTGAAAGAATGGCTGGGTTTTGAGTCTTCTCAGTGCGAGGCATTGCGCCAAGCAAGTGCGATTTAAACCAGCCTTTCCCTGCGCTTTTAATGCCGAGTCTGCGACAGCATAGTGTCTGCGTCGCTGACCTCAAACTTGCCAGGTCCTTCAATATTGAGTGTGACGACTTTTCCGTCTTTAACCAACATGGAATAACGGTTAGAGCGTAGTCCTAAACCTTTACCAGTCAAATCCAAAGTTAAACCTGTGGCTTTGGTGAATTCAGCGTCTCCATCACCCAACATGCGCACCTTGCCTGCAGCATGCAACTCGCGGCCCCATGCGCCCATGACGAATGCGTCGTTGACACTGACACACCAAATTTCATCCACGCCTGCAGCGGTGAGTTCGGCATGTTTCTCCATGTAGCCTGGCACGTGTTTGGCAGAGCATGTGGGTGTGAATGCACCTGGCAAAGCAAACAAAGCGATGGTCTTGCCCGCCGCTGCTTTGGCCACGTCTACGGGGTTGGGGCCAATGCTGCAACCATTGCCCTCCACTTCAGAGTATTCCATCAGGACGGAATGGGGAAGTGTGTCGCCTACTTTGATCATGTTTTGCTCCTTAAAATGAAAAAATGACCCACGATTGTGAGTCATTTTGACGATCGTGTTATCACACAACCGGATAAGACTTATACCGCTGGTGCTTTTTCAACCAAACGGGTAGCTACCCAGTTTTTGGTTTTAGAGATGGGGCGGCTTTCGGTGATTTCGATCACGTCACCCAAGTGGTATTGACCGGTTTCGTCATGCGCATGGTATTTGCTGGACTTGCCGACAATTTTGCCGTAGAGCGCATGCTTGACGCGACGCTCAACCAGCACTGTGACAGTCTTTGCTCGTTTGGCGCTGACGACTTTACCAATCAGTGTGCGTTTGAGTGATTTTTTGGCTTCTGTCATGGTGTCACTCCTTCGCCTGTTGTTCGGCCAGAATGGTTTTGGCCCGTGCAATGCTGCGACGGGTGACCTTCATTTGCGCGGTGTTATTGAGTTGTTGCGTGGCTTTTTGCATGCGCATATTGAAATGCGCTTTTTGCAATTCCTTGATTTCGGTTTGCAAGCCAGCGGCGTCCTTTTGGCGTAATTCAGATGTTTTCATGGTGTCTCCTGAATCACTGGCCAATCAGGCGCGAAACAAAGGTGGTGCGCAAAGGGAGTTTGGCAGCCGCCAAACGGAATGCTTCACGCGCGAGTTCTTCGGGCACGCCCACGATTTCATACAACACCTTACCGGGCTGAATTTCAGCAACGTAGTACTCTGGGTTGCCTTTACCGTTACCCATGCGAACCTCTGCAGGCTTTTGGGAAATAGGTTTGTCAGGGAAGATGCGAATCCAAATGCGTCCACCACGCTTGACGTGACGGGAAATCGCACGGCGAGCGGATTCAATTTGGCGAGCTGTCAAGCGACCACGGTCGGTTGATTTCAAGCCAAAGTCACCAAACGCCACGGTGTTGCCACGTGTGGCAATACCGGTGTTGCGACCTTTTTGTTCCTTACGGTATTTACGGCGCGCTGGTTGCAGCATGCTTATTCTCCTTTGCCGTCCGCAGCCGTGCCAGTGGATGCGGGCGCGGCTACCTTGCGGACGCGCTTGACGGTGGTTTTGGGAGCATCGGTGGCTTC
>Ga0214919_10006259_pt1 | contig 16435 bp, 23 predicted proteins | sample LL1503_MetaG_FD_177994 | JGI IMG/M metagenome (GOLD analysis project Ga0214919, IMG submission 177994) | Freshwater microbial communities from Lake Lanier, Atlanta, Georgia, United States - LL-1503 | ecosystem: Environmental > Aquatic > Freshwater > Lake | place: USA: Georgia | collected... | reverse complement strand
CGCGAAGACGCTCTACATCCCTCTCCAGTTCTGGTTCTGCCGCAACCCTGGTCTTGCGATTCCCCTGATTGCGCTCCAGTACCACGAGGTCCGCATCAATGTGGACTTCGAGACTTGGCAGAACTCGATCTACTACGAGTCCCAGGTCGGTGTTGCTGCCACTGCGACTGCCCAGTCTCTCGCGGCCGCCTCCCTGTATGTTGACTATGTGTACCTCGACACGGAGGAGCGCCGCCGCTTCGCCCAGCAGAGCCACGAGTACCTGATTGAGCAGGTGCAGTACACTGGTGCGGAGTCCATCACGAGCTCGTCGAACAAGATCCAGCTGAACTTTAACCACCCCGTGAAGGAGCTCTTCTGGGTTATCCAGCGCGACTCGTTCGTGGACTGCTCGAACCAGACGTGGATTGCGTCTGTCGGCGGCCCCCAGCCTTTCAACTACTCCGACGATTTCAGCACGGAGGGTCTGATCATGTCTCTGCTGTCTCAGTCTAGCGCCGGTGGTAACGCTGCTGGTGTTGCTGCTGGCACCCAGTACCCTTCTCTCGGAACTGCCTTACTCGGACAGGGCCCTACGCAGTCGTCTTCTCTGCTTGGCGCTGACACCTTCGACTTTGCCGGCACGACGGAGTTCGAGTCTGGTGTCAACTACCTGCTCGCCAAGGTGATTCTGGACTCCGGAACGCGCTGCGAGGGCAAGAACCCCGTGGAGGTCGCCAAGCTCCAGCTCAACGGCCAGGACCGTTTCACGGAGCGTGAGGGTGCCTACTTCGACAAGGTGCAGCCCTTCCAGCACCACAGCCGCACGCCTTCGGTGGGTATCAATGTGTACTCCTTCGCGCTGCGCCCTGAGGAGCACCAGCCTTCTGGCACCTGCAACTTCAGCCGCATTGACAAGGCGACCCTCCAGCTGACGGTCTCCATCAACACGGTTGTGAGCACCCGCACGGCGCAGGTCCGCGTGTATGCGCTCAACTACAATGTGCTGCGCGTGATGAGCGGCATGGGTGGCCTCGCGTACTCCAACTAAGCGTTGGGTGGTAACAATAAACATAAAAATACAAAACGGGAGAAATCCCAAAATTGAGCGTTGATATCAACATTCAATTTTGCGACTATTCTATAAGTCTTTTAGTTAATTTAAACAACATAGGGATTAGTATGTAAATGTCCACTGTAAAATTTCTAGATCTATACGAGAATTACAAAACTATGAAGGACGATATTGATAAGTCAATACAGGGTGTTATCGACAAAACGCAGTTCATAAATGGTCCCGACGTTGGGTCTTTTGAACGAGAGTTTGCCGATTTTATAGGAACAAAACATTGTGTAGGCGTCGGAAATGGGACAGATGCACTGGAGATTGCAATTGCCTCCTTAGAACTTCCATCTGGTAGTGAAATTATTACGCAGCCAAACACTTTTATTGCTACAGTTCTGGGAATTTCATATAATAATTTAACACCGGTGTTTGTCGACATAGACCCGAACACGATGATGATAGATCACACGAAGATAGAATCAAGTATAACTTCTAAAACGAAAGCGTTATGCATTGTCCACCTTTACGGGTGCTCACCTAATATGGATGAGATCATGGAGATAGTAAAGAAATATGATCTTATTCTAATAGAAGACTGTGCTCAGTCTCATGGGGCATTATATCGCGGACAACGCTTAGGAACCTTTGGAAAAATTTCATGTTTTTCGTTTTACCCTGGGAAAAACCTCGGGTGTTTTGGAGATGGCGGTGCAATATGTACAAGCGACGATGCCATTCAATCCAAAGTAATGCGCTTACGAAACCTTGGCTCAGAACGGAAGTATTATCATGATATAATCGGCAGAAACTCCCGTCTAGACACGATTCAAGCAGCAGTTCTACGTGTTAAACTTAAGAACCTAGATAACAACAATGAAAAACGCAGGATACTAGCTAACAAATATATGGAAAATCTGAAAGACTTATCGGGTATTATCCTCCCAACTGTTGAAGATGAATGTACTCCAGTTTGGCATTTGTTTGTTATTCGAGTTAAAGACGGGAACCGAGAGAAGTTACAGCAATTTCTCAAAACAAATGGTGTCGATACCATAATCCATTATCCTATTCCGGTTCATAAACAGGAAGCGTATAGACATTACAATTCTGAAGCGTATCCAATCTGTGAAGATGTATCCTCAGAGATACTCTCATTACCGATGTATCCTGAGCTGCAAAACGACGATATTGAATACGTTTGCAAGGTAATCAAATTATGGAGAGAAATTCATTAAAATCCCTAATACTATGTGATTCTTTTAAAGATTTATCTGCCATACAAAATATGATAGTATTTGGTTCTAATATTTCATATTCAATCCACAGCATTTTAGAAATGAAATACACCGAATCTTTATGTAAATCATGTGTTATGCTATTTTGCGATTTATCTATCAATTTCATTCGTACGCTACCGTTTATAACTATCAGAAGTTCATTGAAGTTAATGTTGGCGTGAAATCCTCGAGTATTGTTACGCGTTAAGTCGTTGAATGAATCTATGTAAAACACTCGCTGTGTATCAAATGATATATTATTTAAGTAACGCAAAATACCGGGTTTTTCATTTGTTTTAATATTTTTTATAGATAATAAATTATTTTCTAGAAAGTATTTTTTGATTATATCACATACGAATTCTGTATCTTTGTTTATCATCACTATGAGTGATACATTATCATAATCTACTTTATACTTAGGGTGATGTGTATCAAAAAATATTTTTAATTGTTTTCCATGTACACTTCGTATAATTAAAGATGAGCTTATCTCGGAATGTATAACTATATCCCCCAACTCGGACAATATGTTTTTAAAGACCTCTAACCTCATCATATTAATAATGAAGTAACCATTTTTAAAATCGATATTACCGCGGCTGTATACAGCATTTACGTGAATTCTATATATTTTATACTTAGGTTAGAAGTACTTTCTAGTATTCGGAGAATATTCGGACCCCAGTACCCTAGTCCAATTATAGACACGATCATTTATCGAACGCGATATTTTATAACAGCATATTTAACGAATGACTTCATATGGAGTTAATGTAGCTGACAAAAGTATTCGTGATAATCTCTTATCATAAGAAGGTTGTTTCTAACCTCTTTAGGAGTATAATCATTTTCAATTAACATAACCGGCATATTTACTCCAGCTTCTATACTTAGACTTATCGTAGTAGCCCATCTAGGGTTTATTTCAATTAAGAATATATTGTTTGTATCCCTCTCTTTTATTACCTGGACGTTTATTACATATTTACTTTTAAGCTTCGAAACAACATTACGAACAAACTCAATGATATCGTAATCCATGCACGTAACGCTCTTAAATGACTGACCGTTCTTTATCAGCAATCTCTTCTTTGGGACTATATTGATTATGTTTGAGTTTTCATCTGTTATTACATCTACAGTATACTCATCTCCGGTTATTAACCGCTGGATTATACACTCACTTGATACATCCGGAGATGGAGCGTTGTCTTTTAAGAAGACAACTCCGTTGCTACCACAGCCGCGCAATGGTTTTATAACGCACGGTCTGTAATTAACATCTACAACATTCGGGATATCAATATCATTGTTGATACACCACTCGTAAGTTTTCTGTTTGTCATCCGCGATATCTACAATCGTTGCGTCGTTAACAAACACTCGACAATCGAATGTTTCTTTTAATTTCGACCAAATTGTAGTATCGTTTGGATGAGTTACGAATACACAATCAACCTTATATGCAATAATTACATTTCGAATAAAGTCTTCGTAATCTGGCGATACTACCGCTGGACACTGCAAATACACGTTTGAAATAAAACTTCCAACACACTCTTTCTGAATATCGATACCAATAATATTATATCTTTCCTCTTTCATCAGAGTCCGTGCAATAGCAGATGCTGGTGCACAACCAATGCTCGTTATAAGTACTGTAAGCATTTTGTTTGTAGATATAATAATGTATTATTTGTTTGATTTTGACGGAACATTAGTAACACCTCTAGAAATAGACTATAATGAACTAAAAGATATTATATGTAGTAAACTAAACCTAGTTTCGGCAACCCCCATGATAGATACGGTATATATGCATAGTTCGTCACCTACCGATATATTTAAAATAATTGATAAATATGAGTGCGATGCATTATTAAAGAGTAGACCACGAGAAAGTATAATCGATTTATATAAAACTACGACGCCTAGAATAGTCATTACCAGAAACGGGAAGTCTGTTGTTGATTTATTTTTTAAAATATACAATTTACCATTGCCTGATTTTATTAGTTGCCGCGACAATTGTAGATTTATGAAACCGAATACACTTCATTTAAAACACGCGATTTCAAATTTCCCTGCATTATCAAGGTCAAATTTAATAGTAGTAGGAGATTCGTGGCACGATGAAGAACTTGCTCGTAATTTTCAATGTGAATTTATGAGAGCGTAATGTAAATGAAGATTTTCATAACTGGCGGCGCTGGGTTCATTGGATCTAATCTAGTCGAATCACTTCTGACACTCGGAGAGATAGTTACTGTATATGATAACCTGTCATCTCCAAGTTACAATAATATAGATTTATTCATGACCCGTAAAAACTATTCATTTATAAAGGGTGACGTGTGTGATTTTGATTCTCTTGAAACTGCTATTAAAGGCCATGATATAGTTGTTCATTTAGCAGCACAACTCGAAGTAACAAAGTCTTATACAAATTCCATATATGATTTGAACATTAATCTTATAGGGACTATAAATGTTATCAAGGCCTGTCAGAATAACAAGATTTCTCGTTTAATAAACGCATCATCGGCGTGTGTGTACGGAGTTACTTCCGGTACACCGTCCAAAGAAACCGACGCAATGAATCCAAATTGGGAATATGGAATATCAAAACTCGCTGCAGAGAAGTACATTCAAATATCTGGGTTAGATTACACGTCCCTTCGGTTCAGCATTGTGTTTGGTCGACACGAATGGTACGGTCGAGTGTTGCCAATATTTGTAAAAAGAGCGATAGAAGGCAATGATTTGGTTGTATTCGGAGATGGTAATCAGATACGTGATTATATACATGTTTATGACGTGGTCGAATTTATTCTAGAATGTATCAGGAACCCAAACACTATAAATAAGGCATATAACGTTTCATCTGCAAACGGAACGAGTATAAATGATCTTGCAAAACTTGTGGCATCAAAATTTGATGGGATAAAAATAATATACGACAATGTAGAAGAAGGCAGTGTTTCTAATATTGTCATAGGTAGAGAGCGATTAAAGAACGAACTACCGTGTTTACTACTAGATAACACACTTGCAAAAACAGATACAAAATGGGTTCCAATTCATAGTATACATGATTCCATAAACGAATATATTGATTGGGCACGAGGTCTCGCGGAATTATGGACAAATTTTAAAGTATGATTCTATCAAATGACGGAAAATTGGCGCGAATCTCCAAATGATAAAATAAAGAATTATATTCAGAATTTATCTGCTGCGTTTGACGATTCGACCGACTCTACGTATATTAAGTTAACCCAATTTCCGAAGTACGTTCCCAAGAATAGTCTTATGCAGTTTTTGTCTCGATACGAGCTCTACAAATTAATTGAAAATGTTCCGGGAGACATTATTGAATTGGGCGTTTGTGGAGGCGGTGGGCTATTTAGCTTCGTACAAAGCGTTTTTATAAACGAACCACAATATCAATGGAGGAATATAATTGGCTTTGACACATTTGACGGGTTTGTAGACGTATCCTCAAAGGATAACGTTCATTTGGATTCACACTTAAAGAAATCCGGAGCCTTTAAGTGTGAAAGTTTGGATGAACTAATATCTCTAAAAAAGATTCATGAAGACTTTAGATTCATGAACTCGCGCGAGCAAATTGAAATAGTAAAGGGGGATGTCGAAATAACTTTACCTGAATACATCAAGAGTAATCCGGGAATGATTGTAAGTCTATTATACTGCGATTTAGATCTGTACAAACCAACGCATACCGCGATAAAACTGTTGTGGGATAGAATCCCAAAGGGCGGAATATTGGTGTTGGATGAAGGGATTACTAGGACATGGCAAGGAGAATCAATGGCTTTACATGAATTAATAGGTATAGGGTCGTGTAGAATGCATAAATTGCCGAATATGAAACAATTTTATATAATCAAAGAGAATTGAAATAAACAATGTCCTTTTCAATCCTCTCACGCATTTCGCTGTCAACATCGTCGGTAATTGAAAGAGCTCGTAGATTTGCTCCAACTTGCGAGTATAGGAATTCCCATGGATTAATATCGTTTGGGTGCTTTGGATTGAAATAATATATGTTTGGTATTTTTATAGGAGTGATATCAAAATTGCAACATAATTTTTCTATTGTGCCTTCGTTCCAATGCCAAAAAGATGCCATTCCGTCTTTTAAGTAAGATATTTTATTAATACCTATTATTCCTCCACAGAAGTTGTGGTTGTCACTATTATGACGATATATGCCGTCCCACAGAAATCTTTCATCTGGTATATCAGACATCCTATTATTGCAATCATCATATTTTGATATCATAACAAGTGAGTTTGAAAATTCACGGCTACCTATTCCATACACCTGTGGTATTATCGGGGAAAAGTTGGTTATAACACCTTCAAAAAAAAGGTACGGAATAAAGTCATTCGACCCAGCCAAAAACGCTACATCGGGTGTTTTTGCTAAAGAAATTATTCGTCCAAACTTATACTTTTCTGCAAGCATATCCAGTTTTGATATATTGTTGAGTTGAGTAAATTCGTAATAATTCTCGATACCGAGAGTATCACTTACCAGTTGTTTAGAGACAATATCTTCTGATCCAACTATAGTAAATGTAATAAATGCACGATCGCTAAATGTTTTTTTCACATTAGAATAGTGTTTAAGAATCTTTTTGGTAAGATTATGTCTACCGAATATCGGAATAAATATATCAATGTGAATGAGATCCATGGTTTTATAACTGGGCGGTGAATTTTTATTTTCTAAACCAAAATCATTGTCGACTTGTGAACCTGACTTACTAGTTGTTAACTTTGTATTTTTAAGCATCGAACCTATATACCGCGGCACAGCATATATCATTTACTATTGTTAGTATATAAAAAATGAAATTTGCTATACTAATTATGTATGAGCTTAGAAGCACACACAAATGTATAAATTGGTTGAAGTCAAAGCTAATTGATTTCTATAACGCTGATGTTTTTGCTATATGTCAACGACAGTTTGAAGACGACATTGATCGACTATCATTATTTGATACGAATGTAAAATATGCTGAATTGTATGACAAACCGACGCCATTGGAATATTTTGGAGAAGATAGTAATATTACGCTTTCGAGCCACGGTATGTGGAATAGCCCAGGCAACTCTCAAATATACATTAACAATCATAAAATGTCAAAAATAATTTCTCCGGTAGTCAATGATTACGATTACTATATACTGGTTCGTAGTGATATTCAGATATTATTTGATTTCCCAAGTGCAGAAATTTTTGAAAGACTTCCTCCGGGAATACACGGATATTCGTGCCCTTTTTTTGATCAGTTTGGGGGCATTGGTCTTGCTAATTTCGTTCATAAAAATTTTATTTTAGAATACCTAACGGCACCGTATGATGCAATCGTCGATAAATCGTTGCGGGCTACATTTGAAAATAAAGTACAAACTTGCATTTTTAATCAAGAAATATTTTGTAGATTTGCACTAGAGCGCAAGGGTATGTATACCAAAAGAATTAATGGGTTGAATTTTTTCTACACTGCAGATAGCCCAGATTCATACACTACATGGGCTAAACCCGAAGTCCATGAAGAATATGGCGTTGTTTATAAATACAGAGATCAAGCCGATTTTGCATTCAATTGTTATAACCACTGGTTAAATGGTAGTCATTGGACGATTCTAAATGATTCTATAGTTTTATCTGAATCAAAAACCTCGAAGATATCTATATTAAAATCTATTTCTGAGATTTATAAATAGATATATAAATGGACCCATCCACATGTTATCTTGTAAGTCCGCTTGCATTGATAACAACAGCAACCCATCGTGCTCCATTCCCAATATCGGATTTTGATGGGTTGGACCCTTCATGGTATCCGAATTTGTATCCTGGCTGTATTTTGCATGTATGCCCGCCAGCACTTCCAAACTTTGTGAAAATGGTGTTGCCTGTCATCACAGTTCCATTCAAATTATTGACGAACAATTCTGATTATACTTTGCCGAAAGACTTTCCATCCGAAACAGAAATGATATTACAACATCCACTTCTGATTCACTGGTTTGCCCAGAATTGTATTTTCGACCATCCAAAACTGACAAGAGTTCCAATTGGTCTCGATTATCATTCTCTCCACATTCCTCCCCCGAAACTCAAGTTTGGAATTCAAAAACCTAAGATGCATCCGTTTGGATGGGGCCCTTGTAAACCTGCTCTCAAGCAAGAACAAGAACTTTTAAGTATTCGGAATAGAGCTCCTCCATTCCAGAATCGCCAAGTGAAATGCTATGCGAACTTTCATTTTGCTATGACCATGGGCTATGGAATAATCGATCGACCTGATGCTTTGAGTACTGTTCCGAAAGATTTGGTCTTTTACGAACCGACGAAAGTCACGCGTGACATTTGTTGGAACAATATGGTCGAGTGCGCGTTCGTTCTGTCTCCCCACGGAAACGGTCTTGATTGCCATCGGACATGGGAAGCACTGTCTCTAGGATGTATTCCTATCATAAAGACGTCGGGTATTGACGCATTGTTCGAAGGCCTTCCTGTATGGATTGTTTCTTTGTGGTCCGATGTCACAGAATCCAATATGCGCTTGAAAGTGGACGAGTTCAAGAACAAGTCGTTCCAGTATGAGAAACTCACACTCAAATACTGGCAATCAAAAATAATTGGGGCATAGAGTATAAAATGCCTCACAAGACACTGAAGATTGGTTCGCGTCGCAAGGTTATGAACGGCACTGCCGAGAAGACGAAGGGTGGGTTGACGCGCAAGGACTTGAAGCGCAACAAGTACGGCCGCATCGTTTCCGTCAAGAGGAGCGCGCGCGGACACAAGTTAAAGTAATGCCCGTTTCTCAAGTGCCTTACGAACTGCAGTGCGAATGTCCGGAACATTAGGATACCAAGATAGGAGTTTAGAAGTGTCCAGTTCGTTGTTCGATCGCTTCGATTTGAGAAGGGCAGATTGTTCTTCATACGTCATGAAGTTACATGTAATAGCAGGATCCACAATTTCCTTATACATCTCCAAAATCTCCGCGTGAGATACAGTTCCAGGATTCGTCAAATTGATGGTTCCAGTGCGCTTATTCAACGCCATATCCACCATGAGAGGCAAAAGGTCGTCCAGTACAGTCATAGAGTTGTAAATGCTACATATCTTCTCATACTTCACGATTTTTGTTATGAAATCGCGAGGATTTGATTCAGCAGTAATTGGCATCCGAATTCGGACATTCAGAACGTTGTCGGCATAAAGGGACATAAGTTGGTCGGTGAATCCCTTCACTATCGAATACCCGGACCCAAAGAAATTAGGCTTTGCATTCTCATCAAATTGTTTGGCAGTATCTGTGTATTCAAAAATACATCCAGTTCCAAGGTATGTGAAATGAATGTTGCGGTCCGAACATAGTTTGGCAATCACAACCGGAGAAAACAGATTATCACGAACATTTTCTTTCAATTTTCCAGGATATTCTAGGTAATCGATTGTCGGAATCACTTCATCTCCAATAACTCCATGCGTTCTTCCAATTGCAGAAATCACGTGTGTAGGTTTCAGAATGTCCAGTTCAGATTTCATAGATTCTATATCGTCTGCCCGGACTCCGGACTCAATCACTGCGGATATAGTTTGAAGAATGGACAGCAATTTCCCACCAATCCATCCTTTGGAACCAAGTAATAGAACTCTTGACATATGTGTGTAGTGATGTCACTCAGTAAATTGTTAAGTTCAAAGAAATCTTCTAACCTAATATTTTCATGTGTCGTTCGACCATATATCGATAAGGAAGTCGTTCGTTGACAAACGGGTGGCAAGGATACCAGCTTACTCGTTTTGTAAGATTCAAGAGCTGGTCTGGGCTTAATGGGGAAGGTGTCTGATAACCAGCATTTTCCCATACGAGAGGATGGTTTTCGACAAGGGGTAACCATTTGCTATTAAAAAAATGAATATAATCGATCATAATACTAGGCCGAGTCATCCAGTAATTGTAGAACCCGTATCGTTTTATTGTAGCACTTAGTCGAAGCGGCATGGTTTTGCGGTAGACGTCATCGTAGACACGCTTTAGAACTGGTGAATGTACATGAAACAAGTCTGAGGGGACCATTTTGAAGAATACAGCATCATGGTTTCCTGCGTTGGAAAGTAAATCTAGAAAGTTCTGAAAGGGAACCTTTTCTGGAAGTTTGTAAGAGATTGTGCCAACGTAATCCATGTTTTTCCATTCCGAATACATCTCCATCAAATAGGTTTGAAAGATGACTCCTTCAAATAAGTGTGTTTGAACTGGTATTCTGAAAATACGAGCCCATTCGAAATGTCCGAACCTTTCGTTGGCAAGAGTTTCAGTTCTGTCATCATAACACAATACATATATTCGAATCTTCACCATTAATATATGTAGTAGAATCAATGAAGGTGCGTTATTCTGCACTCGTGGACTCAGATGTCAAGTATCCACTACAAACATTTACAAATCTGCTTCAAATTTATTTGGCAGATCCAGATGGATGGGCTGGGAAAGGGTATGTTTTTGAATATGACCCGAAAGCATCTCTTCTGATTCGTCTATCATCTCCTCGAACAATACAGAAAGAATGTGGCCTTCCTAAGGGATTGTCGTGTGCTGTTTTGGGGGGTAATAATATGTGGTTGAATTCTGACCGGTGGTTGAAAGGTGCTTCGGCAAGTCAATTATCATTGGATTTGTATCGCCAATATATGGTATCACACGAGATGGGACACATTTTGGGACATGAACACCAAAAATGTCCTGGAAAGGGTATGGAAGCCCCCATCATGCTTCAACAGACGCTTGGATTGAAGGGGTGTCGGTCGAACACAAAGGTGTTTTAACGAACGAGTCTTAACACAGAAAATGCCGGAGTATCTTGTGGAGGCCAAGACGGTTCAGACTGGCGCGATACGCACTCTGAAGGAAGCTTTGAAGTGTATTCTCGTCGAGATGAGTCTGATCTTTGACAAGGACGGTATCCGAATGGTGGCAATGGACAATACCCGCACTGTTCTCGTCCATCTCCGTCTCTATGCCGACAAGTTCGAGAAGTTCGCCTACACCCATTCTTCTCCCAAACTGGTGATTGGCGTGAACACGGACCATCTGTATCGCATCATCAAGACGGCAACCAACGATGATACAATCACTTTTTATATCGAGAAGGATGACCCGAATACGCTCGGAATCCTTTTGGAGGACGGCGAGAAAAAGCAAGTGACGCGGTATAAGTTGAATTTGCTGGACCGCGATGAACCCGACATTCAGCTGCCGGAAACAGAATTCGCGACGCACATCACGATGCCTTCTCTCGATTTCCAGAAGATTTGCAGGGACATGACTCTTCTTGGCGCCAAGACTGTGGAGATCAAGAATGTGGGTCCTTCATTGACCTTTTCGTGCAAGGGCCATTTTGCCTCTCGAACCACCATTATGGGGGATTCTGAAAACGAGTTCAGTATTCAGAAGAAGGAGACTGGGGAGATTGTGACTGGAAACTTTTCGCTGCCTCATTTGGTTCTGTTTACCAAGTGCACCAATCTGTGCAATAACCTGGAGATCCACATGAAGAATGATTGGTTCCTTATGATTCGGTATGTCGTTGCCAACCTGGGCGACGTGAAGTTGTGTTTGATGCCTTGTTCTGTCTAACGCCCCATTTGCTTGGTATCGTAAATAAAGGAGTTAAATTTGCCCATACCAGTTACATCCACACTCTCCTTGTTTCCGCCCAACATCTCCGTACATCCCTTATCGGAGTTACATGTGCGCCCATCGTATTTCACGGGGAGTTTCATGTTTCCGTTCATAGTATAGTATTCCCATAAACTCGAAGATTTCGGCGAAGGACGTCCGAACAACGGCAACATACTGTTTCCGTCGTTTAAGACACCAACTTGCTGGTAACTGTAATCGCGGCCAAAGAGGTAGGGGTTTTCTCGCTCAGGAGGTTTGTAAGGGTCGCTGTACACATCAAACGGGTGCTTGCGGACAGAATCAAACGTCACTCCACCGCCGCCCATAATCACCGTAGGGCCATGTGACATCCCGACAATCACCAGAACTACTAGAATTGCGAGAACGCCGATAAGGAGCATATCCATGCTTTTGCGCGCCATTACTACTTCATCCGTTAAAAAACGCGGTCTGTCCATCCGAAGTATCTCTTCAAATACAGGACGACGAGCGTGCACGCAACCACATTCAAAATACCCGGATTCAGATCTTCATGTTCGTCATCTGCGTTCGTGCTGAGCAAATGGTCTATGAATATAGGCCCAAAGTTTGTTTCGGAATTCTTATGATGTGCGGCATGACTTTTTGACCCGATTATGGAGTAGTTGTAGATGTGGTAGGATGTATACATCATCGAAACCTGGAGAATGACACTGAAAGGAATAATCCAGTCGTTGAAGAGTGTTTGGAAGAGTACCGGGAAGAAAATGAAATACAAGAACTCCAGAATCCCTTCCAAGGTGAGTTCCAACCATCGTGGAAGACCAATTTTTTCGTGATGTAAAATCAGATGGAAATTGAATGGTCCCGGTATACAGTGAAGAAGTCTGTGCGAGAAATAGTAATTCAGTCCCATCAGTGCAGCTCCAAGCATAGCAGACATCGGTGATCTGTCTGGAAATGTAACGATGATTGCGCAAATCGCGAAGGCGGCAAGAGAGATCCCATACTGTTCAAATAAGACCTCTACCTTCATTATTGTATGTTCGTATCAATTTACAACCGCAATTCGTGCGTATATCCAATGAATATAGCCGCATTCGCCTATTTCTGGCCGACGTATGCGACTGGTGCAGCAATGTTCGCGGGATACATGATATTCACCAAACTGATACTCTATCTGGTCTGTATTTGTCTCTATTACCTCGTTCCGTCTCCTATCATGGAAGACTTTGTTCGTAAAGTCGTTGCGTTCATTCGTGAAGTGTTTGCGGGAGGAGTCACAAAGATCGAGCGGAATATCCGCAAGACCTTTGAAATAAAACCATTATATCCTATTCCCAAAAGGTCCATCAATATCTGGCATCCACATGGTCTTCTTGCCGTGACACCGGGAATCCATAACGCGTATCGCATCACATCCCCTCAGTACAAACCGACCAAGTTCGCGGTGGCGAATATCTTCCACATATTCCCGTTCGTGCGAGATTGGATGAAGATAACACACGCGATTTCAGCAGATTACCCTGTTATCAAGAATACGCTTGAGAAAGAATCAGTCTCTATTGTTCTGGGCGGAGGCAAGGAAATGCATTTATCGAACGGGAAGAACTTGAAGTTGGTCATTCGGGAACGCACAGGGATATTCAGACTAGCTCTGGAAACCGGAACTCCATTGGTCCCAATCCTAACATACGGAGAGTCTGAACTGTTTCCTACACTCGACAACTCCTTTTATGCATGCTTCCGCGGGTTCATGTACGATATGTGGAAGATTCCTGCGCCTCTTCCGACAGTAACATCGATCCAGAACTGGCTGTCGCTATGGGACGGTCCTTTGCCCCAAGTCATGTCCTACATGGGCAAACCTGTGTACACGAAGAAGATTGAGAATCCTACACCTGCGCACATTGAAAAATTGAGGGGTATTTATATCAGGCGAGTTCAGGACTTATTTGATAGAACGAATAACGGCGAATACACCTTGGAAATCACTTAGGACGAGATTTGTGTGCCGTATACGTAACATCATCACCGATCTTCATGCTCTTAATTGTGTTTGTCAAATAGGAGCGTTCGTGAACGGCTGTGCTCGTGTTCCATATCTTGATAATGGAGAATGGACCCTTTGGAGATACTGTGATTCCAGCAAGAGTTTCACCCTTGCTTGTGAGAAGCGTTCCACATACGCAATGTGCCATCATGTCGACGAATGTATCGTACATCAGAGAAGACTCGAGTTTCTTGGACCACGATCCACCGGCCTCATGCTCTGGCGACTCCCAAATGGGCTTGAATCCCCGACGCATGAAGAAGAACATGCCGGACTCCCATGCGTCCTTATGAATGGAATCGACCAGAGTCCAGAACTGCTGCGGCGTCGCGACGTCCGCAATGTTCACATAACTCCCCAAGGAATAGTCCTTGTTTTCGGGGTCGTGATACCACAAAATCCAAGAATACTGGAATCTTGTGGTAGCAACCTCTGCCTCCATTATACTATGTACTCAGTCTCTCTTCTGTAAAACGAAATTCGTTTTCATGGAACTTCTACAATCAATATAAGGATGGGTATCACGGTGGCACAGATGTATGCTTTGCGCACATATGCGAAACTCACCCTACCTCAGGTTGTGCAGGACAATATCGCGAAGTTGCGGAACACGCCGATGGCATTCAAGCCGTTTCAGAAGCCAGTGGCACGTCGTCCGCCTCATTCTGTGGATAATTGGCGCGAGAAGGCACTTATGGATATTGTGAGGCGGGTCAAGGAGCGTGAGGATCCCGAATATGCCGACATCTTTGCCATCTTCAACAAAATCAGTGCATCCAATTTGGAGAAGTTGTCGAAAGATGCAATTGAAAAGATTCAGAAGCGTGACGATACGTTCCGACTCCGCATTGCGACTCTTCTATTCGACAAGGCAATCACGCAGCACGCGTATGCGTCTGTTATGGCAGAGTGTGCGCGTGTGATCTCTGCTGCGATTCCGGATATGGTGGAGGATATGGTTGCTCAGGCCGATATGTTCCCTAAGTTGTATAACTTGAATGAGACACTGACCTTTCCTTCGAGTTCTGAGGCAGATTTTGACAATAAGGTGATTGAGTGGATGAAGCAGAAGGAGAAGAGGCGGGGTTATGCGAAGTTCATGATGGAGTTGTCTCGGCGAGGTCTTGTGACAACCGAGCGAGTCCAAACAGGTCTTCAGGATGTAGTGAATGAGCTGGGAGAGATTGCACGGCAGCCTAGGTCGGCGCAGACGGAAGAGAATGTAGGGCAGTTCGCGGTGTTCCTGTTCGAGACTGCAAAGCTTGCAAAGGACAATGCGGTTCTCAAGACGTTCATGAAGGAGTCGATTGGGGCAATACTGAAGACGGAGAAGAGTTCTCTTCCGTCTCTCAACATGAAGTCCCGATTTAAGTTGGAGGATGCGTTCAAACTTACGCAATAAGAGGAGATTCATAAACAAATGAGTCTGCCATCCGCGAGTGTTCTTCTGCGCACGGCCCAGGTCGCGATGGAACACGATAAACCCATTTACCTTGATTATTACCGTGGAAGTCTGGATAAGACATGCTGCATTGGCGTCCAGGAGTCCATCAAGTATCTTGTGAAGTCGAATGACGAGTATACGTCCACGATTGAGAGTGTTTTTAAGTGCGAGACGTGCTATATTGTCATGACGGAGAACTCGCTGTATGTCGTGTCAGCAGACATCCCCATCAAGAAGATTCTTGCTCCCCCGACGGAGGCTACTGAGTAATTACCGACGACGAGTTCCACGCTTGCGAGTCTTCCTGCTGCCTCCGGCTGGTTTCTTCTCCGTCGCCTTTGCGCGTGCGAGCATCTGCCGACGCCGCTCATGTTTTTTCAAATCATCTGCTGCCTTCTGGATGTGCATCGCAATAGCATCCGCTCCCGATTTACCTTCTTTCGCACGCTTTGCACTCCACGCTCTACCAGGCATTTTATATATTGAACGCAGATTTTTACCGACGACGAGTTCCACGCTTGCCGCCCTTACGAGACTTCTTCATGGTCTTCTTTGCGGCCCTCATTGCCTTCGCCGCTGCCTTCGCTGCTGCCTTCGCATCACTGTATTCTTTGAGGTATGCCGCCATTTCCGCCTTGTAGGCCGCCTCCTCCTTCATTCCGAGTGCAGTTGGTCCAGAACGAGTACGACGAGGCATTTTATATATTGAACGCACTTTTTTTAAAAGTAAATGCTGTTTAAAAAGACTGCGCACACAATCTCTAATGGACCTGATGTTTCCACCGCCCCATTATGTCCTGTTTGAACCCTTGGACGACCACTCCACCCTTCTGGAATGGACCCGATACAAAAAGGCACATCCAGACTGCGAATATGAAATGATTGATG
>Ga0214919_10006258_pt1 | contig 16435 bp, 13 predicted proteins | sample LL1503_MetaG_FD_177994 | JGI IMG/M metagenome (GOLD analysis project Ga0214919, IMG submission 177994) | Freshwater microbial communities from Lake Lanier, Atlanta, Georgia, United States - LL-1503 | ecosystem: Environmental > Aquatic > Freshwater > Lake | place: USA: Georgia | collected... | reverse complement strand
CCAAAGGCATGGTGGCTAACATGGCACGGCCTCCAAGAGGTGGTGATACCGATCAAATTAAGGCCGTTGCAGCAGGTGAGTGTGGTGTGGCTTTAACTAATTCATATTATTTAGTGCGATTATTACGCTCTAAAAATCCAGAAGACCAAGCGATTGTTTCTAAAATTGGCTTTGTTTGGCCCAATCAACAAACTTCGGGAGTTCATATTAATATTGCTGGCGGTGGGGTAGCCAAAAATGCGCCTCATTCTCAAGCGGCAGTTCAATTTATCGACTACTTGGCCAGTGACTCTGCGCAAGAATATTTTGCGAATGGTAATAATGAATGGCCAGTCGTTAAATCAGTCAAAATAGAAAATGAGGGGCTTAAATTACTGGGTCCATACAAGGCGGAAAATATCTCGATTGCGGCTATCGGTAAAAATCAAATTGCCGCACAAAGATTGCTTGATCGGGTAGGATACAAATAATTTTTAGTACTCTTGGGGCATTCTCTAGTTACAATATCTTCAGGCCCCATGAAAAAAAATAAAACTAAACCTAGCCCGCGGGCAACTTTAAAAAATATTGCCTTAAAGGCAAAAGTAGATCCATCTACGGTTTCTAGAGTACTTGCTCAAAACCCCAATCAAAGAATTTCAAGTAAAACAAAAAACAAGATTTTGGAGGTTGCCAAAGGCTTGGACTATCAGCCTAATATTAGCGCTCGTAGTCTTCGGGTTTCTAAAACATTTTCAATAGGAATTGTGGTCCCACAGCTTGATAATCCTGTTTTTGCTGAAATTATCAAGGGAGCTGAAAGAGGCGCCAGTGAAAAAGGCTATAGCCTTGTTATTTCTTACCTTGAAGATGGACCATCTAAAGGGGAGCCGTATAAAAAGTTAATTCAATCCAATCGGGTTGACGGTCTTTTAATAACCACCTTAAGTAAAAATAGTGCAATTCTTAGGGCCGCAAAAAAATCTACTGTACCAGTCGTCGTACTCAATCGAAAAGTACCAGGATTAATAAACTCAGTTTATTTTAATAGTTCACGAGCAGCAAAAATTGCCACCGAGTATTTAATAGCACAGGGCCATAAGCAAATTGCACATTTATCTGGTCAAGTTAACTCATCATCAGGAGTGGGGCGCTTTTATGGATATAAAGAGGCACTTGAACATGCAAAGATCCCATTTAACCCGAATTTAGTTGAGGTAAGTGGGTATTCAATTCTGGGGGGATCGCAGGCCACAGAGAAGCTTTTGGCCAACTCTAAAGCGAAACCTACCGCTATATTTGCCCTGACACTAAATGTTGCAGTGGGGGCGATGATGGCTTTACAAAAAAACGGCTTTAGCGTTCCTAAAGATATTTCCATAGTGGCAATTCATGATGGCCCCATTGCAAGCGCACTTCATCCCCCATTAACTACTGTGCAAATGCCCTCCCAAAAAATGGGTTATGAGGGTGCAATAGGCCTGATTAATTTAATTGAAAAAAATCAAAATAAAGTATTGGTAGAACTTCTACCAGGTGAGTTAATTATTCGGGAATCAGTAAAAAATATATCAAAAAGTAAATAAGATTTTTATAGCGACATACCAATTTCATTAGCCTTTATAAGTGACTCAATAATTCCTGCATCAGTTGCTTTTGGAGATAAGTTATTAATATAAGGTGCCATCATAGTCTTAGAGGCAATATCTTCTAATTCCAAGTGATTAAATCCTTCTACACCAAAATCCTTAAAGCTAACAGGCAGGCCTATAGATAGACAAAATTTTGCATGGGCTTTAATATCAACTAAAGAACGATTTTCGGCTATCAGTTGCACTATAGAACCAAAGGCAACAATCTCGCCATGGAGAAATGTACTCATGATGGGATGTGCTGTAAAGCCCCTGGTTAGGGAATGTGCCAGTGAAAGTCCTGCACTTTCAAAACCTAAACCACTGAGAAGAACTGATGCCTCAATTGCTCTCTCGACTGCCTCATTAGGTGATTGATATTGTTTTATTTGCTTTACGGCCTCTGCGCCATATTGAAGTATAGTTTCATAACATTTATCAGCCAATAAACGAGCGGTAGCTAGAGAGGGTGTGCCAAAAAAATTTTTTCCTTGGTTAGAAAAACATTGTTCTGCCTCAAATTTTTTACTCAAGGCGTCTCCAAGCCCCGCAACAAAGAACCGTAGTGGAGCATGGGAAATAATGGTGGTATCAACAATAACGACATCTGGATTTCTAACCATATAGTCAACGCGTGAAACCCGATGGAATTCATCATATAAAATAATTAATCTGCTCGTAGGAGAATCGTTGGAAGCTATCGAAGGCAGGATGAAAAGAGGTAATTTGCAGTTAAAGGCAATCCATTTGGCGCAATCAATTGTTTTACCGCCACCAAATCCGAGCACAATGTCGGCATTCAACTCGCTAACCTGATCTGCCAGCTGAGAGACAACTTCAGGTCTTATTTCCCCGGGAAATAAGACGAAATTAGCTCTAATCCCAGTTTTGGAAAGCATCCTCTGAAGAGATTCCCCATTAATTTTATTGACTACTGCATCTAGAATTACAACCACGTTATTTGCATTAAAGCTTTTTAGTAACTCAGGAATTTCTTCTAGCGCTCCTGGGCCTTGAATATATCTACCAGGAAAACCCATTGTTTTTATTGTCATGAATTTAATTTCCCCAATAAAAATCTCTACGCCCACCATCCATGCAAATTAATTCACCATTAATAAAGGCGGCTTGTGTAGAGCAAAGAAAGGTAACTAGCGCGGCAACCTCCTCGGGAAGGCAGGTGCGGCCCACGGGATTTTGTTTTTGCAAAATAGCCCTCATCTCAGGGGTAAATTGGGCAATTAACTCAGTTTCAACATATCCAGGAGCAATTGCATTAACTGTGATCCCTAATCCCCCGACTTCTTTCGCTAGGGTTTTCGTTAGCCCGGCAACCGCAGCTTTCGCGGAGGAATAATGCGATACACCAGCTCTGCCGCCGCCAGTAAAATTCATCGAAGACATATTAATAATTCTGCCAAAATGATTCTTTTCCATTAAAGGAATCATGGCCCGAGACCATAAAAATGCACTTTTCAGGTGAGCGCTAATCATTTGATCCCAAGCACTCAAAGGCATATCTCGCAGTAAGTAAGCCGGCTTAACTCCAATACCCGCATTATTAACAAGCACATCGCAATGATGAAAATTATTTTCAATTTCTTTGGCTACGGATATAACTTGATTTTCATTAGTAGCATCAGCTAAATAAAAAAAAGCAGGAATATCTACAGCTTTTAATTGCTTAACTGCTGCTTGACCAGCCGTGTCGTCAATATCAATCAGAATGACCTTGCAACCTTCTGCCCCCAATGCAAAAGCATCTGCTAAGCCAATTCCTCTAGCCCCGCCAGTAATAACGGAGACTTTATTTGTTAAGTCAAAATTCACTTTTATCCTTTAATTGCACCAGCTGCCAAGCCTTTAATGAAATATCGACCTAGAAAGACAAACATGAAAAATAAGGGAATTGCGATTAATGTAGCTCCAGCCATTAATTCACCCCAACGGGCATCAAATGAGCCAATTAATGAGGCTAGTCCGACTGGCAAGGTTTTATTCAGATCGCTACTAACAAGAACAAATGCAAAGACATAATCTGTCCAAGATAGTAGAAATGAAAAAATAGATACAGTAATAATCCCGGGGAGTGATAAAGGTAGCACTACACGGAAAAAAGCGCCTGCACGCGAGCATCCATCGACCATTGCTGCTTCTTCTAAATCAAAAGGCATGACTTTAAAAAATCCCCATAGCATCCAAACACCCAGCGGAATTGTTAAGGTGCAGTGGGCTAAAACGACGGCAATTAAGCTATCAGCAAGGCCTAGAGTAGCAAAAATTGACAATAAGGGAATAGCGAGCATTAAAGGTGGAAACATATAGGCATACAACATGCTTCCCACAATCATTGTTTTACCAGGAACGCGATAGCGAGTAACTACATAGGCAATGATGATTGAGATAATTAATGTTATTACAACAACAGCAAGGGCCACAATAATGCTATTCATAAACTGAAGTGGGTAGTCTGTTAATTCAAGCAGATTTTTATATGAGGTGAATTGCCAATCAATTGTTTTTGGGATTAAGGTAGGCACATCAAATAATTCTTTTTCTGGACGAAGGCTCGAGATGATCATCCAGTAAATAGGAAAAAATGACCAGATGCCCAGTAGCACCAAGCTAACTAGCGTAAACAGCGCTGGCCCAGCTTTAACCTTCAATGAGAGCCTTCTTTCTCTTCCAGTGGGTAATAGTAAAAATAAACCAAAATCAAGAGCGAGAGAAGTAGAAAAGATAATGTAGCAACGGCAGCACCTCCGCCGACGTCATACTGTAAAAATGCGCGTCGATAAGCTAATATAGGTAAATGTTCTGTGGCAGAAGAGGGGCCACCTTTGGTTAATAACCAAATAATGTCAAACTTATTAAACATCCAAATACTTCTTAGCAAAATGATTACCATTAGCATGGGTAAAAGCATGGGAATAGTAACGTGCCAGAATCTTGACCACATTCCAGCGCCATCTACTTTTGCAGATTCGTAGAGCGATTTTGGGATAGTTTGTAGGGCTGCCAAAAAAGAAACTGTTACAAACGGAGTCCAGGTCCATACACTTGCCACAATTACAACTGTCATTGCAAGATATGGGTTTTCAAACCAGCTTGGCCTACCAAGTCCTAATTGTTCGGACCAGATTGTTAATAAGCCTAACGTTCCGTCTAGCATCCATTGAAATGCCAAAGCGACTACGACTGTTGGAAGTAGGTAGGGCAAAATTACTAGCCCCCTAATAATAGGCAGGCCTGGAAAATTTCGGTCTAAGAATAATGCAAAGGCAATGCCAAGACAGACTTGCAGGATGATGGTTAAGCAACCAAAAATTAGGCCAACTGATAGCGCCTTCCAAAATATTATTTCATTCAAAATGCGGACATAGTTGCCAAGTCCAACCCAACTTTTATTTGAAACAAAAGATTCCGAATGATAAAAACTTAACTGTATTGCATGTAAAACAGGCAGCAGGATAAGTAACAACACAACAGAAACCGAAGCGATAAAAGCCCATTTAAGGACTTTATCGCTTGAGGTTCTAAATCCTTGCATTTACGAGTTATAAAACGGTTCGATATTTTTTTGACATCACATCAACAGCCTCTGATGCGGGCATACCGTTATATATTACATTTTGTAATCCCTCGGTAATGGCAAAAGTTTCAAACATTTTTCCAGGGCGCGAATCAATACGCGGACCTTCTGTATCAACCGATCTAATAATGACGTCTTTGCGTGTTAGTAAGCTTTTCATAAACTCAACTAAATCAGCATGTTTTTCAATTAAAGGATGGGCTCTCCAGCGAGCATCATCATAGACATCCAATCTAGCTGGCTGGAAGTGTAGCGGTGCTGAGTGTAAAAAATTAATGTATTGGTTTTCAGTAAACCACTCCATAAATTTTAGTGATTCATCTTTCATGGGCGTATTTAAGACTACCCAGCCGTCATAGCCATGATTAACCGCCTGTCCTTTGCCAGCGCTATCGGGATACATAAAAAATCCGGTTTTCGATACCAAGTCTGGGGCTTTATCTTCGATAACCTCCATCAACCTTCCGGCATAGGGGGCATGCGCAACCTGCCCACCTGAATATTGCCCCAAAACTGTACCAAATAGGGCCTGAGTCATACCTTGGGGCATGCTGGGCGACATTTTTTTCATAAACTCAAAATAAGCCATTACTTTAGGTTTATTAGTAGGGTTATCGAGAACTAATGAAAAGTTATCATCTAACATTTTCACGCCATCAGCCCACATATAGCCCAAGGACATCCATTGTGCGGCCGCATTATTACCAAGTGGTTGGGCCACCCCGAATTTGCCATCCCCTGTTAAAACTTTGGCATTTTCAGCCATTTGGTCCCAGGTTGTTGGAACTTTCAAACCCTTTTGCTGATACAAATCTTTCCGATAGTACATCCAGCAGAAATTGTAATCATACGGATACCAGTAATTTTGTCCCTTGATAGGAAATAGAATTCGTGGTCCCCATTTGTGTTTGCTTACCAGGTTATTTAAGGGCACCAATTTACCTGCTTCGGCTAGAATGAAGACATGTCCAGCAAATGCAAGAGTACCAATATCATAAGGAGTTCCTGCCGCAATTGAGGCCTGCAGCTTGCTGTATGCGTCGTCAGGAACGACGGTATCTATAATTACCTTTACTTTGGAGACACGCTCATATTCAGCTGCGGCTACACGCAAAGCCTTAACAGAATCCCTCGAGGGCTCGGCATTAAGGAAACGAATGGTTTTTTGTTGTGCATGAATTGCCGGTGCACCACCAGCGAATAGGGCGGCTCCAGCAACAGCGGCTTTTAAAATTTCGCGACGTTGAACTTTTCCTTGGTTGATGCTATTAGTAGGCTTGCTAGCTTTGTTGATTAATTCATTATTTTTTTTCATTTTTATCTCCCTTTGAAAAACTACATTAAATAAGACTTTCCCCTGATAAACCATCAAAAATATGCCATTTAGATTCTTTTAACGCAATATTTAAATAATCACCAACCTTGTACTGATCTTCCCGGTCACTTAAAACCCTAATTTTCTGATTGTCGGATAATTCAGAAACTAATAATGTATGTGCGCCCATTTGCTCGATCATTGAAATTTTAGTCTGAATGAGACTGCGACCTTTGCTCGATTCTTGTAGGGTTTGTGCTGATATTATTTCAAAATTCTCTGGACGAATTCCCAATACAACTTGATCTAAATTTTTTACATTTAATTTCATGCTTTGATCAAGCATAATTTCTAGAGCATTGCTTTTAAATAGATGCCGACCTTTTTCTGCGGAAATAGCGCCTTCAATTAAATTCATTTCAGGTGCGCCAATGAATCCTGCAACAAATAAATTCACTGGATGATCATAAACCTCTAAGGGGGTACCAATTTGCTGTACCTTACCCTGATTCATGACGACAATACGGTCTCCTAATGTCATGGCCTCCACCTGGTCATGGGTAACATAAACCATATTAATTCCAATACGTTGATGAAGCTGCCCAATTTCTTCCCGCATTCTGATGCGCAACTTAGCGTCTAAATTTGATAATGGTTCGTCCAATAGAAAAACTTCAGGAGACCTAACAAGTGCCCTGCCAAGGGAAACCCGCTGCATCTGTCCGCCGGAAAGCTGTTTAGGTTTTCGCTCTAATAAATTTTCAATGTGTAATATCTCTGCAGCCCATTTAATTTTTTTCTTAATTTCAGCTGGGGTAACTTTACGCATTTTTAAGCCAAAAGCGAGATTTTCATAAACGGTTTTATGGGGATACAAGGCATAGTTTTGAAAAACCATTGCAATATTCCGTTCGCTTGGCTCTAAATACGTAACATCTTTTTGACCGATAAAAATATTTCCTGAGCTCACTTCTTCAAGCCCAGCAATCATCCGTAAGGTCGTAGATTTACCGCAACCAGATGGGCCTACTAAGACAATAAATTCGCCATCAGCTATTTCGAGATTTAAATCGACTACTACTACAGTATTACCAAAGTTTTTGTTGACGTTTTTTAAGATAATTGAAGCCATATTTCTTTAACCAATCAATGCTGATAATTTGTGATTAACATCTTTTAGGCCAGCCTGGGCAGCTTTATAAATAACAAAAAGGCGACTATAAAAAGCCATCCGAGTCGGATTAGGCTGAATAGTTTCTGTCACTCTGATACATTTATTAGCGGCTGAAATTTCATCACTAAAAATTCCTACACCAACGCCCGCAATTAGGGCCGCCCCAAAAGAGGCATCTGTTGTCTCAGATAAAACTATTTCAATGCCCAGTATATCGGCCACAATTTGTCTCCAGGTGCCACTTTTAGCTCCCCCACCAATGATGCGAGCTGACCGAATTTCAATTCCCTGGTCCTTAAATTGCTCTAGTACATCCTTTAAGGAAAAGGCAATTCCTTCGTACAAGGCCCGCGCAAAATGAGCGCGATTATGGCGGAAGGTGATTCCTACAAAATCCGCCCTTAGTAAGGGATCCCAATATGGAGCTCTTTCGCCGTGTAGGTAGGGATGAAACAATAAGCCTTCAGCACCAGGTTGAATTTCACTTGCCAATTGATCCATCAGGTCAAACCCATTAACACCATCATGAGAGCTAAAGAAGGTATCTCTTAGCCAGCGGTGTGCTGAGGCGCAACTATTCGTTCCGGAAATCGTATACCAATGATCCGCAATAACAAATGGATAATTAATCAATGTTTTATGAAGATTAGGTTTTTTGCTAACCACACTTACGGTGCCAGCGGTTGCTAGTTTGACCGTTCCATCACCAGCATGAATTGAGCCTGCACCAAAAGTTTCAATTGAAGTATCTGATGTACCGCATACCACTGGCGTACCTTCCATCAAACCAGTTTCTTTTGCTGCCTTACTAGTCACAACACCAACGATATCTGTAGGTTTTACAATTGGAGGTAGCGCTTCAATTGAACATCCTGCTAGATCGCATAACTCCTTCGACCATTCACCTTTTCTGGCGTCAAATAGTAACGTCCCTACAGCCTCTGTTGCATCCATCTCCCAGGTGCCGGTTAATCTTGACCTGAGCCAATCTTTGGCGACATAAATACGCTTGGTTTTTTGCAGAACTTCCGGTTCATTTCTGCTGAGCCATAAAAATTGGGGTAAGGTCCAAGTGGGGGCAGGAGAGTTAAATCCCAATTCAAGAATTCGGTCCCAGTGCTCATCTTTTAGCTCCTGTGTTTCTTGGCCGCTACGTTGATCATTCCATAAAATTGCCGGCCTAAGGAGGACGCCATTTTCATCCTCCAAAACAGGGGTATGGGCCCCCGCGCTGAATGAAATAGCGGCGATTTCACTTGCCGTGATGTTTGCCTGCTTGATTGCTTTGGGTACAGTTTCTTTAACTGCATCCCACCAATCATGCGGGTTTTGTTCACTCCATCTTGGATTAGGTGAATGGGTCTTCAGGTCTTTGCTTGCCGTGCCTAAGACGTGACCATGGAGATCAATAATCATTGCCTTGAGGCTGCCTGCACCAATATCGATACCCATCAAGCAGGTTTTAGGAGAGAGATTATTATTTTCTGTAGCCATCTTGTGTTCTGCTAATCACAGTATCTAGTATGACTTATTTTTTGGAGTTTAAAGATTGCACTGCATCATCTAGAACTTGCATCATATTTAATCCATATGTGCAATGACCAACGCTGGCTTTAACCGCATTGCGTCTATCTAGGACATCTTTGGTCTCTTGAACCCATTCAAGGTTACCCTGATGCACAGCTAGACAAATGAAAGCCAGCGCCGAAGGGGTTTGTGATTCAATTTGTAACGCTTCAGTGGCCGCATAACTGGAACGACAAGTATTGGGGCAAAAAGCACAAATTTTGAGAGATTTAATTGCTTGACCCATTTTTATAATCCATCTATCAAAGTTATTAAATTAGTTATTTGTTGTCAGGCCTTGAGCCCCATTTGCTAGAGGAAGACCTAGCTTTCCAGGATTAAATAAATTTCCTGGGTCAAGGGCAAGCTTGAGGGACTCAAGGAGATGCATGCCCTCATTTAATTCCTCTTTCATCCATCTTCCCCTAAATAAGCCAACTCCATGGTGATGAGCTATTGAACCACCAAATTGAAGGCAAATAGATTCAATTTTGTCCCACAACTGTAGATGTAATTGATGCGCCTGCAAATTATCCATGGGGGAGAGTCTAATAGTCATATATTGACATAGACCTTCAGGATATATATGTGACCAATGCGCACCAAAATGCAGCTCTGGATAGATGACTTTTACGTCTTTAGCTATCGTTCTGTACATTGCTTCAACTTCAATCCAGCTTGCTGTAACCTCAATCGTGTCCATATAGTAATCATCTGTCTGCCATTGAGTTGAGTAGGATTGGTAGCGCGTTTTTTGCCAATGCTCATAAGGAGCGAGACTAGCTAAGGATGCGCCATATTTTTGTGCAATCTCGATCGAGAGTTTTTTCTCTACTGCTAATAGCTCTGGTAAGCCAGAAAATTTCATAATGCATAAAATTGGTTTTTCCTTAAATTCAGCTATATTTTCAGTGCGTTGGCGGCTTTCCTCGGCGTCATATAGGCGAATAACCTCTGGCCTTAATTCACTCTGCATTATTTCCCGTAGCGCATTGAAGCCAACTTGTAGAGAGGGGAAGGCAAGGACACAGCCTTCGCTATGGGGCGATTTTCTCCAGATTCTTAAGGTGATTTCTGTAATGAACCCAAATACGCCTTCTGATCCCACTAGGATATCTTTAATGCTTGGGCCTACAGATCTTCTAGCAACTGGCCGCACATCTAATAATTTGCCATTTGGCAGGACTGCTTTAAGTCCTAAGACCATATCCTCAATTTTTCCAAATCTTGATGAGGCTTGACCAGCCCCCCGACAAGCAGCCCAGCCACCGACCGTAGACATTGCTATCGATTGCGGATAATGCCCAGCGGTAAAACCACGCTTATTTAGCGCCTCCTCAAATTGCATTCCATTCATTCCAGCCTGAACTGTTACAGTGCCGTTGATTTCGTTGAAATCAATAATCTGATTCATTTTCTTTAAATCAACAATTATTTCACCGTTTAATGGGATAGTTCCACCTAGAACTCCCGATCCGGCACCAAAAGGAATTAAAGCAATTTGATTGGCCAAGCAAAATTGAGTAATGCTAATTAAATCTTCAGTTGACTCCGGCAGAATTACTGCGCTGGGTAGGGTGCCCGGTAATGCACCGGCTCGAATTCGATACAGTCCATGAGGCAGCCTATCCCTAGAATAGGCATAACGATCAGCCTTACCCAATAAAAGCTTATTGCCTCCAATTATTCCCTGTAATTTCTTTGATAATTCTGGGGATATGGGGATGTCCGTAGTACCCATTTTTGGCGCTTTTACAGCATTGCTAATATCCATGAAAACAGCCCTTATATATAAAATAAGCCCAAATTGAACAAACGATTGTTCTAAATCTAACTAAATTTGATTTATAAGTCAATTTATTTGACCTAAGTGTTTTTACTAGGGGTGTTAAAGACATGTTTATATGAGGTTTTTATTGACAAGCATTACTAAGATAGATAAATTGAACAAAGGATTGTTCACGCGCAAATATCGAACTCGAGTTTTTAAGGGTGCGATTTTATTTTCAACCTGTAAAAGGTTTATATGACTAATACAGCAATATCCATCTCGTTCTGGCGCCAGCAGATAAAGGCGCTTTTTATTTTATTTTTTACCGCTATTTTTGCTACTCTGGCATATGCACAAAATTACCCATCTCGCACAATTACAATCGTGATGCCTTATGTTGCTGGCGGAGCAACTGATGCGGGATATAGAGACTTAGCAAAAGTCATGTCCCAGGATTTAGGTCAGCCAATAATCATCGAGAATAAGCCAGGCGCCGGCACAATACTGGGGGCGCAATATGTGGCGCGAGCTAAACCTGATGGCTATACTTTGCTGGCCTCGGTAGTAGCTAATATGGTGACCAGCCCTTTGTTAATGCAAAATCCGCCATACAACCCTATCAAAGATTTTGTTCCTATTTCAATGGTGAGCACTAATCCTTTGATCTTAGTGGCATCTAAATCTTCGGGTATTACTAGTCTGGGGGACTTAATTGCTAAAGCCAAGGCCAAGCCAGGGGAAATAGCAATTGCATCTTATGGTCATGGCACGCCTTCTCATTTGGCGATAGAGTTACTGAAAACTACCGCCAAGATAGACGTTAACCATATTCCCTATAACGGCTCTGCTGCAGCAATGATTGATTTGCGTGGTGGAAGAGTGCCACTGGTAATGGATATTCTGCCCAGTCATGTTCAAACGTTAGCGAATGGTGATGTGATTGGCTTAGCTATTGCCCAGAAAAAACGCTCTGAAATTGCCTCATCCGTCCCCACCTTTCAGGAGGCAGGGCTTCCAGGATTTGAGGCTTTAACTTGGATGGCGTTGTCGGCTCCGGCAGGCACACCAAAAGAAATTATTACAAAAATTAATGAGTCCGTTAAGCGAAGCTCTGCAGATTCCGCTTATCAGGCCGCAATGAGAAACAGAGGCATGCCCGTAACTCCTTCTAGTCCAGAGGAAATGGATCTCATGATTCGAAATGAGACCACAAAGTGGGAAGCAGTAATTCGTAATGCCGGCATAAAAAAAGCGGATTAAGAATTTCTCTAATTTAAGGATAAAGGTAAATGGAAGAAATTTTGCCTGCTGAAAATTTCGCAGGAACTATTGGTAAGACATACCGTGATTCTAAGCCGCATTGGGCAGAGGCAAAAAAAGCTTCACCAGATCATCCTAATATCGTTTTATTAGTTTTAGATGACGTAGGTTTTTCGCATTTGGGTTGCTATGGTTCAGATATTAATACCCCTAGGATCGATGCACTTGCAGCCAAGGGTTTAAGGTTTACGAACTTTCATACCACTGCGATGTGTTCGCCCACTCGAGCAGCTTTACTCACTGGACGACAACATCATGCTGCCGGCATGGGGACAATTGTTGAATGGTGTACAGGATATCCAGGTTATCAGGGCCAAGTTACTAAGCGTGCCGCGACACTGGCAGATATACTGAGGCCGCATGGATATAACACGCATGCTTTGGGTAAGTGGCATCTCATGCGTATGACGGATGCTACCGCAGCAGGCCCTTTTGATTACTGGCCATTGGCTAGGGGCTTTGATCGGTATTATGGCTTTTTAAGTTCATTGACGGACCATTGGAATCCAGAGCTTTTTTGCGACAATCATCCAATTTCTCGACCAGTTAAGCCAGGTTATCACTTAACCGAAGATTTAATTGATAAATCGATTGAATTAATTCGGGACCAGCAATGCGCAGCACCTGGAAAGCCTTTTTTTAGTTATGTTGCATTGGGTGCTTGCCACTCTCCTCATCATGTAGAGCCTAAATATATTGAGCGTTACAAAGGAAAGTATGACTGCGGGTGGGATGAGATTCGCAAGAAATGGTTTAAGAGGCAGATTGAATTAGGTATTATTCCACCAGACACTGTCTTAACTGAAAGAAACAATGAGGTCTTAGCATGGGATTCTTTATCTAGCGATGAACAAAGAGTTTGTGCCCGCATGCAAGAGGTATTTGCTGGTTTTTTAGAGCACACTGATGAGCAGGTGGGTAGATTAGTCGATTATTTAGAATCGATCAACTTATTAGAAAACACCTTATTTGTTATCCTTTCAGATAACGGAGCAAGTGATGAAGGTGGCGATCATGGCAATATCAATATTCGCAAACACTATGCATTTGTTGATGAGTCAATTGAGGAATTAATTGCCAATATTGATAAGTTAGGCAGTGAATATACCTATAACCATTACCCAAAAGGCTGGGGTTTTGCTGGAAATACTCCGCTTAAATGGTTCAAGATGGATACCTTTGGCGGAGGTATTAGAGATCCATTAATTATCCATTGGCCCAATAAAATCAAAGATCAAGGCGGCATTAGACGTCAATATCACCATTGCGTGGATTTTGTCCCTACCGTGCTTGAGTTACTAAGCATTAATGCCCCCCAAAATCATCAGGGCATCGAGCAGCTACCGATCCATGGGAAAAGTATGGCTTATACATTTGATAACGCTCAATCACCCTCGCAGAAAAAAACCCAGTATTTTGAGATGTTAGGAGATCGGGGTATTTGGCATGAGGGATGGAAGGCGGTCACTCGTCATAAAAAAGGTGCCGATTTTGAAGCTGATATATGGGAGCTTTACCACGTTGAAAATGATTTTTCTGAAAATAACAATTTAGCGTTAGAGTATCCAGAAAAATTGAAGATGTTAATAGATTTGTGGTGGTCTGAGGCAGAGAAGTATTTAGTACTTCCGCTGGATGATCGAGATCGCGAAAGAACTGCTGCAAGCTTAAAAGCTACCAGTAGAAAAAAATATATTTACTATCCAGGTATGGCACGTGTAGATAGATTATCTGCTCCTAATGTTGCTAATCGGTCGTACCAAATTGAGGCCGAAATTGAGATTGTTCAGCATGGGGCTAACGGAGTTTTATTTGCCGCAGGCGGACGCTTTGGCGGCTATGTACTTTTTTTACAAGACAATTACTTAATCCATGAATATAACTGCGGTGATGAGCGAAGATTAATTTTAAAATCGCCGTCAAAACTTTCTGCAGGAGCACATCATGTTTCCTTTAGCTTTAAAAAAACTAGTTCTTTAGAAGGCATTGGGATATTGTCATGTGATGGTGTTGAGGTAGCTAGTTTGGCAATGGATAAAATGTGGCCTTTATTACCTAATGCTACAGGTATTCATTGCGGACGCGATGATGGTAGCCCTGTTAGCGAGAGTTACTCCTGCCCAAACACTTTTAATGGAAATTTAAAAAAGCTTATAGTTAAAGTCGAAGACGATCAGGAAATTGACTTTTTGAAAGAATATTACGCAGCTTTAGCTGACGACTAAAATATATCCTCTTAATGAAATCTAGATGTCAAAATTAAAACAAGCACCCAATGTCTTACTCATTATGGTTGATGAGTTAGCCCCTCAGGCCTTACCTCTTTATGGTAACCCAGTTGTGAAGGCCCCTAATATTTCCGCATTAGCTGAGAAGAGCGTCGTATTTAATTCAGCTTATACAAATTCACCTTTATGTGCTCCTGCTCGAGCGTCCTTACTTACGGGGCGTTTGCCAACTGCCGTCGGTGCCTGGGATAACGGTGCGGAGTTAAGCTCCGAATTACCAACAATTGCTCACTATTTAAGAAAATTAGGTTATAGCGCGACCCTTGCTGGAAAGATGCACTTTATTGGACCTGATCAACTTCACGGCTATCAAGCTAGATTAACTACCGATATTTATCCAGCGGATTTTAGTTGGACTGCTAATTGGAGTAGACCGCCAACAGATCCAAATCCGGCAGGAGTTAGTATGAGACCGGTTTTAGAGGCGGGTCCATGTTTAAGAAATTTACAAATTGACTATGACGAAGAAGTGCAATATCAAGCCAAACAATGGATATGGGATCACGCCAGAGATCGGAGCGATGAAAAACCATTTTTTTTAACTGTCTCTTATACACATCCGCATCCACCTTTTGATGCTCAACAAGAGTTTTGGGATCTATATGAGGGGATTGAAATTAATTTACCTCAAGTAGCAGAACTGCCTCCAGAAAGATTAGATCCGGCGAGCTTAGGCCTTTATTACAATCACCGCCGTAATCAAATGCCAGTTTCACAAGAGCAGGTTGTTAGAGCGAGGCGGGCTTACTATGCCATGATAAGTTGGATTGATCGGCAAATAGGTGAACTATTACAAACGCTGAAAAGCGCAGGGCTGGATGAAAATACGATTGTTATTTTTACTTCTGATCATGGTGAGATGCTAGGTGAACGCGGTATGTGGTTCAAAATGTGCATGTATGAATGGTCAGTTAGAGTCCCATTAATAATTTCCTGGCCAAACCATTTTGTCCCTCGGCGCATTGACTCGAATGTTTCCCTGGTAGATTTGTTGCCAACTTTACTAGATATATGTGGGGAATATGCAGAAGAACATGTTTCCCCCGTTGAAAATCTTGCGGGGCATTCTTTGCGAAAGATACTTGAAGTAGGCCATGATCCTCAGTGGCCAGATATTGCAGTCGCTGACTTCACGGCTGGAGGGGTTCCAGGGCCTTTACGAATGTTTAAGTATGGACGCTGGAAACTAATTCATACCGGTGGTCATCCTCCCATGCTATTTGATTTGCTCGCTGATCCCGATGAATTAAATGATTTATCTAATCACCCAAGTTCGCAAAAAATCTTAAATGAATTGCTAGCGATGATGGCTAAGGATTATGATACTGAAAAAATTCATCAGCAAGTTTGCCAAAGTCAAGCACGACGTCTATTCATTCGTGCGGCTGATGAAGCTTGGGAAGATCCTTATCGCTGGAATTGGAAGGCGCAGGCAAATGATGACATCCGCTATGTACGAGGCGGGGGGTTGAAGCATGGCGAACATGCAACCAAAGCGAAAGCGCGTTTTCCTTTTGTAGATACTGATAAAGCCTAAATCAATTTAAGTCAGCGAATAGTCCCAATTGAGAGGCTAAACTATAGGCTCATCAAAGCGGAGGCATCATGAGCGTTAAAAACACTACTTTCGGCCTTACTAGTTTATTTGCTTTTTTCTGTACCTGTTACCTTTGCCATAGTCATGCGCAAACGACAGGCAATTGGCCGAATGGGCAGACCGTCCGCATTATTGTGCCTTTCCCCGGGGGTGCAAGCACCTTAGATTCGGTGGTCCGCGCTATTTCACCAGATATGGGAAA
>Ga0214919_10006257_pt1 | contig 16438 bp, 16 predicted proteins | sample LL1503_MetaG_FD_177994 | JGI IMG/M metagenome (GOLD analysis project Ga0214919, IMG submission 177994) | Freshwater microbial communities from Lake Lanier, Atlanta, Georgia, United States - LL-1503 | ecosystem: Environmental > Aquatic > Freshwater > Lake | place: USA: Georgia | collected... | reverse complement strand
TATTAATAAAATGTATTAATAAAATGTATTAATAAAATGTATTAATAAAATGTATTAATAAAATGTATTAATAAAATGTATTAATAAAATGTATTAATAAAATGTATTAATAAAATGTATTAATAAAATGTATTAATAAATATTTTATTAAAATATATTTAGTAATAATATGGTAAAAAGTATAGCATTTGGTGATTCATTTGTTAATATATTATATTCTTTGAAATCAAATGATTTTGAAATTATAAAATATAAAGGTGCGTTGATTCAAGGTTTAGTTAAACATAATGAAAATTATGAAATGATAATAAAAAAATTAAATAAAAATAAATATGATAATGGATTTTTTGTTTTTGGTAATGTTGATATGAATTTTTATTTTTTCAAGAAAAGATATATTGATAATGTACCAGAAAATGAAATTATTAATACTATTTTAACAAATGCAGAAAAATATGTTAATCTAATTAAAAGTTTAAAAAATATTGACAATAAATATATTATAAATGTTTTCCCTTCAACTGTTGCTGATAAAAATTTTAAAATAATGTTAATAAAATATGGTATTATACCAGAAGATAGAATAACTAATGTTAATGATAAAAATATTAAATATAGTAAAAGAAATAATTTAGTAATTAAATTTAATGATTTATTAGAAAAATATTCAAAATTAAATAATATTCATTTTTGTAATATATATAATTTAATTGTTGATAAAAAAAATCACTTAAATAAAATATTTAAGTTACAACATACTAGTTTAAATATTCATTTTAATAATGAATATATTTTAATGGTTTTTATCAATACATGTTTATCATTTTTATGGGAAACACCCGAAGAATACAATAATATTGTAGAAAAAATAAAACAAACAAGTGATGAATATATTGATAGATTAGTTGAAAGAAATAAAAAAGAACATTTAGATAATCGTTTTAACTTAAAAAAAATTACATTATTTATTAAAAAAAAATTAAAAAGTGAAGGAAAATAAAAATATTTACAGCAATTTTGATTTCAAATGCCAATTTATATAAAAAAATATACTTAAAGACATAATGTGTTTTAGAATTTTTTACTTATATCAGTTTCTATAAATACTTACTCAAAAGAGGAAACATATAGAAAATAACCGGAATGCAATGGAGGTTAGTCGCTATTTTCCGAAGTTTACGAAGGAAAATACAATGAATTTATCGGAGCATTTATGCGTAGATAAAGAACTATTTTCTTGAACGAGTGTGAAAGAAAATATATCAATATAATTAAAAATAGAAGATAATATTGAAATAAAAGAAGAATACAAATATATATGTAAGAAATATAATTTTAAATGCAATATAGTATCAAGATAGAATAAACATATAATAACAGAATTATATATAAAAGGTAAAAAAAAGAGAAGGTAGAAAGATATGATAAATAAAAATTCATTATAGAAATCCAATATCTTATAAAGTAAAAAAAATACACATTAATTTTATAAAAAATGAAATTATTAAAGATAAAAGTATTACACTTAATGAATTATTAATTAAATTTAAAAATGAATTTCCTAATTTTTCAATTAGTTTGATACATTTATACAGAATTATTAAAGATAATTACATATCATTAAAATTATTAAGACTTAGACATGAACCTATAAAAAGATTTGGTAATAATATAAATATAAAAGAAAAACTAAATGATTTTTATGAAGAAATAGAAAAGTATAAAGAAAAAGATGGTATAGATACTGAAAAATTTATAAGAAATAATTTTAGATAATGCAAGTTTTCACAGAAATGAAAAAATAAAATAACTAATAAATAAAAATAATAAAATATTATATATAATAAACTGGAGTGGTAAACGTAAGTTTATGGTTATTTTCCGGAGTTTACGAAGGAAAATAAAAGTAAATTAAAATCAGGATTACAAAAAAAGAAAGGATTAAAATATGAAGAATTAAAAAGAAATATTATCAAAGTCATAAAAGATATACCTATAATTTTTTATTATAAAATATTACACCATTTGCTATTTAAAACGCCCATTTTTATATTAATTATAAATTAAAGTACTTAAAAAGATAACACAAATAATAATTAATGATGAGTAGTTTGAAGTCTATGATGAATTATTCTTTATGTGGTACCGAATTATTACTATGATAATAGATTAAGCTAAAATGCGAAATAATTCTATATTGTACCTTAAAACTTCATATCCGTTTTACGACGGATTATAACCAAATTTTTACACAGCATCTGTGTCTATTATTTTTATAATGGGCGTTTTAAATAGCAAATGGTGTAAAAGGTTTCATATGATAGAAAAAAATTATACAGTAAAAAGAAATTACATAAAAGAAAATATAAGACATATATTGAATAAAAATAAAATATATTTTTATAAAAATCAGCATTTGAATTATTAAAAAGTGTAAATAAAATATATATTTTTTAAAATTTTTTTATGTGTTTAATATATAAATGCCAAATCAAAAAAACACGAAAAATCTTAAAAATCAAAATATTGAAGAATTAAGTGAAACTTATATGGGTATTCCTGGTAAGAATGGAATGATTACTAAAGAACAATTGAAAAAATTTACTAAAGAAGAATTGATTAATATGATTATGAATTTATTAGAAAAAATAAACGATAACCTGGATAATGTTAGTAAAGAACAATTACAACAATTTAGAAACCAATTCGATTATATGTATAGCAAGAATAAATTACATGAATTATCAGGTATTACAAATTCTGCATATACTAAAAAAGCTTTAATTGAACATATAATTCGCAATCAATTAAATGTAAATAAAATTAATAATAATCCTCCACAATTAACTAGACAACCTAAAGTAAGAAATAATAAAATTCATTAAGAAATAATCTATTTTTACACCATTTGATATTTAAAACGCCCATTTTTTTATAAAAATAGACAAAGATGCGGTGTAAAAATTTGGTTATAATCCGTCGTTAACCGGATGTGAAGTTTTTAAGAATTTATTTCTCTACAAAATATTTCTGGTCTTTTTCCTTTTTTAAATATTGTTTTTACAATATTTAACATATTTTGTACAGCATTCTTATCTCTGTTATGAATTTTTTCGCACTTTGGCTTAATATACTGACAAACACCAAAGGTGTTATCAAATTTTAGTTTCGATTTTTGACTCTTTCTAACCAAAAACTTTTCCAATTCACCATTGCAATAACTACATATTTTTGACATTCTAAATTCATTTATTAAATATGTTTCATATTTTGTATTTTTAAATATCCTTCTGAACTTCTTTAGTATTTTTTGTTCTTTCGGTGTAAATTAAAAATAATTATTTAGATTTTCTTAAATTATATATTCCAATACAATAAGCATTCATACTTTTATCAAATATTTTTTCCATTTGTTCAATATTTTCATATAGTGTTTGATATTCATCTGTTGGAACTAATATTGGCATATTATCTTCTTCATTATTTGATATATATTCAAGTTTTATAAAAATTTCATTTTTATCATTTAATAAAAATATAGATTCATTTTTATTAATAAGATATGATATATCTTTTTTTAAATTTTCATTATATAAAAACATTGATGAAAACATTTCATATTCTTTTAAATATAGTTTCCATTGTTTATAATTTTCTTTATTTTTTGTATCTTGAAAATCAAAATCTTGGCAATGTGAACAACCTAAATTTTTTAATATATTTGTTATAAATTCTGTCATTATATACTATAAAAACATATTTATTTTTGTAAGAGAACTATGTAAGAAATATTGTTTTCATCACTATAATGTCGTATTTTTAATTCACTAAATATATTATTTAATAATATGATTAAAAACTTTTTGGAACAATTCTTATTTTTTCCCAATAAAGATTTAAAAAAAATACCATCAGATATTAATATTAAATATGAAGATGTATATGTAACTATAGATAATGAAAGATATCATGGATGGTTTATACAAGGAAATTATAAAAATAGTATAACATTAAATAAAGCTATTTTATTTTTTCATGGTAATGCAGGAAATATTAGTTTTAGATTATATTATATTGAAAAATTATATGAATTAGGGTTTTCATTATTATTTTTTGATTATCCTGGTTTTGGTTTAAGTACGGGAATACCTAATGAAGATAGTTGCATTAAATGTTCTCAAGAATTTTTTAAATTTCTTCTTAATAAAAATTTTAAATCTAAGGATATTATATTTTATGGAGAGTCAATAGGAGGTTCAATTGCAATGTCAATTGCAAATATATATAATATAAAATATTTAATATTACAATCTACTTTTACGGATATTAAAGAAATTATAAAAATAGTGACTACATTTAATATTATTTTTATGGATAATATAGGATTTGAAACATTAGAAAATTTAAAATTGAGATATAAAATTAATAAATTAACAAAAAAAATGAAAACACTTGTAATTCATAGTAACGATGATGAATTAATTGATACAGTACATGCACAAAAATTATCACAATATTCTGATAAATTATATATATGTTCTGGTTCTCATTCTAATATAAATATGGATTCTGATTTTATTTTTAATTTATTATCTTTTATAAAAGAATAAAATTTAATTATAAAAAATTATATATATAATTATATATATACTATGAAAGAACACTTTACTATTAGTTGGCCAAATAGTTATAATTTTCCAAATTTAGTTAATGTAATAATATGTTTAATTGTATCATTTATAATTATTTATCCAATATTAGGCTATGGTTCAATACCTTCTATTATAAGTTTTTTTATATTGTTTGTAATACTATTTGTTATTCTAAAATCAATTACATCTGAAAATTTATCCAATGAATTACCATCAACTTTATATCCATCTCTTCCACATACTGGTTTAGACGGTATTAGTTTAAATTCTTATGTTGCTGGAATGGATACAAACCAATATATTGTTTAAGTTTCTTATGTATTTTCTTTCCATATTTGTTCCAGAAAATAGTTCTTTATCTACGCATAAATGCTCCGATAAATTCATTGTATTTTTTTTCAACATTTGTTCCGGAAAATAGTTCTTTATCTACGCATAAATGCTCCGATAAATTCATTGTATTTTCTTTCCATATTTGTTCCGGAAAATAGTTCTTTATCTACGCATAAATGCTCCGATAAATTCATTGTATTTTCTTTCCATATTTGTTCCAGAAAATAGTTCTTTATCTACGCAATTGTATTTTCTTTCCATATTTGTTCCGGAAAATAGTTCTTTATCTACGCATAAATGCTCCGATAAATTTATTGTATTTTCTTTCCATATTTGTTCCAGAAAATACGAAGGAAATAGATTTTATCATAATTTTAATTTTATAAAAATTAAAATTATTTACAGAAAAGAATCAGAATGAAATAAATATTCATTTCTATTTTCCGGAGTTTACGAAGGAAAATAAAGACAAGAACTGAAACAAATGTGAAAGTTTTTCAATATTTTCCGGAGTTTACGAAGGAAAATAAAGACAAGAACTGAAACAAATGTGAAAGTTTTTCGATATTTTCCGGAGTTTACGAAGGAAAATAAAGACAAGAACTGAAACAAATGTGAAAGTTTTTCGATATTTTCCGGAGTTTACGAAGGAAAATACACTAAATCTGTTGTTTACTAAATATTTTATTATTATGAAGATATGTATAGGAAACTTAGATTAAAATTTATAATTTTTTATTGGAATAGTATATAAAAAAAATATAGATTAATAATATAAATGGAAGAAGAATACCCATATAATTTATTTAAAACAAATAATAATATATCTTACTCAAAGTTAAATGATATATATAGATCTACTTTTTATAAAAATTCTAATAAAACATCAATTTTAAATGATTATAAAACTGACATTAAAAATTTTATAAATAATAATAAATTAGATATAAATGAGTTAAAAAAAATTAAAATATTAGAAAATATTTCAATAAATTATTATGATAAACTTATTAAAACTGATAAAAATGATATTAATAAAGATGTTGATAAAGATATTGAAATATTTTATAAAGAACTTGTATATTTTGAAGATATTATTAGTAAAAATAAAGTTTATATAAAAGATTTTAATAATTCAATACAAAATTTTAATAGTAAAAGTATTAAAACATATAATGAAAAACTATTATATGCAAATCCATTTAATATTGAAAAATTAGAATTGAAATTAGATAAATCAGATAAACTATCTTATTTCAGTAAAATAAATATTATTAATACTAAAAATAATTTTAAAAAATCATTAGATATTCTTACTCAAGGTAACAATATAAATTTATCAGTACCTTCTGTCGGATTAATAGATAATATATTTTCTCAATCTAATAATTCTCCATCTTATTTAAATTTTATTAAAATAATTACTACTATAAAAGATGTTAATCATAAAACAAATCAAGATATTTCATCATTTATACCATTTAAAGATATAGATTTAGATTCAGTTTTATCAAAATTATTATTAAGTACATCTAATAAAAATAATAATAATTTTGTTATAAAAATATTAAAAAATATGATATCGCAAATATCAGTTGATTTAAATGATATATTTTATATAATAACAAAAGATGGTAATAAAATTACTAAAAAAATAAAAACTGAATATATTATACCATATAAATATGATACAAAAGATGAATTAAGTTATATTAGTAAAAGTGATATTGAAAAATATAGAGATATAAAAAATTTATTAAAATTAAATAACGAATTGATAATTAAAGTTATTAAAAAAGTTTTTAACGAAAATTTTACTGATAAAGGAATAAAAGAATTAGAAAAAAAAAATTATAAAAATGTATTAGCATGTTATATATTTTATATTATTAATTTAATGTATGATATTCTTAAAAATTATTTAGATAAAATTGACAATACAATAAGAGATGTAGCATTATCAAAAAATACAATTTTTGGTATTTTAAATATAAAAGATGCATTTCAATTTACGTCATCATTAAAATTATCATTATATAAATTTAAAATAATACTATTAAATAATTTTTATTATTTATTTATTCCTGCAAATATAATTTCTGGAAATTATGGTATGGAATTAGATGAATATAATTGTTTTCTTCCATTATCTACATTATTAAATGATAATAATACCATATATGCTAAATATCCATTTAGAACAACTAGTAATACTGGATTAGAAGAAACAATCAATGTTGATAATGATTTGTTAAAAAAATTTATAATAAATATATTTAATAATTATGATATATATAATCAAAAATTTATATTAGAATTTGGAGGTTGGGCATTTAATTATTCTATTACAAAAAAAGCATGTACATTTTTATCAGGTTATTTTACAATTCTTGAAAAATCAAATATATTTGACATTTTTATAATAGATTTAATTATCAATAATATTAATAAATATAAAAAAATTCCGATTGAATTAATTACTGTATTAAAATCATTTGAAGAATTAATAAAAAAAAATAATTTATCAAAAGATGATAAATATAATTTGGAAATAGAAATATATAATTTATATGATAGTTTTATGGAAAAATCAACTAACTATTGGAATAAATTAAAAAAAATAAAAAAATCTAATAATAATAAAACTATATATTTATTATGTTTTAATACTTTTTTTATTAGAGCAGAATCTATTTTGAGTATTATTAAATATAAAATAGCAGATATAAATTTAAAAAATATATTAATAGAAAAATGTTTAAAAAGAAAAAAATATTATGAAGATATTATTAAAAAAAATATATAGAATTTATTTTTTTATATTTTTAGTAGAAATTTTTTCTTAGAAGAGTATAATAGATGAATACAGAAAAAATAAATAAAGATTCAACTCATGAGTTTAATAATTTATATAAACTTATTGATGATGATAATGGAAAAATAAAAGAATGTTTTTATTATTTATTATTTAAAGATTTGATTCAAATAAATAATGAAAAATATAAAAAAATGAGTTCAAAAGATTTTACAGAAAATAGTAATGATATATTATTAGATTATTTATATAATATATATTTTAAAATATCTAATAATCAGCCTTATTTATTACCAATATTAAAAAGTAATATTATTAAAAAAAAAAATGAAATTGAATCAAAATTAAAAGAATGCAAAGAGCATATGGATATTTTAAAAAAAAATTATGATAATATTTTATTGATTGAATATATACCAATAAAAGATGATATTAAATTTTTATTTGAAAACAAAACTGTTTTAAGAATTACAGAACCCGATATTTTTAATGTATTATTATCAGAATTTATTACTAGATATATATTTAGTTCAATAGAATATAATAAAAATATTAGTGTAAATATTTTAGAAAATAAAAATCAAAAAATAGATGAAAAAATAGATGAAAAAATAGATTCTTTATTTGACTATTTTAAGTATGAAAATTTTTATTCACCTGAAAAAATAAATAGTTATATAAATAAAAATAATAATATTATTGAATTTAATAAATTTAGTGAAATTCATGATAATTTTAAATATTGGTATATTTTGATATCATTAATTGACCAAATATTTAGTGCTAATAGTAAATATAATAATATTTTTAATAAAAATGACAGAATAAAATATATTAAAAGTATTTTATCACCAAATATAAAAAAAGAAAAAAGTAATAGTAATAAAAAAACTAATTTTTTAAAAAAATTTTTTGGTAAAGGTGGTGCTAATATAAATAAAAAAAAATTACCTAAAAAAAATGATCCATTAAAATCAGTTTTAAATAATTTAACTTCTAGAAAATCATTACCTAAACAAAATAGAAAAAATCTTACTTTACCTTCAACACATTCACAACTTTTAAATCATGCTACTATAATAAAAGAATATGAACGTATATTTTTAATATCTAATTTAAAAAAAGTTTATATAGATTCATACAACACAAATCTTGAAGATTATTTTATTCAAAAAATCGATACAAAAAATAATAAAATTACATATGATAAAAATTCACTTTTTATAAATCCTTTTAGTAATGCACAATCAATTAAATTAAATAATATAATCAATATAAAAGATGACAAAACTTATACAAAAGATGAAATAAAACAAAAAATTAAACACTCAGAATTTATTTTTAAAATATTTGAATTTTTAAATAATTATTTAAATAATAATAATTTTGAAGAAATAGACAATTTTACATTTATAGTTAAAAAAAAATTAATTTTAATATTATATAAATTATATGAAATTAAATCTATTATTTATAATAAGTATATCTCTATTATAAATTCATTGTTTGATTTAAATAGTGCAAAAAATAGTACACAAAGTAGTACACAAAGAGATAATAATGTTGTTGTAGTTAAAACTTTAAAAAATAATAATATAATTGTTAAAAAAAAAGTAGAACAAAATATATTAAATAATAGTAGTGTTAATATTACTGTGAAAATTAAATTATTAACAAATAAAATTATGGAACTTAATAACAAACAAGGTATTGTTTTTTATGATATGGAAAAACTTCAATTAGAAGATAAACTTAAAAAATTAATTGTTGATAAATATAATATACAGAAAAGAATCTAAGCTTTAGTGAAATTTGTGTCTGGATTTTACTCACTATTTATTTTAAGTTCTTCTACAATATGTTTTAAAATTTCTTTTTTATATTTTTCATCTGATAATTTATGAATAAAATATTGATTCATAATAAAATCTTCACATGTTATATTACTTGTATCATCATCTAATGTATTGTATTTTAAAAATAAACTTTGAATATTTCCACATAATATATTTATAATATGATTACCATACAGATCTTTATTCCATTTACCATTATAATAATATTCAAATGAGCGAACACTAATTATTTTAATTGGATATACATATTTATTATTTTTATCATTTTTATAATATAATTTAAAAATATACATGAATGATCTATAATCATTATACTTAAGTGCTTTTAATACTTCTTTTTTATCAATATTTAGAATTTCACTTTTAATTTCAAGTAAGTTTATGGTTTCTTTTTGTTCTAATTCTTGATTTGGTATATTTAATTTATTTTCTATATTCAAAATTCTTTTTTCTAATAAATCCATTTTATCATCGAATTTTTTATTTAATTGATTTATTCCATTTGACATTTCAGAAGAAATAATTAACATTTTTTCTAAAAAAACATTTAAAGATATATTTGCTTCATCATTTTTACGTACAATTTTAATAATTTTTGATTTTTTATCAGTGTTCATTTTTAATAATAAATTTAACTGTTTTTAAAATTTAGGTTTTTTTTTTTTCAATTTTTATTTTTAATAATAAAATAATAAATATATTTTATTATAATATGGAGTTATCAAACAAAAAACAGAAAGGAGGTAAATTAATAAAAAAAGAGCCCAAAATATTAGAAAAAAAGCCTTATGTATTAGAAATTACAAAAATTAAAACTAATAAATTAAACCAAAATTTAGAAAATTTTAGTAAAGAATTCTCACCATTATCAGGGTCTGAATTAGAGTATGAACCTGATAAATATAACAAAAATTTATCAATAAAAGAAACACATAATTGTTATTCATATGCTTTAGGAAAAATTGTTAAAGGATTGAAGTCAAAAGCACAACCTGGATATGCTTCTGGATTTAGTTATATTTTAAGTTCTGATTATGATTGTGAAAAATTTAAAGATAGATTAAAAAGTGATAATCCCATGAGTTATTTACAAAGTTTTGATGAATCTTGTGTAGCAGGATTTTATAAAATATTTTTAGCATTAGATGTTAAAAATGACTATCATTGGTATAAACAAGATAGTAATGGATATTGGTCACATAAACCAGGTGCAAGTAATGTAATAAATATAGATGCTGATGGTAATTTAATAAAAAATCCAGTTTTATCAAATAGAAATTTTGGCAGAAGAAACTATTATAAACCATGTTTTTTTGCATGTATTTATTCTGATTTATCAAGAGCATTAGATAATATATATGGTAATACATGGTGAAATACAATAAATTAAAATTTTTATTTAGGTTATAGCAATGAATATTCATTTATCTTTTCGGTATTTTATTTAATTATATATTATTTTTTTTTTATTTAATATATATATAACTACTATGGTTAAAAAAAATCATAAATCACCTTATGTATTAGAAATACCTAAAATGGTTATTAATGAAGGATTATTAGATAATCCAGTAATGTTTAAATCTAAACTTGAATTCACACCACTATCTGGTTCTGAACGTCCATATAATCCAGATGAGTGGAACAAAAATTCAAAAATAAAAGAAAGTCATAATTGTTATTCATATGCATTAGGAAAAATTCTTCCAGGTTTAGATTCTAAAGCACAACCAGGTTATGCATCTGGATATAATCATATTAATGATAATGAATATGACTGTAAATCATTTAGAGAAAGATTAAAAAATGATTCACCTGGTAGTTATTTAGAAACATTTGATAATTCTTGTATACCTGGATTTTATAAAGTTTTCATGGCATTAGATGTTAAAAATGATTATCATTGGTGGTTAAATAATGATGATGGATATTGGTCGCATAAACCAGGATCAACCGAAGTTACAAATGTTGATGCAGATGGAAATAAAATAAAAAATCCTTTAAAAGCAAATAGAAATTATGGATCATTAAATTATTATAAACCATGTTTTTTTGCATGTATACAATCTGAATTATCAAGAGCAATTGATACTATTTATGATATACATTCATTTAATGAATGGTAAAATTTTTAGAATAAGAATGCAATGAAGGTTTATCTCTATTTATGGACTTTCATGTGATACTGCTTCAAGTGCTTGCTTTATGCCTTCCATTGACATACTTGTACTACTGTTTAGATGATCAATCAGCCATACTGGAAGTGATAAAGATACTCTTTTTAGCTCTTGTACAAGTTGTTCCATTTGAATTACACATGGTTTTGGTGCATCACGATCTATCTTTAGAGTTTTAGGGAAATCTTTTGATTCAATATCATAAATTTCTTCAGGATTTATTGTGACGTGTCCTAATAGTAGCTTTACGTAAACTGAAACCAATTTTGGCTTGTTTACACACTTGCCTAATTTGGTTGGTTTTGAAGTTACTATTTTGTCTCCATCATATACATTTGCCATTCCATTTTCTAAGCTAGGACACAATTCCGCAATTATATTTGCAATAGTATTTAAGTAGTCTTGTAACTTAAAACCGAAAAATGTATTTTCCGTCGATAAAATAGTCTGAAACATACCTATTACGTGAAATGTTTGATCAATTATCGGACTTTTACCATCACATGCGAAAACTTTTTGTTTTCCTGTTTCCAACATTGTTAGTTGCTCATCATAGAAATAACGAAAAGATTTCAACATTTGTGGTGTTGATTCAGCACGAATCCATCCATTTGTAGTTATGCGAAATGATTCCGGCAATTCAGATATTCCTTTCAGAGCATCTATCAATAAGCGTCCAATAAATATTTTTACCATAGATTGGCGTATTTCTTTATCATCACTTATGGGGTTTTCCATGAAAAAATGGTACTCACATGATTCTCCTGTTGGAAAATTAACACTAAATCGTGCATTATTTTCGTCAAAGAAATTTATATTTGTATCAATTTTGAAAAGATGTTTCTTCTTACCAAAATCTGCCACGAATGAGCTTTCACCACTTTTACCTGATTTAAGCTCAATAATAACTACTCGATTACTATGTTCAGTAAATCCAAGTAGGTCAAACTCTTGGGTTATTCCAAGATGAGCATGATCATTAGAAAGTTTAGAGTTGAATTTAAGATATTCAAACTCAGATTGATACTTTTCTAATAATGCATTACGCATTTCATTCTCATATTTTTCCCCCTTGCTTTGTTCTTTAGACATTTTGGCCGCCATGTTATTGAATATATTTGGTAAAAATAACTATTATTTATATTTTTTTAACCATCATTTTTTTTATAAAAAAATACTTACGATAAATTTATTTATATAATATTTTATATTCGCTATAATGAGTTGATTCAAAAGTTTCATATACTAATGTATTTATTTTTGCTTTATTTGCAAAAATTTCATTATATATATCTTTATTCGTGATAAAAGTTTGATATTTTATATCATTATTCTTTATTTTCTCTTTTAATTGAATATTTTCAACTTCTAATTCCCTGTTTCTTTGATATAATAAATTATCATTTACAGTATTTTTTATCTTTTCTTCTTTTTCTACTATTTTTTTTTCATATTCAAGTCTTTTTTTTTCAAAATTTTCTATTTCAATAATTTCTTTTTTTAAAGAATTATTAATTTTAGAATAATCAACTGTTTTTGGTGAAATAGATTTCATTTCTTTAGTAGCAAAAGTAGGAGATAAAGTTGGGAAATCTTTTTCATCAAATGCATTTTCTTTTAAGCATAAAGATGAATCTATACTACGATTCTTTTCTTCAAAATTTCTCCCAGTATTTACATATCTATTTCTGTTTGAATATACTGAAGATTCATCTTCTAATTTATCTTTTGACAAAACTGTTGACAAATCTATAGATTTATCAACACTAATATTTACATGTGTATCAACAACTGGTGGTATATCAATAGATTTATCAACACTAATATTTACATGTGTATCAACAACTGGATGTATATCAATAGATTTATTTACACTAATATTTACATGTGTATCAACAACTGGAGGTATATCAATAGATTTATCTACATACATATTTGTAACTGATTTCTCATTGTTTAAAGAATATAATGCTATAGCTTCCTTTATCGAAATTTCTTTAGTTTTTAATTTCATATCAAATGGAATACCAATTACATTAAACTTTGTTCCTTTTAAAACTAATTTCAAATCAATATGCATTCCAAATGTAATTCTATCATTTGTTGATAAACTAAAACAAATAACAAAATATTTAGTATTAAACTTAATACGTATATATCTACCTTCTTCACAATTTTTACAGTTTTTATTTATATAATTACAAATTGTATAAATTGGTTTTTTACCCTCTAAATTTATTTTTGCGTCATCAATTGACTTTTTTATATCAATAACATTTGTAGGGTATTTAATAAACTTACAATATTCACCTGAAAATGGTATATTGTGTTGCAATTTATTGTCACAATTTTCATTTTTTAAACACTTTAAACAACCACCCTGATTTAATAATTTAGATAGAAAGTAAGTTTGTTCTTGTGTTGAAGATGCCATATCGTATTATATTATTCTGATGAGTATTTTTAATAAATTAGTCATTTATACGAAATAAAAAATCAATTTTTTTTCAAATATGTTATGATTTTATTGGAGTATTTTCCTTCGTAAACTTCAGTTTACTACATATTTTTCAAAGTTTATGAAGAAAAATATAATAATTAAATTTTTTAATTATTATATATAACCATTATAACTATTACCATTATAATAATATCACATAATACAAATATTGGATTAATCACTATTTATTTGTATAAAGTTTTATTTATTTATATATACATATAAATATATCTTTAAGTAGTTTTAGATAAAAACTACCCAGAATAAATAATATATTTTAATATAGTATTTTCCTTCGTAAACTCCGGAGTATAGCGATGAATCTACGCTAAATCTCCGATTCTTTTCTGTATGTGTTTAAGAAGAATTAACAAATGATTTAATTAAAATTATAAAACTAAAGAAACCAAAAAATAATAATTATACAGTTTTATACACTTCTATTGTAACCCCATGCAATTATAGAAATGCGTCCATTATTAAATCCTTTATTTGGTTCAATTTGTGGTATACCATGTTTCCATTCAATATTTATATTTTTTGCGAAAGCATATGCTGTACAATTCAAAAGTGGTATTGAAATTACTGTTTTTGATTTTACATGTTCAAACGCAACATCTCTTGTTGCACCAAATGAAACACCTACTGTAAAATTCTGATTTTTAGCAATATGTTCTTTTATTGCTGCGGCGTCATGATGAAATGGTTTCCAATCATTGGAATCTTTGTATAAGTTAAAACGCGTACTTTTAATCTCCATATGAAAATATTTTTCTATTTCTTTCAATATCATATTAAATGTTGGTACTTTATCTTTCCAATTTTGATTATCATCTGCTATAAGATGATTGTCACCATGCCATTTTTTCCATAACTTATCATTATCTATATTTGTTTCTTCTATTTCTTTCAATAAATTATCATATATTTCATTTTGTTTAGTTTCATTTATAAAATTTGAAACAATTACAACATCATTTTCACTATATGATTCTTTGCTTTGATTAACTAATATATTCATATTTGCTGGGTTATAACTGGGAACAAAATTTTCGGTATTTTTGGGTTTATTTTTTTTATGTTGTTGATAAATATTCGTTTCATTACTATTTTTTTCTGTATGTTTGAACTTACAATTTTCACCTCTATCACATTTACCTTCAAAAAAATAATTTCTACATACTTCTTTATCATGAATAAATTTACATTTATCTCCATGAGTACACTCTCTTTTTAAGTAAAATTTGCATATTTTTGTTTTACACCTTTGCACATTTAAAACGCCGATTTTAAGGCAGATAATTTTTTAGTTTTCGTGTTCTATTTGATGGTTTTTTTACATATTTTTCTGTTCTATTATACGCTCCCTTAAATATATTTTCATACTTCTCTTTTGGAATATCTCTTATTACCTTTTCTATATTTTCTTTTAGTTTTTCGTGTGTTAATCCGTCTAACTTTTGTAATCTTGACTTTAACATACTAAAATAATTTTCAATTGAATTGGTAAAATGTTGATATGGAACAGCATATAATATATTATTATGTTTATTTACCAATTCTTTTATTCTTTCGTTTCTATGACTACTTGCATTATCTAAAATAATTAATTTATTTTTGAACTTTGTAGTTATATATTTCTCTAAAAACTCAACTAATCTATCTGTATTTATTCCACTCTTTTCATATAACTCCCAACCTAAAACACCTTTGGTAGAAATAGCAAATATTCCAGTATATTTTTTGAATACTTCTTGACTTTGTGTTTTTATTACACATCTTTTACCAAGTTCATTATAACAATGATTTCGTTTTTGTAATGATTTTATACTTGTTTCATCAATACATATAATATCTTCTATTTTATATTTTTTCACTTCATCATAAAACTCTTTTATTTTCTTATTTATATCAATATCCTTACCAAAACGCTTATTCGGTTCGTGTCTAATTCTTGTAATTTTCAAAGTAATATTATTATCATTAACTATTCGGTTCAAATGAAAACGACTTAATGTTAATGTAGGATATTTTTCTTTGAGTTTTTCAAGTAAATCCTGCATTGTAATTGTTCTATTTTTCTTTATTTCATCCAATATAAACTT
>Ga0214919_10006256_pt1 | contig 16440 bp, 13 predicted proteins | sample LL1503_MetaG_FD_177994 | JGI IMG/M metagenome (GOLD analysis project Ga0214919, IMG submission 177994) | Freshwater microbial communities from Lake Lanier, Atlanta, Georgia, United States - LL-1503 | ecosystem: Environmental > Aquatic > Freshwater > Lake | place: USA: Georgia | collected... | reverse complement strand
TTACACCTTTGGAGATTTAAAATGCCGATTTTTTATAAATAATATTATTTTATTCTTTATAATTTTTTAATCTTTTACTTGATTTTCTTGATGTTTTTTTTATATATACATCATCCCTTTTATATGATCCAATTAATAAATTTTTATAAGTTTTTTGTGGGAAGCATAGCCTTATTTCATTAATAGCTTTTGTTATATTTAATTTAATTTCATTATAGGTTAAACCTTCTAATTTTTGTAACTTTGACTTTAATATACTAAAATAAAATTCTATACAGTTAGTGAAATGCTGATAAGGAATCGAATATAATAATTTATTATCTTTTTCTATTACTTTTTTAATTTTATCATTTCTATGAGAACTTGCATTATCTAATATTATTACTTTATTTTTATAAATTGATGTTATATTTTCTTCTAAAAATTCATATAATCTATCACTATCAATACCACCTTTATTATATAAAGTCCATCCTATAACACCTTTATAATTAATTGCAAATATTGCTGTATATTTTTTAAATACTTCCTGTGAATTTGTTGTTATCACACGAAATAAATAAAATACTTTAGTATTTTATTTATTTTTATTTTTTAAAGAAAATTTTATTTTCTTTAAAAAACATCTTTTACCAACGTCATTATAACAATGATGTCTTTTTTGTAATGCATTTATACTAGTTTCATCGATTGAGACGATATCTTTAATATTATATTTTTTTATTTCATTATAAAATTCTTTTAATTTTTCATTAATATTTATATCTTTACCAAATCTTTTAGTTGGTTTATGTCTAATATGAGTTAATTTTAATGATACATAATTATCTTTAATAATATCTGCTAAATGTCTTCTAGTTAATTCTAAATCTTTATATTTATCTTTTAATTTGCTTAATAATACTTCTTCAGCTTTGCGAGAGTAATTGTTTTATTCTTTTTTATTTCTTCTAAAACAAATTTAATATGTTCTTTTTTAACTTTATAAGATATTGATTTTCTATTATGTCTCTTAATACTATCGTCATTTTCATATCTTTCTACCCATCTCATTAAACTTCTCACAGAACATTTAAAAATATTACATACATCTTCTTGTTAAATAAAAAAAATAATTTTTTTTATTTAAGAACTATTTTCATAGCTTTGCTATGAAAATTCTTGTGTTTTATTACTATTTAAATAATATTCTACAGCACTTATTTTATAATCTTCACTTTTATGTTTAGTTGTCATATATTATAACATAATATATTTAAAAATATATTATATATATTATGTAATGAATGAATCAAAAGAAGATATTATTAAATTAAAATTAGAAATAGAAGAATTAAAAAATAAAAATTTAATATTAGAAGAAAAATTAAAATCATATACTAATAATCATCGTCATAAAAAATATTATGATAATAATTCGGAAATTGTTAAAGAAAGAGCCAGACAATATATGCTTAAAATAAAAGAAACTAATCCTGAAAAATTAAAAGAATGGCAACATAATGCATATTTAAAACGCAAAGAAAAAATTAATAACAAAATTACTACCGGAGTAATTTTATAGCTCTGCTAGAAAAATGAAATTAAAATTATTTAAAAATTAACATATTAAAGTATTTAATGAATAACATTGAAAAAGGTTATCAATATGAATTATATATTAATAATTATCTAAATACTTTAGATAATATAAAAATCGCTTATTTATGGAAAGATATTCCAGAATACTTATTATTTGATTATGGTTTTATGGGCTACGCCCACAAGGACCCTACGGGTCCGGTTAAATCTTATAATGATAATAGATTAAATAGAAAAACTAATAATATTAATAAACTTGAAGATATTGGGTCAGATATTATTTATATTAATCAAAATGATGAATGTATTATTGTTCAATGTAAAAATTACACAAAATCTATAAAGATTGAAGATTTATCGGGATTCTTTTTTATTATGTGTAAACATATTGATAAAATTGGTGAAATATATTATACTAATAAATTAAGTAAAAAAATATTATTAGAATATAATGATGATGATAGAATTAAATTAATAAAAAAAGAAATAATACAAGAAAATCATATAATAAATATTATAAAACCTTATGATTATCAAGATAAAATTATTAAACTAGCCAATGATTATTATAAGAATAATAATACTGGAATTATAAGTTGTCCTTGTGGTACTGGTAAAACTTTAATTAGTTGTTATATTGCTATGAATTATGATATTGGTATAATGATTACTCCGCTTAAACAATATGCTAAACAAAATTGTGATAGATTTAAAATTTATGAAAATGATAGAAAATCATTATTAATTGATTCAGATGGAACAAGAAATATAACAGATATAAATGAATTTATTAAAAATAATAGTAAAATATTATTATCTGTAACATATAAATCTTGCGATATTATTTGTGAAATTATAGATAAGTTAGAAAATGTATTTATTATATTTGATGAATTTCATAATTTTAGTTATAATAATATCTATGATGAATCTGATAATATCTATAAATTAATAAATAATGATAATATTAAAAAATTATATTTATCCGCAACACCAAGAATTTATGAGTTGGAAGATAATAATGATATTGATGTTAATGAAATATTTGGAGATTATATTTATAAAATGTCATTTAATGAAGCTATTGATAATAAATATATTAGTGATTATGAATTATATTTACCTATTTTTGGTAATGATAGTATTGAAGAAATAAATAATTTAAATATTCATGAAAATTATTTACTTAAATTACAATTCTTAATTGAAGCTATTAAAATGCAAGGTAATTTAAAAGTTATTGTTTATGTAAGAACCCATGAAGAAATAGATACTTTTATTTCAGAGTTTAATAAGATTAATAAATATTATGCTTATGATGTGGATATTAATAAAATAACTTGCAATGATAGTTATACTAATAGAACTAAAATATTAGATGATTTTTCTAAGAGTAATAAAATTAACATATTATTAAGTGTCCATATATTAGATGAAGCAATTGATATACCTAGTTGTAATTCAATATATATGACTTATGTAAGTTCATCTAAAATAAAAAATATTCAGAGGATGAGTCGTGCTATGAGATATCAAAATAATAAAATCGCTAAGATATTTTTATTTTGTAAAGATATTGATGAAAGTATATCATATATAAGTTCAATAAGAGAATATGATACAGACTTTATTAAAAAAATCAATTATTTAGATGTATCAGAAAATATTAAAAATAAAAAAGAAAGATTACAGATATCTAATAAAAATGTTGAAAAAAATAAAATAAAAATTTTAGGTATTAAATTATATAGAAGTGATAATTGGAATAAAATGTTAGAAAAAGTTAAAAAGTATATAGATGAACATAATAAGCGACCTTCTAGTAATCATACAAATATAGAAATAAAAAAATTAGGAAGATGGATTGATACTCAATTAAAAAATTATAAAGATAAAAATCAAATAATGCAAAATAAAGAAATATACAATAAATGGACTTATTTTATAAATAATGATAAATATAAAATATATTTTGAAGATAAAAATATTATATGGTGCGATACTTTGGAAAAAGTAAAAATGTATATAGATTATAATAATAAAATACCATCTAGTACTGATAAAAATAATGAAATTAAATTATTAGGTACATGGATATCTAATCAACAAACAAATTATAAAAATAATAAAGATAGAATGACAAATATAGATATATATAATAAATGGACAGAATTTATTAATGATAATAAATATAAAAGTTATTTTGAAGCTAATGATATTATATGGATTAATACTTTAGATAAAGTAAAAAAATATATAAATGAAAATAAAAAAAAACCATCTAATACTGATATTAATAAAGATATAAAAGTATTAAGTAAATGGATTAGTCATCAATTAATAAATTATAAAAATCAAGATCGAATAATGAAAAATATAGATATATATAATAAATGGACAGAATTTATAAATGATAACCAATATAAAATATATTTTGAAGATAATAATATTAAATGGTTTGAGATTTTAGAAAAAGTTAAAATATATATAGATAATAATAATAAAAGACCATCAAGTATAGATAAAAACATTGAAATTAAAATATTGGGAACATGGATTAGTAATCAACAAAATAATTATAAAAATAATAAAGCTAGTATGTTAAATGAAGAAATATATAATAAATGGGTTGATTTTATAAATGATGATAAATATAAAATATATTATGAAGATATTGATATAGTATGGAATAAAAATTTAGATAAAGTTAAAAGATATATTGATGATAATAATAAACGACCATCAAATAGTGATATAAATAAAGATATATCAAGTTTAGGTATATGGATTAGTAATCAAATAAAAAATTATAAAAATAAAAAAATGTCAAATGAAGTAATATATAATAATTGGATAGAATTTATAAATGATAATAAATATAAAATATATTTTGAAGATAATAATATTAAATGGTTTGAAACTTTAGAAAAAGTTAAAATATATATAGATGTAAATAATATGAAACCATCTACGCATAATATAAATATAGATATTAAAATATTGGGTACATGGATTGGTACTCAATTAAAAAATTATAAAAATAAAAAAGAAATAATGAAAAATGAAAATATATATAATAAATGGACTGAATTTATTAATAATAATAAATATAAAATATATTTTGAAGATAATAATATTAAATGGTTGAAAACTTTAAAAAAAGTTTTAAAGTATATTGATGATAATAATAAAAGACCTAATCCAAATAGTAATAATACAAATAAAGAAATAAAAAAATTAGGTAAATGTATAGGTACTCAATTAATGTATTATAAAAATAAACAATATATAATGTCTAATGAAGATATTTATAATAAATGGATTAATTTTATAAATAATGAAAAATATAAAAAGTATTTTTAATATTTATTAATCATTTTTATTTAAAAAATATAGTCATTATTAATAATGACTATATTTTTTGTATATTTATCTTAGAAGTTATAGACTTAAAATAAAATGACATATGTTAATATAATTAATATTAAATAAGTAGATATACTTGTATGTGATATAACTCAAAATTATATATTCAGTAATAAAATATTATACCAAATACAAATGCTATGATTGAATTAGATAATGTATAATAATATTTCAAAATTAGTACTATAATATTACTCTTGGAGTTTAATAGAAAAATAAGTTATAAAATAACATTTTATGCATAGTCCGTCTCACTATAATAGTGAGACAATAGACTATGATATAAAATTTATTACCAAAATAAACAGTAATATTAATTACTAGAGATAGAGTTTAATATTTAATTATATTTATAACATAAAACTATATTTAAAGATTTATTAATATATATATTTATATGAAACCAAAAGTTAAAATAAAAAATGATTCTATTGAATGTTTTGATTATATGAAAACTAATAAAGATAATCTTAAAAATATTATTAAAGATACTTCCATTTTACCTATTATTGAAGAATTAGTAATTAGAACTAATAAAATAGTTATTCATGCTTATCAATTCTTAAAATTATATTTATTACATCTTTATGAAAATAATATACCATTTCCAGAATTAACCAAAGATTATATTTCTGATATATTTAAAGTTATTACCAAGCGCAAATGTGGATCTGGTGGTTATACAGAAAAGAATATGCCATTACAATTGCAAATTTTAACTAATTTTTATAAGTCACATTATTCACAAACTATTTCTGAGTCAAATGATGATATTTTATATTATGATAAATTAAGTTATATTTTACCATATGAATCAATTGATATGATAACTAATATTAATAATAATATTCAAGAACATTTTATAAGTCATCTTAATAGATATGTAAATGTAGTATTTAATTTAAAATCTAAAAAAGAAAGTATAACAAAAAATACTAAAGATAAATTATTAAGAAAAGAATTACATAAAAATTTATATCAAGAATTTAATAAAATAAAAAAAGATTTAACTACATTTAATGAAGAACTAATTAGTGATCATCAATATCATGAATGGATAAATTTACAGAAACAAAAATTATTTCCTAACAAAACATCATTTGACTCTAAGAGTAATAATATTCATTATGAATTAAAATCTAATACTCAATATTTTTTAACAGGTATGTTTCATATGTGTAATGAACTTGAAAAAATAAATAATGAAAGAATTATTAATAGTCAAGATCAAATTAAATTATTTAATGTATTACCATTAAGAACTAATATTATTGCAAAAAATATTTGTATTGATACATGTGGATTAATATCTAATTTATTAGGTAATGAATCTACATCAGAACATTTAAAAAATTATAAAAAAGATGATAATCAATTTGAATTATGGAATAGATTTTTTAGATTAAATAAACAAGTATTTAAGAAAAATAATTATATGTTTAATTATATGATACGAACTGATGGAATCTCGTGTTGTATATTATTTATTAGAGTAGATAAAAACGGTAAACTATTATCTAAAACATATCAAAATAAAAAATGTTGTCAAACAGATAATATGAAGTATATAGAAGATATAGAAATAACCTCAGAATTAAAAAAGAAACGTATTGTATGTATTGATCCAAATGTATCATCTGATTTAATATATTGTGGTTCTAGAAATGAAAATAATGAATTAATTACTTTTAGGTATACTCAAAATCAAAGACGATTAGAAACAAGGAAAAAAAAATATAGTAAAATAATAGATAATGTTAATAAAGAAACTATTGTAAATAATAAATCAGTAAAAGAGATAGAAACATTACTCTCAGAGTCAAAATTAAATAGTAAAACTTGTAATTATGATAAATTTAAAGAATATTGTATTGAGAAAAATAAAATTAATAAATTATTATTTAAACATTATGAACAAACATTTTTTAGAAAATTTAAATTAAATGCATTTATAAATACTCAAAAAAGTGAAAGTAAAATGATTCAAAATTTCAAAAATAAATTTGGTGATCCTCAAATTACTGCTATAGTTGTAGGCGATTTTAGTAAAGATCATAATATGAAAGGATTGGAACCAGCTGTTAATAAAAGATTTAGAAGATTATTTAAAAATACAGGATATGAAACTTATTTAATAAATGAATTTAGAACATCAAAGTTATGTAATTGTTGTAATAATGAATTAGAAACATTCATTATGAAACCAAGTAAAAAACCAAAAACAAAAGGTCAATTATGTCAATGTTTTGGGTTACTCCGATGCAAGTCTGTAATGCCTCAGTGCAAAGTAATCCATAATAGAGACAAAAATGCAGTTCAGAATATGTTAAATATTGTTGAATCAATATTTAACACTGGAAAAAGACCAATAAAATTTACAAGAGAGACTTCATTTCCATTACACGATGGAATATAACCAAATTTTTATACTTTAAGATTTTTTTTTTGCTGATTAAATCGGCATTTTAAATCTCCAAAGGTGTAAAATAGACAAGATATTTATATATAAAAGTTAAAGAACTAATAATATTAAATTTTTATTAACATATATTTAATAAATAATTAATAAGAAATAAAATTATAAAATAAAATTAAAATTTTATTTCTTATTAATTATTATATATGATAAATAATTTTAATCAAGATGAAAATTTTAATGCAAATAAATTGTATTATGATAAGTATTTAAAATATAAAAGAAAATATGTAAAATTAAATATTAGTGGTGGAATGTCAGATGATATTTTTCAGGCATTTAAAGAAAATTTTAAGGGCTATAAAATACCTATTATTAACTATGAAAGTAAACCAACTAATCCAACAAGCGGTTATCCACAAAGTTTATTACCAGAAGTAGAATTTAGAAAAAAACTAGATAGTATGATACAATATTTAAAAGAACAACGAACCCGTCTAGAAGAAATTAAACTAAAAATTAAAAAAGAACAAGATGAACTTAGAGAACAACAAAGAATAGTTAAAGAAGAAGAAGAAAGATTACAAAAAATAGCCGCTGAATTGGAAAGAAAACAAAAAGAAGAACAAGAAAAACAAGAAAAATTAGCTGCTGAAAGGGAAATAAAACATAAACAAGAAATGGAAAAAAAAAGAATTGATGACGAAATATTATTAAAGATTGAAGAATCAATTAATACATTTGAACTTGAACTTGGCGAGTTTTCTAATGTAGAATCTTCAAATGAAGGAAAACGATTACAATATGATGAATATAAAAAACAATTACAAAGATTTGAAAAAACATATACACCAGAAAACTATACAAAAAAAGTAGCAGAATTCACAAAAAAATTAGAAGAATACGATTTTTTTTTTTTTTATTCAAAACTAAGAAAAATGATAGATTCATCATATATTAAATTAATTATAAATATTAGTGATAAAATATTACAAGTCCCAATAGGTTCTGATGCCACTAGTCAAATATATTCATATAATGATGGTAAAAATAAATATGCATTATCATTACAAGATGAGCCTATTTACGATACAAATGAAATATTATTATTAATATATTTAAACCAAATAAAATTAGGCAATGCCGCAGATTGTACAGAAGCACAAATGCCTGTATTTTCAGAGTTTATAAATATATTATTTGATTTTGAAAATTTAAAATATTATTTATGTTATAAATTATATACAGATGATTTACTTAATTATTTAAAATTTTTAAATTATCAATATGATGACAATAAAACAAATATTACCCAAATTTTAAATACTATAACAGAAAATTTAGATAAAAAATTTAAAAAATTATTAGAAATTAATTATATTTGTCTTGATATTAAATTAGAAAATATTTTAGTATCATATAATAAATTAACATATAAATATAGTGAAATAGTATTACATGATTATGATTTAACCGGATGTTGTCAGAAAGATAATGCGACTATTCCAAATTGTACAATTAGTGATAAGGAAAAAAAATTTTTAGAAATATATTATAAATTAATAATTTATTTTCGGTGCAAACATAATAAATATATTAAAGATAATAGAACTCGTATTCGTAAATTTAAATATTTACCAATACTATTATATGAAGAATATTTTAAAGGAATATCTGATGAATTATTAGAATCTTTTTTTATTTATATTTTTAAAGATAGAAAAAAACCTGATCATAAAGCAACGCCTCTAGAAGTTGATGAGAAAGAGCCAACCTATAAGAGAATATTATATTATTTTAATAATTATATAATATGGTTTTTAAAATATTATGACTTACCCACACTAGATGATTATAGCGCTAAACAATTTAAAGACATAATAAAGGGAATTGTTAATGACAAAATTAATTTTCAATTGGAATATATTAGCGATATTTTACATTTCAATTAAAATTATATTATAAATACTATTATTTTAATTGATAAGATAGTAATATAATAAAAAATATTAATTTTTTAATAATTATAATTAATAATTTATAAGTAATTATATATGATTAGTAATTTTTACCAAGATGAAAAAATTAATGTTAATAAATTTTACCAAGATGAAAAAATTAATGTTAATAAATTTTACCAAGATGAAAAAATTAATGTTAATAAATTTTACCAAGATGAAAAAATTAATGTTAATAAATTTTATAACTCATTATATATATATGATAAATAATTTTTACAAAGATGAAAAAATTAATGTTAATAATTTTTACAAAGATGAAAAAATTAATGTAAATAAATTTTACCAAGATGAAAAAATTAATGTAAATAAATTTTATAACTCATTATATATATATGATAAATAATTTTTACAAAGATGAAAAAATTAATGTTAATAATTTTTACAAAGATGAAAAAATTAATGTTAATAATTTTTACAAAGATGAAAAAATTAATGTTAATAATTTTTACCAAGAAAAGTATTTAAAATATAAACAAAAATATATTAAACTAAAAATTGGAGGTGCTGACTTACAAACAAAATCCAATATTGTAGCTACCATATCTGTTCTTAAACAAAAATTGAAAAGTCTAGGTCCTCAAGTAGCCACAATTAATAAAGAAAAAACTCAATTAGCTACTAAGTTTTCTAGAGCAGAACAAACATTTCTTGCTTTAAAACAAAAATTATATGAAGCAGAACAAAAATTATATGAAGCGGAACAAACATTTCTTGCTTTAAAACAAAAATTATATGAAGCGGAACAAAAATTATATGAAGCGGAACAAACATTTCTTGCTTTAAAACAAAAATTATATGAAGCGGAACAAAAATTATTTGAAGCGGACCAATATAAAAAGAATATATACGCCGAAGCAAATCAAGCACGAGAAAAACTTATTAAGTTAGATAAACAAATATTCGAAAATATACAGAAGCTGAAAGAATATAATCATTATTTAATTCAATATTATATTCAAAATTTTTATTATCAAATAATTTCCCAAATAAAAATTAATCCAATAGAAATAAAAAATTTAGAGGAATTTTTAATAAATTTAGGTGAAAAAATTGGTTCAGGAACTTACAGTAAAATATATTTATATACTGAGAATGATAATAAATATGTATTATCTCTACAACATGAACCCACTTATGATGTAAATGAAATAGAATTATTATTATATCTAAATACAATTAAATTAGATGATTTAAAAACATCAGTATTTTCAGAATTTATAAATGTATATTTTGATTTTGATAAGTTACAATATTATTTATGTTATAAATATTATACAGGTGATTTATATCAATATTTGTTATTTTTAAATAATAAATTAAAATCACTTGATTTAGAGTGTACTTCTAATGGAATATCAGATTCTAAGTCTAATGATACATCTGATTCTATTAAAAGTATTTTAAATAAAATAGAAGAAGACTTAAATATAAAATTTAAAAAATTATTACAAATTAATTATATTTGTCTTGATATTAAATTGCAAAATATTTTAGTATCATATAATGAATCTGAAATTGATTATACTGAACTAGTCTTACATGATTATGATTTAACATCATGTTGTCAAAAAAGTATTATTCAAAATTGTAAAATTCATGATAATGAAAAAATATATTTAGAAATATATTATAAATTAATAATTTATTTTCAGTGTAAACATTATAAAAATAATAAAACTAAAATGCCACATTTACCGGCTTTGTTATATGAAGAGTATTTTAAAAATATAAATGATGAGAGTTTCCAATCTTTTTTTGATTATATTTTACAAGATATGGTTTTACCGGAAGGAGTTATACCAGAGGATTTAACACATAAAAGAATATATTTTTTTTTTCATTATTATATAACAAGTACAAAAACAGGATTTTTAAGATATTATGACATACAAATATTAAGTACAAACAGTAAACAATTATGTAAATTAATTAAAGATATTATAAATAATAAAATTTCTTATATTGTTACTTAAAAAAAAAAAAATATATTTTTATATAAATGAATTATATAAATCAATTTGGACCATCTTTTTGTTATTGTTGCAATCCAGATATAATAGATGTTTTAACAATTCCAATGGCTAGACCTAGTATAGCTTATGATGTATATGTTCCAAGATTTTGTCATCGTTGTTCAAATATTAATTCACCATTTTTTGTTAGTAAAATTAATATAGAAGGAAAACCTTACCATAAGTTAGGTTTGCCATCAAATCCAATGAATTTTATACCCAATGAATCTGATAATCTATATAGATTTTTAAGATATATCAATTGTTTAAATAGTAATATAGATAAACCATTATCTTTTGAAGAAAAATATATTTGTAAGAGAGTTTATTTACCAATTCAAGACAAATATTATAATATAGAAAACTATCATAATATGTTTGGCCATTCTGATATTTTATTTATACAATATAGAGCACTTCATTATTTTAAACCTTACATTATAAATGGTTTGAATATTGAATTAGTAGTTAAATATAATAATAATATAACTAGTTTTTTACCAGAAAAAATAATAAAAAATAAATATTTTTTATCAAAAATATTTGGTAATTTTGGAACAATAATTAATCAAACCAATAAAATAGAAATTTTTAATATTGTAAATACACATGATGATATAATTCCACCAAAACTTATAGTATTAGATTTTCCCAAAAAAATAACATTATAAATAAAAAATTGATTTATATATTTTTTTCATCTAAAAAAAAAATTAAGTTTACCTATTATTTTAAATTAAATACATCTAACAATGGAAGACATTAATATAAAAGTTGTTGATATAAAAAATATTAATGTAAAAGTAGTTGATATCTCTGCTAAAATAATAATAGATGTTGATATATCAAAAAAAAGTTATCTAAATCAAATTTATAATATGTTATATTCATTATATTTTCATTGCAACTTTGATTTATTATTTAATAAAAAAATAATTACGCCATTAGAAAAAATAAGTAATTTAAGTAATGAATCAATAATTATTTTTGATATAGTGACATATCAAAAATTAAATTTTTTTAAATTAGATTTTAATTCATATTTAGCAATTAATAATAATGGCTTAATAATTGATTGGATGCCTGAATATCAATATCCCAATAATGATAATTTAAATAATTATAATTTTTTAAAAAATTATCTAAATTATAATTATAACTGTTTATCAATTATTAAAATTTGTAATATAATTTTTTTTCATGCTGCAGTATTATTTGAGAATGGTTTATTAATAATATTATGTTATAATAAAAAAAAGATTATTCATATATTTCATAATGTTACTAAAATATTAAAAACCACTAATATAATAGGAATACTTATAAATAACAATAAATTAATTACTTGTAATTATTTAGGACAAATTTTTAAAGATGATAACTTAACTAATTTAGATTATAAATATATATACTCAAATTCAAAACTGTTTTTCATAATAGGACATCAATCTATTACAATAGTAACCCATAAATATTATCCTTATCCGACTGATAAATTATTAATACTTAAATATAATATTAATAATATTTATCAAATATATGATAATTGGACATCATCAAAGATAGCCATTATTAAAGAAAATAATTCTTTACTATCATTTAATATAGTTATTAATTATCATATATTTGATGGAAATATTATTTTAGATGAAAATATTGATAATCCAGATTTAAAAATAAAAAAAATACTATGTATAGATATTTCGTTTGTTGCACTTACTTATGATAATTTAGTTTTTATTTGGGGTAATAATAAATTATTAATAGACTTTTATGATATATGTAAAAATGAATTAGTTGATGTTGAAGATATTGTAGTTACTAATTTAGCAATTGGAATTCTAAAAAAAAATAATACTATAATTATTATATCAATTTATGAAAAAATAACTATATATAGAACTTGTATAGATATAGATTATACATATATTAAATTCATCTCTACAAAATTAAATATATTTGGATTAGCAGATAATAATAAAGTGTATCAAATAAAATTACTAGATTCTAATTATTCTTGCTTACATATTGAAATATTTAATGATATTAAAGAATTATATAAATCTAAAACAGACATATTAGTTGTTTCTAATGATAATATAATATATGCTTATAATCCAAATAAAAATATAATATATTATCAACAGCAAATTTTGGATTTTAAATCAATAAGAATTCATGAACATACTTTTATAATCATTAGAAATAATGGTGAATTAATAAAAATTAATGATAATGATACTGATACATTTAACAATATTGTAAAATTTATAAAATTTTAAAATATTCTTAAAAATTATTTAAATTATTTAATTTAAATAATTTTATATAATAGAAAACTATTATATCATTTCTTGGTTAAAATTCATAAATTTTTTATTCTTGGTTAAAATAAAAAATTTTATATCATATTAAATTTAATATTAGATTATTATAAATTAAATAAGGACTAAATATAAAAAAGTAATATTAAATATGAATAATTTTTAGTAGAAATATATTTAATTACTAATTGGGTATATTTTAAATTGTGTTCGATTTATTTGTATTACAATTGGTTCATTTTCTATTTTCATTGATTGTTTCAAATGAATTAATGTACCATATCTAGAATTATTATCCGAAAGTAAAAATTTATTATCTTGAAATTTAATACTTGCATGATATCTAGATACTGATAAATCTCTAATATTAACATCATTATCAATAGCACGTCCAATTGTTCCTATTTTATTATCTATTAATGAAATATAATAAATTCTATCTGTTGAAATGTTTTTTAATACAATATAAGGTGGTTGTGCTATTAGAAAATCTTCTCTTGATTCAAAAGGTTCCGTCCATTGGGGAATACTAATACAAAGTGTAACAACCTGTAATTTAATACAACCTATTTTAATTATATCTCCTAGTAATATGTTATAATACTGGTCTGTCATTTCTTTTACTACTAGCCAAATTTTTGTTATACTACTACTTGGATTTTTATTAATCCAGAAATCATCTTGTATCTGAACTATACGAAACATAAAATGTTTTATGTTTATTGTGGTAAGCCTCTCAATAATATCTTCATCTGTAGTAATATCTATTACTTCTATTGAATTTATCATAAGTATGAAAATAGATGATTTAGATATTGTAATATCTTCTAAACTAAAACTACCTAAGTGATTATCAAATAAGTTTTTATTTTCTGTTACCCATGTTTTTGATTTAATTTTCAGTTGAGTTCTTGGTACCTGTTCTTCCATAGGTTAAGATAATTAAATTTTATATTATGATGAATATAAAGGTAAATTTAAGGTGAATAACTTATATTTTTAAACAATATATATAAAAAAAATCATTTTTTTTATATTTATTCATATTATATTCAAAATAAATTATTTAATAGGTTGAAGCGTTATGACATTAGTATTAGAAGACACTGATAAAATAGATACAACTGCTGATAGTTGAACTATATAAAGGGATTCTGAGACTATTATATAATATTTTTTTTTAATTAATTGTTATTGTTTTATTAAAATATATTTTTAATATATTTTTTAATAAATACTGATTTATCTATTTTTTTTTTTTTTATCATAAAAATATTTGTTATAATATATTGATAAAAATATTAAATATTTATTTAATCTTGATTATGTCAGATTTTTAAGAAATTATATTATATAAAATATAAAAAAAATTTGATGTAATATGATGTTGATTAATCAAATGTAATATAATATTAATTAATCAATTTCAGTAGCATCAATCTTAATTTGAAACTCAGCCGTTAATTTATTTATTATTCTTGATAATAATATACGATTAGTTTCTAAATTTTTTGTTATAGTTTGTGTTATAGGTGCTATAGATGATGTTGGTGTTATAGGTGCTATAAATGGTGTAGCTGATGTAGTAGTTGGTGTTATAGATATTATAGATGATGTTGGTGTTGGTGTTAGCCATGTTATATCTGGTATTAATTGTATACTTAATTTTATAATATATTTATATGATATATTAGGTAGTATAACTACATTTGGTGTAAAACTGAAAAATAAACTATTATAACCAGTATAATAATTAAGAGATTTATTATTAAGTCTAATATCTTTTGTACTCCCATTTTTACCATAAATTCTAACATATAAATCATATGTAATATAATTATAAATTTTTAATAAATTATCTTGAAATATTTTAATATAATTATCTGTATTAAATGGTGGATTAAAGTTTTCAATTGATATTTTTGTTGAAGGATAACAACATATATTAAGAAAACTAATTACTGTTGTTTTTTCTGATATATAAGTATCTAAAATATTATTACCTATTTTAATATCTTGTTCAAATGTTGTACGCCACCATTCCTGATTTAGAAAAAATGATAAAGAAATAATACCATTTCTACCATTAGTATTTAAAGTAGTTGGTTTATCATAGTTAACTTGTATTTGCTTAGTAGATACAGCAGGTACACTATTATCTACAAGATGAGCCACATAGTATGGTTTATTAAGTAAATAATTTTTTATATAACTAATATAATTAGGTTGATTTTCATTATTATAATGTATTATTTCATCTTTTGAACTTTGTAATAATTTATCTATTTTATTATTTTCATTAATATTATGTATTATTTCATCTTTTGAACTTTGAAATAATTTATCTATTTTATTATTTTTATTAATATTATGTATTTCATCTTTTGAACTTTGAAATAATTTATTTATTTTATTATTTTCATTCATATCATATTCTTTATCTTTTAAATTTTGAAATAATTTATCTATTTTATTATTTTTATTCATATCATATTCTTCATCTTTTAAATTTTGAAATAATTCAATTGAATCATTATTTATTATTATATTACTATTATTTACAAATTCTTCTTTTGAATTTGTAAATATTTCAATTGATTCATTATTAAATTTTGAATTACACTTATAATCTCCATTTGCTGAATAAAAAATGATTTAGT
>Ga0214919_10006255_pt1 | contig 16441 bp, 17 predicted proteins | sample LL1503_MetaG_FD_177994 | JGI IMG/M metagenome (GOLD analysis project Ga0214919, IMG submission 177994) | Freshwater microbial communities from Lake Lanier, Atlanta, Georgia, United States - LL-1503 | ecosystem: Environmental > Aquatic > Freshwater > Lake | place: USA: Georgia | collected... | reverse complement strand
TTCGAGGTCGGCGAACCGGAGCAGCGGCGCGCCGCTCTGCCGCTCGCCAAGGTACTCGCCCGGACCACGCAGGTGCAGGTCGGCGCGGGCGACTTCAAAGCCATCGGCATTTTCGTAAATCACCTTCAGTCGCGCGCGAGCCATCTGTGAAAGGGGATTGGCATAGAGCAGGATGCAGTGGCTTTCGCGCCGGCCGCGCCCGACCCGGCCGCGCAACTGGTGCAACTGGGCGAGCCCGAACCGCTCCGCGTGCTCTATGACCATCAGCGAGGCGTTCGGCACATCCACGCCCACTTCGATCACCGTAGTGCAGACCACAAGTTGCAGCCGGTTGTCATTGAAAGCCTGCATGGTCGCGGCCTTCTCCACGGGTGGCAGGCGACCATGCAGCAGGCCCACCTTCAGTTCCGGGAACTCCGCCTGCATCTCGCTGTAGGTATCGAGCGCGGTCTGCAGGTCCAGCGTTTCAGACTCCTCGATCAGCGGGCACACCCAGTACGCCTGCTCACCGGCGGCGCACGCGGCGCGTATGCGCGACAGCACCTCGTCGCGCCGGGCGTTTGACACCAGGCGGGTCATGACCGGCGTGCGGCCCGGCGGCAGCTCGTCGATCACGGAGACGTCGAGGTCGGCGTAGTAACTCATCGACAAGGTGCGGGGTATGGGCGTTGCGCTCATCATGAGCTGGTGCGGAACCACGCCTTCCGCATCCGCCTTCCGGCGCAGCGCCAGCCTCTGCTGCACGCCAAACCGGTGCTGCTCGTCGACCACCGCCAGCGCCAACCGCGCGAATTCAACCCCCTGCTGGAACAGGGCATGAGTCCCGACAACGACCCCGGGCCCCTCCTCCGCAACAGCCGCAAGTGCAGCACGCTTGTCCCGCGTCGCCAGCCCCCCATGCAGCCAGGTGACCTTGACGCCCAATGGACCGAGCCACTCGGAAAATTTGCGGTAGTGCTGCTCGGCCAGGAGTTCCGTAGGGGCCATGACGGCTGCCTGCCATCCCGTATCGACTGCGGCGAGTGCCGCCAGCGCCGCAAGGATCGTCTTGCCGCTGCCGACATCCCCCTGCAACAGCCTTTGCATCGGATGGGCCTGCCCGACGTCGGCGGTGATCTCCGCCAGGCAGCGCTGCTGGGCGCGGGTCAGGCGAAACGGCAGGGCGCCCATGAAGCCGGCTAGGAGCGGGCCGTTGGTTCGCAGCACCGGGGCCGACCGGCTGCGCCGGGCGAGATAGTGCATGCGCATCGACAACTGCTGCGCCAGCAACTCGTCGAATTTCACGCGATGCCATGCCGGGTGCGTGCGCTCGGCCAGCGCCAGCGAATCCACGCCGGGCGGCGGCAAGTGCAAAAAGCGGACCGCGCCCGCAAAGTCCTGCAGCTGATGGCGCTCCCGGATCGAAGGCGGGACGGAGTCGGCGAGCGGCTCGGTGGCCAGCGCGTCGAGCACTGCCGCCCGGAGCGCCGGCTGGGTCACGCCAGCGGTCGCCGGGTACACGGGCGTGAGCGAGTCAGGAAGGGGCGTCCCGGGGTGGACCAGGCGGGTCCGGGGATGGAGCAACTCCAACCCTGCGTGCCCATGCCTGACCTCGCCGAAGGCCCGGACACGCAGGCCATCCTCGATCGCCCGCTCGAACTGCTTCAGCTGGCTGGGATAGAAGTTGAAATACCGCAGCACGAGCGGCACCTCTCCCGACACCAGATGCACAACCAATTGGCGACGCGGCCGATACGCGACCTCGGCCCGCAGCACCTCGCCCTCGACAAGGACAGGCGTATCACGGGGGGCCTCATCCGCCGGCGTCAGGGTGGTTTCGTCCTCGTAGCGCATCGGCAGGTGGAGGACGAGGTCCAACCGCGACCGGATGCCGAGTTTTTCGAGCTTTTTTGCAAACCCCGCCGCAGCCTTCCCAGCGGGCTTCGGAGCTTTCACCCTGCGAAGAGGATCGCGTCGATCTCGACCAGTGCCCCGCGCGGCAGGCTCGCCACGCCGATCGCTACGCGCGCAGGATACGGCTCGCGCAGGTAACGGGCCATGACCTCGTTGACGCGCGCAAAATGCGCAAGGTCCGTGAGGTAGACCGTCATGCGCACTGCGCGCTCGAGACTGAGATCGGCCGCCAGCGCGATCGCCGAGAGATTGCGGAACACCCGGTCGATCTGCGCATCAATGCCCTCGACGAGCTGCATCGTCGCGGGATCAAAACCGATCTGCCCGGAGATATAGACCGTATCGCCGGCGCGGATCGCCTGCGAATAGGTGCCGATGGCGGCCGGCGCCTCTTTAGAATGGATGGCGGTTTTCGCTGTGGTCATGATGCGGCGGTTAGAATCGATCCATGGTGACCGAGGTATCTTAGCCCAAGTGAATGCCGCACTGATCGACCGCCTCGAGAAACTCCTCGGCACGCCGCGCGACGGGGCCCTGCTGCGGTACTCCCTCGGGAACGAGCACCTGAAAGGCGGGGAGGCCGGGCCGGCCGCGATTCGCTTTCGCGAAGCGGTGGACAGAGATCCTGGCTTTTCGGCCGCCTGGAAGCTGCTGGGCAAGGCGCTGGCGGACTCCGGGCAGCCCGCCGAAGCCCTGGCGGCTTGGAGGAGCGGCATCGAAGCCGCGGAAAGAAAAGGCGACAAGCAGGCCGGCAAGGAAATGGCCGTGTTCGCCCGTCGCATCGAAAAAGCGCTCGGCGGCGACTAGTCCCGGATCGTCTCGAAGATATCGCGGAAATCGGCGACACCAGACCGGAACGCGGCGAGCATGCCCGGATCGAAGTGCGAAGGCATCGACTTGCTGTCCCCCAGCAGCATGGTCGATGCTGCCGCAGCGTGGTCCATGGCAGGCTTGTAAGGTCGTCGGCTGCGCAGCGTGTCGTAGATGTCGCACAGCTTGGTAATGCGTGCCGCCAACGGGATCGCCTCCCCCGTCAGGCCGCCCGGGTATCCGCTCCCGTCCCAGTGCTCATGGTGTGCACGGGCTATGTCGGCCGCCATGGCGAGGTAAGGCGAAGAATTCAGCGCCAGCATCCGGCCGCCGATTTCGGTGTGCGTCTTCATGATGTCCCACTCTTCGTGGCCCAGCGCCTCGGGCTTTTCGAGGATGCGGTCGGGAATGCCGATCTTGCCGATGTCGTGCAGCTGGCTGGCAAACCCGATGATCACCCGGAAGCCTGCATCCAGGCCCAGCCGCTGCGAAAGGAGCGTTGCGTACAAACCCATCCGCTTCACGTGGGCGCCGGATTCGTCGTCACGGTGGGCGGCCGCGCGGATCAGCGTGTGGATGGTTTCACGGTTGCTGCGCTCGAGTTCCTCGGTACGCAACTCGACCTTGCGCTCGAGCACGGCGTTCTGCCCTGCGAGCTCGTCCTGGAAGCGCTTCATTCGCAGCAGGTTCTGCAGGCGGATCTTGAGCTCCAGGCGATCGACCGGCCGGGCAAGAAAGTCATCCGCCCCCTCGGCCAGCCCCTTGATCCGGGACTCCTTGTCCTCCAGCGCCGAAACGATGACGATCGGCAGCGTCCGCGTGCGCTCCTCGGCGCGGAGCCTGCGGGCCACCTCGAAGCCGTCCATGCCTGGCATCACCACGTCGAGGATGACGAGATCCACAGGCCGCTTGGCAGCGATCGCCAGGGCCTCCTCGCCATTGGTGGCCACGAGGGTCTTGTAACCCTGAGCCTGCACGATCAGCGTCATCAGCTCGCGTGTCAGCGGCTGATCGTCGACGATCAGGATCCGTGCTTGGGTGGCTTCTTCTGCGGGCTGCATGCAACCCGGATTCTGCACTGGAATCGGTTCCCTTTCCTTACGCCGCACCCCATCTGGTCAAATCGGCGCCGGCGGCAACACAAGGAGGGTTTCCCGTGAATGCTCACCGTTCGAAGGTTGTTCCGCCCTTACTAGCCTCTGCGTTTGGGTACCAATAGGGCACTAATTACACGAACCCGGCCTTCTGATTATATTTAACTATTTTATTTAATTGGTGCCGGCTAGAGGAATCGAACCCCCGACCTTCTGATTACAAATCAGCTGCTCTACCAACTGAGCTAAGCCGGCGTCGAAATCGAGTCCGGTAGTATAGCGAATTGGATTCGAGGATCGGGCATGACACCGCGTTCGCTGACACGTGCAGGGCTGGCCCTCGGGGCAGCGGGCTGCGCCGCCCTGCTGGGCTACGGCTTCTATCTCCAGTATTTCGATGGCCAGGACCCCTGTCCGCTGTGCCTCGTGCAGCGCGGGTTCTATTTCGGCCTGCTCTTCGTCTTCGTGGCCGCGGCAATTCACGGCTCCGGCAAAGTGCGCAGCATCGTCTACGGTGCGTTTGGGTTCCTGCTCGCCGCAGGCGGGGCCGGCACCGCGGGCCGGCAGGTCTGGCTGCAACACTTGCCGCCGGACCAGGTGCCCAAGTGCGGGCCCGACCTGTACTACATGATCGACCACTTCCCGCTCGGCAAGGTCGTCGCCAACCTGTTTCGCGGATCGGGGCAGTGTGCAGAAGTAACCTGGCGCTTCCTCGGCTTGTCGATCGCCGAATGGTCGCTGATGTGCTTCGTGAGTTTCGGCGTGCTCGCCCTGGTGACGCTTTTTCGCCGCAACAAGTAGCGGATCAGGCCGCCCGGACTTCCTGCAAGTCCGCCGTCGCAGTCAGCGCCATGCCCCGGCGATAGACTTCGCCGATCAGGATCAACGCCGGGCCTGAGCCCAGTGCCTTGGCCGTTTCGCCAAGACCGGCAATCGTCGTGAAATGGCGGCGTTCGTCCTCGAGGGAAGCATTTTCGACGATGGCAGCGGGCGTGCAGCCTGGGCGGCCCGAGGCGATCAGGGCTTGTGCAATACCCTCGGCTTCCCCAGCCCCCATGTAGATGACTGCGGTATCGGCCGACGAAGCCGCCTTGACCCAGTTGCCCTTGGCCTCGCCTTCCCCGGTCCTCGGAGTCACGAAGGCCACGCTACGGGATACGCCCCGGCGGGTCAGGGAGATGCCGAGGTCCGCACTGGCGGCAAGCGCTGCGGTAACGCCCGGGACCACTTCGTACCGGATGCCTGCCGCGTTGAGCGCATCGATTTCCTCCTGCGCACGCCCGAACAGCATCGGGTCGCCGCCCTTCAACCGCACGACGATAGCGTGGGAGCGCGCTGCATCGACCAGCCGCTTGTTGATGAACCGCTGCGCAGCGGAGTGCCGGCCGCAGCGCTTGCCGACCGCAACCTTTTCCGCCCGTGTCGCGAGGGCAATGATCTCCGGATTGACCAACGCATCGTGGAAAAGGATGTCCGCCTGCTCGAGCAGGCGCGCAGCGCGAAGCGTAAGGAGGTCAGCCGCCCCCGGACCGGCGCCAACGAGATACACCGTGCCGGCCGGCTCCAGGGATGGGGCGAGGTTCATGCCGCCCTCCGTCGGAACAAGGGCTGCGGCCGCTCTACCGAGGCCTGGTAGCCTTCGCTGAAGTCCGACAACGACTCCAGAGCCGTCTCGAGGTTCGCGCCCTCGGCCAGCGCAAAGCTGTCGTAGCCGCAGCGCGAAAGGTAGAACAAGTTATCGCGCAGGACCTCGCCTACCGCGCGGAGTTCGCCCGTGTAGCCATAGCGCTCGCGCAGAAGCCGCCCGATCGAGTAACCGCGCCCGTCGGTGAACTGGGGAAATTCGACCGCGATCACCGCGATGCCCTCGAGCCGTCCAGCGATCGACGCGGGGTCGTCGGACGGCCCGAGCAGGACACCGGGTTCGCCGCTCCATTGGACGAGCGGCACCAGCCGCTCGCCTTCAGGCAGCGCGACGATCTTCCGCTGCCGGATGATGAGTGCCATATACACGCTCCTTGAAGGGTTCGATGCCGATGCGCCAGACGGTGTCCACGAAACGCTCGGCGTCGCTGTCGCGGCTCTCGAGGTACACCTCGATCAGCTTGCCGACCACGTTCGGTACTTCGTCGCGGGCGAAGGACGGCCCGATGACCTTGCCCACCGCTGCCGGCGCACCCGGACGGGTCAGCCCCTGGTTGCCGCCAATGGTCACCTGGTACCACTCCTCGCCATGCTTATCCACGCCGAGCACGCCGATGTGGCCGACGTGGTGATGGCCGCAGGAATTGATGCACCCCGAGATATTCAGGTCCAGTTCGCCGATGTCATGCTGGAAGTCGAGGTCGTCGAACTTCTGCTGGATCGCGTCCGCGACAGGAAGTGACTTCGCATTGGCCAGCGAGCAGAAGTCGCCGCCCGGGCAGGCGATGATGTTGGTGATCAATCCGATATTGGGCGAAGCGAGCCCCTGCACTCGCAAGGACTGCCACAACTCGTACAGGTCCGCCTGGCGGACATCGGCGAGGATCAGATTCTGCTCGTGGGAAACGCGCAGCTCACCGAAAGAGTACTGGTCTGCGAGATCCGCAATCGCGTCCATCTGGTCAGCGGTGGCATCGCCCGGCGGGACGCCGGTCTTCTTGAGCGACACGCTGACGGCGGCATAGCCGTCCACCTTGTGCCCGTGGACGTTGCGCTTCACCCACGCAGCGAAGGCCTTGTCGCCCGAGAGCCTCGCGCGATAGCCAACGTCTTGCGCAGCAAGCTTCGCGTAGTTCGGTCGCGTAAACCGGGATTCGATTCGCGCGACTTCATCCGCAGTGAGCGTGGCCGGCCCGTTCTCGAGGTGGGCCCACTCCTCGTCCACCTTTTGGGCGAACGCCTCAGCACCCAGCGCCTTCACCAGGATCTTGATGCGCGCCTTGTACTTGTTGTCGCGCCGGCCATAGCGGTTGTAGACGCGCAGGATCGCATCCAGGTAGGTGAGGAGGTGTGGCCAGGGCAGGAAATCACGGATCACAGTGCCGATCACCGGGGTCCGGCCCATGCCGCCGCCAACGATCACCCTGAAGCCGACGTTGCCGTCCGCATCCTTCAGGGCATGCAGGCCGACGTCGTGAAGGTAGGTGGCCGCGCGGTCGGCGACAGCGCCATTGACCGCGATCTTGAACTTGCGCGGGAGGAAGGCGAATTCAGGATGGAACGTCGACCACTGACGGACCAGTTCGCACCAGACGCGAGAGTCTACGATCTCATCGCAGGCCACACCGGCGAAATGATCCGTCGTGGTATTGCGGATGCAGTTCCCCGAGGTCTGGATGGCATGCATCTGGACCTCCGCAAGCTCCTGGAGGATGTCCGGCACGTCTTCGAGCTTCGGCCAGTTGTACTGGATGTTCTGCCTAGTCGAGAAATGGCCATACCCCCGGTCGTATTTGCGCGCGATCGCCGCCAGCTTGCGCAGTTGGCGGCTGGAGAGAAGACCGTAGGGAATCGCCACCCGCAGCATGGGCGCAAAGCGCTGGGTGTACAGGCCGTTCTGCAGGCGCAGCGGCCGGAACTGCTCCTCGGTCAGTTCGCCGGCGAGGAACCGCCGGGTCTGCCCGCGGAACTGGGTGACCCGCTCGTCCACCATCCGCTGGTCGATGTCGTCGTAGATATACATGCCGGTGCCGTCTTGTTTACGTCTTCAGGGAGCGGGATGGTATGCTTCGTTTTATAGATCTCAAAATACTATTGAGTTACTCGCTAATACCTTTTACGTCTTAAGTAGGGTCAAATGAAACTCCAGCAACTGCGCTATGTGGTGGAAGTGGCCCGGCAGGGCCTCAACGTCTCCACGGCGGCCGAGGCGCTCCACACCTCCCAGCCCGGGGTCAGCAAGCAGATCCGCCTGCTTGAGGACGAACTCGGGGTGGAAATCTTCGAGCGGCACGGCAAACGGGTCGTCGCCATCACCGAACCGGGGCGCGCGGTCATTTCGATCGCGGAGCGCATCCTGAGCGAAGCCGCCAACCTGAAGCGGGCCGGCGAGGAGTACGCCAATGAGTCGTCCGGCAGCCTGAGGATTGCGACCACACACACCCAGGCCCGGTACGCACTGCCCAAGGCAGTGGCCGCGTTCAAGCAGAAGTATCCCGGGGTGCAGCTGTCGATCCAGCAGGGCAACCCGACCCAGATCTGCGAGCAGGTCCTTGCGGGCGACGCGGATGTCGCCATCGCAACGGAAGCCATTTCCGGATACCCGGAACTGGTATCGCTCCCCTGCTACCAGTGGAACCGGTGCATTGTCGTGCCGCTGAAGCACCCGCTTCTCAAGGCCCAGCCGCTGACGCTCGAAGGGGTCACCCGCTACCCGATCATCACCTATGACTTTGCGTTTGCCGGCCGCTCGCAGGTCAACAAGGCATTCGAAAGCCGGAACCTCAAGCCCAACGTCGTGCTGTCGGCGCTGGATGCGGACGTCATCAAGACCTACGTGGAGCTCGGCCTGGGAATCGGGATCATGGCGAAGATGGCCTTCGACCCGGCGCGCGATCGCACCCTGCGCGCGATCGACGCCTCACACCTGTTTGAATCGAGCACTACTCGCCTGGGCATCCGCCGCGGGGCGTACCTGCGTGGGTACGCATACGAATTCATCGAGTTGTTCGCGCCGCACCTTGCCCGGAAATCGGTGGAGCGTGCAGTGACCGGGCAAGCCGGCGCTGACTACCAGCTCTAGAGAGGGCCTACTTGACCCGTCGAAGCGCCGGCCTGCCGCCTGCCGGGCGAGGAGGCTCCGGCGGCGGAAGGTCCGTCGCGGGCGTCAACGGGGTCGCGGCCTCGGCGTCGGCAACCGCCTGGACAGTGAGCTTCGCCGCGTCCAGGTCGAAGGTCATGCCGTGCCCGGTTTCGCGGCCATAGATTGCGAACACGTTTGCTACTGGCACCGAAATCTGCCGGGCAATTCCCCCGAAGCGGGCCGAGAATTCGACCAGGTCGTTGCCGATCTGCATCTTGTGGACCGCGGTCGGCCCAACGTTCAGCGTGATCTCTCCGTTCTTGACGTACTCCAGCGGGACCTGCGTACGAGCATCCACTTTTACCGCAAGGTGCGGGGTATAGCCGTTGTCCAAGCACCATTCGTAAAGGGCGCGCATCAGGTACGGCTTGGTGGGAATTTCGCTATTGGACATGCGCTGCGGCTTTCGGTAGGTGGCAGTACTAGTGCTACTTGCGCATTACCTTCTCGGAGGGCGTCAGTGCCTCGATGAACGCCGAACGCGAAAAAATCCGCTCGGCGTACTTCATCAAGGGGGCGGCAGGCTTGCCCAACCGGATCCCGTAGTGATCAAGGCGCCAGAGGAGCGGGGCGATCGCCACATCGAGCATGGTGAAATCGTCGCCGAGCATGTGCTTGGTGCGGGTGAAGATCGGGGCAAGCTCGGTCAACCGGTCGGTGATGTGCGCGCGGGCGCGCTCCACCAGCTTTTCCTTGCCGGACTCGATCGCCTCGATCTGGGAGAAGAGCTCCACTTCCATGTTGAACAGCATCAGCCGCGCGCGAGCACGCATCACGGGGTCGGCCGGCATCAGTTGCGGATGCGGGAAGCGCTCATCGATGTACTCGTTGATGATGTTCGACTCGTACAGGACCAGGTCGCGCTCGACCAGGACCGGAAGCCGGTTGTAGGGGTTCATCACCGCGATGTCTTCCGGCTTGTTGTACATGTCCACGTCGATGACCTGAAAGTCCATGCCTTTTTCATACAGAACGAAGCGGCAGCGATGGCTGAACGGGCAGGTGGTGCCGGAGTAAAGTTGCATCATGATTCGCGGGCCTTAGAGTAAAAAGCCGGACGGGCTGCCCGTCCGGCTCGGTAAGTCACAGTGACGACTGGGTTCGGGCTGGACGACTGTCCGACCCGGTCAGTGCACGTCCTTCCAGAATTCGCGCTTCATCGCATAAGCGAGCACGAACAGCACACCGAGGCAATAAAGCACCACGACGCCGATCTTCTTGCGCGCGTTGGCTGACGGCTCGCCCATCCAGACGAGGTAGTTCACGAGATCCCGCACCGTGGTGTCGTACTGGGTAGCCGACTGGCGGCCCTGCGAAACCTGGCTCCACTTGTACTCATGCGTCTCGTGTCCACCGTCCTTCACGCTGACAACCTCCAATCCGCGCTCCCCCTGCAGGGTCCAGAGAGCGTGCGGCATGCCGACGTTCGGGAAGACCGCGTTGTTCCACCCCGAAGCCGTGCTGGGATCCCGGTAGAAGGTCCGCAGGTAGGTGTACAGCCAATCGCCCCCGCGCGAGCGCGCGATCACCGAGAGGTCCGGAGGGGCCACGCCAAACCAGGCTTTGCCGTCCTTCAAGGTCAGCGCGGATTTCATCGTGTCGCCCACTTTTTCGCTGGCGAACATCAGGTTGTCCTTGATCTGCGCTTCCGTCAGCCCGATGTCGCCCAGGCGGTTGTAGCGGACGAACTGCGCGCCGTGGCAGTTCATGCAGTAGTTCGCGAAGGTGCGCGCCCCGGCCTGCAGGCTGATGACATCCTTGGAGTTGATCGGCGCGCGGTCGATGCGATACCCCCCCTCGGACGCGCCTGCGGAAGCCGCCAGCATCGCGAATGGTGCGAAGATCAGTGCAATGAGCAGCTTTTTCATGGTCTTTTTCCCCCTGCTCACATCGTCACCCGGTCGGGCACCGGTTTGGATTTGTCCAGCGCCGTGTACCAGGGCATCAGGATGAAGAACGCAAAGTACAGCACCGTGAAGAACCGGGCCGCAACCGTTGCGCGGTCAGCATTGCTCATCCACGCACCGAACTGGCCCCAGACGTTGGTCGGCTCCGTGCCGAGGTAACCCAGTACGAAGAAAGTCACCACGAAGATCGCCAGCGCGGCCTTGAAATAGCCGCCGCGGTAGCGAATCGACTTCACCGGATCGCGATCCAGCCACGGCAGGAGGAACAGGATCATCGTGGCAAGGCCCATGGCCATGACGCCGGGGAACTGCGAGTTGAATAGCGGCGGCACGGCACGCAGGATCGAGTAGTACGGCGTGAAATACCAGACCGGCGCAATGTGCAGCGGCGTCTTGAGCGGATCGGCCGGGACGAAGTTGTTGTACTCGAGGAAATAGCCGCCCATCTCCGGTACGAAGAACAGGATGGCCGAGAACACCGCGAGGAAGATGACCGCACCGGCTGCATCCTTCACGGTGTAGTACGGGTGAAACGGGATGCCGTCGAGCGGCTTGCCGTTGGCGTCCTTGTTCTTCTTGATCTCGACCCCGTCCGGGTTGTTCGAGCCCACGTCATGCAGCGCGAGGATGTGGGCGGCGACGAGACCAATGAGCACCAGGGGCACGGCAATGACATGCAGGGCGAAGAACCGGTTCAGGGTCGCGTCCGACACCACGAAATCGCCGCGGATCAGGATCGACAGGTCAGGGCCGATGAACGGCACCGAGCTGAACAGGTTCACGATCACCTGTGCGCCCCAGTAGGACATCTGCCCCCAGGGGAGCAGGTACCCGAAGAACGCCTCGGCCATCAGGCAAAGGTAGATGATCACGCCGAAGATCCAGACGAGTTCGCGCGGCTTCTTGTACGAACCGTACAGCAGTGCGCGGAACATGTGCAGGTAGACCACGATGAAGAACATCGACGCGCCGGTGGAGTGGATGTAGCGGATCAGCCAGCCGCCGGGGACGTCCCGCATGATGTACTCGACCGAGCCGAACGCGAGGTTCGCGTCGGGCTTGTAGTGCATCGTGAGGAAGATTCCGGAAACGATCTGGATGACCAGCACCAGCATCGACATGGCGCCGAAGTAGTACCAGAAGTTGAAGTTCTTCGGCGCGTAATACTCGGACATGTGCTTCCGGTACTCCTCGCCGAGCGTGGGCATGCGCTCATCGACCCAGTTCAGCACTGCTGCAATCGGTGTCGCCATGGCGTTACGCCCCCTTCTTGTCGTCGCCGATCAGGATCGTGCTTTCCGACACGAACACATACGGCGGGACCGGCAGGTTGATCGGCGCCGGCGAGCCCTTGTAAACGCGACCGGCCAGGTCGAACTTGGAGCCGTGGCACGGGCAATAGAACCCGCCCTCCCAGGTCTCGCCCATCTCGGCGCGCGCTTCGACGGTCTTCATCTGCGGGGAACAGCCCAGATGGGTGCAGACGCCCTCGAGGACGACGTACTCTTCCTTGATCGAACGGAACTCGTTCTTCGCGTAATCGGGCTGTTGCGGCACTTCGGACTTGGGATCCGAGACCATCGGGTCGCTCTTCTTGATCCCTTCAAGCATTTCCTTCGTGCGGCGCAGGATCCAGACCGGCTTGCCGCGCCACTCGACCACCTGCATCTCCCCCGGGGCAAGCCGGCTGATGTCGGCCTCTACAGGCGCGCCCGCGGCTTTCGCGCGCTCGGACGGCATCCAGCTCGCTGCAAAGGGGACTGCGACACCGACCGAAGCGAGACCGCCTGCGACACTGGTCGCAACGACCAGGTTGCGTCGGGCCTTGTCGATTTTTTCGTGCTGACTCATCGAGGAAACCTCGCTGGAAATGATGAATGATCCGGACAAGTGTGGAATTATACCGGCCGGTCGGGGCAAACATCAACTTTTTGAACCTAACTGACTGAATCCGGGCGGATTTTCCAAAAATCCACACGGCATTCCAGGAGGCTGCCGGCCCGCAAGCTCTCCGACCCCGCCGGCCGCGACCGCAAGGGCCTGTATGTTAGATTCCCCGAATGAAACGTCTCTGGCTGATCTTTGCGCAAACGGCCACGGTTTGCCTTGCCGTATTGTTCGTCGTCGCCACCCTGAAACCTGAGTGGTTGCCGGGGAAAGTCGCCATACAGTCCGGGGGCGGCGCGATCTCCCTGCAGGTCGCCCCGGAAGTCCCCGGCGGCCCGCCGCGGCCGAACTCCTACAACGACGCCGTCCGGAAGGCGACGCCTTCGGTGGTGAATATCTTTACCAGCAAGGAAGTCCGCACGCCCCGGCACCCGCTCCTGAACGACCCGCTTTTCCGGCGGTTTTTTGGCGAGCAGTTCGGCGACCAGCCCGAACGCTCTTCGAGCCTGGGTTCGGGGGTGATCGTCAGCCCCTCGGGCTATATCCTCACAAACAGCCACGTGGTTGAAGCCGCCGACGAGATTGAGGTACTGCTTGCGGATGGCCGCAAGCTCCTGGCCAAGCAGGTGGGGAACGATTCCGAAACCGACCTTGCCGTCTTGCGGGTCGAGAGCGGGCAGCTCCCGGCCATCACTTTCGGGTCCTCCGAGACCCTGCGCGTCGGGGATGTAGTGCTCGCCATCGGAAACCCTTTCGGTGTCGGCCAGACCGTGACTTCGGGCATCGTCAGCGCGCTCGGTCGCAGCCAGCTCGGCATCAACACCTTCGAGAACTTCATCCAGACGGATGCCGCCATCAATCCCGGCAATTCCGGCGGGGCGCTTGTGGATGCCGCAGGCAACCTGGTCGGGATCAACACTGCGATTTATTCGCGCTCGGGCGGGTCGATGGGCATCGGATTTGCCATCCCGGTCTCGACCGCAAAGCAGGTCATGGAGTCGATCATCAAGACCGGCGGCGTGACACGCGGCTGGATCGGGGTGGAGGTCCAGGAAATCACGCCGGCGCTGGCGGAATCCTTCAAGCTCAAGGACACCCGTGGCACGATCATCGCTGGCGTCCTCCGGAGCGGCCCAGCGGACAAGGGTGGCGTGAAGCCGGGGGACGTGCTGATCGGGATCGAAGGCAAGCCTGTGACCGACCCCCAGAACATGCTGACATTGGTCGCCGGGTTGCAGCCCGGCACGAATGTGAAGCTGAAGCTGCGCCGCGCGCAGGAAGAACTGGAATTGAACGTCGTGGTGGGAAAGCGGCCGAAGCCACAGCCGGAAAAGCCGTAAAAAGGAAAACTGCAATCACCCCGAGGAGGAATGATGAATAAGACGACACCGCGAATCCTGGCTCTTGCCCTGGCTTTCAGTTCGGGCCTGGCGTTCGGGCAAGGCAAGGACATCAAGATTGCGCACGTCTACGACAAGACCGGCGCGCTTGAAGCTTATGCGAAGCAAACGCAGATCGGCCTGACGATGGGCCTTGAATACGCAACCGGCGGGACGATGACCGTTCTGGGTCGCAAGATCGTCCTGATCGAAAAGGACAGCCAGTCCAAGCCGGACGTGGGCAAGGCGCAACTTGCCGCCGCATATGGTGACGACAAGGTGGATGTTGCGATCGGCCCGACGAATTCCGGTGTCGCACTCGCGATGCTGCCGGTGGCGGAGGAATACAAGAAGGTCCTGATAGTAGAGCCGGCGGTTGCGGACTCGATCACCGGGGACAAGTGGAACCGCTACATCTTCCGCACGGGTCGCAATTCGATGCAGGACGCGATCTCCAACGCCGTGGCGCTGGGCAAGAAGGACACGGTGATCGCCACGCTGGCGCAGGACTACGCGTTCGGCCGGGATGGCGTGGCCGCGTTCCGTGAAGCGCTGGCAGGCACGGGGGCGCAGATTGCGCACGAGGAATACGCCCCCCAGCAAACAACGGACTTCACCGCGCCGGCAGAAAGAATCTTCAATGCCCTGAAGGACAAGAAGGGCCGCAAGGTCATCTTCGTGATCTGGGCCGGGCCCACCCCCGTCGGCAAGCTTGCAGACCTCAGGCCGGAACGCTATGGCATCGAGATTGCGACAGGAGGCAACATCCTGCCCGCAATGGTTGCGTATAAGAGCCTCCCTGGAATGGAGGGCGCGACCTACTATTATTTCTCGATTCCCCGGAACAAGGTGAACGACTGGCTGGTGGCCGAGCACTACAAGAAATACAAGAACCCGCCCGACTTCTTCACGGCCGGCGGTATGTCGGCCGGCATTGCCATTGTCGAAGGGATCAAGAAGGCCAATGGCACCGACACTGAAAAGCTGATCGCCGCGATGGAAGGCATGAGCTTCGAGACGCCGAAGGGAAAGATGACCTTCCGCAAGGAAGACCACCAGGCAATGCAATCCATGTACCACTTCAAGGTCAAGGTCGATCCCGCATTTGCGTGGGGCGTTCCCGAACTGGTGCGCGAGATCAAGCCCGAAGAAATGAAGGTACCCATCCGCAACAAGCGCTGACCGCGCGCCAGGTATGCCCCCCGCCTCTCCCCCGATCCTCGAAACGCGGGAACTCACGATCCGGTTTGGCGGCCACGTGGCCGTGAACCGGGTGAGTTGCCGGTTTCAGCCGGGAACACTGACCTCGATCGTGGGACCGAACGGGGCGGGCAAGACCACCTACTTCAATCTCATCTCGGGCCAGCTGCGCGCGACGGAGGGCCAGGTGCTCCTCTACGGGGAAGACGTCACCAGTGCATCCGCCCCAACGCGCACCCGCAAGGGGATGGGCCGCGCCTTCCAGCTGACAAACCTCTTCCCCTCGCTGAGCGTCATCGAGAACGTGCGCCTTGCAGTCCAGGCCCGCGCACGCACCGGCCTCAACCTGGTCTCGATCTGGGGCAACCACACCGCTCTCATCGAAAAAGCGGAGCACTTCCTGGAGCGTGTCGGCCTGGCAGACCGACGCGAAGTCGCCGCATCCGCCCTGCCCCACGGCGATCAGCGCAAGCTCGAGGTCGCCATCCTGCTGGCGCTTGAGCCCGACATCTTCATGTTCGACGAGCCGACTGCGGGGATGAGCGTGGACGAGGTACCCCTCATCCTCGACCTGATCCACGAAATCAAGGACCAGAAAGACAAGACGATACTGCTCGTCGAGCACAAGATGGACGTCGTCCGCTCGCTCTCCGATCGCATCATCGTGCTTCACCAGGGCGCGCTGGTTGCGGATGGCCTGCCAGCCGAAGTCATTGCCTCACCGATCGTGCAGGAAGCCTACCTCGGGGTGGCCGCGCATGCCTGAACCGCTGCTGACCCTGGCCGGAGTCAATACGCACATCGGCAACTATCACATCCTCCAGGGCGTGGATTTCTCGGTCCCGCGCGGGGAATTGACGATGCTCTTGGGACGCAACGGCGCCGGGAAAACCACGACGTTGCGCACGATCCTCGGACTCTGGCGCGCCTCGGCCGGGTCGATCCACCTTGGGCAGACCGAAATCACCCGGTGCGACACTCCATCTATTGCAAGCATGGGGATTGCCTATGTCCCCGAGGCGATGGGAGTCTTCGCGGGCCTTTCCGTGCAGGAGAACCTGATCCTTGCGGCCCGTGCGGGCGCCCTCGACGAACGACGGCTGGAGCGGATTTTCACGTTCTTCCCCGCGCTGAAGAAATTCTGGTTCCTGCCCGCGGGCCTGCTTTCGGGGGGGCAGAAGCAAATGCTGGCAATTTCGCGGGCTATCGTCGAGCCGCGCAAGCTCGTGCTGATCGACGAGCCGACCAAGGGACTCGCGCCGTCGATCATCAACAACCTGATCGAGGCGCTGCTCGAACTCAAGAAGTCCGGAACGACCATCCTCATGGTGGAGCAGAACTTCCATGCTGCCCGCTCCCTGGGCGACGGCGTCGCCGTGATGGATTCCGGCCGGATCGTCCACACGGGCCGCATGGCAGACCTCGCCGCCGATGCAAGCCTGCAGACCAGGCTGCTCGGACTCTCGCTCGACGCGCACCAATGAC
>Ga0214919_10006254_pt1 | contig 16442 bp, 21 predicted proteins | sample LL1503_MetaG_FD_177994 | JGI IMG/M metagenome (GOLD analysis project Ga0214919, IMG submission 177994) | Freshwater microbial communities from Lake Lanier, Atlanta, Georgia, United States - LL-1503 | ecosystem: Environmental > Aquatic > Freshwater > Lake | place: USA: Georgia | collected... | reverse complement strand
AGTCTGTCACCTCCGCTGCGTCCGCGGCCCAGGAGATGTTTGTTGGCAAGCCGGAGTTTTAATCCATACTAAGGATAGAATGGATACACTGCAAGATTCAGTGGATACATCTGTAACTCTGAAGCTATTTAGAACAAAGAAGTCCTCAATGTATCACCATATTTTTCATAGTAGGTACGTGAGGTTTCCATTGTCAAAACTAAAAACCCTAGATAACTTTGATACAAAACGTCTTTCAAGCAATCCATACCCCAAAGAAAACCGTCCTAGAGGGCAGGCAGATCTGGATTCAGTTTTACATCATAGGCAAACAATACGGCAGCAAGGGAGTACAGAGCCCATATGGGTCGTATTGAAAAAGGGAACCTATACATTGCTGGATGGTGCTCATCGCATTGTTGCGACCTATTTAGAACGCAAACGAACGATTCCAGCCTATATAGTTCATGCCGATGAATAAATGTTCAACGATCTAAGGACACGCATACATACACAGTATGTCGCGCATAGTTCAGCTTGCAGGAAGAGCGATTGACCTTTCGGGGTTGCACGGTATTTGGCTGGGAACCAGGCATCCAATCGGCTCGCGGATCACGCTGTTCTATCCCAAAGGCCCTACACAGACGATTGACTACGAACATGGTGAATGGGAACAAGCTGAAAAAGACGTAAGGTCCCTACAAGATGCCAGGAAGGAGTTTTTAAGTCCATGTGATCACAAGAAATCGGGTAAACCACCTCTTGCGGATCATGCACCCCGGGAATTCCTTGATTAACGCATCCTTCACAGTCTCCAACGACAGGGATCCAGGAACCTCAACGATGTGCGATGTATCTCCTGCCCGGGCGTTAGAGCATGCAACTCTAACTGCATCCTCAATGAAAACATCCAACTGACAAAGACTACGAAGATCGTCTGCACTCGGCATTCTTTTCGTACTCCGCGTGTCTGAAACTAACTATCAATAACCAGTGCATCTCGTAACTGAGCTGCCGGAAGGGTTACGCGGTATTGGACCATTCGGCCAATCTCCTTCTTCGGCACTGCCGAATCCCCGCAGTAGCGCACAATGGCCTTGTACAGGTCAAATCCGTGGTAGCGATCGTGATTGTCCATCTTCTTGCGGAACATGACTGACGAACCATCCGTCTGCTTCATCCACTGCAGGAAGATACTAAACAACGGATGCGTGTATTCATGCTTCGGTCCCTTGGGAAACATATCCCAGAAGACCGACGTAGCAAAGCGAACCAGATCAAACGACGACGAAGCCGAGATATGCGCGTGCTTGCTATTGTAGAACGGCTCCATGTTGTACTGACCACCGGCTTCCTCATCCTCCTGAAACTGGCTACTCATGAAGGTCTTGGGCTCCTTCAGGCCAGTCAGACGCAGACTGATGATCGCCCGATCAAAGTCAATGAGTTTCATGATGTAGCCAAAAGTCGGAACATTGTACGTGACTCCACCGTGAATATAGACGCAGTGGGTCTGATCAGTCTTTACGTACATCACATTGTTGCCGTGAAGGTCATTGTGGGTGAAGCCAAAGGTGCGCTGAGCATAGGCAAGGGCAAAGACAACCTGCGAGACCCAGGCCGCATGCTTCTCGGGTTCAGGGTGAAGCTTGATGAGATTGTAAAAGGTTCCTTCGCAGACCTCCATGACCGTTGTCACAACCGGCACATCGCTGAAGGTGGCCCACGCAAAGGGTTCGGGCTCCTCGTCTTCACCCTCCTCATCGTCCGTTGCCTCCGAGCAATCGCAGGATTCAATATCGTAGACATCGTCCTCATCTGACTCCTCATCTTCCTCCTCCGGAGGCTCCGAAGATGCAACATCGTAGGCCTCCACATCGCGTTCGTCACCCGCACTCACATGGTCGGCCGTTACGTCATTCACCTCACCCAAGTCAACCTCCTCGGCGGTGTCCAGCGCAATACGAGCGCGACGTGTGTGACTGAACTCCGCATCGTGCCCGGCCGTGCGAAGCTTCAGTTCAAAGGTCTTGCCAATACGATCCGCAAACCAGCCCTTCTCAGTCAGCTCCTCATAGTCGTCTGAAATATCAATCGTGTGTGATCCGGCCACACCGACATAGACGCCATGGACCTTGGGAAAATGAGGACAGGCAGACTCAGACAAAGCAATGGACGTGATGGCTCCAACATAGGCAGCCGTGTGAGGGCTCTGCATGGTGGCGTGCATATCATCTGCTACATTCGCTCGCTTCGGAACCCCAAAAGATCCGTAGTCACCGCGCATCGTCTTGAAGGGCGACAGAATCATGGTCGTCTTGCGATGGATGGGAATGGTCTTCCCTCCGACCTTGACGTGGGTTGCATCCACAACCGCGTCAATTGACTGCTCTAGCTTGACACCATAGTCCTGCAGCCCAGCTACATTTTCCGTCTTGAAGAGCTTTTCAAGGCAAGGAAAGAACGGCTGCATCGTCTTCATAGACCAGTGCGTTCCATCAAGCTTCGGCACACGATGGATCTTCATGCTCACGGACGTCGTTCTCAGGTCCTTTCCCATTATCAACTGTCTCGGTGATGAATGTCAAAAAATAAACGACGGGGAGAACAAGATGAATTTCCAGCTCAGAAAGTTCAACATGGACATGATCAAGGATAGATGTGGAATGGATTCGCGCAAGAGTCCTATGATCGTGATCATCGGCAAGAAGGATACGGGCAAATCCTTCTTGGCTCGTGACCTGCTGTTCAACGTTCAGGACTGTTTCCCGGCGGGCATGGTGATCTCGCCCACAGAGGTGGTGAATGAATATTTCCAGGCCTTTGTGCCGTCAAAACTCATTCACGACAAGTATGAGCCCGCCAAGGTTCAGGCATTCATCAAGCGGCAATTTGGAGCCAAACAACGGTTTCTGAAGTCCAAGGCAAGCGGACAGCCGTTTGATCCTCGGGCTTTCCTGATTCTGGACGACTGTCTCTACGCAGCCAAGGAGTGGATCAATGAAGAATCCACTCGCTTCGTCTTCATGAACGGTCGGCACCTCGATATGTTGACGATCATTACCATGCAGTACCCGCTGGGCATCACGCCGAACCTGCGTACCAACGTGGATTTCGTATTCATTCTTCGCGAGAATATCCTAGGTAACCGTCGTAGAATTTACGAGAATTACGCAGGTATGTTTCCGACCTTTGAAATGTTCTGTGATTTTATGGACCAGTGCACGGAGAATTACGAAGGACTGGTCATTTGCAATAACGTTGCGTCAAACAAGCTGGAGGACCAAGTTTTCTGGTATAAGGCCTCCGAGCATCCGCCGTTCAGGCTGTGTGATCCGTCTCTATGGGTTGATAACCGACAGTTTGAGTCGGCTATGCTCCGCGACGGCGAGTATAATGCCGCCTCCCTGAAGAAGAAGAGCGGCGTCTGGGTAAAGAAGACCGACGGGTAGACCCTCCCATGTATTTGGCGGGTTTTCCTATCGGGTACCTCGCGATGATCCCCGTTACTCGTTCGGTCGCCTGTGCATCTGAGAAGCCCTGCCGAATATACTGGGGTTTTAAATAGGCCAATAGAGCAGCCTTCAGTTGAAACTCATCACCAGCCACTACCGGAGCGCCGGCCCAGTGTTCTCTTGCTTCCTGCTGCAAATCATACCTACTCTTGCGAACTCCAGAATAAATCGTTGAGTAATATCCGTCTTGCAACCGTGCCGCCGCCTCCGGACTGGCCACTATTGCCCGTGCGCAGGCGTCAATCGGACGTAGCCCTTGGTCAAGGGCAGCCCGATATGCCGTCGTATACATACGATCTTGGGCCGCCCTGCGCTCCGCTTCCGCCTCTGGGGTCGCCGCCATTGCCGCTCGTGCCCGCGCCTGTCCGCGTGCCTCCGCCTCTGCTGCCGCTGCTGCCCGTTCTGCTCTTCTTTCCGGCATATCGTTGTAGGCGCGATTTGCATCCTCTGCAGCTATTCTTGCAGTCGCATGTGCTGCAGTTTCGCGACGCATCGCTTGAGCTGCGCCTTCCGGAGGGTTAACGCCATAGGGTCCAATACCCGTAGGCATTCCATTGCGAATTTCTGTATATATTGCTGCTAGTTCAGCTAACATTGCTGCTCTAGCAAATGCCATCTGAACGTTTTCCGGGAGATGTCTGCGTGCTCTGAATTCATTTGCATACGCACTCAATATCCGTATAATATTCCTATCGCGGAGGGACTCTTCTAAGTTAGTAAAAAGTCGCTCCACTGCATTGTCATAGAACTGGTCAGCTCCCCGGACGTCGGTTGCTGTCGCGCGTCTCAGCAGATCCGCCTTTTTCGCTGCTGCTGCCGCTCCGGGATCGGGCGGAGGCGGTGGCGGTGCTCCCGCTGCTGCCGGTGCTGCCCTTGGTGCTTGTGCTGCTGCGGGTGCGGGTGCCGCCCTTGGCGCCGGTGGCGGTGCTCCCGCTGCTGCTGCTGCTGCTGCTGCCCTTGGTGCTGCCGCTGCCGCCGCCTCCGCCCGCGCCACCACATCGTCGTCGTAACACTGTTTCAATTTAGTGAAGTCTTCTTTACTACCACCCTTATCCGGATGATATTGAAGGGCTGCTTTCTTGTAAAGACTGGATGCCGCTTGCTGAGTATCGGCTTCCTTTATTGCAGTACATGCTGCGTCTACAGTAGCATAGACACCGCCGCGCTGCCGCCTCGTCTTCCGCTTGGATGACGAAAACGGACGACGACCAGAACCCTCTACCTCCATCGGAATGAACTCGTCATAAATGTTTCCCGCATCTTCCGCTGTTTGGGCGGGCGATCGCGGCGGATCCACTCTGAATGTAGTGATGCCGCCGCCGCCAGGTTGTATCCCTGGATGAACACTTTTTATGTAATTATCAAACCATGCAGCGCCGGTCCCCGACACCCCCTGCTGTGGATCAAAGACAACAATACGCGAGTCGACGTCCCTGGCAATCACGAAATAGTGACCCATGGGAACATCCCATTTGTTCGTTAAGACAACCGTCGCCGAATTTCTAAATAGCTGGTTACCTATTCCCAAGATAGACTCCGCAATCAACGGGTTTCCTTCAGCAGTATACCTAACACCGGGCGTAGGATGTCTGTTGAGGAATTTTTCCCAGTTCCTAATCGTCTTGCCCATCCCGCGTTCTGTCATGACTTCGGCCTTTTCGCGTGTAATAAGACCCAAAAAATCAGCACATGCAGCTCCACAGTTCTGAGGATTAACATCAGGTTGCGATTGAATCCGTGTCATTCCACTAGCCATCTCGTCCGTCAATGGGACTTGGAACAAACTAGAATACGTCAGCGGGCCCGGCAGCGGCGGCAGCTCGGCCGCCGGCTCAGGCGGAGCGCCAGCAGCGGCATAAGAGGCTGAGGCTGCCATTTGTAGTATGAAACTATTTAATCGCGGTGAGCCCCCTCCGTCGGGTGAACGGGCGCAGACGCAGCCGCCAGTCCGTCCTCCAGCGCCTTCTCAGCCGCATTGGCCTTACGACGACGCTCGTTCTCCTCCTTCTGGGCCCTGATGGACTCCTCGCGCTGCTCAGCAAAGAACATCTCCTTGTTGGACTCGTTCTCCTTGTACTTGCGCATCAGCTCGTTCAGCTCCTTCTCGGCATACTCCACTTCCGGCATCAGGTGCTCTGAGGGATCCCACGGCAGCCACGCACCGACCTTGCCGATGTACAGATTGTCCTTCGGGTAGCGGCGCTGAAGAACCTTGGAGAAGAGCTGAGCCTCCTCCACCGTGGCAAAAGCACGGCGAACCTTGACACCCCGAATATTGGTGCGGAAATCAACCTGCGTGTCATACATCTCCTGCAGGTCCTTCTCGTTCTTGAGGAGGAAGATCTGGTACTGCTCGTGGATATCCGTCTTCTTCACCTCCTCCTTGCGGACGCCAACAAAGTCATTCGCATCCTTCATCAGGTCGTCAATCTTGAGGGAGTACTTCTTGGACATGAAGGCCATGAGACTCTCCAAACCCTTGACCTTCCACTCGTAGTCCATCCACTGCACAAACTTCTCGAACATGAACTCCTCCTTGTTCTTCATCACCTTCTCAGGGCTGATGAAAGACACGATGCAGTACTTCTGCGTCGGGATCTCGGGGTCCTCGTCAAGGTAGTCAACGGGTCCATTCTCGTCGCGCTTAGGAAGCTCAGTGCGGGGCATTTACTCTACTCCTCGGTTCACTTGAAAGTCCTTTCTCCGCAGAGAGTAAATGTACGACATCTTCACGACTGCGTACCTCTTCTTTCTGCTGTGCCCCGGTGTCGTGGTGTCGCTCGGATCCGGAATGATGGCCGCCGCGATCCACGCCATTGTGTTCTTCGTGGTCCTGCAGTATCTTTCTCTGTATATCCCCTGGTGGGCTGTATGGCTTGTGGGCGTTCCCTACATTTCCTACAAGGTATGGGCGGGTCGCTCGCCGGCTGTCGTATAATAGAATTTCTTCCCGCCTAAGAACCAAACAAATGGATTCTAAGCCGAAGCCCACCCCCTCTGCCGGTGTTGATGTTGCGGACCTTGTCACGAGGCTCGTAAAGTACCTTCTCGAGGGTCTCGCGGTGGCCATTGCCGCGTTTGTGCTCCCGGGCAAGACGCTGAAGCCTGCCGAGGTTGGCATGATTGCGCTGGTTGCGACGGCCACGTTCGCCATCCTGGATATCTATGCGCCTAGCGTTGGCGCGTCGGCTCGCACAGGTGCCGGTTTCGGCATTGGTGCCAACCTGGTTGGGTTCCCGCGGGTGTAAGGAAAAAGGACCCCTTGGGGGACGTGATACGAGCTGTGGGGATCGAACCCACGCGGCTTTCGCCAACAGATCTTAAGACTGTCTCCTTAACCACTCGGACAAACTCGTTAGGCCTTGAGAACACTGATTAAACTACCTGCGAGGGAGACGGTGATGATAGAGGCGTAGTTAGATTGTGTCATTTGGACCACACCGAGCGCGACAGAGCACACGGGCGATGCAGTGGACACGAGCGTCTGCGCAATTTCGGCAAATGAGTGGGGGACGCAGAACATATCATAAAACCGAGCGCAACCGTAATGAACCCCGTAGTTGAGACCAACGGCGACGAGCGAGCGCGCAATAACTTCCATTTACCACTTACCTACCAAAAGAACTTAATAATGGAACCGACATCCGTTTTCCTTGTCCGTTACAATGGCCGTTGGGTGACACTCCACCCTCGGCCATTTGAACCTGAACGAATGACCACTGATATTGCCTGGATGCAAATCAAGGAGAACCTTGCTGCCGAGGAGGCATACCGTCGTTGGTTTGAGCTACAGCGCAGAATTTCTCGTGTTCTCAAGTAATGAGCACTATCCTCCTCGCATTAGCATTTACCGTGCTGATCTACCTTGTGTGGAAATTGTGGAAGCCGGTGCTCGCACCGAAGCGCGAGGTGCCGAAGGACAAGGCCAATCTCTACTTTTTCCACACGGATTGGTGCGGTCACTGCATCAAGGCCATGCCCGAGTGGGAAAAGCTGGAGGCGGGTCCGAGACAGTTTGGCAATACTGAGGTGTCCTTCATTCGCGTGAATGCCGAGAAGGATCGCGAGACAGCCGATCTGTATGAGGTGCGGGCCTATCCGACGATAAAACTTGAGACCTCAACGGCTCTCTACGAGTACTCAAGCAGGCCGACAGCAGATGGCTTAACAGACTATCTCCGGAAAACGTTTGGTAAAGAAGCGTGAGGCCTGAGCAAATCCTTGATCAAAGAGCTGTTTCTTGTTTTCCGGAGTCAGTTCCTGCAAGAGCGAAATCTCATCATTCTTGAACCAAATCACCGTGTCCGTATGGGATTCAAGTCGCATGGCCTCGTAGAGCGTTGCGGCATAATCAGACATTTTCATGGCCTTTAGGCGGTCGGGGCTGATGAGCAGATCGGCGCGGCTAATGTGAAACACCAGACAGCTGGCCGGAACGATCTTGTGCATGTTGTGATCAAAAAATCCACCATCCACATAGACATTATTGTAGATCACCTGCGGGTGAAAGACAAGAGGCAGGCAACACGAGGCTCGGAGGGCGGCCAGAATAGGAACGGTCCCTGAAAAGAACACGGTCCGTCGGGTCGTGAGGTTCGCCGCCATGATGTAGAGCTTCTGCGGCGCATCGCCGATGGTTGCCGTTCGCAGGTCAATACCTACCTTGTCAAATGCCTTCACAACACAGTCTGTGAAGGGGTCCATTGAAAAGAGCCCCTTCTCAGTCGTGAAGGATGTCACTGTCGTCAAGCTAATTGCCGGAATTACACTTGACAGATTGAAATCATTCTCAAACATGGCCCGGAGCGTCTCAAGAGGCAGATTGTAAGCCAGTGCGGTTGCCAACACCGACCCTGCCGAACACCCGTAGATCCCATCGGGAAAGACGAGCGGCTGCCTCTCCTGAAGCGCCGCCAGCCCGCCGACCATCAGACCCCCACGAACGCCTCCTCCTCCGAGTGCAATTGAGCGAAACATTCTTACAATGAGTATGTAAGGATGCTGAAAGCCCGTGATGTATGGGACGAACAAGAAGATCGCCGTGAGAAACGCATGCGCGCCATGAGACCCGTCTTATCCCAATTATACGGTCAAATCCGCAAACAAGCCATTCACTCTCCAAATGCGCCGTATATCGTCTTTGAAATCCCTGCGTATGTCTTCGGGTATCCGCTCTTTCAAATGACGGAAGCCCGTGAATACATCATGAATACCCTTTCGCAAGGTGGATATATGGTATGGGTCATTGATGAAAAGTATCTGCTCGTTTCCTGGCTCAAGACGGCTGGTGGCAAGCTGTCTCAACACCGCCCACCGCTGCTGACCAATTACCGTCCTCAGGTCTACGATCCGTCTACTCTGGGCAGTATGCGATAAAATGTTGAGAGTATATAATGGCTTCAAACCGTGTATCCGCAGCAGAAGCGGCGGCGGGCGCAGGCCCCCTACCCGCTGCGGCCGTGCTGGCTGGCGATGTTTATCCGCAGCCTACGAGCGATCCCGACTATAACAACCCCGACTGCGAAAACATGCCAGTTCCTGACTGGTCCGTTAGAATAGACGCGGTTTTAGACCTGGTTACATCAGATGTTCCTCATCGACCGCATGATACCGATAGAGTGTGGCCTATTGAAACAGTGGGGGCTGACCTCCTAATTGGAACTTTTCCAGATAAGGATGCGTCTGCACTAAATGCCTACTCAAAGCCATTCGGGAACTATGTTAAAACCGCAGTGTTGCCGAGGAAAGGGCCCAAAATAATGGCACCTCAAGGACTCAACCTTGCAGCTGTAGTAAGTGCCGCCGCTGCGGAGGAAGCGCCGCAACAAGCTAGTTTTTTGGATCAACCGTTTAACCGTTCAAATGCAAACAGGTTGACGCATCACTGGACAACATGTGCCCAAACTCTTTCAAACTTGGCATCAAGAATCAGCTATTACCTATACCGGTGTGAGAAATACAATGCGTTTCTACAGCTAATCAACTGCATAGAAGCACGTGAGCGAGAGCAAGATAATTTTCGCCCCGTGAATCCTAGGAACACAGTTGCGATGGGGGAATTCATGAGACATCAGTCCACAATCGATATATTGTATAAATTGCTGTATCGGTTAAAAACCGAACTCGGGCGTAACCCGCCTAGTGCAATACGGGTGACGTTTGAAACACGCGGCAGCAATCAGTTCAATGTATTTGTAGATCCGGGATTAGTATCCAAAATCGAAGCATATAAACTAGAGAAAAGTAAAAAAGCCGCTGAGGCGACGGCGGCGGCACAGGGGTATAAAGTGGTGAGCAGGGATTCTGCCGCTGCCGAGCCATGGGCAGTAGTGGCCGGGCCCAAGAACACGAAAAATAATAAAAGAGGGAAGGGGAGAATCACTCGTAGGAAAAATGGACGTCGTCGCACTCAGAAGAAGAGGAAGACATATGTGTGAGCACGAACTTGTGGTCAATGATGGAGAGCGCGTCTGTACTCGGTGTGGAACAATCATGGGCGCAGAGATTGACGAGGGAGCTGAATGGAGAGTCTACGGGAACACGGAGGACGATCCTTCGCGCACAGGGACCATTACGAGCGAGCTTCTGCCCGATTCCTCGTATGGATCCATGATGATGCGCAGGCGGGGCGGACAAGTATCTGAAGAAGCCAAATCGATTGCAAAGCTGTCTGCGTGGTCATTCTCGAGCCACGGAGAGAGATCTTGGATGGGTATCTTTGATGCGATTCAACAGTCCTGTGCCCGGGCTGGATTGCCTAAGGCGATTGTCATGGATGGATGTGCGACCTTCAAGAAGGTGGAAGATGCGCAAAAGACCCGCGGAGAAACTCGCCGAGCACTGATGGCAGCGGCAATCTTTACGTCGTGTCGCCAGCATGACGCAACTCGGACACATGAAGAAGTGGCGGCCCTGTTTCATGTGTCTATTCGTGCTCTTTGCAAGGCACTGATGCGGTTCACCGATGGTGGATCCAATGTACTGAGCACTCAGCTTGGAATTGCCGAACGCATCTGCGCGGATATGAGCTTGTCCGACACGGATCGCGACGCAATTGTCCTCATGCTCCAGAAAATACCCGAGATGGAGCATACGCCCAAGACCATTGTAGCTGGCGTTGTCTGCTCGGTGCTGGGCGGCCAAATCGCCAAGGTCTCAGCTGCGTCGGGTGTTTCGTCCGTGTCCATTCGCAAGATTGTGGAGAAGTTTAAGAGTACGGCAGTGTGATTTGACGAATACGCATGTTGACAGTGTCTGCCACATATACTCGATCAGTGAATGGATCAATTGCGACTCCATACGGGTTGTTGAAGCTCGCGGCCGCGCCAGTGCCGTCAGCGAACGTATTGCTGCCACTGCCCGCAAGCGTCGTGACCGCCTTTCCAGGATATGTGACAAGCCGGATGCGGTTGTTGTACGTGTCGGCCACGACAATTACGCCGCTCGAGGGAATCACTGCGACTCCGTATGGGTTATTCAAGCTCGCACCCGCACCCGTGCCATCAGCAAATGCAGGAGTTCCGCTGCCCGCAAGCGTCGTGACCACCCCCCCGGGATATGTGACGAGCCGTACGCGGTTGTTGAGCGTGTCGGCCACGAAGATATTACCGGTTGTTGAATCCACGGCGACTCCGGATGGGCTGTAGAATCTTGCGGCCGCGCCAGTGCCGTCGGCGAATGTAGCGGTGCCATTGCCCGCGAGCGTTGTCACCACACCCGCCGGTGTAACCAGCCGGATGCGCTGGTTAACTGAGTCGGCCACGACGATGTTTCCGTTTGGAAGAACGGCCACTCCTCGCGGTTGTCTGAAGCTCGCCGCCGGGCCTGCGCCGTCGGCAAATGTGGGGGTCCCACTGCCCGCGAGCGTTGTGACCACCCCTCCGGGGTACGTGACGAGCCGGATGCGGTGGTTGTTCATGTCAGCCACGACAATCACGCCGCTTGAGGGAATCACGGCGACTCCGGCCGGGTAGTTGAAGCTCGCGGCCGCGCCTGTGCCGTCAGCGTATGCAGGGCTGCCACTGCCCGCAAGCGTTGTCACTACACCCGCCGGTGTAACAAGGCGGATGCGGTTGTTAACTGAGTCGGCCACGACGATGTTTCCGGTCGTCGGGTCCATGGCGAGTCCGTTTGGGTAGGCGAAGCTCGCACCCGCACCCGTGCCGTCGGCAAATGCGTTGTTGCCGCTGCCCGCAATCGTCGTGACAACACCCGCTCCGAGTGTTAGAGTTGGAGGGATAGACACGGCTGGAAAGAAGGTTGTGTTCCAGTTGAGATTGGATGCGTTTGAATACAAGAAAAGGCCGGCTGAAACGGTCATGCCAAGTACGGTTGCATTTGAGGCCTGAGACATGACAGAATACACACCACGACGTCTGTAAAAAAGACCGTAATGATACACAGTTCCATCTGGGCTTTCTGCAGAGAACATGAAGGATCCGGGCAGAACGTTTGATGTAATCGTTTGCGGAACCGTGGATGCCACCGCTGTCCCCTGTGCAGAGAAAAAACCACCTGTAGCCTGAATGGTTGCATTGCAGTTTGCCGAACGAACATTGCTGAACCCCAGGGTTGCATTGCTGTTTGAGTCGTGTGTCATCACAAGCGATCCCCAACCATCCGATACACGCATATTTCCATTGACGTCCAGAGTATACGCACCCGGTACAATGTTAATGCCAAGATTTCCATTGTTCGTGGTTCCGATACGCGTGAAACCGTTCACATCAAGCGTAATGTAGTTCGAGGGATCTGTCAACGTAGACGTATTTATGCCAATGCGATTGTTGGCAAGGTCCCCTACAATCGCGGTATTGGATCCACTGCCGATCAGAAGCCTGTTAGAGACAGACGTGCCTCCGTTCGACACACCGGGTCCGAGAAAGATGTTGTTGCTGCCCGTGGCAATGCCCGCAGCACAGCCAATGTAAATGTTGGAGTTTCCACCATTGAGAGTGTTCGCGCCAATGGAAATGCTGTTCGAACTGTTGCTAACACCATATCCAGCGCGGTACCCAAGGAAGACCGAGTTTTTCACATTTGACGACACGCCGCCAGCTCCCGTTCCCAAGAATGTATCCGTGGTATTGCTGCTGGTCACAAGCGTAGAATGAGCATTTCCCGCACCAATGCCAACATATACGTTGCCAGCTGCATCGCCCACATTTGCCGCATACGTAGTCACCGCATTGGCTGAGACCGTATCAATATTCACGAGCTCCAATTTCGTCTGATAGTTGCTCGTAGTGGTATTGTAGACAAACGTGGGTCGAAACACGTTTGTCAGCAGGTTCTGGACGTTAGACGTGCTACTCATTGTATTGAGGAGAGACAAAGGTTTAAGTGTTTTCTCCGCTATATATACAGTATGTCCTTCACTCTCTTCCCTATCAAGCCTTCCGAGCAGCACCTCTACAAGATGTACAAGCAGAGCGTCGCCGTCTTTTGGACGCCGGACGAGATTGACTTTTCCAAGGATCAGTCCGATTGGGCAAAGCTGACCGAGAATGAGCGCCATTTCATCGGGCGCGTGCTGGCATTCTTTGCTGGGTCGGACGGCATTGTCATGGAGAACCTGGTGACCCGGTTTCAGGGCGAGGTGAAGTCGCAGGTGGTCAAGCTGTTCTACTCCTTTCAGAACGCGATGGAGGGCATTCACTCGGAGACATATTCTCTGCTGATTGATACCTACATCAAGGACGAGGAGGAGAAGGCCAATCTGTTCAATGCAATTGAGACGATCCCCTGCATTGGCAAGAAGGCTGAATGGGCTCTGAACTGGATGGGGTCTGACAAGTCCTTCGCAACGCGCCTGGTTGCATTTGCTTGCGTAGAGGGCATCTTCTTCTCGGGTGCCTTCTGCTCGATCTTTTGGCTGAAGAAGCGCGGCCTTCTTCCGGGCCTGACGTTTTCCAATGAGCTCATTTCCCGTGATGAGGGACTTCACACGCAGTTTGCCGTGTCCCTGTTCCACACGCTGGAGACCAAGCTGTCCGAGGAGACCATCCGGCAGATTATTCAGCAGGCTGTAGCTCTGGAGAAGGAGTTCATCTGCGATGCGCTTTCCTGTTCGCTGATCGGAATGAACGCAAAGCTGATGCAGCAGTATATTGAGTTTGTGGCTGATCGTCTTGCCGTTCAGTTGGGCGGCAAGAAGATCTATGGTGTGTCAAATCCGTTTGACTTCATGGACCTGATTAGTTTGGAGGGGAAGACGAACTTCTTTGAGAAGAAGGTGTCGGAGTATTCGCGCGTGACGTCGTCAGAGGCGCTTCGGCTGGATGCCGATTTCTAAGCAGTGGCCTTCGGAGCTACCACCGTGGGCGCGGGCGGCGTCGGCGCAGTCGCCTTCTTAAGGGTCGCATCAACACCCTCGCGAAGAAACACGTAATACACAACGGCGAGAACAAGGAGGACCCAGGCCCACGTGGGAAGCTTAGGCATCTTCATTTATATCTAATGGAGAATAACATTCCCGGCGGGGGTTGTCAGCTTTTCATCACCCGTCTTAGAAGGCGTCACCGGAACAAAGTGCTCGGTGGACATGAGGCCCAGAACGAACATAATGAGAAACGAGACGACCACAATGACAAGGATGTACTTAGCAAGCGTCCACAGCAGTCCCTTCATTGACGAAGAGTTCTTCGCAGCGTAGGCACCGACACCCGATGCAACCATTGTCTCAAGAAAGCCACCTCCCTTCTTAGCAGGCATTTATTGAGAACGCAAGGTTATTTCCCTGATGCCGAGTTGGTTGTATTGGCCGGCGGCGGGGTATCGGTTCTCTTTCCGAACATCACGACGATCAGGATAAAGACAATGAAAAACAGGAGAAGGCCGCCGAAGAAATAGGCCGCATACTTGGCAGCCGTTCCGACGACTCCGATCACACTCGAATCAGGGTTTTGCTTGGCAAGGTAGGCTCCCACGCCTACAAGCGCAGCGTCTTGGGCTAAATTTCCAACACCAAACTCGCCATCGCCACCGAATATCTTCTTATGGCGAGCCATTTACCTTTAGCGCGGAAAGAATGGCAATGGACGTTGCCCTGCTTGTGTTTGGATCGGTTATGATTTGCGTTGCCTTTGCTGTTATCGGGTCTTGGGTCTGTCCGCAGGTGCGTCCGCAACGTATCTCAGGATACGACGATAGCTTCGTTTAAGGCGCCCACAACCTTTCCCCGCCTTCGGTATAAATGGAGTTCCTTCATGCGTCAATTGCGCTTCTTGCGTCCATGGTTCTCGTTCTTGCGGGAATGGTCGGCTGGATCTACTGGCAGCAGACGCGCCTTTTCCAGAACATGAATGCCGTGGCCCTGGTGATTGGCGACCTGAACCAGTCGCTGATGGCGACCGTGGCTAAGCCCAAGATTGAGCTGGCGACCGTTCAGCCGCCCCAGGAGACTGTTCAGCAGGGTGAGATCCCCACGTCGGACGAGGAGGAGGACGAGGATGATCGCCTATCGGTTGAGAAGGAGGCCGAGGTCATCACGGGTGCGCCGCCGCCGCTTGATACGGATGGTCTTCAGGACAAGTCCAAGAAGGAGCTGCAGGAGCTTCTGACGACCCGTGGTATTCCGTTTGGCAAGGCGGATCCCAAGAACACCCTGATCTCTCTGCTTAAAGCCACGGCGTAAAGGAATATAATGAAAGTTGTTTCGTTTGACATTGGACTTCGTAACTTGGCATACTGTGTTTTGGAAGGCACAGACCGCAACGATGTACGCATCGTAGATTGGAATATCATTGACGTACTAGGAGAACAGGCGGGTGTCGGTGCTCCTAGATGTCACAAGTGCACGTCAGCTGCGCGCTACGAGCACGCGTCCAACGGGCAATTCGCGTGTGCCAAGCATACGCCGCGCAGAAAGGCAAAGGTCACAAAGGCCGAGATCAACAAGCTGACGCCCAACGAGCTCCACGCCCAGATTGATGCAGAGGGACTGACAACGGATGCCACGAAAAAGTCGGATCTGGTTGGGTTGCTCTACAACCACCGAAAGCAGAATACGTGGAAGAAGTGTGTGTCTTCGGCTATTCAGGGATCTGTGCTGGATTTGGCACCGGCCATTATCAAGAGTTTGGATGCGCGAGCTGCGTCGTGGAAAGGCGCAGACGTGGTTGCACTGGAGAACCAGATGGATCGCCGGATGTTCGGGGTCCAGGCCATGATCCAGATGTATTTTTCGTGCCGTGGATTTCGGTGCTCAGGTGTATCCGCAACGCATAAGCTTTCTAATATCGTGACTGTGGACGATTCAACGGCATCGTACAAGGGTCGCAAGAAGACTGGCATAACGCATGCGTATTCCTTGGTGCCTGCTGCGAACCAAGAGCATTTTGCTAAGCACCCCAAGAAGGACGATTTGGCCGACTCGTTTCTACAAGGTCTTTGGGTGCTAGAACATACCAAAACTTAAATATGTAAGTGATACAATGGCCACGCTTGCTCTTGGAAGTACTGCATTGGTTCTTGGATTAGCCGCAGCGGCTATTGCGTCACGCCCCCACGATGTAGCCGCAGCAGAAGCCGCACTAAAGGCCGCGGCAGATCATGTTGCCGAGACCAAAGCACGACAGGCCGCGACACAGCCTGGGGGACCGGCCCCCGATGTGACGCAACCTGGGGGTCCTGCTCCCGGTCCCGCTCCCGCTCCCGGTCCCGCTCCCGGTCCCGCTCCCGCTCCCGGTCCCGCTCCCGCTCCCGCTCCCGGTCCTCTGCCGGGACCTCCGTTGCCAGGACCCCCAGTAGAAGAGGTTGAGGGTTGGGGTCACGAAGTTGATGAGCACGGTCAAACGTATTGGTGGCCCCTGAATGACGAAACAAAGACACAATGGGAGAGGCCCACTGGACCTCCTCCCGGTCCTGCTCCTCCCGGTCCTGCTCCTCCCGGTCCAGCTCCTCTGCCCGCTCCTGGTCCTGCTCCGGGTCCTGCTCCGGGTCCTGCTC
>Ga0214919_10006253_pt1 | contig 16443 bp, 15 predicted proteins | sample LL1503_MetaG_FD_177994 | JGI IMG/M metagenome (GOLD analysis project Ga0214919, IMG submission 177994) | Freshwater microbial communities from Lake Lanier, Atlanta, Georgia, United States - LL-1503 | ecosystem: Environmental > Aquatic > Freshwater > Lake | place: USA: Georgia | collected... | reverse complement strand
TGAAGCCTCCAAACGTAGGCCTATTTTCCATCGCAAGAGAGGCTCCGGCCTGTCACCCGCAGGGCACAGGGCTGAGCGTCAAAGCCAGGTTTTCAATACGTTTTGTAAGGCAAGAACTTGCCCGACAAGACCACGTTGACCCGGTCGCCCTTGGGGTCGGGCTGGCGCACGATGTCCATAGAGAAATCGATGGCGCTCATGATGCCGTCGCCAAACTCTTCGTGGATCAGCTCTTTGATGGTGCTGCCGTACACGTTGACGATTTCGTACCAACGGTAGATCAAGGGGTCTGTGGGCACCGGCGTGGGCAAAGAGCCTTTGTAGGGCACGACTTGCAACCATTTGATTTCTTCAGCGGTCAGGTCAAAGATTTGGCCGATGATTTTGGCCTGTGGGGCGTCAAACGTCATCTGCCCCAGGCAACCGGCGGTCACCCATTCTTTGGACAGGCCGACTTTGTCGGCCACGTCGCGCCACTGGATGCCTTTGGACACTTTGGTGGAGATGATTTTTTCGGTCACGTCTAAACGGTTCATGAAGGGCCTCGGTGGATAAGTCGCAAGGTCCTATGCAAACTCCAGGCCAACTTGAACCCTGAAAAACGCCTCCAAACAGTGCGTGACGGCTGCGCGCGCGATATGCGCGGGCCGTCAGGCCGCTTCTTTGTAGAAAAAGCCGCTGTGCACGCCGCGCGGTGCCAGCGGGGCCACGGCTCGGCTGATGGCACCAATGTGGTCGGGCGTGGTGCCACAGCAGCCGCCCACGATATTGACCAGGCCTTCAGCGGCAAACTCGTGCAGCAAGCGGCTGGTCACGTCGGGGGTTTCGTCAAAACCGGTGTCGCTCATCGGGTTGGGCAGGCCGGCATTGGGGTAGCAACTGATGAAGGTGTCGCCCGCCACCTTGTGCAGCTCTTGAATATAGGGGCGCATCAGCGTGGCCCCCAGGGCGCAGTTCAGGCCAATGGCCAGGGGCTGGGCGTGGCGCACGCTGTGCCAAAACGCGGTCACGGTCTGGCCACTCAAGATGCGGCCCGAGGCGTCGGTCACCGTGCCGGAGATGATGAGGGGCAGGCTCTGGTCGCTGGCTTCAAAAAACTCGTCAATGGCAAACAACGCGGCTTTGGCGTTGAGGGTGTCGAAAATGGTTTCCACCAGCAGCACGTCCGAGCCGCCTTCCACCAGCGCCTCGACCTGCTCGTAATAGGCGGCGCGCAATTCTTCAAAGGTCACGTTGCGGGCACCGGCGTCGTTCACATCGGGGCTGATGCTGGCGGTTTTGGGCGTGGGCCCTAAAGCGCCGACCACAAAGCGCGGTTTGTCGGGGGTGGAGAACTTGTCGCAAGCGGCGCGCGCCAACTTGGCCGATTCAAAGTTCATTTCGCGGGCCAGGTGCTGCATGTCGTAGTCGGCCTGGGCCACGGTGGTCGCGCCAAAGGTGTTGGTCTCGATCAGGTCGGCCCCGGCGGCCAAATAACCTTCGTGGATGTCGCGGATCACATCGGGGCGCGTCAGGCTCAAGAGCTCGTTATTGCCCTTGATGTCTTTGGCAAAGTCTTTGAAGCGCTCACCCCGGTAGTCGGCTTCAGTCAGCTTGAAGCGCTGGATCATGGTGCCCATGGCCCCGTCAAGGATGGCGATGCGCTTGTTCAAGATCTCGGGCAAGGCTTGAGCGCGGGTGTACATCAAAGGTTTCATGCCTCGCATTGTAAAAGGCCCCGTGCGATCCGGCTTCGCTGCAAAAGCCGTGGAATCACCCCTTACGCCAATCACGCGCGCAAGGGGCTTTGCATCACTGAGCGTCCATCAAGGCCTTCACGTTCAACAAGGTGATCTCGTTGTGGTCCGGCTGGCCGATGGTGCGACCAGAAGAGTACGGGAAGTTATTGTCGTTGACCACCACAATGTGTTCGGCATCGACCACCGTCAGACCTTCTGGGCCCAGGTGGGGCAAGGCGAAAATCGCATCATTGCCGCCCAGATGCGCTTTGGCATTGGGGTTGGCGATACGCGTCAAGTCGATGTAAGCCACCTTCTTTACAAAACCGTCGGCGTCGATTTGGCTCATGTCGATCTTGTAGATGCGCTTGAACTGGGCGGGGTGGGTAAAGCAATCTGTCCGTATTTCTTTGGGGCAAACCGGGGTCACGCCTTCGCTGCCGTCATCGCGTTCGATGATCAGACCCACGCGCTCGTTGACCATCTGAAAGTCAGCCGCCACGTTGCCGGCTTGCTCGAATTTGTATTTCCACATTTGACCGGTGTACTGTTGGCTGGCCACGTCCAGTTCCAAGATGCGGGTGTAAGGCTTGCCGTTGTGGCTTTCATAGGCTTTGGTTTCAGCATCCCACAGTGGCCACTCGAACATGGGGAACACTTTTTTGCCATCGGCCGATTTGGCCATGGGCTCAAAACCACCTGAACGGCGAACATTGAAAGGCAGGACGGTTGGAACAGGCGGACGGGCGTGCTGGTAGTGGTCAGGACCGGTGTATTTTTTGCCGCTCACCACCGTTTCGATCACGCCCAAGACTTTGCCCTGGGGGGTTGTGCGCAGGATGTAAGGGCCAAACTCATCACCAAACCACCATTCGTTGCCCACCACTTGAATGGACTCAACGTCAAAGTCAGAACCGGTCAAATAACGTTTGGCCGTGTTTTCGTTGTTAATGAAAAAGGGTACTTTGCGGTCGGGGTCGTGCAAGAAAGTGGTCTTGGCCAAAGCGGTCTTGCCGCTTTTCCAGTCCGGCTTGACGTGGTGAACCATGAGCAATGCGTCCATGGAGTTGACTTTGTTGCCAAAGCCGTTATCAGTCAGCGCGAGAAAAGTGCCGTCACCCATCGAATGGATGCCCGAAAAGCCTTGAACGGACTGGCCCTTGATCGGCAAAAATCCGCCAGAGGCGCGTGGATTTTTAGGATCACCCACAAAGGTGTTGGCGGCCACGCTGCTGAGCTTTTCCACCCGCTGACGGGGGTCATTGGCAAATTTGCCACTGGTTTCAAACAAGGCGCCGGCATCTTTGGGCGCTGTGGCGGTAGTGTTGAATGGCAGGTAAGCATGGCCAGCCAAGGTGGCGGTCACTTCGGTTTGTGCGATCACAGCACTGGCCGACAGGCCCAACAAGACGGATAGGAAAGTGCGTTGCAGCATTTTGAACCTTTTAAGTGGTTTGAAAGATATCGAGCCTAGCCTCGGTTTGTGAAGCGCTTGTGAAAAATCAGGCTCCAAAGCCCTGAATTTGACGAAGCCTGACGCCTTCATGGCCGAAGAAGTCCCCCGCTGAACGGCGCCCATCAAAGCCACGCAATTCAAGATCTGAAACTGGACGGAAACAAGGCTGAAAGGCGAAAAGCCTTACGCGATGGGCGACAATCACCGTTGTGTCTTATTTAACTGTCTTGCGCGAAATTTTTGGCTACGAATCGTTTCGTGGACCTCAGCAAAGCATCATTGCGCATGTCGGTGCAGGAGGCGATGCGCTGGTGCTGATGCCCACCGGCGGCGGCAAAAGCCTGTGCTATCAAATTCCGGCCATTGTTCGCCAACAGGCAGGGCACGGCATCACCATCGTGGTGTCCCCCTTGATTGCATTGATGCATGACCAAGTCGGGGCATTGCACGAAGCCGGTGTCAGTGCTGCATTCCTCAACTCGACCTTGAACGCCGAGGAGGCACAAGATGTCGAACAAAGACTTCGCCGTGGCGACATCACGCTCTTGTATGCCGCCCCAGAACGTTTGACCACACCGCGATTTTTAGCGCAGCTGGACTCCCTGCATGAACGCGGCATGCTGAGTTTGTTTGCCATTGACGAAGCCCATTGCGTGAGCCAATGGGGCCATGATTTTCGCCCCGAATACCGCGCACTGACCGTGCTGCATGAGCGCTATGCCGGCGTGCCACGCATGGCCTTGACCGCCACTGCAGATGCTTTAACGCGTGCCGATATTGTGGAGCGGCTGCAACTCGAAAACGCGCAACAATTTGTCAGCAGCTTTGACCGCCCCAACATCCGCTACACCATCGTCGAGAAAAAAGACGCCTCGACGCAGTTGATGCGTTTCATTGAGCGCGAGCACGAAGGGGACGCCGGTGTGGTGTATTGCCAGTCGCGTCGTCGGGTTGAAGAAGTCGCTGAAATGCTCCTGGAATCGGGCATTGACGCCTTGCCCTACCACGCAGGTCTGGACGCCAAGTTGAGGCAAAAACACCAAGACCGCTTCTTGCGTGACGAAGGTGTGGTGATGGTAGCGACCATTGCTTTTGGCATGGGCATCGACAAGCCCGATGTGCGGTTTGTGGCCCATCTGGACATGCCCAAAAACATCGAAGGCTACTACCAAGAAACGGGCCGTGCAGGGCGCGACGGCCTGGCTGCTGATGCTTGGATGACCTATGGTTTACAAGATGTGGTGAATCAACGCCGCATGATCGACGAGAGCCCTGCCGCCGAAGAATTCAAGCAAGTCATGCGCGGCAAGCTGGATGCACTGTTGGCCTTGGCCGAGGCCACCGATTGCAGACGCGCACGCTTGCTGGGCTACTTTGACGAAGCCTACGCTGGACAACAAGACACATCCACAGGCGTCTATATGCCCTTTTGTGGCAACTGCGACAACTGCCTGAACCCGCCCGAGGTCTGGGACGGCACCGATGCGGCCCGCAAGATTTTGTCTACCGTGTACCGAACGCACCAGCACAATGGCCACCACTTTGGCGCTGGCCATACCATGGACATTGTTCGCGGCAAAGAAACAGACAAAGTGACCCAGCGGGGGCATACCACCTTGAGCACGTTTGGGGTGGGCGCCAATTACAGTGAACAGCAATTGCGCGGTGTGATGCGACAACTGATTGCCATCGGTGCACTGCATGTGCACAGCGAAGACGGCTTCAGCACCTTGCAGCTGACCGATGGTTCACGCGCCGTGTTAAAGGGCCAAGTGGCGATACAACTGCGTGAATCCACCAGCCAAAAGGCCGACAAACGCAGCAAGAGTCGAACCACCCCCGGCCCGGCGGCGGCCAATTTGGGGCAGGACGCCTTGGTGCGCTTCATCAACCTCAAAGCCTGGCGGGCCGAAGTGGCCAAAGAACACAACTTACCGGCTTATGTGATCTTCCACGATGCAACACTCGCGGCCATCGCGGAGCGTGCGCCGCAAGCGCTGAGTGAGCTGCAAGGCATCAGCGGCTTGGGCGTCAAAAAACTCGAAGCCTATGGTGAACAAGTCTTGCGTGTCTGTCAGTCTTTTGCCGCCCACTGAGCGCCTTCGCCTTCAGTTCACTCCCCCGGGAATGCCCGCCGCGATCTGACGCAGCTTGACGGTTTCTGTGCGGATTTCTTGCACCATTTGCTCTGGCGTGCTGCCCACCAAGGTCATGCCCATGCCATTGAGTTTGCGTTTGACGTCCGGGTCGGCCAAGGCCGTTTTGACCGACGCATTCAAGCGGGCTTGAATGTCGGCGGGCAGGCCTTTGGGTCCAAACAAGCCCACCCAATAGGTCAAGTCATAGCCGGTCAGCCCGCCTTCGCTGAGGGTCGGGACATCCGGATAGCGTGGGTCTCTGACCGCACTGGTGGTGCCCAGCAAACGGACTTTGCCTGCATCGATCTGGGGTTTGGCAGCACCGTCAAATATCACCTGACACACACCTGCCAGAACATCTTGCATCCCAGGGCCAGAGCCTTTGTAGGGCACATGGGTCATGTTCACTTTGCCCATGGCATTGAACAACTCCCCCGCAAAATGCAAACCACTGCCCATGCCGGAGGTGGCGTAGTTGATTTGCACTTTGCTGTCACGCGCATACGCCAGAAATTCAGGCAAGGTTTTCGCGGGTACGGCAGGATTGACCACCATCAGCAAGCCATATTTACCAACCAATGAGATGGGCGTGAAGTCGGACACCGGGTCATAGGACAGTGATTTTTCGACCACCGCCATGTAGGTGTGCGTGCCGTTGGTGGTGAGCAGCAATTGGTAGCCATCGGGTGTGGCTTTGCTGATGGCTTCACTGCCTATGCGGCCGCCGCCGCCCGCCTTGTTGTCGATGACCACGTTTTGACCCAGATTCCTGGACATGGCCTCGGCAATGATGCGACTGACCTGGTCTGAGAATCCCCCTGCTGCATAGGGTACGACCGCTTTGATGGGGCGCTGTGGGTAGGCTTGCGCCCAAACGTTTCCTAATCCTGTGACCCCTGCCAAAACCAATAACCAACGAACGGAAACACTGCAATTGAACACCATGGGAAGCCTTTTCTTGTCTCGTTATTTGTCAACGTCACTCTGCTGGTGCACGCTGCGGTGAGTATGCCGAGAGTTGGCGAAGCCTGCAATCGGCAGCGCTCAAGCTATTCACAGCCCCTGTCGCCCCCAGGATTGGGCATACCGCTCAAATTTTGTAAGATGCGTTGATTGTCCGTACAACTTCAGGAATGTTCCATGCGCTTAGGTTACTTCACCATGCCCTTGCACCCTTTGCACAGGGACACCACCGAAACCTTGCATGAGGACCGACAGACCATTCTTTTTGCCGACCAACTCGGTTTTTACGATGCCTTCGTCGGTGAGCATTTGACAGACAAAGCCGAAAATGTCACCAACAGCCTGATCTTTCTGGCCACTTTGATTGCCGAGACTCGCCACATCAAACTGGGCAGTGGCACTTCGAACCTGTCGCACTCCCACCCGACTTTGTTGGCATCGCAAGCGGCTATGTTTGATCACCTGGCCAAAGGACGGTTCATTTTTGGTATCAGCCCAGGCGCCTTGTCTTCTGATGCTGAAGCCCTGGGCATTCTGGACCAGGACCGCAACCAAATGTTTGCCGAAGCCATTGATGTCATTCTGGCCATTTGGGACCGCGAGCCGCCCTACAACATCGACTTTGAAAACAACCGCTACAAGGTCACAACGCAGACCACGTCAGTGCCCGCCATCGGTCGCGGTCAGATGATGAAGCCGTTCCAAAAGCCCTATCCCGAGATTGTCGGCACCGTGGTGGCGCCTTTCTCCAAAGGGGTGATCGCGATGGGCAAGCGCAATTTTCACCCTATGTCAGCCAACTTTTTATTGCCCCATTGGCTCAACAGCCATTGGGACAATTACAAGGAGGGCAAAGCGTCGGTACAACAAACCGCCAAGCCTTCAGACTGGCGTGTAGCCCGGACCATTTTTGTCAGTGACGATGCCGCCACGGCCAAACGCTACGGACGGGAAGACGCTGACAGCCCTTACCGCTACTACTACCGACAGATGCTGACCAAGATGATGATGTCCAAGCGCCACGTCATCTTCAAAAAGAACACGGAAGAAGACGACAGCCATGTGACCTTGGACCGCTTGCTCGATGAGTTGGTCATCGCCGGCACGGTGGACGAGGTGGTGGACCAGATCTTGGCCCTGCGCGCGCAGGTGGGGCCTTTTGGCGAAATCGTCTACGCAGGCATGGACCTGGTCGACCCCGCCCTGGGCCGCCGTTCCATGGAGTTGATGGCGCACGAGGTCATGCCCCGCGTGAATCAGGCCCTTGGCCTGGGTTCGGCCATCAACGTGGAGGCCTCCTCAGCCTGAATTCAGGCCGGGGTCAAAGGCAAGCCGATCAACTCGGACAAAGCCTGCAAGCTCAGGCCTGGCACCATGTCAATGACTTGCAGGCCTGAGGGCATGCAGGCCAGCGTGGCCAAATCGGTGTAGACGCGCTTGACGCAGGCAATTCCGGTCAAGGGGTAGCTGCATTGCGCAACCAGTTTGCTTTGCCCTTGTTTGGTCAGCAAGTCCATCATCACCCAAGTCTGTTTGGCACCACTCGCCAAATCCATGGCACCGCCCACGGCCGGTATGGCACCCGCCTCGCCGGTATGCCAATTGGCCAAGTCCCCATGGGCACTGACCTGAAAGGCCCCGAGCACACAAATGTCCAAGTGCCCGCCGCGCATCATGGCAAAGCTGTCGGCATGGTGGAAAAAAGCCCCTCCCGCAAGCAAGGTCACAGGCTGCTTGCCCGCATTGATGAGGTCGTAGTCTTCTTGGCCTGCAGCAGGCGCTGGGCCCATGCCCAAAATACCGTTTTCGCTGTGCAGCAAAATTTCGCGTGATGGGGGGATGTGGTTGGCCACCAGCGTGGGCTGGCCAATCCCCAGGTTGACCGTGGCGCCTTCGGGAATGTCTTGCGCCACGCGAGCGGCCAACTCGTCTTTGGTGCGTCGTGTGTAGTTCATGCTTTGATGCCTCCGGCTTGGGTTGCCACGCGCGGGATCTGGACCACCGCCTGTACAAAAATACCAGGGGTGATGACCGCTTCGGGATCAAGGCCGCCCAAGGGCACTTGCGAATACACCGTGGCCACCGTTTTATGTGCCGCCATGGCCATCACGGGGCCAAAGTTGCGCGCCGCCTTGCGGTAAGTCAGATTGCCCCAACGGTCGCCGCACTCCGCCCGGATCAAGGCCAGGTCGGCATGAATGGGCGTTTCGTAAACATACATGCGGCCATCGATTTCGCGGGTTTCTTTCAGAGAACCGTCGGCTTTTTTGGCCAAGTCGGTGCCGTAGGCCGTCGGCGTAAAGAACCCGCCAATGCCCGCCCCCGCAGCGCGGATGCGTTCGGCCAGATTGCCTTGCGGCACCAACTCAAGTTCAACCTGTCCAGAACGAAAAAGCCCATCGAAAACATGCGAGTCGGCTTGCCTGGGGAAACTGCAGACCACCTTGCGCACACGGCCCGCTTTGAGCAGCGCGGCCAGGCCTTGATCACCATTTCCCGCGTTGTTGTTCACCACGGTCAAGTCGCGTGCACCTTGCGCCAACAGGCCATCGATCAGTTCATCCGGGATACCCGCCGTGCCAAAGCCCCCGATCAACACCGTAGCGCCATCGCGGGTGTCGGCCAAAGCCTCTGCGATGGATGAAACAAACTTATTGATCATGTCTCTTTACCTTTACTGGTCACACCCCAGTGTGTGGCCTTGGAATTAATTTTTTCAACTGCGCATGAAAAACCGAACCGTGGAATCAGCCAATGCGTCCAGATCCATCTGTTCGGATTGCGTTTTTTGTTTGTACCACGTGACCGTGAAATTGACAGCCCCCATGACCATCAAGCGCGCAATTTTCACATCGCTTTCGGTGGCTTGATTCGGCTCAGCATGGGCCCCCAAGAGTCCCGCTTGAAGCATGTCCCTCAGAGTTTCTTGCCACAACGCATCGTAACGGTCTTTGACGCGATTGATCTCTTGCATGTACTCGGGCGGCAAACTGCGCCAATCGTAGAGCAGCACCGCAATGAACTCACTGCCTTCATCATGCAAGATGCCGTATTGCGTTCGCACCAAGGCCCTGAAACGCGCCTGAACGGTCGTAGCCTTGGCCAGCGCCGCAACGGTTCGCTCAAAGCCTTGGTGCAAGCCCTCCTCCATCACCGCTTTCAAAATTTCCTGTTTGTTTTTGAAATGGTAGAACGGACTGCCCGAGCGCATGCCCACGGCCGCAGCAATGTCGCGCACCGTGGTGGCGTCGTAGCCTTTATCTCGGAACAACCTGGCTGAGGCCCGAATCAAGGCTTGGCGCCGATTGACTTCGTCAGGGTTGTCAAGCAGCAATTTGGGTGACTGTGGCGATTTATTGTCTGTCATGGCCTAGGGTTTCCCCAAATTACAGTCGATGTTCTTGGCTTTATGATACAAAGCAAGTGCTTGGTTTGATCATCATAGTCCTCGGTGCAGGCGTGTCAATCCACCAAGAATAAATTTCACAGGCAAAGTAAAGCGAACGCCATGCAGGAACTGCAGGTCATCTTCAGCGGAATCGCACAAGGCTGTATTTACGGTCTGATCGCACTGGGTTTTGTACTGATCTACAAAGCCACCGAAACGGTGAGCTTTGCCCAAGGCGAGCTCATGATGCTGGGCGCGTTTTGCGGCCTCGCTTGCGTGAGCTGGTTGGGCCTGCCTTATTGGCTGTCCATTCCTGCGGCCATGATGGCCATGGCGGTGCTGGGCTGGCTGACCGAGCGGGTCGTGATCCGCCCCGTGCTGGGACAACCGGCATTTTCCATCGTCATGTTGACCATTGGCATTGGCTATGTCGCCCGCGGTTTGATCACCATGATCCCCGACATCGGCACCGAAACACTGGCTTTTCCGGTGCCCTACAAAGACACGGTGTTCAATGTGGGCGGCGTGGTCCTGGGTGCCACCCAAGTGGTCGTGGTGCTGGCCACCGCCGCTTTGAGCGCACTCTTGTACCTGGTGTTTCGCTACTCGCGGGCGGGCATCGCGATGCAAGCGGCCTCGCAAAATCAGTTGGCCGCGTATTACATGGGCATTCCAGTCAAACGCCTGAACGGCATGGTCTGGGCGCTGGCTGCGGCGGTGGCGGCGGTGGCGGGTTTGTTGTTGGCGCCCATCACGTTTGTGCATGCCAACATGGGTTTTATCGGGCTCAAAGCCTTTCCTGCCGCGGTCGTGGGGGGCTTTGGCAGCCTGCCCGGAGCCATTGTGGGCGGTGTGATCATTGGCGTGGTCGAAGCCCTGGCTGGTTTCTGGCTGCCCGAAGGCTTCAAGGACGTTGCCGCCTACATCGTGGTGCTCTTGATGCTGGTCCTCAAACCGAACGGTTTGTTTGGTGAAAAATTGCGGAAAAAGGTCTGATCCATGCGGTTCATTTTCAAAACCGATTACGACCAGGACATTCGCGTTTTCAAGCACGGGGGGCATGTCTTTTGGTATGGCTTGTTGCTGGCATTTTTAGTGGCCGCACCTTGGTTGATCGAAGAGTATTGGCTGGCTCAGATGACGTTTGTGATGATTTACGGCGTGGTCGGACTGGGCTTGATGGTGCTGGCGGGTTTCACCGGCCTCTTCTCCATGGGACATGCCGCCTTTTTAGGCGTAGGCGCTTACACCGAAGCGGTGCTGGCCGCCAAGGGCTGGCCCTTTCCGGTTTCCTTGGCCGTGGCGGCAGGCCTTTCAGCGGCGGTGGGTGCGGTGGTCGGCTTGCCGGCCCTGCGCGTCAAAGGCATATACCTGGGCATTGCCACCTTGTCTTTTGGCTTCATTGTGGAAGAAGGCCTGGCCCGCTGGGAGAGCGTGACCGGCGGCAATGCGGGCATGCACGTCAAAGCGGTCAACCTGTTTGGCCTGGACACCAGCAGCAATGAAGGCTTTTACGGTGTGTGCCTGGTGGTCACCGTGCTGTCGACACTGGCCGTGATCAATTTGCTGCGAAGCTCAACCGGCCGCGCGTTTGTGGCCATCCGCGATTCTGAAATTTCTGCGCAGAGCATGGGCATTCATCTGGCCCGCTACAAAACACTCTCGTTCATGATTTCGGCGGCTTTGGCTGGCGTGGGCGGCGCTTTGTACGCCCACAAACTGCAGTTCATCAGTCCGGACCAATTCAACATCTTGCAATCGGTCGACCTGTTGTTGTTGGTTGTGATCGGGGGCCTGGGATCGGTGCATGGCGCTTTTTTAGGGGCTATCTTTTTGATCACCATGCCTCAGCTCATCTCGTTGGGCAAAGATTATCTGCCCGCCTTCATTGGGCAAGCGCCGGGCTTGCAAGGGCTGGTCTATGGTCTGGTGCTGATTGCTTTTGTGATGTTTGAGCCCATGGGGCTGTATGGCCGCTGGCTGAAAATCCGCACCTGGATTCAACTGTTCCCGTTCTACCGCAAGGGCATGTTCAAGCGTCAAAAGAGCTTCCAGAAATCGGACCGACTGAAATGAGCGACATCCTACTTTCTGCCCACAACCTGTCTGTGCGCTTTGGTGGCGTGCTGGCCGTCAACAAGGTGAGCTTCGAGGTGCAGCGGGGTGAAGTTTTTACCTTGATCGGCCCCAATGGGGCGGGCAAGACCACGGTCTTCAACCTGATCAGCCGGATCTACACGCCCACCACCGGGCACATTGACTTCAAGGGCAAAGCCCTGACCCAAATGCCACCGCATGCTGTGGCCGGTTTGGGCATTGCGCGCACCTTTCAGAACATTGAATTGTTTGAACACGCCAGCGTGTTGCAAAACCTCTTGATTGGTCGGCATGTGCACAACCGCACCGGCTTTTGGAGCCAGTTGCTGTTCACCCGCAGCGTGCATGAAGCCGAATTGGCCACGCGCCGCAAAGTAGAAGAAGTGATTGATTTTCTGGAATTGCAGCACTACCGCGACACACTTGTGGCCGGCCTGCCCTATGGCGTTCGCAAAGTGGTCGAGTTGGCCCGCGCCTTGAGCACAGAGCCCGATCTTTTGTTGCTGGACGAACCTTCTTCAGGCTTGAACATGGAAGAAACCAGTGACATGGCCTTTTGGATCCAGGACATTCAACACGATCTGGGCATCACGGTCTTGATGGTCGAGCACGACATGAGCCTGGTGTCCAAAGTGTCTGACCGGGTGCTGGCCATGAACCAGGGCGAAGTCTTGGCGTTGGGAACGCCCGCCCAAGTGCAAGCCGATGCGGCCGTGATTGAAGCGTATCTGGGCGGCGCAGACGATGCCGCCAGCTTGCGCCGCGTCGCTTGAGGAGTCGGACATGACAGACACAACACCGCTGCTCAAGCTGCTCAACGTCGAAAGCGCCTACGGACCGATTCGTGCCATTCGGGGTGTCAGTCTGTCGGTCTACCCCGGCCAGATTGCAACCATTTTGGGCTCGAATGGCGCGGGCAAAACCACCACCCTGAAAACCATCTCCGGCATCATCGATCCGCGCAAAGGCTCGATCGAGTTCAAGGCTGAAAACATCACCGCCATGGACCCCTCACTCATCGTACAGCGGGGCCTGGCCCATGTGCCCGAGGGGCGAGAAGTGTTCCCGCTCCTGTCCATCAAAGACAACCTGTTGATGGGTGCCTACACCCGCCAAGACCGCGACGGTGTGGCCCGCGACATGGAAGCGGTGTACGGCTACTTTCCGATCCTGAAAGAGCGCGAAGCGCAAGACGCGGGCCTGCTCTCGGGCGGTCAACAGCAAATGCTGTCCATCTCGCGCGCGCTGATGGCCCAACCCGATTTGATCTTGCTTGACGAGCCGAGTCTGGGCTTGTCCCCGAAGCTGACCAAAGAGATTTTCGAGATCGTGGTGCGCATCAACCGAGAACGCGGCACCACCATTTTGCTGGTCGAGCAAAACGCGAATATGGCTTTGAACGTGGCCGATTACGGCTTTGTTTTGGAATCGGGTCGGATCGTGATGGAAGACACCTGCGCAGCGCTGCGAGACAAAGACGACATCAAAGAGTTTTACCTCGGCATGAAAGAAGACGGCGCCCGCGCCGAGCGCCGCTGGAAAAAGAAGAAGACCTGGAGATAAACCATGACCGTCCTCTGGGATACCCAAGCATTGAAAGGCCAAACCGAAGTGGTGATGCCTGGCGAGACCATTCCGGATGTGTTCTGGAACGGTGTGGCCGCCCGCGGCCAGCAACTGATGATGCGCGAAAAGAAGTTCGGCATCTGGCAAGGTTGGAGTTGGACGCAAGCCGGCACCGCGGTGCGTGAAATGACCATGGGCTTGGTAGCACTCGACTTCGTGCCAGGGGAATGTGCGTCCATTTTGGCCAGCACGCGGCTGGAGTGGGTGTTGGCCGATCTGGCCGTGCTCAGCGCTGGCGGTGTATCAAATGGCATTTACCCCACCGATGCCACCTCGCAGGTGCAGTACCTGTGCGAAGACTCAAGCACCGTCATCTTGTTTGTCGAAGACGAAGAGCAACTCGACAAGGCACTGACTGCGCGTACGCAGCTGCCACTTTTGCGCAAAATCGTGGTGCTCGACATGGAGGGTTTAACCCGCTATGCAGACCCGATGGTCATCAGCCTGGACGCGCTGCGGGACCTGGGCAGACAACACGATACACAGCACCCCGGGGTGTTTGATCAAGTCCGAAAAAGTCGCCAACCCCAAGACCTGGCCATCCTGATTTACACCTCAGGCACCACGGGCAAACCCAAGGGCGCGATGCACAACCATGCTGCTTTGGTTTACATGTGCCACGGCTACAACCAGGTCATTGTGCAAGATGAACACGACGAACGGATGTTGTTTTTGCCCCTGTGTCACGTAGCCGAACGACTGGGTGGGCAGTATTTTTCGATCTACACAGGCACCATCCTGAACTTTGTCGAGAACCCTGACACAGTCCCCGAAAACGTGCGTGAAATTGCACCCACCACCTTCACGGCGGTCCCGCGGGTGTGGGAAAAGTTTTATTCATCGGTCACCATCGCCATTTCAGAATCCGACAAACTTCAACAACTCGTGTACCGCTGGGCTTTAGGCATTGGCTACAAAGTCAGTGACAAAGTCACCTCCGGGCAGACGGTTCCCTTGTGGTTGAAAGGGTGCTTTTACATCGGCCGTTGGTTGGCGCTGGACAATGTGCGGCGGATGATCGGCATTCACAAAGCCAAGGTTTTGGTCACCGGCGCCGCACCCATTTCACCCGATCTGGTGCGCTGGTATTTGGCGCTCGGTGTGCCCATGATCGAGGCCTGGGGAATGACCGAGTCGTGTGGTGCATCGACCGTGATGCCTGCCGACAAAATCAAGGCCGGTTTCATTGGTCCAGCAGCACCCTTCAATGAAGTGCGACTTGACCCTGAAACGCAAGAGCTGCTGGTGCGCGGCCCCAACGTGTTCATGGGCTATTTGAACCTGCCTGAAAAAACCGCCGAAACCATTGATGCCGACGGCTGGCTGCACACCGGTGATGTGGGGACCGTGGACGATGAAGGGTTTTTCCGGATTACCGACCGGATGAAAGACATCATCATCACGGCAGGGGGCAAAAACATCACGCCGAGCGAATGGGAAAATGAACTCAAATTTTCACCCTACGTCACTGACGCGGTGGTCATTGGCGATCGACGTGCCTATTTGAGCGTGATCATCATGATTGATTTAGAAAACGTTGAAAAATTTGCCCAAGACCATGATGTGCCTTTTTCCAACTACGCCAGCCTGACGCGTGCCCCCGAAGTGCTGGCTCGCATTCAGGAAGAAATCGACACCGTCAACAAGAAATTTGCCCGCGTGGAACAAATCAAACAATTCCGACTGCTCGACACCCAATTGACGGCCGAAGACGATGAACTGACGCCTACAATGAAACTCAAACGCAAGTTTGTCGAGCAGAAATACAGCGCCATGATTGAATCGATGTACCGCAGCTGACCCGGTTCAGCACCCATTTACAACCCCAGGAGAAGACATGAAGTTCAAACTGTTAACCCTACTCGCAGCGCTGACCCTCAGCGGCGCGGCAATCGCCCAGCAGCAAGGCGTGAGTAAAACCGAAATCACGGTCGGCACCATCCAGGATTTGTCCGGCCCCTTGGCCGGCTACGGCAAAGCGGTGCGCAACGGCATGATGCTGCGCATTGACGAAGTCAATGAGCAAGGCGGGGTGAATGGCCGCAAGCTCAAGCTGATCACTGAAGACTCAGGTTACGACCCGAAGCGCGCTGTTTTAGCGGCGCAGAAACTGGTCAACCAAGATAAAATTTTCATCATGGCGGGACACATCGGCACCGCGCAAAACAATGCCGCCATGCCGGTGCAGTTTGAAAAGAAAGTGGTGAATTTTTTGCCCGTCACTGCGGCGCGCGAAATGTACGAACCGCTGAGCAAATTCAAATACGCTTTGTTTGCAACCTACTTTGACCAAATGCGTGCCTCTGTGGCCACCCTGGCCAAAGAGAAAAAAATCAGCAAGGTCTGCACCATTTACCAAGACGATGAATTTGGCCTCGAAGTTGTGCGCGGCGCCGAAGCCAGTCTGAAAACCATCAGCTTGGATTTCATCGAGAAAACCTCCTACAAACGCGGGGCAACCGACTTTTCTTCCCAAGTAGCCCGCATGAAAGGTGCTGGCTGTGAAATGGTCGTGCTGGGCACCATCATCCGCGAGACGGTGGGCACCATTGCCGAAGCACGCAAGACCGGCTTCAATCCGATCTTCATTGGCTCCAGCGCAGCCTACACCGATCTGATTCATAAATTGGGCGGCAAAGCCATGGACGGCATGTACGCCACCATGACAGTACCCCACCCTTATTTGGACGAAGCCTCTAACCCCATCCGTTTCTGGGCCAACAAGTACAAAACCAAATTCAATGAAGACCCGACCGTTTTCTCTGTTTACGGCTATGTGATTTTGGACTCTTTCATCCAGGCCGCACAAAAAACAGGGCCTAACTTGACCAGCGACAGCTTCATTGCCACCATGGACAAGATCACCTTCCCTGCCGACATTTTTGGCAGCCCTGAAGGCAGCTTCTCACCGACCAAGCACCTGGGCTCCAACAAGTCCCGCCTGTCGCAAATCCAGGACGGCAAGTGGAAGATCATCTCTGAGTACTACAAGCTCGACTGATCTACGCCACTTGATTGAAAACCGCCTTCGGGCGGTTTTTTCTTGTCTACTTACAA
>Ga0214919_10006252_pt1 | contig 16444 bp, 8 predicted proteins | sample LL1503_MetaG_FD_177994 | JGI IMG/M metagenome (GOLD analysis project Ga0214919, IMG submission 177994) | Freshwater microbial communities from Lake Lanier, Atlanta, Georgia, United States - LL-1503 | ecosystem: Environmental > Aquatic > Freshwater > Lake | place: USA: Georgia | collected 2015-03-15 | reverse complement strand
TCCTTGATTAGAGGCGAATCCAACCTTGCGTGTGCCATTGTTGCGATTGGAAGCATTGTTGCGGAGGGCCGAGCGGATCGGCTGCTGTTGTTGCGGCAGACCCTGTGCCTGGAAGGCTGCAGGGGAGGTATCCACTGAAATCATAGGGGGTGCGCCAGGGATTGGAGGGGGAAGAACAGTCGCGGGAGGTGGGGCTGCGAGAGAGGCGACGAGCGCGACTTGGGCTTGCTGGGGCGGAGGTGGTGGTGCACCCGCTTGGCCAGGGACAGCAGCTGTCGTGGGTCCGAAGGCCTGTGCTTGCGCCGAGTTCATCGGAATTACGATATAGGGTTGCTGCTGTGGTTGCTGAACAGGGGTAGCCAAAGGCAGCGCCGCCGTATCAAATTCCTCTAGTTCTTCTTGTATAGGCGCCAGGGGGCCAGCGGCTATAGCATCTTCTGCATTAACGCCAGTGGCTGCAACCTCCTCAGGCAGCGGCGCCGGCGGCGGAATTGCAGACAGTGCCGACAAGTCCTCCAGATTTGCCACCTGCTCCTCCGTCAGCGGCACCAACTCAGGCACTATCGTATCAACAAGAACCCGTGTAGGAATCGCCGCTGAAAGCGCGGCCAGCTGCTCATCCTCTGAAAGCTGCCGAATCTCAGGCGCCTCCAGCTTCTGTAAGTCATTATTTGTAAGAATACGCATGCCAATATTCATGTAGCTAGAGAGCTCCTGCTCCAGAAGTTTCGTCGCATACGGCATTTCTATCTTCGAGAAACTGGTCAAACTGCGTTTAACGGGTGGCAGGAGCTCCAGATTCGTGGCCGTGCTTCCAATATACTGAAGAGGGCCGTCGCACATCGGGCATACACAGAGGCCCGTCTTCTCATTATAAATCGGCACCGTGCCACATCCATTACAGATTGTAAAGGTCGTTCCATCCGCCCTCTTCATATAAGACTCGTGAACAAAGGCAGAAATGCTGTGTCCTATCACCGCATCGCGCTCCATCTCGCCCATACGCAGACCGCCCTGTGCTCCACGACCGCCCGTCGGCTGATGCGTCCGCTGTTCTTTGCGACCCTCCGCGCGCGCATTCCACTTGTCCTCTGTCATGTGCTTCAGACGCATCGTGTAGACATTGCCCATGAAGATGGTAGAGGGAATCATGATACCAGACTGGCCATCATAGAGGAGTTCCTCGCCCATCGGCTGCATACCGAACTGCTCTTGGAGAACCTTGCCGATGGCGGCGGCCGGCGATCCCTCATTCATGAATGTCGTCGCATTTCCAATCGCCGCCGCCGCAGCCGCCGCCTTTCCGAGGAGGGCCTCCAGAAGCTGGGCCATCGTCATACGAGAGGGGATGGCGTGGCTGTTCATAATCATGTCTGGAATGAGACCAGACGCCGAGCGAGGCATGTCATGGCCACGAATCATCATGCCGATTGTGCCCTTCTGGCCGTGGCGGTTGGAGAATTTGTCGCCCAGCTCGGGCACTCTGTATTGGACAGTGCGAATCTTCACAAGCGCGAGGCCCGTATTACTAATCATGACCGCAACCTTCTCCACACGACCTGTCGTCCAGACCTGCGCAGTCACACTCGCATCCCGAATGTCGCCACCAGGGCTCTGGAGGTAGCGGCCAACTAAGACAGTGCTCTCGTCCACAAACTCACCGACACGAATAATTCCGCGCTCGTCCAGCTTGGAATAGTCAACGCCAGGCTTCAGCTTTGTCCAGGCGGGCATATTCGCGGGATTCGCAATTCGCGTGCTGGTATGCGCCTGCGGATCATCCTCTTCAAATGCCTCGTAGCTTCTGTAAGAGGCGCTGTGGAAAAGGCCTCGCTGAATTGCGTCGGCGTTCATGACAATACCGTCCTCTTGGTTATATCCAGAGAAGCAGCCCATGGCGAGCACGAGGTTCTGGCCATAGCCCATGTTTCCGCCTGCAACATAGTCGTAATAGTGTGTGCGAACAATCGGCGCCTCGGCGTAGCTGAGAACGTGGACCTGGTTATCAAACCGGTTGTTGAAATTGGTTGCATAGACGGAGACGCCCTGCTTGCTCTGGGAGCAGCTGAGCTGGTTACGCGGCGACTGGTTGTGATTCGCATACGGGATCACGCTGGTCATGAGGCCAAAAATCGTGGAGGGGTGAATCTCCAGATGGCTCGTATCGGGGTGGATGTGCTCGGGGAAACAGGCCACATACGACTCGTTCGCCTCATAGGGGTCCACGTATTCAATAACACCCGCATGCGGCGCCAGTTCATCTCTATACGCCTCCAGGCTGGGCGCCTCCTTCTCCTTGAGCGGGTCGAAGAAGTCAGTTAGTTCGGCGCGGCCAGCAGTTCCTTTGTAATTACCTGTGACAAGTTCCTGCCATGTCTTTGCGGCTCTGATCGCATCAAGAGGAATAGCACCATTCTGCCCGAGGTGAATCAGGGGGCGGACAGGGCGGCCCTCGTCCAAGAAGACGAATACGCGCCGCTCACGAATGCTGAACCCGACGCTGGTGGTTGCGGGGAGACAACCTGTCCATTTCATGAGCTTAATCACGCCGCGGAGCATCAGAGGGCGCGTCGTATAGCCCACAATGCCGGCATTCACGAAGACAGGGACGGCCTTTATCGCGGTGGCCGCCGTGACCTGCTCGCAGCCGATGACGCCCGCGCGATTCAGAAGCCATTTGGTGAACGGGAGCGGGTTCGTCAGAACGCTGATGCCTGCGAGGTTCGTCAGATTCTTCGTGATGCCGATGCTCGCACCGCCAGGCGTCTCATTCGTGCAGAAATAGCCGAATTGGCTGGTGTGGAGACGGCGCGGACCCTGGAGCTTCATGCCTGTGTCAAAATCCAGCACAACGCGGCGGCAGTGTGAGAGAAAGTCCATATAGGAGAGGCGGGACAGGGCCTGGAGGACGCCGGCCTTCTCCTCTCCTACGCCCGCACCACTGCCGCTCGTCCACTTCCCCTTGAAAGCGCGCATGATACCGTCGGTGATGAAGGAGGCACCCAGCATTGTCGGCAGGTTGCCAGGTGAGAAGAGGTTGGCGAAGCTGTCGCCCTTGTAGCCGCTGCTATTATACTTATACTCCTTGTCTATCGTCACGCGGGCGAACTTGAGCCACGACGTGTAGACGCCCTGGAACATCATGCGGGTGAGGAAACCGCTTGATAAGCAGCGCTGATTGCGCGTGTCATCGCGGTCCGTCTTCACGTCAAGACCGGCTGTGACGCGGAGCATTTTCCGCACACACTCGGCGAGGAAGAAGGCGCGGGCCATCGGCCGATCCTCCACGTGGATGAAGAGCTGGTTGTGGATAACATCCAGCACGTGCGCCTCGCTGAATCCCTTCGTAAGAATCTTGATATACTGGATTGCGGAATACGTGTCTAAGAAAGGGAAGGCCTCAACGACGGACTCCTCTAAGAGTGGTTCAAGCAGTTTCGTCTCCGCGTCTTCGGGGTCGGGGAAGATAAGACGTATGATATCCTCATCCGCTTGGATACCTAGCGCGCGAAACAGAACGAACACTGGGATAGGCTTGCGAACGAACGGAATGCCCACCTGCAGCGTCTTTTCTCTGCGCTGGAGGCCGAACACCACGCGGCGCACCTGGCGAGTTACCGGACTCAGGCACGAAATAGAGCCATATGTGAGCGTCTTCGGTTCTCTCTCTTGGTTTTGAACATAGAGCGTGTTGAATGCCTGTTCTTGGTGCGTTATGAGAACCTTCTCGGATCCATCCACAATGAAGTAGCCGCCGTAGTCATAAATACATTCTCCAGCCTCGCGCAGAAGTTCCTCAGGTTTTTTGTTCAGGACGCAGTAGCGAGAGTGGAGCATGACGGGTATGCGGAAGAGAGGATATTTGGCGAGATAGGCATAGGCCTCTGTCGCCGGGTCCATCTCCAGCACCGTAGTTGTGAAACCTGGGCCCTCACCGGATGCGCGCTGTTGGGTTCTCGTAATGCGGATATAAATGTCCGCCTGGACGATGCTTCCATAGGTTAGATTGCGAAGGCGCGCCTCATTAGGAAAGAGGAGACGAACTTCGCTGGAGTTTTGTAGATTGAGCGTGGGTGTTCCAATGTAGAGTTTGTTTCCTTCCAGGCCGCCGACGAAGATTTCAGCTTTATAGGCATATTCGCCCGTTGCGCCTATCTGCTCTTCCAGCACGGTGATAGGATTTGAGGTTCGAATTATCGCCGGTAAATCCGACGATAAAAACTGGTCATAGCTGTCAATATGGTGACGGGTCCATGGATAGTCTACAGTATTGTAATAGAGTTTCAGTAGACGTTCTGATAATTCTCTTGCCTCATCTCCACGAAGAGCTGACGTCATTCCAGGAGTCCTAATTGCTAAGTAGGTTTCTTTGAATGAGTTTATGCCCGCTCCGCGTTATGCCCGCTCCGCGTTATGCCCGCTCCGCATCGCATCGCTTACTTGAACTTCCACGTGTGCTCTTCAACAGAGGGCGATGGAGGGAGAGGTGCACCCAGATAGGCGGAGCGCACATCCTGGTAAACAGACGATGGAACCGTGCTGTCAAACGGCTTGAAGGTGGCCGCCGAAGCGAAATCTCCAAACGAGATGGCCGTGCCACCACCCGCCTGATTACTTCCTAAACCAGCAGGAACCTTCGGTGAGAAGTCCTTCACGCCACAGTCCGCCAGGCGGGCAGGCTGGTTGATACTGTCGTAGAAAGAGAGCCCCTTGTCAACGTAGGCCGGGAAAGAACCACTGACTCCGTCAATGCCGGGGCGAGTCTGGAAGTCAAGCGGCGCACCCATGAGCGGGACGCCGCCGCCATTTTGTGAGCGCCGGCTCTTACGTCTGGTGCTGCGCTTCTTACCTGCAGAGCCGTGTTCGGCATGCTTCACAGCAAGATAGGCCTCCACCGCCTTGGGTGATACATCGCGTCTAAAAACAGCCTTCCACGCCGCCTGGAACTCCTCGATCTGAATGTCCTTGTCCTTCCCTTTGAGAGAAAGGGCCTTGTGGTCAAGGTGCTCAAATGCAGACCGTAGCTGGGGGATTGTCATGAGAGTTTTCTTTGTATTATTGCGCTTCTGCGTCTTCCTCTTTGAAGAAGGCATCCTACTGATGGCTTGGATTTTATGTTGTTTTAAAGGGATCGCGAATCAGACTCCTCAACGTGTTTGTGCCCATCTGAGGCACGGATGGCATTGTAATCGGCTCACCTGCCACCTTCTTTCTTAGAAGATTGAGCCCGAAGCCAATACAGAGAAGAACCACCATGGCAATCATAAAGGGGGCGGCTGTGTTATAGACCGACATCTGCCACGTGCTTATCGCATACTCTTCACTAAAAAGATTTGCGTGGTGATATCCGGTTACGGCGAGGATAAGAGAGACAATAACAACTAAAATGAGAGGGGTAAGACGAGGTAGGATGGCAAATACAACAAGTCCTGCGAGGACTACTATCATAAGTGAAGGCAAATACAGCTCCATTCTTAGAAGGTCATTAGATTTTCTCAATGAGGTCAACCTGGGTCAGAAAGTGCTTCCTGCAACACAGACGCATAACTCCGAGGCCATCCAGAATCTTCTTCTCCGGAGTCTCGGGGACAGAGGTTCCATCGAAATAATACTTCTGTTCGGCAGCGTCCCCCTTCAGCTCCTTCAGCTTCTTCTGGTAAAAGCGCCACTGGTCGGCGATCACCTTTCCACAGTTCATACAGCGAATAGGAGGAAGCATTCTACTGGAGTTAGCTAGAACCTTTCCGCCAATTTTAGGGCAAAACGCGTTCAAACAAGAACCCCGAATACCCACATACTAGCAGACATGAGCTCTGTGACGAATCCTGGCATGAATTACATGGGTGGTAACCCTCTCGGTTCCAAAGTTCGTGCGCTTGAGGTAACTGTGGAGACTATGCGCAAGCAGATGGCGGCTCTCCAGAAGACGCTGGAGGATCGTGGTTCTGGGCCTGCCACGGTTGTTTCGGGCCCGCCCGGCCCTCAGGGTCCTCCTGGCCCAGCGGGCCCTGCAGGACCCGCTGGCCCTGCTGGGCCGATGGCCTATATCGCTATGCCGGCGGGCATGGCGTTACCGCCGGCACCTGCACCTGCACCTGCACCTTCTTCACCTGTTGCTTCACTCCGCGAGTAAATCGTAGACTCCATCAAGCGCCTCTTTGTAGTTCTGTTCCAGAATAACAACAACACGCTCCTTGATTTGGATATTTAGTCTGAGTTGATGAAGAAGCGCAATTGTCGTCTTATATGCCTGTTTCTTCTCGGCCAGCTCGGTCTTCGCCTTTTCAAGAAGTCTGAGAGCCTCCTCTGGAGGCATTTAGTTTTTAGCTGAAACCAGTCAAACTTTTAATTTTAGGAGAAGGCTCCAGTCTTTCTTATCTTCTGCAGCGTGGCCGAACTAATCTTAATCGCATGATACTCTTCCAATTCAAACAAAATACGTGAAATGGCTACATTAGGTTTTTCACGTAGAAGCGTCAGAATCGTCTGCTGTTGCTGGACGGCCCACTTGGATTTGGTCTTCGTGGCGGGAGGCTCCACTGTAAGAACACGCACAGGGCCCTCGCTCGTCTGCTTCACCGGACCAATTTCAAGCTCATCAGCGTGGTGCTTGTCGTGACAGGCCGCGCAGACGGCGACCAAATTCCGCATATGATTCTGGTGCGTCCCATCCGAGAAATGGCCTGTTACGGAGGCGGCAGCCCGTGGCCGAATGTGGTGAATCTCAATATCGGCCACAAACGCGGAGTTACAGACTTCACACGCCCTTCGCTTGACCACTGGATTCCAGCTGGACGCCGGCGCCTCCTCATCTGTCACCGATCCAAGAAGTTCGTGGCGAGCCCGCTGCGCCACCTCTAGGAATTCGGTCGGTAGATTCAGCGCCCTGGCAACCTCCAGTCCATACATACTGCTTCCAGCCCCCTTCTGGAGAGTGCGGTCATAGATAAGAACACCTGTGGCCGGCTCATAGCGAACCCGCAGATGCCACGTCTGGAGACCTGGGCATGCAACAACGGAGAGAAGTCCGTGGAGATGCGTGGCGAAAAGGAAGGATGCGCGCCTCTTGGAGAGCCAGGTGAGAGCGGATGCTACAAGACTGGTTGCCGAGACAGATTCCGTTCCACTGCACACTTCGTCTCCCAAAATCAAGGATTTTTCGTCGGCCTTCAGCAGAATCTCACGCAGCTCGGTCATTTCTACCGCGAAGCTGGAGAGACCGGCCCAAAGGTTGTCGTGATTCAGGATGCGTGTGAAAATGGACGCATAGGGGCTGATACGCATAGAGACGGCTGGGACATAGCAGCCGGTCTGCGCCAAGACGGTTGCGATTCCTATGGATTTCATGAGTGACGACTTTCCGCTCGCGTTCATTCCGTAGAGGAGCCAGCCATTTGCACGGAGTGCTACATCATGCTTCACATATTCCAGGCGAGTTTGCTGGGCCTCAATGAGCGGGTGGCGGAGTCCCTGGATGTCCAGGGAGCCTTGCTCACCTTCTTCAATGGCAGGCCTTGTGAAACCGCGCGCCTCACACACCCTCTGGAGAGTGACCGTCACATCTATCTGGGCAACCCACGTGTGAATGGAATGCCACACCTCCATATACGCATCCACCAGGGACTGGCAGATGGGCGGAAGTTCCCTGGAAAATGCCTCCTGGAGATCCGCGCGCTTCTTCGCAACCTCCGTGTGAATGAGTTCCAGGTGGGGGACATTCACATTCGCGCCACTCTTCTTCTCCGTGACGGTGATGCCAGGATACGGCGCTCCACTCGGGTCACTGCGCAACTTCTGCGCCAGAGCTCGCACAGTCGTCTTCGTTCCAGTAATACAATAAAGCATACTGTCGCGACTCTCCAAACGGAGGGCACCTTCCGCCAAACCAGCCCACTTACGAATTCCCTCTACAATGTCATCAACCTGCTTCTTAATCGCCGCTAATTGGCCCTCTATTGCCGCCGTCTGCGGAGCCTTGTCCGCTGGAAGAAAGAACGTGTCATCGTCCACCCGCGTCGCCTTCTCAACATCAAAATGCTCTTTGAAGACGGTGATATAGTCCTTGAATGCTCTTATAAGATCTACAGGAAATGCGAAAGGCGTCCCTTCTGTTGCTTCGATTAGTCTCAAAGAATAGGCGTAGCTTTGCTCCAAGAGGAGCACATCATTGGCCGTGACTGTGTATGTCTGGATTTTGCGGTGGAGCCTGGGCATGTCCGAGATTCGCTGGAGAAGGCTGTGGAGAGTATTACGGTCCTCCTTCGGCATTTCATAGACGGCCGCTAGCTCGTCCAGCCGCTGGTTCAGCGTGTCCACATCCCGAATCGGATACAGGAGTCGCTGGCGCATTGCCCTGCGGCCCATCAGTGTGTGCGTCTTCATGAAGAGGCCGAGGACCGAATCCTCTTCTCTAGTGCCAATGAAGTTGATTTGTGTAAGCACATTGTTTCCTAGAAAGACGGATTCCTCTGGAGACCAGATGCGGTGGGCATGGAGGCGGTCTGTAAGAGAGGGAAAATGCTCTTCAATTGTTCTCACGAGGGCCGTCAGGGCGGCCTCGGCTAGAGGCTGATCCGCCAGATGGAGATAATGGCGAAGAGGGAGGAGTGTCTTCGGCTTGAAGATGCGCGACAGGATGTCTTCGCGCTGAAGCGGGGCCAACTGCGTTGCCATCTTCGTGTGAATCAGGGCGTTTACCAAGCCAAGACGACTACGGAGGAAGTTCTCCGCCGGCATTGTCATCACGTCGCCGCGCCAGAAGACAACGCATTCGCGGGGCGGATGGACCTGGAAGAACTGGAGAAGGTCGTCTGCGGCCCAGGCGTCATTGCGGCCGACGGCGGCCCCCTGGTAGGAGACGCTCTCGCCAGTGGTCAGGTCTACCACGGAGGTTCCGAAGGTGGGTGGTGACCAGGGGACTTCTTCCAGCCAGAGGGTTGCGAGAAACATACTCTCCGAACCGTCTGCAGTTTCCAGGTGGGTGCCAGGGGAGAGAATGCGGCTGGTTGCCCTGGTAATCTTGCCCTTCTCATCCTTGGATTCGTCGATAATCACACATGTCCAGCCTTGGGAGGTGAGGCGCATGGCGAAGGTGTGGAGAGACTGGGTTGGAACGCCGGCCCAGAGGCCATCACGGTTTCCTGGACCCGACGCCTTTTTATAGGTAAGTTTTATGCCTAGAAGATCCGTGATTTGCTTGGTCGTCGTCTGCCCTTCACCTGTGAGGGGGTCCAAGACATCATAGAATTCATAAAACTTTCCTACTTGGAAGAAAACTGCGGTTTGAGCGCCATAGAGGCTTGCGTAGTTTTTACAATGGGTGACGTATTCGTCGTACATCTCTACTTATACATTGTGGTGGCGCTTTAGCCTTTTCTTGGCGCTTACCGTCGTGACTTAATTTTAAGGAAGCTATAGCTTCCTTAATTTTCAGTTCATATGGTAGTAGAATGCCCTTTACAGAAGAAAATTTAAATGCGAATATGGCTAAATTAACAAAAGGTGAGGTATTAGCACAAACACGTGGGATTAAATGGAGAATGCATTTACGGGCATTACTTGAGGCAAAAAGAATTACTCAGGGACAATTTAATGAGTACGTAACAAAAGAACAAGCAGCAACTAAAACAGGTAAAGCAGCACTTCAAACAGACACTAGACGTGCTGAAAAAGCGGCTACAAAAATAGAATGCGATGACTGCGGTGAAATAATTGGTCAAGGTACTTATGGAGTTATTTTTCAATCTAATAAATCAGCTGACAGAGTAATAAAAGCAAGTAAAAAAGGACACTCTATTACTACAGGTTGCCCCGAAGAGTATGCCCATGAGGTGAAGATGTTTGACAAAATAAGAGCTGTATTTCCGAGATTAGAAACTGTATCTATGCCGAATAAATATAGGGCTTGGTTTGACAACGGTCGGCATTGTTTCTACGAAATGGACAAAATTCATCCTCTACATATCGATGAACCAATAACTGTGAAAATTAATAAAAAAATACGCGAATATGAAGAACTAAGCGCCTCCGCTGCGGAAAAACTGGTTTTATTACAAGGGGACTTAGATAAACTTCGTGCCGAAAATGCTAAGAAATATTTAATCATTGAGGCGCAAGAGGAGATAAATGAGCAAACAAATAAAATTAGAGAATTAAAGGATACTATAGATGCATTCGTAGAATTACGAGATGGTAGTGGAAGCGGTGGGGCGGCGGCGCCTATACGAAAACTCATTCTTCTACGCCCAGGTAATCCAGAAGATAAGGGTGCTATGTATGCCACGGGCGGCTCAGAAGGTAGTTGGATTGAAATTGGAGAAAAAATAATGACGCACTACTTTGAAATATTCGGTATTGATAAAAAAACATATTATGATGATTTAACTAAAATATTGACTGCAACGCTGTGTAATAATATTATTATAACCGACGTAGAATTCGTTCTTGGTTCAATAAGATCAGGCGATTCCTTAAAAAATGGTATTTTTATGATTGATTTTGATAAGACATCTCATAGTGACGATGGTATAAATAGTGGAAAAACGAATGCAATGTTACAAGATGATGTTTTTCCTGGGCGTGTTAAGATACTTATTGAAACCAGACTTAAAAGTAATACTTTATGTAAAGATTACGCAGCGAATGCTGCCGCTTCTTTAGAGCGTAATGCCATGCATTTAATTGCTAAAGGGCATCTTTCATCGCCAGGAAATGGGTCTAAATCGCCCGTTGCGAAAGCTGCTCCGTCTAGAGCTCGGTCTAAGTCCCCCGCTAAATGCCACTGCCCCCCAGCAAAAAAAGCGACAGGAGCATGCGATTGCCCTCGGAAAGGAGGTCGGCGCACTCGTTCTAATAAGAAACACAGTCACAGCCGCCGGTCATCGGTAAAGACGCGCAAATCTAGGCGCTAAAGTAGATGGTCCCGCCTGTCCGCTGGTATTATATTCTCTCCACCTGGATTTTCATAGCCTCGGCTGCGTATCCATTCCACCGAATTTCAACATTCCCACTGAATCTTCTGGCCTCCGTCGGCTGCCTAGAAGTTATACTGAATCCACACAAGCAGAGCTGGGTGAAAAACGTCTATATTCTCGCTCTTCATATAGCCCCGTTCTTCTGGATTCCCCGCAATCTAAGCAAGAAAACAATAGAGATTGCGATTGTTTTCGTAGTTGTATATCTACTTCTTATAACTGCCCTAAAAGAAAATGTGTTTCACGTCTACGTGACCCTCTTGGACGAGGATCATCCGACTGCGTCCCTGTTTTTGTGTGACCGGTTCGGGGTTTGTTAGACACACGAATAGTAAACTCGCCGCAGCCCGAACTCCCGCATACACTTCTCCAAGACGCACTTACACTCTGCACACGGCCTAGAGTTGCTCGGCTTTTGAAGAGCTGGACTAAGACGCCACACATACATGTCTGCGCCTCGCAGTTTATTGAGGTCGCCGACACACCTAAGAGCGGCAATCTCGGCGTGAATGGTGCAAGAGCCATGTGGACTATTATCATAGCGGGGGCCCGTCTTGAGAGCGCGCGCCTTCGCACCAATCTTGTTTGTTGCAACCGCAATTACCTTTCCTCGAGAGACAATTGCGGATGTATGTTGATATGTGGCCCGCTGGTCCACCTTAGACTGCGGCCTGAAGGTCTCCATCAGATAGCGAAAGAAGGTGGTGCAGCGCATGTGTGTAGGCTTTACTGGATAAAGCCAATCTCAATTTTACTAGGTCACGGCTTTACAAAGCCCGCTGCTTCAGCACCTGGAAATCCGTATACATCTGGCGTAGAATCGTCTCGGGAGCCTTGGATCCAGTCTTGATGAGGCCGGCCGTCTCCAGCTCCTTCTTGAGCTTCTCAATCGGCATCACCTGGCTCTCCTTCTTAATTGTCTTCGCACGATTCACACGCTTATTAAGTCCAGAGACAGAGACACGAATACGTCTGGCAACCTTCTGTGTCTTTGCATGTGAATGTGAATGTTTCTTGGCGGCCTCTCCTGTTCCCGCGGCAAGAGGACCGGGAGGAAGCTTGATGACCTTCTTGGGGGCGAGAATGAGCTTTCTCGTTTTGTGATTCGTTTTATCAAGAATGACCTTTACATCCTTTCTGCCACCATGTTGTTCCTGCGGGGGGGCGGTAGCGACAGGTGCAGGAACAGCAGCGGTAGCAACAGGAGGCAGAGGCGTGAACGAGGGTGCGTCCGATCTTGACACCTGAATCGGCGCCTGACCACCCCTCTGTTGTCTCCCCCGTTTGCGCGTCTTTGTTGGTTCAGATTCGGCGGCAAGGCTCTTCGCGGCCTCTCCTGTAATTCTAAATTTTTTTATGGTATCGGCCATCTGATATAGGAAAATTAAAAAATCATGAATAAATAGAATGAGCGGAACAAGAAAGAGGGGCCAGTCGCCTGTACGATTCTCAAATAACTCCTCTAGATTTGTCTATAACAACTATAACCGTGCTGATGAGCGGGCGGAAGCAGCACGTATTCAAAAATATATGCCGGCTGCAAGAGCAAACGTTCAGTATTATAAGCAAACAGGAGTGTGGAGAGGGCCTTTCAATAATATGGAACGCGAGTGGATGAGACGGGCTGAACGGGAAATGAGAAATAATAACAATAATAATACCAAGAATTCCGATTGGACATGTGGACTTTACGGTTGCGTAAAACGTTTTTTTGGACGTGGTGGTACTCGCCGTCACAGGAAGCAGAACACTACCTTGAAATGCAAAGCCTAAACCCCTATCTCCTTAAAATTGGAGGAATGGACGCTACCCCAAGCGCTCATAAAATGATTCCGTCCTACAGGCATATCTTGGACCTCTACTTTGCACAGGCGGATGGGCGCCAGATCATCTCCCATCAGCTCGAATCGTTCAATCATTTCATGGATGTGGATATCCCTGAAATTATTCAGCATGTAAATCCGATTATCGTCCGCGGCAGTCCAGAGATTCCCCTCTCAGGTCCTCGCTCTGCTCTTGCGACGGCAACCGGTCTCTCAACCACTGCGGCCAACGCTCTTATGAATGTGCAGGGCGGCTTCATGCCCACACAGGCCGTTGCCCAGCACGAGTATGAGGTTCAGATTATGTTTGAGAATATCAGTCTGCGAAAGCCGACGATTTTCGAGAACAACGGTGCCATCCTGCCTATGATGCCGAATGACGCACGTCTCCGCAATCTCACCTATGCTTCACCCCTCTTCGTGGATGTCCGCGTCAAGACGACCTTCATCAACAACACGAAGCAGGGAGAGCGTATCACGAGGGAGCGTCTCTTCCCCAACGTCCATCTCGGCAAGATTCCAGTCATGGTCGGCAGCAAATACTGCCTTCTCCACGACCAGAAGCATCTCCACCCTGGAACCCTGGGAGAGTGTGCGGAGGATTTCGGCGGCTACTTCATCATTGGCGGTGGCGAGCGCGTCATTATCAGCCAAGAGCGCATGTCAGAGAATCGCCCCTTCGTCTTCCGCAACAACCGCAATCCCACGAAGGAGGTGGAGGTCATTGAGGTCAAGAGCATCGGTCCTGATAATGACCAGGTTCCCAAGAACAATGCGGTAAAGATCATGTATCACCCGAAGAACCCGCAGATCCACCTTCTGCGGGCGGCGATTCCCCGCATCAAGACGGATATTCCGCTCTTTATCTTGTTCCGCGCGCTCGGCGTGGTGGCGGACCTGGACATCTGCGAGCTCATTCTTGGGCCCCAGGACGCGGCTGCCGAGAAGGACGACCTCTTCGACGCGATTATCAGTGAGAGCATCACGGAGTCGCAGGATGTTCATACACAAGAGCAGGCGCTCGCGTGGATCAGCATGAATGTGAATAGCTGGTCCTCCCGCGGAAACAAGGCTCTCAAAATCAACGATATTCTGAACGTGGAGTGCTTCCCTCACGTCGGCATCAATGAGGCCTCCTGGTATAACAAGGCGTGCTTCCTGGCGCACATGACCCGCAAGGTTCTCTGGGTGAACTCGGCGCGCATCCCCAATGACGACCGTGATGCATATCCGAACAAGCGCGTGGACCTTCCTGGTTTCCTCTTGGCGAACCTCTTCCGCACTTACTTCACGACGAAGATGATTAAGGATATCCGCGCCAGCGTGGCGAAGGAGATTCACGGCGGTTCTTGGCGCGCCTCAGGCAACTTCGAGGACATCCTCAACGTAAGCAACGTCAACAAGATGATTAAGTCGGTCATCCTGGAGGTCGGCCTCAAGACGTCGCTCGCTACCGGCAATTTCGGCTCTGCGAAGGCGGGCGGCCCCACGAAGATTGGTGTGAGCCAGGTTCTCAACCGTCTGAACTACATCAGCGGTGTGTCGCACTTGCGACGCATCTCCACGCCGATTGAGAAGACGGGCAAGCTCGTTCTGCCGCGTAAGCTGCACAACACGCAGTGGGGTTACATTTGTCCTTCGGAGACACCAGAGGGTCACGGCGTAGGCGTTGTGAAGAATATGAGCTCTACCGCTATTGTGAGTATCTACAGCAATCCTGGCATCGTGCGCGACTATATTGCGACGATGAAGAAGCTGGTTCCTCTCAGTGCCTGTTCCGCGACGGAGAAGCATCTGAACACGCGCCTCTTCGTGAATGGTGCATGGCTCGGCATCCTGAAGAACAAGGATGCGATTGATGTTCTGGAGAAGCTGCGCTATGCGAAGCGGTGTGGCCGTATTCACGTTCAGACGGGCATTATCTGGCGCGCCGCTCTCCGCGAGATCTGGATCACGACGGAGGCAGGTCGTATGATTCGCCCCCTCTTCTTCGCAAATGCAATTCGCGAGATTGCGGCGGACAAGACGGGTCTCCTCTCGGACCATATCAACGGGCTGAAGACGTGGGAGGAGATTATGATGTGGGAGTCGCCGGCGAAGAATCATCTGGTAGAGTATATTGACCCGGGTGAGACGGAGAGTTCGTATGTGGCGGTGTGGCCCGCCGACGTCCTAGAGCACACGGACCGCAGCTACACGCACGCTGAGATTCACCCGAGCACCATTCTCGGAACTCTGGCCAGCAACATCCCCTTCCCAGACCACAACCAGTCACCCCGCAATTCATACCAGGCGGCGATGGGTAAGCAGGCGATGGGAATGTATGCGCTCAACTACCGTGAGCGCTTTGACGCGATGGCGCATCTCCTCTGTTATCCGCAGGTCCCCTTCGTCAGCCCCTTCATGTCCAAGTTCTATGGCGCACAAGAGATGCCGTGTGGGCAGAATATCATTGTGGCCGTTGCGACCTACACGGGCTATAATCAGGAGGATTCCGTCATGATTAACCGCGCCTCCCTAGACCGTGGCCTCTTCCGCTCCATCTTCTTCCGCACCTACAAGGATGAGGAGCGCAAGAATCAGTCGTCTGGGGAGGAGGAGCGCTTCTCGAACCCTGATACGACGACGACCCGCCAGATGAAGAATGCGAACTATGATAAGCTGGACGAGACGGGCTTTGCGCCTGAGAACCAGTTCGTGAATTCGGACGACATTCTGATTGGCAAGGTTGTGCCGCTCCGCATCCCCACAGGCATGGTCATCCCTGCCGGCGCTAAGAAGTATCGTGACGTGAGCAAGACGATGCGCAATAATGAGTCTGGCTGGGTGGACCGCATCTTCCGCAACCGCAACGGAGAGGGATACTCGTTTGCGAAGGTGCGTGTTCGCCAGGACCGCATTCCTGAGATTGGAGACAAGTTCTCTTCGCGCCACGGACAGAAGGGAACGCTGGGCATGATTCTGAATCCCGAGGACATGCCGCAGACGGCGGACGGCATGATTCCTGATATGATTATCAACCCGCACTGTATTCCTTCGCGCATGACAATTGCGCACTTGTTGGAGACGTTGCTAGGCAAGATGGCGTGCCGTCTGGGATGTCTGGGTGATGGTTCGCCGTTTAACGGGGTCACGCTGGACGGTCTCCAGAAGATTCTGCGGGACGACCTCAAGATGGAGCCTAGCGGCAACGAGATTCTGTATAACGGCTACACGGGCCGCATGATGGAGACGAGCATCTTCACGGGGCCTGTTTACTACCAAAGGTTGCGCCACTGCTCGGCGGACAAGCTCCACAGCCGGTCTTCAGGGCCGCTGGTAATGCTTACGCGTCAGCCGGCGGAGGGCCGCGCTCGTGAGGGTGGTCTCCGCTTTGGAGAGATGGAGAGGGACTGCGTGGCTGCGCACGGCGTGTCCGAGTTCACCAAGGAGCGCCTGATGGAGTGCTCGGACCTCTTCCGCTGCTGGTCGTGCCAGGATTGCGGCCTTATCGCGATTGTGAATCCGAAGGAGGGCATCTGGGCGTGCAAGGGCTGTGGTAATACGACGAACTTCAGCGCGATTGAGATCCCCTACGCCTACAAGCTACTGCTTCAGGAGTTGGAGACGATGTCCATTACGAGCCGCATCATTACACAGGGAGATCGG
>Ga0214919_10006249_pt1 | contig 16450 bp, 38 predicted proteins | sample LL1503_MetaG_FD_177994 | JGI IMG/M metagenome (GOLD analysis project Ga0214919, IMG submission 177994) | Freshwater microbial communities from Lake Lanier, Atlanta, Georgia, United States - LL-1503 | ecosystem: Environmental > Aquatic > Freshwater > Lake | place: USA: Georgia | collected... | reverse complement strand
GAAGAAAACTAAGCCAAGAAGTAAAACAAAAAATTAGCCAATCTAAAATGGGTAATAAATATAATTTAGGAAGAATACATTCTGAAGAAGTAAAACAAAGTCTCCAATATAAAAATAGAAAAAAAGGTGAAATCACCCCTGAAAGGAATAAAAAAATAAAAGAAAAGTTACAAAAACCAATTATTCAATATGATTTAAAAAATAACTTTATTAAAGAGTGGGTTAGCCAAACTGAAGCTAGCCAAATATTAAATATTAACCAACCAAGTATATCCAACTGTTTAAAAAACTTAAGCAAAACCTCAGGGGGATTTATTTGGAAATTTAAAAATAAAATAAATGAAATGTAGTGTTATTATTCCAACTTACCAATCACCAGAAGCGCTTGATTTATGTCTTCGTTCAGCTATTCAAGGTCAAATAGAAGAAAATCAAATTATAGTAGTAGTAGATGGTTTTTATGATATTAATAAAGAAATATTGGAAAAACATGCTAAATCAATTGATATACTCAATTTAGAAGAAAATGTAGGACTTTGTCGAGCAACTAATTTAGGCGTTTATAACGCAAAATATGAATTGATACTCATAGTAAATGATGATAATGTGTTTCCACATAGATGGGATGATATGTTAAATAAAAGCTATCAACCAAATTCGGTTATGTCGCCTAATCAAGTAGAACCTACACCAAGTATGTTTTCTCAATTTATTATTAAGGATTTTGGACGTGATCCAAAAACGTTTAATTTAGAAGCATTTTGGGAGGAATATGCAAATTTAATGTCTAAAAAAGATGAAACTGGATCTACACTACCTATTTTTATGTCTAAAATAGATTATTTAAAAGTAGGAGGATGGGATGAAAATTATGAGCAAGGAATGGTAGCAGATTGGGATTTTTTTCTTAAATGTCAACTATCAGGAATGAATATGTATAGAATATATGAGTGCTGTTTTTATCACTTTGCTTCAATATCTATAAATGGAGAAAAAAGAAAACAAGCTGAAATGAATGGTCATGAATATGCAAAGTATAAATGGGGTTCATATATAAAACATAATCCTCAAAATAATTTAAAATTTATCTAGGCTAACATAATATTTATTATTATATTTAAAAAATCTACAGATGATAAAGCATAAAATGTATTATTTTTATTCAAAAAATGATACTAAAAAAGAAGCTATTGGTAAAGTAATAGCTTTAAATTATGAAGATGCTTTAGAATATTTCATAAATAGAAAACAAATAAATATAAGTTTGTTTATGTCACTTTATAATATAGAAACACATGAAAATAGATTTAAATAAGTTAGGAAAACAATTAAAATTTAATAAACGTTCTAGTTTATTAAAACCGCTATCTGAAAAAGAAAAATTTATTGATTTAGTTACTCAATTAGAAAATAATTGGAATTCATCAAATGAGTTGTATGAAAAATTTAAAATTAATTTAGTAGAATATGAAGAAAATTTTTTCTCATTAATTGAAGATTTAATTTCATTACATTTTGGAGATTGGAAAACTGAAATTATACTTTGGTATGTGTATGGTCGAATGGATGATGAAGGTAATCTTTATTCATTAATGGTATCTTCTAAACATAAAAAAGAAAAAGAAGAAGTAATAATAGATACTCCTACCCAACTATGGGACTTTATAGTTAGGTTAGAAAAAGAAAAACAAAATAAAAAATAAGTTATGAAAAACTGTATTAATTGTGGAGAACTAATCCATCCAAAACGATTAGAAATTTTACCTAAAACTAACAGATGTGTTAGTTGTTCAACTGCTAAACCAAAAGGTGGAGTAGTAATTATGAGAGGAGAAGGTGATCATACTTATACTGAAACTGTTATTATGGAACATGATGATTATGTTAAATATCAACAAATGGAAGCTGTGTTTACTGGTGTTCCGTTTGAAGATATAAATGATGAAGAAGAAGTAATAGTTAAAGAAGAATTTGAAGAAGTACCAATTGAAGGAGAAGTAAAAGATTTATCTAATTATTTTAAAGAAGAAGAAGAATAATGCCTAAAGCAAAGCATTTAACTAAAGAACAAATTCTTTTAGCAATGAGGCATACTAAATCAAATCGTTCTGCTGCTCGTTATTTAAATTGTTCATACATCCACTATAAAATGTGGGCTAAAAGATACCATACTGTAGAAGGTGGTCCGTCACTTTTTGAATCACATAAAAACCAGTCAGGCAAAGGAATACCTAAATTTTTAACTAAAAGTAGTTCTAAAAAAGAATGGAACATATTAGATGTGATTGAAGGCAGAATATCTGTTAAACATTTTTCTCCTGAAAAGATAAAGAAAAAAATGATTGAAGAAGGATATTTAAAAGAAGAATGTGCTATGTGTGGATTTCATGAACGACGAGTGACTGACTATAAAGTGCCTTTAATATTGAATTTTAAAGATAATGATGTAAATCATTATAATTTAGGAAATATTAGATTTTTATGCTACAATTGTTATTTTTTGAACATATCAGATTTATTTAATAAACAAGATGTAAATCAATTGGAAACACATATACCTACAAATAAAACAAGTGAAGCAATTGAATTTCAGTTAGATAAATATCAATTAGATCAACTTGAAAAATTAGGATTATATCAATCTCCAAAACCTGAGGATGATGGTTCTGAATTTATTTCTAGGATATAATATTTATAATAAGATGGACAAACATAAAAATCATGATAAAGTTATTAGTGAGTATGAAAAAAAGAAATCAAATCATTTAGAAAAAATAGCCACTAAAATACTCAAGCATGATGAAAAAATGCAAAAGTTACGTGATAAAAAGATTAACTTAAACCTATTAAACTTATTTTAATTATGAAACCAAATGAATTTAAAGTAAATAATATTGAAGATTTTCAAGAAATGGTAAATAAAAAAGATTTAAATATTCATAAAGCCATAGTAGGTTCAATTTTAAATAATTTAAAAACTAGAAAAAAGAACATCCATATGTTTTCTGTAAATTGTGCTAGTGAAAAAGCAATATTTGACATAACATTAGAACGCAACCACTTTGTAGATACATTACAAGAAAATTTAGAGTATTTTGAATTAAAAGAAATGTATGAAGAATGTGCAAAAATTAACACAGCTATTAAATCTTTAATTAAAACTAAATAACACAACATATGTATATTAAAATATTATGGCTAAACTTAAAGATATTATTAATAGTTTTATTGGAAGATTCAAAAAGAAAAATCCAGGCGTTCATGCCAAAACCAAAACTAGTAAAACCAAAAAAAGTAAAAATTACAAAAAACCGTATAAAGGGCAAGGCAAATGAAAAAACTAGAATTAAGACAGCTAATTAAAGAAGAATTAGATAAAACGAATATCGCTAAATTTAAAGAAGCTATAAAAAAAACATTAACGCAGGGTACAGCAAAGCCATCATTTTCACCAAGTGGAGATACATACTCAACTAAGGAACCATCAATTCTGCAGATGATTAAAGCTATTGAAGATATTATTAAGCAATATAAATAATAAAAATGAAAAAACTAGAATTAAGACAACTAATCCGCGAAGAGGTTAAAAAAGCGCTTAAAGAGGATGGAGAACATTATATGTTTTTTGAAAATCTTAAAATTATTAAAAAAGCAGTTGATGAAATGCTTAATTTAGATAAACAAATGGTTGATGATATTTTATCTAATGGACATGATTGGGCTGAAGATCATATAGCTACATCAAAAGATGATGTAGAAGAAGTATATAATTTTTTAATACATAAAAAAGCACCAATTGGATTAGAAGAAAAGAAACAACTTTCATCTAAACAAAAGAAAATAGCATCTGCTGCTCCACCAGAAGATAAAATAACTGGCGCTGACTTTACTGCCTTACGAGTGGCTAAGAAAAAGTAAAAATTTGGCTTTCTAAATTATTTTTTGTATATTTAAAATATATGAAAATTATAGAAGACAAAACATTATCTCCACCTCGTAAACATTATGAGGACATTGATCCTAAATTTATTAATTTTACTGATAGGTGTAGAGTATTACCCGTTAATTACTATAATGATTATAATACGGTGTTTACTTTAAAAGCACGTTATGAACCAGGCGAAAATAAATATTTTCCTAATGGCGGTTTTGAAGTAAAACATATTGAAGGTGCCACATACAATTATGAATTAGATCAAGTAATTGTACATCCATTTGAATTAAGAATGGTTAATTATTTTTCCAAATCACAAACTATAATTAAAGAAAAAATTAAAGATCCAAACACTCCTCAAGGTAAACGTGGTCGTAAACGTATTAATCCTGAAGGATATAAAGAATTATATGTTCCTACAGGAGGACAACGGGGTCGTAAAAAATTAGATCCTACTGTAAAAGCAGCAAAAGAAGCAGAAAAATTAGCAAAACGTGAATTTAGTGATGGTAAACGAGGAAGACCTAAAAAACAGTGATTTTAATATATTTATGATTAATGAATGACGAATATCAAACTCAATACTTTTGGAATAATATGAAAAAATCAGAATTAAAGGAATTAGTTAAAGAACAACTTTTTAAAGCTTTATTAGAAAAAGATGGTTTTTATAATGATGGTCCAGCATCTATAGATGGTCCTCTTAATGACCCAAATCACTTTGAAAAAGCTATGGATAATTTAGGAATGCGAGCAGGAGTTGAACCTTCAACTGGAGCTAATAAATTTAGAGCAAAAAAATATAAAGTAAGATATTGGACCTATGATCAATATGGTGGAGATCCAGAAGTTATAGAAGTTGAAGCATCAAGTGAAGAAGAAGCACTTAAAAAAGCAAAACAAGAAGCTCCTAGAGCATCAAGTAAATTTAAAATAATTTAAAAGTTAGGCTTATCTAACTTCTTTTTATATATTTACAAAATGGAGGTTATGGTAAAATTTAAAGAACCTAAAGAGTTCTACACACGTGAATATAAATTAGCGCATGATGTCACTCAAATTTGGCATTATGAAAAAGGTACTAAAGTATTATTTAAAATAACTACTGACTACCCAAAATGGTTAACATCAGTAGAAGAAGACATATTAATTAAAAAAGCAGCAAAAAAAGCAAAGAAGAATAAGTTATGAAAAAACCAAAAGGAATTGTTACTAAAACATGGCTTGAAGTAAGAGAATTAATTAAAACAAAACAATTAGAAAAAGCAGAACAAGTTCTAGATAAAGGAATATTATTATTAACTCAATCTACTATAAATGGATATGGTGATAAAGATTTACTTGAAGGAGTAAAAATGGAAGTGTGGAAAGAAAGATTTTGGGTTACAACTGAAAACTACATCTGGCCTACAAGACCAGATTATGAAAAAAATTGGAAATTTTAAAATATGGCTGAAAAACGAGGACACACAGGTAAATTAAAATATGATTTTAACCAGGCTGATAATCTAGAAGTACAATTAAAAACAATATGGTATAGAGTAACACCTAGAGATTTTCGTTCATTTAATGCTCCACGTCGTATAACAGAAATAGAATATAATGGTCCAATATATTTATGGGATACTAATACTATAGTAAAAGAACCAAAATTAATTGGAATACAACATATAGATGATGTGGATCCAAGAAAAAAATTAAATAAACGAGAAAATGAACGATCACAAGAAAATAATTGATGCTTACGATAAAATAAAAGTAACAATTCAAACTAGTATTACTGATGAACATATTGCCGTTGTAAATAATATGATTAGTAATTTAATGGTATTATGTTTAAGTGAACACTTACCTTATGATTATTATATATTGTACATAAAAAATTTAAAAAAGGAAGTAAAAGAACGATTAAAACAATTAAAAAAAGTAGATTAATAAATTAAAAAATAAAGGTTATGAAAAAAATGTTATGTTTAGCAATAGTATTGCTAATTAGTTGTGAAAAACAAAAAATTAAACCATATCCATGTTTAGATGGAACGTGTGAAACAAAATTTTGGATTGAAGGTCCATCTCCAAGCAGCATAGATGTAAATAATTATACCCATGTTAAATGGGTAGGAGTAAATTATTTTTCAATTAAAGGAAAATTAGCAGAACTTAATTCTGAGTATGTAATTAATAAAGTACCTTTAATTGAAGTAACATATGACTCAGATTATTGGGTAATATTTGATACTATTAAATTTACAACACCTATGTATTCAGTTTTGGGTTGGTATAATGATAAACAGTTTAACACACCTATACCCATTGGTAATTATACTTATACTTTAAAAGACATATCAAATATTCATCCTCCATTAAACATTGCAGGTTATCAGATTAATTCTCATGCATGTTGGGAATGTCCATATTTTCCAACAATATTAGGCACTCACAGTAAATACAATTATACTCCAAAACAAAATTTATTTTTAAGTAAATACATGAAAAATGACACAGCTCAGATTTTTATTAAAGTAGTGTATAATAGTGATATAGGAAAAAGAGAAATAAAAGAACATATATTTAATATAATTTTTGATTAATTAATATTTATGGATGACACACTATTCATCCATGGCTATTAAATACGTTGAAAAACTTACAACAATACTTGTAACAGAGTCTGGAAATCCTTTATTTTATGAAGGCAACATTGTTGAAGGAGCTAAATCTTTAACTAAACAAGTAACTATATCATTAGATGTAGATAGATGCTCTGTTTGGTTATACAATGATAATAAAACATCAATTATATGCCAACAACTTTATGTTAAGTCTGAAGATGTCTGGTATCAAGACATAGAACTACACAAAAAAGATTACGAATTATATTTTAAAGCACTTCTTACAGATCCAATAATTATAGCTGAAGATGCTCTTACACATCCCGCAACATCATGCTTTACTGATTCTTATTTAACTCCTTTAGGCATTAAATCAATGCTTGATGTTCCTATAATTTATAGAGGTAAAACAATAGGAGTTATATGTCTTGAAAATCTTACTTCTAGATATTGGCTTAAACCTGAAATTGACTTTGTGCAAATGTTAGCCGCACTTTATTCATTTGCATATTCTGTTAAAATAATCAACTGTATAACTAAAAAAGCAGATGAAAAAAATATAGAATTACAAAGATCTGAAAAAGAAAATGCACGTATTAATAGACAAGTAGAAAAGGCATTAACAGAAGCTGAAGTTGCAAAGCAAGCAGCAATTAAAGCAAAAGATGAAGCTGTAGCTGAGAGTGTAAGATCAGAAAATTTAGCTGAGGAAGCGTTAATAGCAAAAGCCGCCGCTGAAGAAGCTTATAAACAAGCTGAAGAAGCAAAAGCACTAGCATTAAGTGACTTAGACATTCTTCAAAAGAAATCACAAACAGCATTGATAGGCACTATTGTTAAAGTAGCTTTATATGTTATAGTAGGTGTAGGTATAATTACTAGTTTAATGTATGCATTAGCTATGGTAATAAATAAAGACACTCAAATAATTGGATCAACTTGGTCTAACATGTTTGGCATACTACTTACTAATGCCTTTAGTATTGTAGGTACACTAATGGGAGTAAAATATGCATCAGAAAACAAAAACAATTAATATTTATAACAAATAAAAACACACACTATGATTAAATTTATTAAAGACATGTTTGCTGGAGGTGATACTTCTATTAAACGAGTAATAGCTTTTTTAGGCTTTTTATTTATTGCGGTAACAATGTTACTAAATTCATATCAACATAAAGATATTGAACCATCAGCTGAATTAGTTGATGCTGTTAAAATAATTGTATTGGTTTGTATTGGTGGTAATGTAGTTGAAAAATTTATTGGTAGTAAAAAAACTGAAGAAAAAACTGAAGAATAATGAGTGCGATAACTGAAGCTATAGTAACAGCCTTATTAGGACTTGTCATAGGACTTGTATTAAGAAAAATACTTTTAATGCATTTTGATGCTAAAGACAACAGTAGTGAAGAATCACCAACACAATTACTTAGATCAACAGAAATTGACTTGATAGAAAAAAAACAAAATACAAGGATGGATAAAACTATACCTGAATTAAAAAAACAACTTAAAGAATTAAAAAAAATTATAAAAAAATAAATCATGAGTATTAAAGCACTACAAACAAAAATAGGTATTACTGCTGACGGAGCTTTTGGACCTGGAACTTTAAAAGCTGCAATGGCTTTTTATAAACTTACACCATTACGTGCCGCTCACTTTTTTGCTCAAACAGCACATGAAACTGGAGAATACAAAGCATTTTCAGAAAATTTAAGTTACTCAACAGATGGACTTAAAAAAATATTTGGTAAATACTTTCCTGGTACATTAGCAGAAGGATACGCTCGTAATCCTGAAAAGATTGCAAATCGTGTTTATGGTAATAGAATGGGTAACGGTGATGAGGCAAGTGGTGAAGGATATAAATTTAGAGGTAGAGGTGCTTTACAATTAACTGGTAAAGAAAACTATACTGCTTTTTCTAAATATTTAAACAAACCTGAGATATTAGTTAATCCTGATTTGGTGGCAAATGAGTATGCTTTTGAGTCAGCTATGTTTTTCTTTGATAAAAACAAGTTATGGACCATTTGTGATAAAGGTATTGATGATGCATCAATTACTGCTTTAACAAAACGCATCAATGGTGGTACATTAGGATTAGATCATAGAAAAGCTTTAACATTAAAGTATTATGAGTATGTTAAATAAAATATTTGTTTTATTTACATTACTAAATTTAAATTCTTATAGTCAACAAAAAGATAGTGTATTAGTAGCAACAGATATTTATACTGTTTCATACTCTGAAAAACTAGAACAACCTTTATGGATTAAGTATACAGTGAAATGTCCTAATGGTACCGCGTCAAGAACAGGTATGGATTTTCACACTGACAAGGGTATACATACTTCAGATGCAAAAGACTATGTAGATAACGTATATGATAAAGGTCATATGGCTCCCGCAGCAGACTTTAATTGTACAAAAGAAATGTTATACAAAACATTCTCTTATGTTAATTGTGCTTTACAAAACCAATACTTAAATAGAGGTGTGTGGAAAATGTTAGAAGCACAAGAAAGAGAATGGGCAAAGAGTGAAATAGTGTCTGTCACTATAAAAGTAGTTTTTACTGATAGTAGTTCTAAATTACTAACAGGAGCTACTATTCCTGTAGGATTTTTAAAAATAATCTACCTACACAACACTAAAAAAACACATGCATACTATTTTGAAAACATTAAACCTACAAAAATCAATTTTACAGAATATAAAATAAAACAATAAAATACTTATTTGAAGATTAAATATTTATAATAAAATATGTCAAATAGTAGTATAATCTTTGATAATTCAGGATTTGGAGATCCATCAGGAACATTATTTGATAATAATACTCCAACTAATGTTTCTTATAATACTATAGGAGCTGCCGCTGGAACAAACGGAACAGCTTCTTATGCTTTAACTGCTTCATTTGCTATGAATGGTGGTGGAGGTGGAGGAAGTTTAACAGTAGTAGGTGGAGCCACAGTAACTGGAGTAACAACACTTACATTTAGTGGAGGAACAGTATCAGGTACAACACCTAATGCAACAGTAACTATTTCTGGAGGTGCAAGTGCATCATATGCCGCTTCATCTTCTGTAGCAGTAAGTTCATCATTTGCCTACAGCTCATCAGTAGCCGTTAGTAGTTCATATGCTTTAACATCAACAAGTGCATCTTATGCTTTATCATCATCTGTAGCCTTAAGTAGTTCATATGCTTTAACATCAACAAGTGCATCTTATGCTTTATCATCATCTGTAGCAGTGAGTGCTTCATACACTTATAGTTCATCAGTAGCGTTTTTAACTACTAGTGCATCATTAGCTCAAACTGCATCATATGTTATTCAAGCAGTAAGTGCATCATATGCTTTAACATCAACAAGTGCATCATATACTTTAAATGCCACAAGTGCATCATATGCCTTAAATACTACTAGTGCTTCATACGCTTTAAATGTTACAACTGCATCATATGCTAGATCCTCATCAGTGACTGTGAGTAGCTCATTTGCTAATAATTCATCAACCGCATTAAGTAGTTCATATGCTTTAAATGCAACAACTGCATTTAATTCTGCAAATGCTATAAACTCTTCAAATGTAGCGGTAACTAATGTTCCTGCTCCAAATCCATATTATCTTACTTTCGCACAAACTGATGGGTATACAAATCTATTTATTAATAGTGCATCTGTTGCTGGTATTGGAACATTATCTTATAATATAACAACAAACACAATTGGAGCTAATTTAAGTGGTTCAGTAAATGGAACAATAACATCAGCATCTTATGCTCAAACCGCTTCATATTCAAATACATTAGGTGCTTTATTAACTAATCCAGGAGTAGGATCACTTAGACTATACGCTAGTGATGGTACTACAATATTAACTAGTATAAGTAATTTATCTGCATCTTATGCTTCAACAGCAAGTTATGCTTTAACAACAACAAGTGCATCTTATACTTTAACAGCAACAAGTGCATCATATGCTAGATCTTCATCAGTAGCGGTAAGTAGTTCATATGCTTCTACATCAACAACATCATTAAGCGCATCATATGCTTCTACATCAACAACAGCATCATATGCTTTAACAGCAACAACCGCATTAAGCTCATCATATGCCTTATCATCATCTGTAGCAGTGAGTGCATCATACTCTTTAAATTCATCAACATCAGCAAATGCTACTAGTGTAGATTTTACTGGAATAAAAAGTTTACCTGCTGCTTTAAGTGGAAGTGGTGGATTTGGTGGAGTATCAGATGTAGCATCTTTAACTAGTAATCAAGCATCAAATTCACTTATAAACGGAATGTTTTATAATGCTTCAAGTGCTGGAGGAGCAATAACAATTACTTTAGACGCAGCAACATATTTTGGATTTGAATTTACAGTGTTTGCATCTAATTTAGCAAATGATATTTCATTTATGGCTGGGGCAGGACAAACAATAATATCAGCAGATAGTAATTTAAAAATCAACAAAGCAGGTTCATCAGCAGTAGCTAAATATATTACTACAAATACTTGGGCATTAATTGGTGATTTAAAAGCATAAATATGGCAACATTAGTAGGAGTAGTAGCATCAAGTAAAAAATACACAGGTGGTGGTGCTCAAACTATAAATGCATATGTTGGAGCTAGCTCTGCTAGATTTTGCGCTGGGACAACCTCAGCCACAACAGTATATAATTCTACATATTCTACAATTGTTAGTGCATTCACAAATAACTCATCTATATATTCAAATTTAGGACTATCAACTTTAGCATCCGCTGGATATTATGGAGACACAAGTGGAGGATCAGGACAAACAAACTATTATTGGAATGGAACAGCGTGGAGCGGAGCGACTTCATGTAAATAACAAATATATGTCTAGAACTTCATCCCAAAATATATTTCTTCAAACTGTTAAAGATAAATGTGAGGAACATAATGTAAAACTCATATTAAAAAAATCATCTAAAATAAAGATTTACAATAAAACATACATAGGAGGATACTTCTCAGATATATCTAAAAAAGAAGGAGAATTAGCTTGTGCTATTAAAAGTCCTGAATATAAAAGTTTATTAGTACATGAGTTTTCTCATTTAGAACAATGGAGTGAACGTTCTCATATATGGGGTATATCTAAATATGCTTATGATATTGACAGTTGGTTAGCGGGTGAATCAATTAGAAACATTGATTTTAAAATTGATCAAATAAAATTATTAGAACTTGATTGTGAAAAACGAGCAGTAAAAAATATTAAAAAATATGAGTTGAAAATTGATATACCTACTTACATTCAAAAAGCAAATTGTTATATATTATTCCACAACCACTTAAAAGAAACTCGTCGTTGGAATAAAAGTCATTTAATATATTCTAAAGAGTTATGGAAATTATGTCCTAATAAGTTCATGCCTGAATCATATTATAGTAAAACTCCTAAAAAGATATATAAAAAATTTATTGAAATTGGAATTTAAGTTTGGCTTTTTATATTTTTATTATTACATTTATATTGTAAATAAGTTATAAACAAAAACAAAAAACAAAATGAAAAAATCAATGAACAGAACAGCAACGTTAGCATTTTATAATGCTCGTAAACGCCAAGGAGACAACAGTCGTTTATCAATAATGACTGGATTATCGGAATCTCACATTTCGAATGTAACTTCAGGTCGTCGTAGTATTAACAATGAATTAGCAGATGCTATGTATAGCATTTCACGTCGTCGTGTAAACGCTTAATTTTACTATTTAACAATAAGGTGATTCGAAAGAATCACCTTTTTTATTTGGCTTACATAATATTTTATATTATATTTAAATAAATTAATAAAATGGAAATTATAATAAACGTAATACTCCCCATAATAGTAATGGGAATATCAATCATTGTATTGATAAAAGTAAATAAAAAACAAAAATTAGAACTTAAATATTATAAAATACCATTAGTAAGTAATGGTAAACCAACAGGGTTGTACGCTGAATGTTACACTGGAGATGTAATTTATAATCAATTAATTCAAACATATGGAACAACATTACCTAAACAAATAGAAATTATACCTGTAAATGAAAAAGAAAAATATGAAAGCAACACTAAAATTTAATCTGGAATTTCCAGATGAACAAAAAGCTCACTTACGTTGTGTTAAATCAACTGATATGGCAATTGTATTATTTGATTTGCTATGTAATGCAAGAAAGACTATCGCTCACAACTATCAAGATGCAAGTGAAGATTTTATGGAAGGTGTAGAAGTGGTTATGGATCATATTCATAAAGTGTGTGAAGATAATAACATTAACATAGATGATCTAATTGACTAATATGAAAAAGAATAAAACACCACTAACTCTGATTGATATAGCATTGATGATAGGAGTTGCTTTAATATCTATTACTATTGCTCTTTCAGCAATACACTTATTAAACTTAATAACAAAATAAGTAGGATGCTACAAAATAAATATAATGCTGACTCAGTAGTAGCAAAAGAAGATAAACCAAAGTACAGTTTAGGGAGATTAAATGATGGTTTCAGACAAGTAGGAAGATGGTCGGTACAATACATTGAATGGACTGATGAAGGACTTTTTGATAGTAAACACGATGAGATCAAAGTAGGAAGATCACTTATCTTAGATAATGGTTGGACAACAACTGCAATCACTGAGATAGTGGAACAACGAGAAGGATACATTAAATTTCAAACACAAAATTCAACTTACGAACTAATAACTAAATAATATGAGTGGAGGACATTTTGATTACCATCAGTATCGCATCAGAGAGATAGCAGAAAGTGTTGAAGACATTATTCAAAACTATAAATATCCACCTGAAGTACTTGAAAAAATAAAAGAAGGGTTGGATGCACTTAAAAAGGCTGAAATCTATACTCAACGTATAGATTGGTTAGTAAGTGGAGATGATGGACCTGAAACATTTTTAGAAAGATTAAAAGAAGACTTAAACAAATAAATAATATGAAACAAACAGCAGTAGAATGGTTATTACAAGAAATGAGCAAGCTTAACAATAGTCAACCAACAGAAGCAATGATTATGTATGCTAAAAAATTAGAAAAACAACAAATAATGAATGCAGTATACGATAGTATGGGAACAAATTTTGACGCTAATATGGGTAGAGCAAAATTATATTATGACACAACATTTAAACAAGACTAATGACAGGTTTAAATAAAGACTAAGCTTACAAAACCCTAAAATGTATATTTACAGCATGAAAACAAGAACATCAAGTTTAATGGATAGTCATTTAGTAGATTTTTCTAACAAAAATGCAAATAGTATAAAGAGTAATTCAACTAAATCTTTACAACTAGAAATATCAAATGATGAAATATCAGATGAGGAAATAAAAGAATATGCAAATGAGCATTCAAATGATATTTTAGCAGATGATATGTTAAGATCATTTTTTATTTTGGGTGCTCAATGGTATAGAGGTAAATTAAAAACAAATAAAAACAAATAAAAATGAGAGATTACGACAACAATTTAAAAGTACCTGAACCATGTATAGAGTACAAACCAACTAATCATCAAGTATTACAAGAATATGAAATACGACTTCAGTTTTTAAGTAGGGGATGTATTGTTCATGTAGGTTGTAAAAATATAGCATTTGAAACAATAGAATCAGCTATGAAAGAAGTAAATGAGTATGTAAATAATACTTATGAAACTCAACAAAAGTGGAGAAAACTATTAGATTGTTAAATAATTATGAAACAAACAGCAGTAGAATGGTTGATTATACAAATGCATACACATTGGACTAATGAAGATGTAACTTTTCAAACATTACTTGAACAAGCCAAAGCAATGGAGAAGGAACAGATGGAAGACGCTTGGTATGCAGGAGATGAAGATGGTGCTATACATGAATTTGAAAATTATTACAACGAAACTTACAAACAAGACTAATATGAAAATTTGGCACATAAGTGATACACACACATATCATGGGTTATTAGATATCCCAGAAAACATTGACATAGTGATTCATAGTGGTGATGCTACAAATCCAAAAGATCCATATTTAAGTGAAGATGAAATGCAAAACTTTATCTATTGGTATAGTTTACTACCAATCAAACATAAAGTATTTGTAGCAGGTAATCACGATGTTTGTATCGAAAGAAACTTTATTAAAAAAGATGACTTTGAAAGAGCAGGTATTATCTACTTGGAGAATGATTGGATTGAAATAGACGAAAATGATGGTTGGGCTAGTTTAGCAAATAGTGATAAAATAGGATCAACTATTGTACCACGTAAAACTATTAAAATATGGGGTTCTCCAATCACACCGTCATTTGGTAATGGATGGGCATTCAATAAGAGTAGAGCTAAGACTTCTGAAGTTTGGAAGCACATTCCTGATGATACTGATATTGTGGTTGTGCATGGACCACCAAAAGGTGTACTAGACTTGTCTTATGATACAACTAATAAATTAGAATTTTGTGGAGATTCTTCACTTAAAAAGCGTATGTTAGATTTAAAACCTAAACTATGCTTGTTTGGTCATATCCATAACTGTGAAGACATTATTAATGCAGGAACAATGAAGTTATCAATGCGTGATACAATATACAGTAATGGAAGTGTAGTAACTGATGGTAAGTTTGGTAAATTAAGTTCGAATGGAAATATATTTGAAATATGACACTGCAAGAGTTTAATAAGTACGCAATAGAAGCATTAGAGGAATATGGATTAAACCCAGATAGAATAGATGTAATGGCTGGTGTTTTTAATGGTAAGGATGTTCACTATACAATTCAATGTTGGGATAGTAAAACAAAGAAACATATTCGTGCCTCACAGCCAAATCCATCAAGTTCATTAGTAGAGTTTAAAGACAAATTAAAAGCACATTTTAAAGATTATTCACAAGAAGTAAAAGACATAGAATTATGAAACAAACAGAACATTATGAAAGCGTTAAATTTACAGCAGTAGAGTGGTTGTATTTACAACTTATTAAAAATCCAAAAACCCCTTGGAATGATATTCTTGAACAAGCCAAAGAAATGCACAAGCAAGAGATAATTGATGCTTGTGATTATGGAATTAAACTTTATATAAACGACCCTATTACATCAGAAGATTATTATCAAGAAACATTTAAAAAAGATTAATATGACACCAAAAGAAAAAGCAGAGGAGTTAATTAAAAGATATTATAGAGATTCTGATTTGCTTGTTGAAGATTTAAGTTGGATACAAGCCAAAGAATGTGCTTTGATAGCAGTTGATGAGATAATAAACTATCTAACAACATCACCTGATGTTCAAACAAGTTTAAATGCAGTTGACTATTGGCAAGAAGTAAAAGAAGAAATAAAAAAACTATAAACAAGACTAATATGAAAGGAACATTGCATAAAACAGAACAAGGATGGATAGTACTTTATGATGAAGGCATGGGTATGAACAAAAATCAAAACTCACTACCATTGAAAAACAATGGCCATATAGATGGTTTAAAACTATATGACTCTAATGAAGGAGCAGAAGTAGATTTTGAAATAGTCACTGATTATGATAACAACGGACCTGATCACTTTCCTAAATACGCTAAGATAATTACACCCGAAGAAGCTGAATTAAAAGATTGGGATGTAACGTTAAATGACGGTTTAGAAGATGAACCATACGTTTCAGATGACTTTCAAATTGGTCCAGATGGAGCATATGAACACACTGAGGATTGGCCAGAGGATACAACACCAAGAGAGAAAGCAAAAAGCGAATTAATTAATCTATTACTTTATCAAATAATGGACTTAACAACAATGTCTAAAATTGAATTAGGTGATGATGTAATTGCTAAGATTAAA
>Ga0214919_10006248_pt1 | contig 16451 bp, 15 predicted proteins | sample LL1503_MetaG_FD_177994 | JGI IMG/M metagenome (GOLD analysis project Ga0214919, IMG submission 177994) | Freshwater microbial communities from Lake Lanier, Atlanta, Georgia, United States - LL-1503 | ecosystem: Environmental > Aquatic > Freshwater > Lake | place: USA: Georgia | collected... | reverse complement strand
TTGATCGGACTGGAAAAAATGCCGACAACAAAGCCAGACTCTCAAGCCTGAAAGCCTAATTTTTCTACGTCGTTAGTTTATTTGCTCAATGACCGCCAAAGTCAGCTGGATTTTTTGCCTTGGTAATTTGGCGATCTTGAAGTAGCGCAGTCAAAAGGGTGTTGAGCACGACAGTTTGTTGCTCTTGGTTGAGTTCAATAATTCGTTCCACATCAATTTCCAAATTGCCCGTGCCACGATGATCTCTTTCGTTGACATCAAGGTACGGAATGAGCGCCCTATTTTGCACAATAAATTCATGTGGCATCTTCGCCTGGACATACATTTGCAATGGGAAAGCCTTGCTTGTCACGATGCATCCAAGCGAATCGTCCTCCCAGATAATATTCACAAATCGGTTTCCAGCTTTCTTAAGGCGAAGTTGCATAGGGTTGCACCATGAGGACAACTTTAGGGAAGCGATAAATTTTGCGGGGACAGAATTATCTGATAACTCGCCCACGAGTTCTCTAAGCGGTTCCCATACTTCCGTTTCGTCAGGCAGATCAACATTAGTCAACTGAGCGTCGCGCAGCAGTTGCCAAATTGGGCGGAATTCTTCAATTGAAATATCGCCGTTTCCATCCTCGTCAACAATGCCAATGATTTCATCAAAGAAGCCAATAAGGTTTGTCTTGGCCTGGAATTGATCTTGATATCTCAACCACATGCCGGAGAAGTCAGCCAGTCCTGAAATGAAATCCCATGACTCAAGACGCTTCAGCGTCAACGGTGTTGGATTTTTAGCAAAGTAACTGAACACCTCCGGCCATTCAATTTGCATGCAAGCCAACGCATACAGCAATTTAGCGGAATTAATGTCCCATCGACGGTCACTGCTTCCGCGGCCCTTGCCACTGGTCGCCAGTTTGGCGCCTTCGTCGCGGACTAGTTTCAACAGTTTCACATAGTTAATAACACGTTTGATGCCTCGAGGATTGCTACCGACAGATGTGCGAGTGAGTCCCTCAAAGATGGCCTTGTGCTCCAGCGCATCTTTATTTGGCTTGGGTAAATAAGCGTCCTCAATTTGAAAAGTTTTGTCGCCATCGAATTTCCAACCCAACAATGTTGTGATGTAGTTGTCAAGCTTGTACGCATTGACGGGCATGTTGAAAGGAACTTGGATAATTTTATCGAAGTAACTTTTGCCATGGGTCAACTGAGCCTTGGCGCCAAGTCGTTCACTTACGCCTTGTTGAATCACGGCGTAATCAACCGCAAGCACGAAGACGCATCCAGGAACATCGGCGAAGTTTTTAATCGCCTCGAGCAATTCAATCGCACGAAGTGGCCGCACGCGGTCAAGGTCGTCAATCATGACCACAAGTTTGTCTGAAGCCGTGGGCTTCATTTTGCTGACTAGATTTGCGAACTTTTCACGGTAAAGCTGTAGCGTGCTCGCCATGTCTTGATCATCGGATGTGGTCTTGGGCGCAGGCGCGCCACTTGCGGCTTGAAGACTTGCTTGCACGTTCACACCAGAAGCGTTTTCAATTGCGGAGTTTGCAACCGCGCCCGCGAATTTTCCCAGTCGTGAAACAAGGGACTTCACCGCGGCAAATTCTTCCTTGGCATTTTTTGCTTTGTCAGGGAATGTGGTTTCCATTTGCTGGATCATTCCGCTAAGAATTGAAATCGCTAAAAATTCTTCTTGCTTAAATTGGGCGTATTGCCAGGTATTCAGGTAAATCGTTGGGGTTTGCACACGTTTCCCCTTGCCTGGGCGCAGAAACTCCTTCAACATGTTCAGAAGGCTTGTTTTGCCAATTCCCCAGTCGCCTTGAATGCCAATTGTTACAGGAGTGTTGCACTCATAAATGAAAGTTGCCAACGCAGCCGCATACGGCGCAAGTGACAACGAGTCTTGAGCAATGCCATCGATGGGATTGTCAATAAGACTAATTTTTTCTATGACGTGATCGTCACCGCCGGCGCTTGGAGTAGGAGCTGGAATTGGTGGTTGCGATTGTCCAATCGGATTGACTGGAGGAACTTCAAGTTCTGGATTTTGCTCTGACATGTAATTCTCCGGAAGAGTTTTGAATAGCGCACGAATTCATTCCGTGCTGGTAAGTGATGAAAGTGAGAGAGCTGGGGTTCAACCCAGCTCTCTCATTCATGTCTTAAGAAGTAACTCGAACAAACTTAGCGAAGTGTCGCAAGACGAACATCATTGTCCGCGTTTTTCGCGGTCTTGTCTTGAATCTGAACCTTAAAACCCAAACCTTCGGCGATGGCTTTCTCCGCCGTGCCCACTGTCATGTTGCCATGCAAATCAACTTCACCAGTGACCTTGCCAGCTTTTTCGCTGCGAATGGCTGATAGTGATTCTCCGTCATCCGCAAAACTGCCAGTGCTAAATCCGTTGTGAACATTGATTGCGACCCCGAATTCGTCAAGAAATAATTTTCTAAAATTCTTGACCAACATTTTACCGTGTACCTTCATGATTTAAGTCTCCATAATTTAAAGAGGATGTATCAACCCGAACAATAATTTAAAGTATCAGAAATGCTTGAGGCGTGAGCGCGTTTTTGGTACAAGGCACTAAATAGTTGATGGTATGTGGACAAATAAGGCACGTTTTCAAAATTGTGAAATCAAACGGTTTCTTGATTAGGCATACGGCATAAGCACAATTGTCCGAAGGACCCAATCTGGGATTACGACTAAGATTTATTGACTAGGTAATAGCTTGAGAGGTGCGAAAAATTACGATATCGACTTGATACTAAATGGAAATTTGAATTATGAATAATGAAACTCGCAATCTTCTTGCTAAAATTGAAATAGTTGACCCCAAGTTTGACGTGATCAATGCTTTTCGAACAATGGGTTCGCCTTGGAATTCAATAGCAGATTTGTGTGATGCCTTAGATCAAGCTGAAAGCGTATATAGCCATGCATGGCAAGAGGAGAGCAAGTTAGTCTCAGATGTCGATTTACATGAAGGTTTAGATAAACGAAAAAAAGGCGTAAAAGAAAAAATTGAAGATGAAAAAGCTTTATTGTTAGTAGCGCAGCGTAATAAATCGCTTTTAGCTGTAGCTCGTGATGGAGTAAGTCGGTGGCATAAAAAATATAATGGCATACTTCAAGATGCTATTTATAATAGTCCGGTTGAAGTGGCGGAACGAAAATTGTTACACCGTAAAAGGCTTGCATTAGCCGCGGCAGAGGCGGCTGCTAAAGCTGCGGCAGAGGAAGCCAAAAGAATTGCAGAGGAAGCCAAAAGAATTGCAGAGGAAGCCGCAAAGGCAGCGAAAAAGAGAAAAATACAAATTGGCTGCGGTTTATTTAGTTTAATTATGATTGTATCTGTAGTTGGTATAACTTCTTATGTCCGTAGTTGTAATTCCGTGGAAGAAACAAGAATCCATTTAAACGATAATGTTCCAGAGTCACTTTCTCAAATAATTAGTAAGGCAAAACAAACTGGAAACTACGCACGCGTATTGGTTAAACTTGATGAATTATTGCAGGCGCAGCCGGAAGATCAAAGACTGCTGTTGACTAAATTTCAAATTCTTTGTGGTCCCGCAAAAGATCCCCAAAATGCAATTTTATTAGGGAAAGAAATGTTGCAAATGGATATGGAAGGCGATGTTTTAAATCAGGTTGCATTGCTGAGTGTTACTGAAATACCTCGCAATCAACGGGATTTGGATTTCTCACTCTCTGCAGCTACAAAGGCGGTTTCGCTATCAGAGTCAATGGAACCACTCCATCTTGACACTCTTGCGCTTGTATATTTTGAGCGCGGTAACAAGCCCCAGGCCGCCGCCACTCAAACCCAGGCAATTGAGTTGGGGATGAAGCAAAATATAGATCCAACCATTCTTGAGAAATTTAACAGTTCGTTGCGGACGTATAAAAGCAAAAATTGGAATGAGCAGTATGAAGAGCAGCAGCAGCAGAAGAAGGACCCAAAAAACGCAATCGATAAGGCCATGAGGGGCTGACCTTTTCTCGCCAGATATGGTGCATGGTTTTGTAATTCACGCGCCAACCTTCACGCACCCAAAAGTCTTGCATGTATTGCCATGATGTTGATGATGTTTGCGTGCGAGTGCACGTAAACCTAATGCAATGCAAGTTCCGGACATGTTCTCAACAAGTTGTCTTCTCGTCACGTTTCGATGTTTATCGATCACGCGGCATGACCGCCGTTTCGAGATGGTGAAGAGAGTTGAGACGTGTTGGATAGCCCACACAGTAGGGCTGTGCTTTAGAAATTCACCATTGGCTAGCTCTATTAAATACTAGATGTGGAGTACTTGATCAGCTACCAGGCACTTGAGCTGTCCGTTCTTGCGCTCTAGTTCTTTCAAGCGCTTAACAGTGAAGCGTAACGGAGATGTGGGCAACAAATGAAAAAACACGAGGCGCGACATTCATAGAATCGATGAAATTTTATAGAGTGAGAATCTGTAGTTCGGCACACGTTACTCACTGCGCCGCATACTGAAATACTTCGCGGCCCTTATCTGCAGCGCGGCGATCGAGATCCGATAGCGTAGTTCCATCAAGATTCGATCCGGTATAGGTTGGCTTGCCATCGCGCATGACACAGACTTGTACATACAGGCCATAGTCTGATTTGAAACGTCCCTCTAGCGAACCCACCGTGGTGTTGCCGTGAATGGACATGTCGCCCTGCGCTGTCTTGGTTCGAACGCTGGCGATTGTTTGATCGGATGGGAGAGGGCGAATGTTTAAGCCCTGCTCAGCCTTCGCCGCCTCGTCAAGTGAGAAGAACATTAAACCAAGTTGTAGAAATTTTCCCGTGAACTCGGTTTGGATTGTTGACAATTTTTTCTGGCCAGTCACAGAAATATCATTTTTAGAACCACCGACCTTGACTGCGGCAGCAACTGCGGGTGTTTCAATGCGGAATCCCAAGGTTGTAAGCAAAGAGTTGTTGTCTGCATTTGCCCCAGTGGAATCTAGAATTTGTACCGCAAATCCAAGCGAGGATTTGATTGATTCTTCCGCTTGTGCAACAGTCATTGAACCTTGAAGCTCAATGGAGCCATTGAAATCTTGGGCCTTGTCCGAACGCGCCGACGCCACCGTGGCGGAGTCTTCAGCGGTTTGCCCCATGCTGAAGCCTTGATGGACTTTCAAGCGAAGTCCGTATGTTTCTAAGATGGTGTCTCGCATTGATTTGACCAGCATTTTTCCATGGATAGAAATCATTGAATCATTCCTTTATTTCTGTGTTGGGTAATTAAATAGATTGCGAAAGGGAATTGTAATAAAATGTTTTAGGAAAATAAAGCGGACACGATCTTGCTTGTTCCCACGATTGTTCCGAAAGTGCCTAGCAGAAAAAAAGCAGCGGGAATGCAGCAGCCAAGAGCCTTGCCAACTTTGCGTTGCCGGCCCGATCGCGTGAGCGGAATGCCAATTGAACGTGAAATTTTTGACTTGAATGCTGAAATACCTACTGCGCGTTTCCACGAGAATGACAGGCCAGGGATTCCAAATTTACGAGCCATAAGATTACAAGCATAACATTTTACGATATCATGCGCAAAGATTCAAACTTGGAAATTGGATTCCGGCAAAACAAATTAAAGGAGATTCCAGTGGATAACAAATTTAAGAAAAACTTCCTGATCGGGATAGGCATTTTGGTTTTAGTGATTGTGTTTGATCCTTGGAATTTGCTTGTGCAAAACAGATCTGATTATTTAAATCGTATTCTTACAGAAAATCTTGTCACCGCCGGCTCAATATTCTTGCTGAAAAGTGGCCTGGACATACTCGCGGGGTCTGATTTGAATCTAATGGTGACTTCTGTCAAAATTGGGAAAGCGCTAACCCCCTTACTTGATGTGCTAGATAAAGGCATTAATTTACTCACTCTTACGAGTGCAATTCTGGCGACTATGTCATTTGCTCTAGTGCTTTTTAAATCTTGGTCTTTTAAATTGATTTTAGCAGTTGCGTTGACGGCATCGTTATGGTCTAAGACCCGAAAGCCAGCAGTAAGCGTCGTTGTATTTTTGCTCACGCTTAACCCAGGCTTGCCGATATATATATTTTTATGTCAGCAGGTGTCTGATGTAATTGAAAAAGAAGATTCCTTTGCTGGTCTGAATATGCAATTGAATAAAACTGAATCCATTATGACTGATACAAAAAATGATTCACAAAAAATAAAAAATAAACTAGGTGAGGCTCAAATAAAAAAAGAAACCGAGGAAGCGCTCGCAAAATCAAAAGAGGCACAAGATAGGGCTGATGCTGAAGCCAAGATTAAATCCGATACTGAACATGCTTCGAATGCTAATAAAGAAAAAGATAAAGGACTTTGGGAGAAAACCAAAGATTCGGTTTCTGCATCATGGTCGTCATCCTTAGCCGTAGTGCAGGAAGCTTATAATGGCAGTTTGAATGCCATTGCGACAACCTATAAAAATACTGTAGATAATATTAGTAAATCCGCTTCCAGTTCCGTGGAAAAACTGTGCATGAATGTTCAAGAAACAAGTAAGGCAATGCTGGAAATTATTGTGCGCATGCTTGCCCATGTTATTATTCTGTATGTGTTCATGCCGATCGGATTTTATTATTTACTTCGGCTGGCGCTTCGACCGCTTATAAACTTGGTGAATGGGAATACCAATGGAACTATTCCCCAAATGCCGACACCTGGCAGAGCCTTGAATAGTATTGGGGAATTACGCAAGCCAAGTTAAGCGCTTGAGCAGGCGTCTTGGATATCGCTTTCTGTAAGACCCATGAGCTTGCCAGCCTGTTTGATATACATTTTTTCCGCAAAGTGAAATTCGCCGTCTCGTTTTGCAAGCGCAACCAAGTCCACCAGCATGCCAATTACTTCATCGTTGTCATTTGCGTATAGAGCAAAATCCACAGTCGACTTAATGTCACTATCAATTTGACTTGTCAGAGCGTCTTTTTCGGCTGCGGACAGTTGCGCCTTCTCGATAATGGTCTGGATATACCCGCGCTCCTCTGGGTGAATTATTTTATCTGCCTTCAGCAAGCCAATAAGACCCTGAACCTTTAGCAACGTGAAATTTGGCCCGCTTACTGTTGGCTTTGTTTCATGGGGAGAAGGCAAAGCAGCTTCAACAACCGCAGTAGTTAGGGCGTTATCATTTTCATCTGCATCAATAATTTTTACATTCATTTGAAGCAGTGCGTTTGCTTTTTTGCCAATTTGTTTGGTGGAATAATTTGCCCAAGTCGCCATGGCGGCTGCCCCCACAATTGGAAGCCATTTACTAATCATTGCCTTGAGCATTTGTTGCGTTACTTTTCCCGCGAGAAGGGTCACGATTTGCTGCATGACGCGAAGCGCAACTCGCTTCACAATGAATTCACCTCCATGCAAGATAATTAATCCTGTTGCTCCCATTCCCATAGAGGAAATCAACACGCCAACTAGTAATTCTTTTGTAAGGACGGATTTCTTGCCATGCGCCATTGCAATGTCATAAATCATCATGAGTTGATTATGAATGAGCAGGCTAATTTCTGGGATGGCAGCAACCATGCCCCACGGACCTGGAATCAGACTGACGCCGCCAGAAATCAGGGCATTTTTAGTTGCGTAAGAACTGATAATGTCAGGCACATTATCGGGATTTGGTAATTGATCGGGGTTGTCCAAATAATAAACGCCACGCGCGGAGGCGACTGATTCAATGATCTCCATTAATTTTTCCGCGAGTTGTGCCTGGAGTTTTTCGCTCATGCCAGTTTCGGGTTTATCAAGATCGGCTTGTTCAGTTGGGTTTGTTGTGGTCATGATTGTCTATTTTGTGAGTTAAGTATTTATAGTTTGGTCGTTTGGATAAAATGCTGTGTTGCTTTTATTTATGAATGCAAAGAAACCCTTCCCCGACCTAGGCATTCATTCTTTCCTTAGGTTACTCTAATTTAATCGTTCGAGTTTTATTTAAATCATTACATAAGGATCTATGAATCATGGCAACAGCACGTCGCAAAGATGGAAAAATGGATAAGCGCACAAAGGAATATGAAGAAGCATGCGCCAGAATGCGCAAGGCTCGCAAGGGGCTTAAGCCACAGGCCGCAAAAAAGTCCAAGGGTGGAATATTCGCATTCTTATTTGGGAAATAAATATGCTTAAACAACTCGCAGATATTGTCGCGGTTCTCATTTTAGCGGATGCAGAAGTTTCATCGCATGAGATTGCCGCCTTTGTGGTTGGTTGTGAAGGCTTAGGATTTAAAACGGAAGTGATTGAAAAAACGCTTGGTGAAAGCCTGGAAGCGGTTGAGAAATCCTCTAACCAAGACGAGTTTTTCCAAAAAGCTTGTCAATCGCTCCCCGCAAACCGGCGCGACCTTGCTCTTGCAATTGGAGTGAGTGTGGTGTTGGCCGATGAAATTCTTGAGCAATCAGAAGTGGACCGCTTGATCGCATTGCGATTAATGCTTGGTCTTTCAGAAGATAGTTTGATAAAGTTTGTCGCTCAGTTGGCGTCCGTGCAGCCAAATCTAGACGTGGTTGTGTGAATGAAGTTGGGTTTATCCAGTCGTGTGATGCGGCTGGATAAACCCGACTGTGTCGAATAGCGGAGCGCCAAACCGCCGCCGAAACGCATTTTCAGCTGACGCTGGTCCACCTTGCGCAAATGCAAGTCCCACTTTTGTATGGAAGTATTTGGGGTTGACTCCGCGTTCCCAAGCCAGTGATAGGCGATCCGCATCACGCAATACCGAGGATATTGTGTTGCAAGGGGTCCCGACTATTGAGTGCTCGGCGATTGCCGCACAAATATTGTTTATAGCGCTGTCTTGAAAGAATGCCCCGGCATATCCCATCAAAGCTGTGCGAGTCTTTTCAGAGCCTAGTTGCGCATGTGTGACATCTTCATCATCAGAAATGCGCGCGCAATCATGAAAGATCGCCGCGACCGTGGGAGCAATGGGGGGCTGATTATTCTCAATGGCAATAAGCAAGGCAAGATGACTTACAAGCCATGCATGGTTGGCACCATGCCCTTGCGTATTCGCAAACGCTAAGCGATCAGCCGCTTCAGGAAGTAGCACGCGTCGCAACAGGCGAAGCAAATTGGTTGCGTTGAACCAAGGTTGTTCTGTAATTGGTAGTTCGGCCTCATCACCAATCCAATTTATGGCGCTTCTACGCAGGGAGGGATACAGCAAGATTTCTTGAGGGGTCGCGCCAATAACTTCAATGCACCGCGGTCTATGAAGTTCCAAAATATTTTCTAAACGGCAATCATTTATTGCATGCGCAGTCCTTTCATGCGAATCTGGAATTTCAACCAGCACGCCAAGTTCTAAGAAGGCGGCTTCTGCGTTGGGCCAGGATTGAATGCATTCATGTGAAAGTGCGTTGTCTAATCGAAATTCGTAGCGCTCGCAGTTCCCCGCAGGTTCCACCTGACCGGCTTGGGCGCGTAGTTCATGCAAATAAATTGGTTGGCCACGCAGTCTTTGGCGACTTTCGGAATCAGGCAAAAAAACAATGACGCGCGGGGTCTCCAAAAGAACGTCGACGCCCTGCATCCATTGCCCGCTTTGAATTTCATTCACGGCAAAGCAAACAGCGAACGCGCGTGATGGACTAACCCACAGACGATCTCTTTTTTTACAAATAGTTGTCAATGAAGAGCTTGTTCCATGAAAAAATATCGCAACTCCGCTTTTAGGAAATGGCGGACCGTATCGCGCAATTTCTCCGCATCGCTCGCCACCGAGTGCACGCGCATTCATGCAGTCACGCAATCTCCAAAGTGTGGATTCATCCACATATTGAGTTATTACTGCCCATGCATTTTCGGACAGAGATGAACTCTCAAGAACGACTATGAGATCCGCAAGCGAAGCATGATTCGCGCTTGCTTGATTTAGCGGTGGCGTGAATTGTATTTTTCCAACACGACCTTCCTTCAGCATCGCGGCCAGGGTTTGTTGTGGAGAGAGTTTGGCACGAACACCAAATCCAAGCCAATGTGGTCGAGTGCTTTCATTGAAGCAAGACTGAATTTGCAAATTCTCAATGACAACATTTTCACGAGCAAAGGAATCCACAACAGCGATCGCCGCGGCCATGGAATCAACAAATGTTATGTTTGCGCCATTTTCCCGGGTATTCATCAACCGATGGTGGAGCGCGACCGCCGCGGAATCAGAATCCAGATGTGCAAAAATGATATGAACGGCGGTGGACTGATGTGTCATTGAAATTCAACCACGCGACCATGAACTTGCAACTCGCCAACCAGCGATGAACGAAGGAGAAGACCTTCACGCAGGGATTCAATCACAAGATCATGAGATGAGAAAATGGTAAGCCACCGCGCATCAAGCGCGCCGCGCACAACTGAGCCATCACTTCGGTATTGTCCGTTGGGCATTGCTACACATGCGATAAATGCTTGATCCATCACAGCAATTGGTCTACGCATTCGAGACTCTGCATCTTGCGTTTCGGGAACAAGTCCGACAGCGACCCCGGCGCATCGCATGGACTCAACAAGAGTCGCAGCGGCGGCGCATTTTGCTCCACAGGGCATGAAGTCAGGGTATAGCGAGCGCTCATCAAAGAGTTGAGACAGTCGATTCATTCGCCATTCAACTGGATCAGTGCAAGCGATTAGTTGTTGAGCGATGCGCTCGGTCCAGTCACGCCCGTGTTCGATTTCACCGTAGGCGTTTACGCAGCAGATTGGATAGCCCAGTTGGGTTCCACACGCCACCGCATTGGAAAAGTCATCAATTTCTTGACCAGCGTTGGCGGCTTCTTGCGAATTTGCACTGATCACACCAATCAGAGTCCGAGAGTTGTCCAATTTGTGGTCAAGTGCAAAGCGTTTATAAAATCTATCGCCGCCTTCAGTACGCATGAGTTCATGTCCAACCGTTGGGGTGCCTGTTGCAAGACCAAATTGACCGAGATGGGCCCGCAGAACATCTTCGTTTTTTTTCTCAATAACAATTCGCACGAATTGGCGTGAGCCAACAATCACCGTTGCAATTTCAAAAAGATGCCTTACACCCACTTCTGGAATGGAAGAGGAAATTTCGCGAAGCACATGGCTGGCGGAATGAACGGCGGGTTTCATCCGTGGCTAAATTCCTTCCGATGCGCATGGACTATTTCAATTGCTTGCGTATGGATTGCTTTAGGGAGGCTTTCAAAATCAGCGTTGAGAGAATCGATCGCTTTTGAAATACCTTCGACAAACCCTTGACCGAATTGCGTGAGCTTTGCGTGAGTTTTAAATTCTTGTATCGCGCCTTGAAGACGGAGCATGTTTCCAGCGATTCGTAACGCTGAATCGTCCAAATCATTTTTATCGCCGAAGCCATGCTTTCGCACGCCTGCATGGATGGCGCAAACATCAATGAATACAAAGAGCGCATGCAGTAAACCGTGTAATGGACGCGGGTCATTGCGCCAAGGAGAGTAGAAACGAGCCTCAGTGGGCGAGTCCTGCAGATAGAGAGGGTGGGAGTGTTCGAGTTGGTGAAGAAGATTGTGTCGAAACTCATGCACTATTGTTTCGGCGAGAACCGGCGGACCGTCAATCGTTGCCATGATCGCTCCGGGATAGCGTGAATCACTAATTGAAAATGCTCGTTCTGGAATAGAAGAGACAAGGGGAACGAACGATTTAATAAGTCGTCCGATCATGGTCGCGGTTTCAGGGACTATTTTTTCTACCACCATTGCTGCGGCGGACAAGGCGTTCGACCACTCGGGAAGATCCTCATGTGCTGCCGCAGCCAAGCGAATGCCTCCTGGAAATTGAGCATCGGGGATCCATCCATCTTTGAATGTTGGATCGACAATATCAATGTGTATATTGAAACCACCACAAGTGAATGAAGGAATGACTCCGGTTCCCACACTTGCATGGAACAAACCATCGCGGCAACGTTGGAGCGGCAGATGTATATCTGATTTGTGCGAGCGAATACGAATGTGATTATTCAGAACCGCAACTTCACAGGTCAAGCCTTCATCGCCACCAATGAGTTCCACTCCAATGTGTGGAAGGACTGTGCCAGAGAGAAATGTGAAAGAACGATCCACGCCCGCGGCCAGACTCACTCCTGCTACAAGCCGCATGTAGTCCTGTGAAATAATCGAGACTGGTAGCGGAGTGGACTCATGGCGAAAGCGTGACAGAGCATCAATCACGTTTTCAGACCACCGTGAAAGAGTCGGATGCGTGAAGAGTGCGATTTTCGCTTCCGAAGGAAGTTCACGTGTGGCTTGCAATGCTTCTTCCACAGCTTTATGCATTGTTTCTTTACATTCTTGCGCGCAGATACCAAGCGAAGCCGCTGCGGTTTTTGACATTTTGCGCGCCAAAAGCTGGCTTAGATTCGCCGACTCCGCTGCGGTGAACAAGCCCCGACCCCAGCGAAAACCAAGATCCCATTCCGTGTGTGTGGTCTGTTTCTCAATAGTCATCGTGCGTTTCCTACTATGGGTAGAAGAATTCTTGCCATATCTGAGGTGACATGAAATATCTTTTCATTTTCATAGACATTTATGTTTCCAGAACTATCGTGTGTGACAAGCGATCCAGATGCAAGCGCTTGCTGTAGTGGGCACGCGCCGGTTGAACGAACGCCGTCCGAGGAGTAGCGAATACCGCGCTTATTTCGAGAGGGGTCCGGCAGAAGATGGACGCCGTGATGCTCCGTGTAGAGCGTTCCCATTTGCATAGCGTGTGCCGCCGCTTTCATGGCGATTGGGTCGATCGTGCCCACAATTCGCGCCGCAAGTCGAGCAATGCGAAGGGAGTCTTCGCATAAAGGCGAACATGGGTAATGGCTTATTAGGGAAGAATCAAAGTATTGAGCACCTAGGTTAAGTTCCCAAGGAACTTCAATCACACAATCTGCTTCTTGGCTGTTGAAACTGTATACAAAGAAGTCGTTCTGCACCGATGCAGCGGCCTCAGCATGCCTTTGGAACATGTGGCGACAACATGAAGGAATCAATAATTCTCGCCCAAATTTTTCTGGGCTTTCAGATTCCTCCGCATTGCGAAGAGCATTCGCCGAAACTTGGTTGGTTGCAACGTAAAGATGCCGAAATTCCGCGCCTTCGCCTTCGGCTGCCATGGCGCTGGACCATCCTCCCTTGCCCTTATCGGAATTAATCCAAGTAGAACGCAGGGCTGGTATGCACGCAAGTCCCGCAGTCGTGATCGCATTGGTGACTGCGACACGATCAATTTCTGACGGAGTAATTCGCACAGGTTTCAAGCCCGCTTGCGCCAGCAACACTTCGCGTCGAGCAATGAAGCCAAGGAATGGAGCGAGTGTTTTCCATAGAGTTCGAAGTGCTTGTATCTCAATGGAATTCATGATTTTGACACGGCTTGTTTTACGCGGAGACGCATGTGCTCGGCCAACATGAGAATGTCATGACAATACACGGAGGGATTGTGGAACCCACGATTATTTCCGAATCGGTGTGGGAAATAACCACCACCACAAATATGCCCAATTTTACAGGCCTTACATTCGTCGCACAGACCTTCTAGACCGCACTGGCGCATTTTTAAATGCTCTGCTTTAAGCGCATCGTCAAACGAGCACAGATCGAGTTTAATTTTCAGGTCTTGGGCACCGGGATAGACCGATTTCATTGTGTCAACGCCTTCCATGGCACCGTCTGTGGCGATTGTCAAGAGAGTGACAACGCCGGGACCAATGGCTTCGGTTGTGCTGTGACCGCCCATCATTTCAGCCAAAAGTGATTCGAAATATCTCACGCTTATGTGGGAGAACGGACCGTCAAACCATGCATCAAACGCCGCACAAAGCCAGCGACCGTAACGCAAATCCATTCCACCATCTTTGTGGGGAGGCATGCGGTCCCAGTTTCCATGCGGAAGCAAAAAATCAATAACCGGTGGATTGAATGATGCAAGATGCGCCAGCGTTTCCGCTGGATTTGACAGCTCATTGATTACGCAAAGAATTCCTCCAAACGCTTCTGGTGCGGTGCGGCGGATCGCCTCAATTCCAGCGGTGGCGCGCGCATGGGATCCGTTTCCGTTTCGATCGACTCGGTACAAGTCATTGGCTCTCCCATCGCCGTCTAGAGAAACTCCAATCTGAACACCCGCGCAATTGAGCACGCGTACCGCATCATCGTCAAGCAGTGTGCCGTTGGTCTGCATTCCAAAATTCAGTTGTGTGGCGTCACCTATCCCATCACGTAATAATGACACGATGTGTGAAATTCGAGCGGCGCCAAGCAGCATTGGTTCACCACCATGAAGACTGATGGTGAATTCTTTTTGTCCCCATCGAGCGACGTGATCACGAATGCGCGTGGCGAGTAGTCGAACAATGTCGTCTGAAATACCGGCAGGCTTTCGCTTCCATGAGTCATCACCCATGTTGTATTCATAGCAATATGAGCAGTTCAGATTGCATCCCGCCGCCACTTTCAGCACGACGCTTGTGATTGGATATGGCTCATATATTTTTGCGGGAGTTAAAATAACAAGAGGGATTTCGTTCATGCTCGCACCTGTATCGGTGAGGCCCCGAGTGCATGAATAAAGTCACCGTGATCTGAGATTGTGGATCGCAACAAATGCGCTCGTTGTCGTTCCGTTGCACAGAAAGAATCCTGCTGAATACTTGAACATTCCATATAGAAGGGCTCGGTTTGTTGCGCGGCTGAATCTAATGTTGGCCGCAGAAGTGCGATTGATTCTTTTAAGCCACGAAATAGCCTGGCGCCAGTTGATGTGAAACTAGCCTTGGCCCCAAGAATTGAAAGACCAACTTCCAGTTGAGGCAGGAGCGCGGCCAAGCGTCGCAGTGACATGGATTCATTATGGGGATTTGCCGCAGTGCGGGCGCGTGCATGGAACCAGGCGACGCGAGTAAATACAACAAGTCCATGAAGTAGGCCATTCAGTGGGCGTAAATCATCGCGCCACGGAGAATATTCCAGAGGCTCGCCCCATCCATCACCATGAACGGATATATCGAGCAAGGGGTCCAACTCTTGAAGCAAAAATAAGAACGCGTGTGAACACTCATGCACAATTTGTTCCGTAAGCAGATTGTGGTCTTTCACCGCAGTTAGACAAAAAGCACCAGGCAGCTCATTTGAGCTAGCGCTAGGAACGCCCACCTTCGGAATTTGCATTGGCACAGCGACACGAAGCAAGCCCTCACATGAGCGGTGGAAGCCGGGAGAAAATTCAGAGAGTAAATGCAATGCAGCTTGGAATGAACAGGCAAAGTCGGCGCTCTGCGCACCTCCAGGTAATTTTGGATAGCGATCGATCGCATCACCTCCAAGCACCGAATCTTTCGAACTTACAAATACCGTGGACGTGCCGTGCAAGACAGTTTCATTTTTCTCGACAGGGAAGACTTGTCCATTTTGAAACCAATTGCCAGATGCGCAAAGAAGTCGCGCCATACTGGATGGGGCTAATAGGTTTAAGGGTCGTATATTTGCGTGAAGTTCGGCATCAATAGTGATAAGCATAAATTCATTGACAAGAGTTTGAAAAACAGTTTGGTCAAGGGCGTTCGCTCCGCAAGTGGGAATGAGGGCGGCGGACGATATATCAGAATTAATTTGAGATATTGCACCAAGCGCACGCATGGCAACAGGCGAACTGCAGGCAATCCCCACTGAACGGGAAGGAAGTCGCAGCAATCGGGCCCGTAAGTCAGAGATTATTGGAGATGTGATAGGGTCCGCGCGCAATGCCGCCACATGCAGTGCATGTGACAATGAAGAAATAGATGCAATGCAGCGATCCATCCATAACTGGCGAAGCGGAAGAGGGGAAGGATCGGGCGCGCATAACGCATCCGCAATTGAAAACAAATTAGACATGTTGGATTCATGCCTCCAAGAAATAAGAACACCTAGCGGCTAAGTGTTGCTCATGGCCGCTAGGTGAAGTTCATTTATGGCGATTAACGCCAAACTCTTGCAATTCAGACGTTTTGTGATGGTCTATTTGACACAACTGAAGAATGACCTTTGCCTGTGCCAGAAGAATGCGAACTGTGATATGCCCGAGGCTCTAGAGTAGAGTCGCTGATATTGGAAGCGACTCGATCGAGAATATCGCGGCGTGCCCCTTCAATTTCTACGAGAGAGGGAAAATCAAAGTCTTGATCGGTTTGCGGATTCATGATGAATTGTGCTCCTCAGAAAGAATATGCATGAAAGAATTTTGTATCGCAGCTACGAAACTGAGATAATCTTGAAAATATCAATCCAACAAATTAAACCATACGACATGCGCTAATGCAAGTGGTGATATATGGAGACAAATTTAAATTTCTTGTTGGTTACAAGGGCTTACTCGGCAAGCCATTGGCGATAGAGTCTGGACTAAATCGACAGCAAATCTCATATTATGGCTC